>Ga0105237_10005251_pt1 | contig 14660 bp, 15 predicted proteins | sample KBSC24metaG_FD_81520 | JGI IMG/M metagenome (GOLD analysis project Ga0105237, IMG submission 81520) | Corn rhizosphere microbial communities from Kellogg Biological Station, Michigan, USA - KBS C2-4 metaG | ecosystem: Host-associated > Plants > Roots > Rhizosphere > Soil | place: Michigan, USA... | reverse complement strand
GTCATGGCTCGGGCTGACACCCTCACTGAGCCAGTCCGGCGAGAGCTCGCGTCAGGGCGCGATCACCAAGACCGGCTCGATGCTCGCCCGGCGGCTGCTGGTGGAGTCGGCCTGGCACTACAGCCGCCAGCCGAGGCTCGGCGCGACGCTGGCAAACCGCCAAGTCGGTCAGCCCGATCACGTCCTTGCGATCTCCAACCGCGCCCAGCAGCGTCTCTACCGCGTCAATCGCCGGATGCGTGCGCGCGGCAAGCCGCACAACGTCACTGTCGTGGCCTGTGCTCGCGAGCTCGCCTGTTTCCTCTGGGCCGCCGCGACCGCCGACTGACCTTCACCGACAGCACCACGGTCGCTGTGCCTGGGCGCCGGGCCATCAGGCGGCCGGCACGCGCGAATCAGCTATGAGCACCGCCACGGGCGGCACGCTCGTTCCTAGAGAGCGCAAGCTGGCAGCACGAAACCGGGCCCTGGGGTATCCAATCCCCGCATCATCAGACTGGCAACGCCGACACCGAGCCCGGCGCCCAGGCGCAGCGACCAAACCATTCTCGCCGGCACAGCCCGACGCATTTCATCGTGCCCGCTTGACAAGCAGGCGGACATATCAGCTGAACCGCGCCGGTGTGTGCGCCACCCGCGTGGCGCGTCCGCGGAGGGACTAGGGCCGAATCTCGTAGAGGATGTTCTCGACGCTCGCCACACTGACCACACCAGGACTGGGATCAAGACGGGCAACGGAAGAGAACCCGACTTCCTCGCATAGGCGGCGAACCTCGGCCTCGGGCAACCCACAGGTCCCCAGCGCGGCCCCTCCATGCGACATCACGGTCGTCAGGCAATAGGTGAGGCTGAGGGTGTAGAAGAGAGCGTGCAGCGGCGTGATGTTTTCCTCGTGGCGATCACAGCAGTTCATCTCCGACATGAGGTACGTGCCGTCGTCCTTCAGAGCGCTGCGTACCGCGGCAAGAACGGCCCGCGGATCGTTGGCCTCGTGCAGCGCATCGAAGGTCGTGATGAGGTCGAAGCTACTGGGAAGGCCATCCGCCGCATCGATCGCAACGAAGCTCGCCCGGTCGCTTACCCCGGCGCGCTCGGCATTGGCCGTCGCCAGCTGTACCTGCTCGGGCACGACGTCGAAGCCGACGAACCGAGAGCGGGGAAAGGCTTCAGCAAGCCGAATGACCGCCCAGCCGCTGCCGCAGCCGATGTCGGCGGCTTCGGCACCCTGTTCGAGCTTCTCCATGCTCGCCGGGATCGCCGGGATCCACTCCTCGATGAGTTGGTTCTGGTACCAGCCAGCAGTGAAGCGGCCCATGTTCTCCCACCAATCTGCGCTATATGCGCTCTGCGGCACACCGCCACCGTGCCGGAAGGCCTCGGCGAGCTTAGGAAGCTGCTCGATCAGCGGCGGGAACATGCGAAAGCCGGGAGCGATGAACAGCGGCCCGGACTCGGCGGCAAGGACCGCCGCGTGCTCGTCGGGGAAGTGGTAGGTGTCGCTGTCGGCGTCATAGGTGACGTACCCACCGGCGCGCATGCCACGAAGCCACTCGAGCGTATAGCGCTCGTTAAGATCGGCCCGCGTGGCTACCTCCTCAGCTGTCGCCGGCGGCTGACCCGCCATGCTCTTGAACAGCCCGAGACGATCCCCCAGCTCGCAGAGAATCGCGACAGACGCGCCCGCCGAGTCCGTCACGACCTTGGCGAGGAATTCGCCGGCCTTTACTTGATCTAGCTCGCCAGTCGTCATCGCGTAGCTCCTCACTCGAAGTCAAAGTGTCAGGGACCCTAGTGGCGGTCTGCGGAAAGACTCAAGAAACGCTGCGGTCCGGCTCGCGGGAGTGGTGGAATCATCAATGCCAGCACGAACGTGAGCGCGCTGGCACCGGCCGCAAATAGCCAGGCGGCGCGGAATGACGCAACCGCCGTCGCGCGCGACGGGTCACCGACGATCGCCACCACCGCTGCCGCTCCGAGCGCCGCGCCGAGCTGGCGCATCATGCCGTTGACCCCGCTTCCCACGCCGTAGCGCGCCTCCGAGAGGGCAATGACGGCGGTGCTGTTAAGCGCGGGCGCCGCCAATCCCACACCAACCCCGATGAGGAAGGTCGCTGGAAGCCAGCCATCGAGATAATCCGGATGCAATGCGGTAGCAGCGAACGCCCATCCTGCGCCGAGTGCGAACAGGGCGGCGCCGGGAAGGACCACGCAGCGCGGCCCGTACCGATCTGTGAGGCGGCCCCCGCCCACCGCGGCGATCAGCGCCAGGGCCGGGGCTGGGGTCATGCCCAGCCCGGTGTGAAGCGGCGAGTAGCCCCATACGGTCGTCAGGAACAGCACCCCAGCGAACAGGACCCCAAAGAATGCGGCGGCGAAGATAAGCGAGGCGATGTTCGCTACCGCGATCTGTCGCTCGCGAAAGAGGGCGATCTCCACCACGGGAGCGGGATGGCGAGCGCAGCGCAGAACAAACAGCGGAAGAAGGGCACATCCGGCCAGTAGGCAACCGAGCACCGGAGCGCTTTCCCATCCCCAACTTGCGCCTTGGGTGAGCGCGAGCGTCACGGCGCCGACCCCTCCGGTGAGCAGCACGACGCCGAGCAGGTCAGGGCTCGCGACCGCCGCACGGCGCTCCTGGCTGCTGGTGAGGGCACGGCGTCCATAGGTCAGCGCGACGGCCCCGACCGGCACATTGATCAGGAAGATGAATCGCCAGCTGGTGAGGTTTACAAGCAGCCCTCCGAGCGAGGGCCCGACAGCCGCGGCGATCGCGCCAGCCCCACTGAACAGCCCGACCGCAAAAGCGCGCTCGCTGCTCGGAAATGCCTGCATCAGTAGCGCCTGGGCGTTCGGGACGAGGAGCGCGCCTCCTGCGGCCTGCACTAGACGACAGCCGATCAGGACAGCTGGGGACGGCGCGGCCGAACACGCGCCGGAGGCGGCGGCAAACAGGATAAGCCCGACGTTGAAGGATCGGGTGCGTCCAAGCATGTCGCCCCAGCGGCCGGAGGGCACGAGCAACGCGGCGAAGATCACGCTGTACCCGTACAACGTCCAGGAGAGCTCCGCCCGCGTTGCGTGAGCGAAGCTGGCCTGCAGCCTGGGGAAGGCGACGATAACCACCGTCGCGTCCATGTAAACCATGAAGCTGGCCACCGATACGACGGCGAGGACGTGCCAGCGTGGCCGCTCAGTGCTCATTTGTGCTCGGACCTGCGGCCCATGAATCAGTGCTGTGTGGGATCGGCGATGCGTTCAGTGAGGAACTGCTCGGCCGAAGTCAGGTGGATACCGAGCGCGGCGGCGTGGCCCTGAGCGTCGGCGACGACGATGCTGAAGCTGCCGACGAGCCAGAGCAGCGCCATCTGGTTCGACGCTGCGGGGGAGAAGGGACGCAACGCGAACGAGCCGAGCGCGTTCAGCGTTGGCAACGAACGCAGCGCGCGCACCGGGCGCTCGAGTAGCCGCCCATACAGCGCAGCTACCTCACTCCACGACAGCGCCTGCGGGCCACCGATCGAGATCTGGCGGTTGCACAGCTGCGGTGCTTCGCAGGCACGGATCAGGAACTGCGCGACGTCATCGAGGGCGATGAACGAGTGGCGGATCTGCGCGTCGCCCGGCACCATCGCGATGCCGTACTTCTCGACCAGCGAGCCCGTCAGGTTCACGAATTGCTTTGAGAACCAAAAAGACCGACGAAGCGTGGCTGCTTGGGCGCCTCGTAGCGGAATGTCGCTGCCGATCAATGCGAAGTAGTCGTCCATGAACGGCGCGCTGCGCACGATCGTGTAGGGCACCGCGCTGGTACGAAGTTTCCGCTCGATCTCGCGCTTGTAACGGATCGTGGGGATCCGACGGTAGGTCCGCGCCTCGTTTGAAATGAAGGTGAGCCGTTCAACGCCGGCTTCGCTCGCCGCCTCAATCAGGTTCTCATACCCTTGCTTCTCGTCGCGGGCGAAGTCGTAAGGCCCTCGAGGAAATACCACGCTCGCGGTGGCGATCACGGCCCGAGTGCCGCGCAGCGCCTTCTGCAGGGAGCCCGCCTCGCGCAGGTCGCCAGTCGCGAGCTCTACGCCCGACAACTGCAGATGCTCACAATCTGACCTCTTCCGGACGAGGGCTCGGACAGCTTGGCCTTCTCCAGCGAGACGTTTGACGACCGCACTGCCCAGCTGACCGGTAGCTCCGACGACGAGGATCACAGGCGCACTTGGCCTTCCCGTTCAGCTCGTGGCCTGCAGCAACTGGTCTGCCGGCTGGGTCGATGTTCGCTCGTCACGGCAGATCGCGCTCAACGGGAGACGTGGCGATGGCGACGCCGGCCGCGGGGCTCGGCCAAGCCGAACAATGGCCATTGCACGCCAATGGCGCTCAGCGCCGAACGCTGTAAGGACCTCGTCGCTTCCCCGCTGAAGGACAAGTGCCTGGTTCACCGGCTGCCAGCCAATGTTGAGCTCGGTAGCAGCGAGCCAGCAGGCGAACATGCCGCGGCCGGCGTTGATGCAGCCGGCGGGGGAGGCGTCCTCATGGGTGAGCAGCATGAGCGCGCCGGAGTTGCGCACGGCGTCAGCGGATTGCTTGGCCATGATGCGCGCAAGCCCGGCACGGGACGCCAGACGGCGCGCGGCGAGGTTGCGCTTGAGCAGAGCCACCAGCCCCGCTGTCGCGGGATCGATTTGTAGCGTGTGCTCTGTGAATCCGTCCCCGTGGTGGGCGGTTTGCTTGGGACCAATACGGATCCAGCGAAGAAGCTCGTCGAGCTCGGCCTGGTCCTCCAACGATGCGACCGTCGCGTCGCTCGTGTGCGCCGCGATCCTCCCGATGTCGGCGCGCTCGGCAAGGAAGCTGACCGCGAGCTGGTGGCGCGCCGCTGCGCTGGCCAGGCGGTCCAGAATGGCGGGCTCGAGCGGATCGGCAGCGAACGGGGCACGGTTGGTCCTGCGCCAGCGCAGCAATCCAACTGCGCGCGGAAGCTCGCTCGTCCGAAGATCGCCGAGGACGAGCGTGCCGGCGAGTCCGTTTGGAGGCGGACGGGTCTCCGCCGGGGCGTGCTCAAACTCCACCTCGGCCACCGTTGCAGCCGACTCGATGCTGCAGCCGAGACTGTAGTGGAGACCCTCTAGGCCGGCGTCGATGACCCTAAGAGAGCGCGCGCGGACGCTGCACAGTTGGATCGTCGACGCGTCGGTGACGCCAAACATCCACGGCTGGGTGTTGTGGACAGACGGGGCGAGGCGCATGGCGTTCAGGGCAGTAAGGGTCCCCTCCGGGAGTTCGGGCCAGGGCAGCGAACGAGACGTGTCGCGGCGCGGGCGATAGGGCAGGGGACCACGGACCAACGCGAGAGCGCGAACGGCTGCGAGCGGCCAGCGAGCCTGTGCCGCAAGCCTCCCCGCGGTTGTGCGGGGAAGATCATGGAGGTTGATCTTCACGATGTCTCGGACAGGTCGCCCACAGAGGATGTCGATGACGGTGCGGCTGCCGAGCGCACCGAGAGCCGCAGCGCAGTAGGCAACCTGCGGCCAAGGTCTACCGGTGGTGAGGCGATCGACGATAACGGGGATGAAGTCAGTGGGCATTTGTCGATAGCCGAGCCACGCCAGCGCCTCCTGAACCCTCCCCTCACGGTGGTCCTCCTCCGTCGTTTTGCCGTAGAACGGCCTGGGGTCTCGCCGGTAGTCCCACACGTAGACGACTGGCTGGCCGCCGTAGTCCACTCCGGAGAGCACGGGGATTCGGCGCCGCGCTGCTTCGCGATGGACGAGATACTTCACCCACAACGAGACGAATGCATCGACACCCTCGAAGACGATCGTGACGCCCTCAAGGGCCTGAGTGACGTTTTGGGGCGTCAAGCCCTCGGTCATTCTCGTGACCTCAGCCGCCGGATTGATGGCGGCGAGCCGGTCGGCGACAACGTCGACCTTGGGCCGCCCGATGTCCGCCAGGACGCACATCTGACGGTTCATATTGCTCAGCTCGAAGCACTCGGGGTCGGCGAGGATGAATGAACACATACCCATTCGCGCGAGCGGCTCGGCAACGGACGCACCAACGGTGCCGCACCCGGCACAGAGGATGCGGGAGGCTTGGAGTGCGTCCTGCTCGCCTGCCGCAATGACGTCTGCGTTGCGCGACCACATCTCCTCGTAGTGGCTCAGGCCAGCCGCTGTCAGTGGACGGCTCATGCGGCGAGCGTGGGGTCGGTCTCGTTTGCCGTGGCCGGGCGGGTCTTGGGGTGGGAGCGGGCCACCCGCAGGCGAAAGAAGAAGTAGATCGCGATCGCCCAACTCATGCCCGGAACGTAGGCGCCGATCCGGGGCACTCCCACACCCATCAGCGAATCACCAGCGCTCACGCGCAGATGCGTGGCGAAAAACGCGTCGACTATGGGATCGCCTGAGCTCGGTAGGCTGTCCCCATAGAGCGCGCCGGCGCCCACCGCTCCGAAGACCACGCCCGTTTGTGGGTCAAACTTCTTGCCGGGACTCGTGTGCTGCACCGCGGTAGCGAGGACTTCGACCGCACGCTTGGGTGGTTTGCGCTCGGGGCGCGCGACCTGGGGGTAGCAGATCCGCGGGATCAGACGTCGGAAAAGGGCGTAGACGACAGGACTTTGAGAGCGAAGCGCAAGACAAGGCATCCGTCGCGGAAACCTCCAGAAGCGAAACCAGGACTCGATTGTCAGCAGCGCGCCGATCCCTGTGCGCCGGTGGCCGGGCATAACGCCGAGGGTGTCGAAGTAGAGGATCGGGCCCGTGTCGCTCTGCCACTTGCACAGACCGCACCATGCAACCAGGCGCTTGTCGTGCTCGACGACAATCCATTCGTCAATCTTGTCGAAGTAGTCGGCGCGCGGCTGCCAGTAGCTGGCGCGAATGTCGATCCCCTCGAGCAGCGGCACGGATTCCCGTTCGATCGCTTTCATGAGCTCGCGCTTGACCTCTGGGGAGAAAACACGCCCAGGATCGCTCACGTGCAGGACTGCGTAGGGCCCACGGCGGGTAACGCGGGCAACGCCTCGAACGAGCGATAGCTCTGGCGTTGTCGCCATCTCTATAGCTCGTGGCTCAGTCTTTGATGCCACGATAGCCTTTCGTAGTTCAATCGGTATAGGTCGCTGACCGCCAGGCACCATATAGAGCGTCAGCCCTGCTATCCAACTCTGCCCCAGGTCTAACTCTGCCTCACGCTGGGCCGAACCGTGCCAATGTGGCTCGGTGTTTCTAGCTGCGTGCTCAGCGCAGCTTTCTAGTGGCCCAATACCCACGCGGGGGCCGCGGAGTCATTGCACGCGACTTGGCTTATGCCGTCTCAGCCCGGCACGCCACCTACAGTTGACATCCGTGGTCGGTCGGGCTATACACCTGGCGCTGGAGCTACCAGCAATTCCAGATAGCCGGCTAATTCAAGCGAGTCGTGGAGGTTTGCCATGGGTCATCGTGGGTCGCGGATGCGTATGCGCGCTTTGCTATCGCTAGCGGGAGCAGGGATACTTGTGTTTGTTGTTGCTGTAGCGTCCGTTGTGGCTGTTGCGTCAGGGGCCCTCGGGGCTTCGACGAATCAGCACAGGGTACGTTCCCTCGGTGCCACCGCGACCATTGCCCGGCAACTCGGCGTCAGCGAGACAGCGCATCTCACTCTCATCAGCCATCACACAGGGTTGCTAATCGAGGAAGGCAACAGCTCCGGAACGCCAGGTGGCAAGCTGGGGATTCGCGTCAATGTGTCCTACGAACACACCACGCGCGCGGCGATTTCGTTCACCGCGCACCCTCGTGGCGGGACCGTTACAGGCCAGGGAGAAGTCCCATTCTATGCCTCGGGGGCCCTCGCGCATTTCAGCGGCACGATCCATTCGATTCGCGGCAGCGGCCGATACGCACACGCCACGACGCGAGGTATCAGCATCCAGGGCACGGTGCAGCGCACTCACAACTACGCCATCTCGGTGAAGATCACCGGGACGCTGGTGTTCTAAGGCCAGCGCGGCAGCAACGATATGCGTCCACTTCCCTTTATCTCATGCGTAGCTCTCATAGTCGGCCTCATGCTTCCTGGCGCTGCTCACGCTAGCGAGACTGCAAAGTTCCGAGTGCATTTTTCACCGAACACGCTTGGCGGGAACGCTACCATTCTAGTCGACTTCAGCATTGCGACTTCCAATGGCCAAATCCCGTCGCCCCTCACCGATGTCAATCTGCGTCTGCCTCCGGGAGTGAGTCTAGGGTCGAGCACCCTCGGCTTGGCCACATGCACTGAAGGACAGCTAAAAGCTGGCGGGCTCGCCGGGTGCTCCCCAAACGCCTTGATGGGGCTTGGCAACGCAACAGTCGAGGTGCCGTTTGGGCCAATAATCGTCGCCGAGTCAGTCGCAGTAAATATATTTATGGGGCAGGCAATAAATGGGCACACGTCGCTACTATTCTATGCCGATGCCAAAACGCCGGTCTCTGCTCAGCTCGTGTTCCCCGGTGAGCTGCTTGAAGGCACATCTGGCAATTTTGCGGCAGAACTAAACACCGTCATCCCATTGACTCCGAGTGTCCCCGGGGCGTCTTATGCGGCGGTAGTGCGGATGCACTCCAGCGTTGGGCCTGAACATCTACTTTACACTAGGCAGAGTCATGGCAGGACGGTCTACTTTCGGCCTGTAGGGATAGCGATTCCGCGAAAGTGCCCGGTCGGCGGCTTTCGGTTTGATGCCGTTCTGACTTTTCAGGACGGTTCGACCATCACGGCGAGTACCTCGGTCCCGTGTCCGCCGCGTGCACGCAAGCGAAGACGTGCAGGCAAGTAGGCGGAGGTGGCGCGAGCGCCGCCGCGAGTGGATCGGGTCGGTCAGAGCGCCTGCGAGGCGCGGCAACCTCGTAGGGCGGAGCCCTATTCACCTTCCGTCATGACGGCTGCGCTGGCCTACCTTCACCGAATCACGTCGGAGCGGCCACGGGTCGTTATCTTGGTGTGGCTGAGTGTCCTTGTATTGACAGTGCCGTTTGCCGCTCGCCAATCGGATCGCCTCATCGCCGGCGGATATGCCGCTTCAGGCTCGCAGTCGTCGGAGGTTGAAGCAACGCTGCGCCGAGATTTCCCGCAGGTCGATCGCCCGACCCTAGCGGTACTACTTTGGCCGCACGGTCATGCGAGCCCGGCAGCGTTTGCTACGGCGATCGGCCGTGTCGAGCGTGGCGTGCGGGCTGTACATGGGGTAGCGTTGCCCAGGCAGTCACGCGAACTCGCGAGTTTTGCGTCTGGACTCGGGGAACCTGTCGTGATGGGACTTCGCGTTGGTGCCAAGGAAGATCGTACTCAGGAAATCGCGGAAGCCCTCGAGCGGCGGCTCAACCTCGCCGCTCCCACGTCACGCGGAGGCGTGGAAATCCATTTGCTCGGAGAGGGGGCGCTGCGCGCGGGACTTGCAGCCACATCCAAGCACCAGCTGGCCCGCGCTGAGCGAGTCGGTTTCCCCATAGTGCTTGTCGTACTGCTCGCCATCTTCGGATCGCTCGCGGCGGCCATTCTCCCGATCGCGCTTGGCTTCTTCTCGGTAGTCGCAACCGGGGCGGTCATCTACGGGATATCGTCTCTTGTGCCGCTGTCGATTTTCATCACGAACACGGCGTCTCTGCTCGGTATTGGGGTGGCGGTCGACTATTCGCTCATAATCTTGGCGCGTGTACGCCAAGAGTTGCATGCCGGACACGATCTGCGGACTGCACACCTAACAGCGTTGTGTACGTCAGGAGCCACCGTGGTCTCCTCAGGTGCGACTGTGATCGCATCCCTGGCCGGGCTGTCAGTGATTCCGAGCGTGACGCTTCGGTCCATGGCTCTCGGCGCCATACTCGCCGTCGCGCTTTCTGTCATAGCATCGGTGACATTGCTACCCGCACTGATCACCCTGATCGGTGCGCCGCGCTTGAGCGTCAACCGACTCGCAGGGATGCGCCGCCAACGCAAGAACCGCCAACGAGACCTCTGGACTAGGTGGGCGCGTACCGTGATGCGCCATCCGATCGGGGCGATCATACTCGTCGGAGGCGCCTTGCTCGCGTTGTGCGTCCCCGCGCTGCAGATGCGAACGAGCACAGGGGCGTTGCAGCAGTTGAACGCGACGGATGCTACGCGCGTCGGGTTCGATGAGGCCGCGCGTCTCGTGGGTCCCGGCGCACTTGGACCGGCCTACGTCACCGTGCAGATGCCGCAGGGTGCATCTGCCGGCCAACGAGCTATCTTGGTCCGCCGGATCCGCCTTCGCGCCAAAACCCTGGCATATGTCCGGCAGGTCAGGTCTGCAGGCCAGTCGAAAGACGGTCGCTACGCCGTTTTCACCGTCGTCCCTGCGGTTGACCCGGAGTCATCCGCCGCGACGCGGCTCGTGCGTGAACTGCGTAAATCGCTATCGATGGTACTGGCACACACAGGTGCCAAAGCTGCGGTAGGTGGGACGTCAGCGATTCAGTTGGATGAGGAGCGAGCGATCGCAACGGGCACAACAAGAATCCTCGTCATCGTGCTTCTTCTCGCGTTCCTGGTATTGGCTGTGGTGTTGCGGTCATTGGTCCTGCCGCTCAAGGCGATCGTCATGAATCTTCTCTCGGTTGGCGCAGCCTATGGTGCACTCGTGATCGTGTTCCAATGGGGCTGGTTGGACTCGCTGACGGGCTATCATTCACTCGGCCACCTCAACACGCTTACGCCGCCGCTGATCCTGGCAATCGTGTTCGGACTGTCTATGGACTACGAGGTGTTCCTGCTCTCGCGGATAAAAGAGCACTGGCTGGTTTCAGGCGATGCACGTGGTGCGGTTGCACAAGGCCTTGCAGCGAGCGCTCGGACGATCAGTAGCGCGGCGCTAATCCTGGTGTGTGTGTTCGCGGTATTCGTAGGGACAGGCATGCCGACGGTCAAGGAACTGGGATTGGGCGCGGCGGTGGCCGTCGCGGTCGACGCGACGCTCGTGCGGCTCGTGCTGGTGCCGGCGACGATGCAGCTGCTCGGAGGTTGGAGCTGGTGGCTACCGCGGCCATTTGAGCGGTGGCGACCGGCTCAAGCGTCAGGATGATAATACTGATGGCGAAGCGTCGTGCCGGCGGACTGTCAAATCGGCTTCCGCGCTCAAGCTAGCATCTCCAAGCAATCGCTCAACCAGCAGTACATCGCGCCATTGGCCGTCGAGGCGACCATGTCGGCGATGCAGGCCAACCGTCTGGAAGCCACAGCGGCTAACCAATCTAACGCAAGGCAAATTGGTAGGAAAAAGCTTTCCTAGCAGCTTGTAAATTCCCCGGTCTTCCGCCTCCTCGGCAAGCCGCTCGCAGAGTAACGTGCCCACACCAAGGCCGCGGGCGGTGCTGGCTACATATATGCTGAACTCTGCGATGCCTGCGTAAACTCGACGTTCACTGTAGGGCCCTATCCCTGCCCAACCGACGACCTGTTGCCCGATGTCAGCAACCAGGAGTGGGTAGCGATGGGATGCTATGCGGGTCAGGAAGTCAGATGCCAGGCGAGGATCGGTCTCGAAGGTCGCTTGACGCTCGCTGATCCCCTCGTTATAGATCACAGCAATCGCGGCTGCGTCAGACTCTTGCGCTGCCCGTATATGCGATGCATTTCCCATCTCGTCCTACGTATTATCGTCCGAAGACGACGTAGGACCATGGCCGGATGGCCAAAGATCCTGTCCGTTGGGTGCCATTAGCGAGGGTCTGAGCACGACTCGTCGTCTCCCGGCGCCGAGATCCGGTCTGCGATTGGTGCCTGCGCTGATCGTCAAACTCGAAGAACTCTAGACCTGCAGCGCGATAGCGCTCGCGAGACTCCCGGTGGAACCGGTGCCCGTCGCAGAGAGCCGGCGTGGACGTGGGGCACGCCGATGAGGCGCAAGACGACGACTCAATCGAGACGACGCCAGAGGCTGCGTCGTACTTCCTCGATGCTGAGTGGCAGCTGGTGAGCTTTCGAGGCCACCCGCTGCTGACGTCCGACGAGCCGATTGTGCTCGGCCGGGAGACCCACCCGGCGCCGTTCGCGCTCGGGCTGCAGAACGCTGACTTCATGCTGTTCCCGCTACCTCGAGTTGCTGCCTGATGATGCTGACCGGGCGCCGGCGCACCGGTGGGGAACGAAAGTTCGCTGCCCGTTCGAGGCTCGCCCGCGAATTCAACGAACAGATGGCGTGCAACTCGTTTGGGAGCAGCTCTACGGCCATCCCGCCGGTCCCGCGTTTCCCGCGACGCCAGTTCCGCTGCCAGCGCAACGCGTAGTGACTCGCTTAGCGGATGGCTCCGCGACCACGCGGATCAACCTCTACGTCTGGGCCGCGAGGCCGCCATTCGGGCTCTGCGGTCGTGCGACTCGAACAGAGGCTCAGCCGGCCCGCCCGATCGACTTCGCCGTTGGTCAGCAGGAACCCCCGGACCGCTCATCCCGAGGGGGCGCCCAGGCGGTAGGATCGCGGGTCGTGGCGAGATAGCTCAGCTGGTAGAGCACTCGACTGAAAATCGAGGTGTCGGCGGTTCGAGTCCGCCTCTCGCCATCCTCTGATCCTGAGGCGCGTCCCGACAAAGCCGACGCGTTTCGCCTAGCCCTTCGGGTGCCAGCCCCTGCCCTGCTTGGCGACCTTGTTTTCCTGCTCGAGCCCCGGCAGCACGCGGTACAGGTAGTTCTGCTTGATCCCCATCTTGACGGCGAGCTCGGGAATCGTGATGCCCGGCTGGCCCTGCACGAAGGACAGCGCCTCGGCCGCGCGTGTGCCGCTGCCTTTACGCCGCCGGGCGCGCCTACCTGCCGGCCTGCCCGCTTTCGGCCTGCCCGCTTTTTTGCGTCCCGCTTTGGCGGGCGCGGCGGCTGCGGCGCCTTTGCGGTTCACCGAGCCACGCGGCGTCCGGGCCCGCGGCGACGGGGAGCGGTCGCGGTTGCGGTTGCAGCCGAGCCACCGACACCCTCCAGCGCCGAAGCAGCTGCCTCGAGGCGGTTGTACTCATCGATGGCCGGCTTGAGCTCCTTCAGCCGGTCAGCGATCTCTTTGCGCTTCTCATCAAGGAAGTCGGTCACGCGAAACTCCTAATTTCAGGGGGGGGGGGGCGTTCCCAGGGATGTTACTCGGGCCGCTGCGGTTGTCAGTGCGTCGAGTTCGGCGTGGACACCTTTACCGCGCTTCAGGTCATGTCCAGCCGGGTATCTTCATCGGTTCGCTTACAGCCCCGAAACGGAGCAAACCTGCCGGTCTGACGGTTACAGCCCTGACCACGCCGCAGTACGTTGCGCATCAAGTGAGCCGGAACGGGATGATGCATGCTGAAATGAGCGAGTCCTTCTCACCCAAGATAGAAGACCGCGACTTGCCCGAAGAGGTGATTGACATGCGTCACGCCGCCCAGGAAGCGAGGCGTGATGCTCACGCAGCCGTGGCCGAGAATATCGGGCGGAGATGCCGGGTATACCACGACGTACTTGACTGGCTCGATGCGTCCCTGCGTGTTCCGTTGGAGACATCGGCGCTTGACATGCAGTCGAACACCAGGATGGCAGCTTTGTGGCCGCTCGGCGGTCGATCGGTCGCGTTGGGGCGAGCGCTTGTGACCCTTGTCGAGTTGGGATATTCCGCCGAGACCTTTCCGACTGCGCGCGCAATCTTTGAGGTAAATCGCATGATTCAGGTTTTCGCCAACCCTGCTGGCGAGGGACTAGCCCGCCGATGGCTCGCAGGAAAGACTCCGAAGCCATCCACGGTCGCGAGCGCCCTACATCGGATCTCCACCGACGAGGATGGTGATGTCGCTGCGCATCGGCGGCAGACCGCAGAGCTCTATAGGATGCTCTCCGAGGGGGGTCACACGAGCCGGGGTTCAATGGATCTATCCATCTCGCACTCACTACGCGAGTTGACGATGGGCCCCACCGATGATTGGGGAATCCGGGCATACTATGTCGGGTGGGCGGGAGCGATCATTTGGGAGATCGCATCTAGCGTGGGACTCATACTGGGCTTGGCGTTCGGCAGCCGGTTTTATGAGGAGCACGTCGACCCTCGGCTGAAGAGCTTGGCCGCTGTCGATGCAGAGTTCCCCTTTCCCCAGGAGCACCTACGAAATACTCCGCTTGAGTTTGAGAGCCGAGAGACTTGAATCAATTGGTTTCGTGCAGCCACCGCCGAACCGGTGCCTGGGAGCTGCCTGGGGCGTCTGATCAAGCAGAGCAGGCAATACCCGCCAGCTGCCTGGTGTTGACGAACCGTCACGATCGGCCAGCTAGGTGCCTCGATTGCCCGGCGTCGGCCGTAGCGCGTGCCTACGCTGTGTAGGCGGCATCTAGCTCAAATCGTGTGCCCAGCGGGGAGGGCTCGCATGAGCTCCGGTGCGATGCGCTCAAGACCGGGCGACGGTCGGCGACCGCGTCTGTGCCAGGCCCGCTCTGCTCGGCGAGTTCCTCAGCGAGCATGGATCGACTCCGGTGCGGCTGGGACCTCGAAGCCGGAGAAGTACCCCGCAGTAAACGCGATCGGGGACAACGCGTCGTCGAGGTCTAGGTGTAGTTCCTAAGCACGTTCGTCAGTAGACATCCGGGCCTCCTTGAAGGCTGGGCGGTGCTGAAGCCCCCAGACCCAAGGAGGACACCGGATGAAGCTCCACGGTAATGCCCGCACCTGTCCG
>Ga0105237_10005250_pt1 | contig 14660 bp, 6 predicted proteins | sample KBSC24metaG_FD_81520 | JGI IMG/M metagenome (GOLD analysis project Ga0105237, IMG submission 81520) | Corn rhizosphere microbial communities from Kellogg Biological Station, Michigan, USA - KBS C2-4 metaG | ecosystem: Host-associated > Plants > Roots > Rhizosphere > Soil | place: Michigan, USA... | reverse complement strand
GAGATGCGGCGCGCCATCGAAAATGTCGAGATGGCTTGCGCCGCACCCGTGCTGGCGCAAGGCTACAACACCGAAGACATCGCCACCGGTATCGACGAGATCATGGTGCGGCAGCCCGTGGGCGTTTGCGCCATCATCGCGCCCTTTAACTTTCCGGCGATGATTCCGTTCTGGTTCCTGCCTTACGCACTGGCCTGCGGCAACACCGTCGTCGTGAAACCCTCGGAACGCGTGCCGTTCACCATGCAGAAGGTCTTCGAACTGATCGACTCGCTAAAACTACCCGCGGGTGTCTTGAACCTGGTGAATGGCGGCCGTGACGCAGTGAATGCGCTGCTCGATTCGACGGTCGTCCGCGCTGTCAGCTTTGTCGGATCGAGCGCCACCGCGCAGTATGTCTACGCGCGGGCGGCCGCTTCCGGTAAGCGGGCGCAATGCCAGGGTGGCGCCAAGAACCCGGTGGTGGTCCTTCCGGATGCCGACCTTGTCGGCGCCTCCACAGTGATTGCGGATAGCGCCTTCGGCTGCGCGGGCCAGCGCTGCCTGGCCACTTCACTCGCCATCACGGTTGGCAACGCCCGCAAGCCTTTCTCCGAGGCGATGGAAGCCAAGGCTCGGGCGCGCACGACTGGCTATGGTCTCGACGAGACCACCCAGATGGGACCGGTTATCACGCCGGAAAGCCGTACGCGCATTGAAAGCCTCATCGATCAGGCTGTGCGCGAAGGCGCCCGCCCGATCGTAGACGGGAGGAATTCTAAAGTCGCGTCGTACGAAAAAGGCAACTTCGTCCTCCCCACTTTAATCGAAGGGTTGCCGTATTCGAGCGAGATCGCCCGCACCGAAATTTTCGGGCCGGTACTTTCCATGCATCACGTTGACACGATCGACCAAGCGATCGCATTGGTCAACACCGGGCAGTACGGCAATCAGGCGTGCCTGTTCACTGCGAGCGGAGCGAGCGCGCGGAAGTTCCGCTATGAAGCCGAAGTCGGCAACATCGGGATCAACGTGGGCGTAGCCGCGCCGGTGGCGGCCTTCCCATTCAGCGGCGCTCGTGACAGCTTCTACGGCGATCTCCACGGCCAGGGCCGCGACGCGTTCGAATTCTTCACCAATAAGAAGGTGGTAGTGGAGCGCTGGCCGAAGGAATGGTCGCGGGTATTTTAAACCCGTATGACCATTCGCCACATCGAGACGATTCTCATTCGAGTCCCACTGCCGCGCGTCTACCGCGGAAGCTATTACCAGATGACGCACCGGTCCACGATCGTCACCCGCATTCATATGGACGAAGGCGTAACGGGCGAGGTATTCACAGGCGATGAAGACCACATCAACCCCCAAATCGAACGCGTGATCAACGATGAAATCGCGCCGCGGCTGATTGGCCAGGATGCCTTTGCCATCGAGCGCTGTTGGGAATTGGCGCGGCCCGCCACCTTCGACATTCTTCGTGACCGTCGCATCGGCCTGGTGGCCTGCGCGGCCGTGGATGGCGCCCTTTGGGATGCGGTAGGTAAGACTCTCGGGCAACCGCTCTGGCGGCTCTGGGGCGGGTATCGCAATACCATCGGCGTGATCTGGACGGGCGGCTACTACAACACGGATATTCCGATCGAGGCGGAGATCGCAGCCGCACGCGAGGCTGGCATCGCTGGCATGAAGTTCAAGGTCGGAGGACGTTCGCCCGAGGAGGACGCCCGGCGGTTCATCGCGGCGCGAAAGGCCGCCGGCAACGATTTCGTGCTGATCGCCGACGCGAACCAAGGCTACACCCCCGACGAAGCCGTCCGCTTCGTCACCCTGGTGCGAGACCACGACCTTTACTACTTCGAGGAGCCCTGCCGCTGGCATAACGACCGCCGCGCGATGCGCGATGTCCGCTATCGTTCAGGCGCGCGTGTCTGCGCCGGTCAGAGCGAATATTCCGCCGGCGGCTGCCGCGACCTGATGGTGGATGCTGCCATCGACTTCTGTAACTTCGACAGTTCCTGGTCCGGTGGCCCGACCGAGTGGCGACGTGTGGCGGCTATGGCGCTGTCGTTCGACGTGCGCATGTGCCACCACGAGGAGGCTCACATCGGCGCGCACCTGCTCGCTTCAATTCCACACGGCACGTTTGCCGACACCATGCCAGCGGATCGCGATCCCGTCTGGAATCGCATGATCGCCAACCGTCCCCGCATCGCGGACGGCTTACTCACGATCTCCGATTCGCCCGGCTTCGGTTGGGAGTTAGACGAAGATTTTATTCACGCCCATCGAGTCTCGAGTCGCGAGAATCCGTGAGACCTCAACCTTCGTGGGCATACGTTTCCGGCTGCCGCTACTAGCGCTTCACGATCGAAACGTCACGCCCTGCTTCTCAAGAAACGCCTTCGCGATCTTCGCGTTTTCGAGCGCTGGAGCAGGTTGAGGCGGCGGCGAATCGAGTTCGACCATCACCAGACCCGCCGTCTGACGGCCCTCCATCATCGACAGAATCGCGGGAATGTCCACTTTCCCCTGCCCGAGCGGACAGTATCCCAGGTACTCCTGACCACCCGAATAATCCTTCAGATGCATGTGCTGCACCAGCGGCAGGAAGTCCTTCACCACCTGCACAGGGTCGGACCCGCCCTTCTGCAACTGCCCGATGTCCGGCCCGAACTTCATCACCTTTGTGTCAACTGACTCCATTACCGCGTAAGTCTCGTCGCGCGACTCCACACACGTGCCGGTGTGTTGATGGAGCACCGGGGTCAGCCCCATATCTGTAACCGCTTTGCCAAGTTCGTTCAGCGTAGTTACGATATCGTCCTTGTGGGCTTTGAAGTCGTACGTCTTACGCTGTACCCCGTTCGGGCCCACCACGATCACCTTACCTTTGAACTTCTTCACCAGCCCGGCCCACTCCAGCGTTTTGGCGATCGAGGCCTTGCGCTCCGCGGGGTCGGAGAGGTTGGTGCCGCAATACGCCGAGATCAACGGCAGCTTGTATTTCTCAAGCAGCGCGCCGGCCCCGCCGTGAACTTCCATGGCCTCCAGTTGATTGCCGAATAGCTCGATTCCGTAAAAACCCAGACCGGCCATGTCGCGAATCGCGGCCTCCACATATTGCGGATCCGCCATCGGAGTGATGGGCGGGGGCGGCCCCACGGGCCTGCCCAAGGGAATCCAGGTGAGGCCAGTATGGCCGATATGCAAGGTAAACTTACGCGCGGCGAATGCGCTGCAGCCGAGCACGCCGGCCAAGATCGTTTGCGAAAACACACGGCGGTTCATCATCGGCCATAGTCTATCCACCCAATGCGCCCTACGCAACTACCATTGCGCTGAGTGAAAGGCCGTACCGACGGCACTTTCCGGGATTCGTTTAGCAGCAGGCCCGTTTCAACGTCGACCTAGAGTATTGAGATTGCGGTGCGTCCACGCAAAGGTCCGCCGGCGGTTTGTTCGCGCCGCCATGAGTCGGCCCTGTGATATGAGCAACTCCCCGAGCTCCGTTTCGAGTCCCCTTTTTGTGGCTTCTGGTTTTTCTGCTTTATTCCATGCGTCGCGTCGGTTGCCGCGGTTGTAGGGCAATCCCCGCCTTTCGTGGAAGAAACCGGCCGAAGCATTCCATACTTCAAGGTCAAAAGGACTTGACGCTGGTTTACCAGATCAACCTCGATTGTCACGCGCCTGTTCTGGGTCGATGGCGCAATTGGGTTCAAACTGCGAATGCGGCTGACGCGTTAGTTCGGCACTCCTTCCCAGCGCCTGCATGCCATTCACGCTTTGCGCGAACGGAAACTTTCCGTGCGAACAATACCCGCGCCTTCGCGAACTACTACCAGTTGATCGGCCGCAATATCGTCGATGTTCTCCTGGCGTCCATTGGGCCAGCGGATCGCGATGCTGGCCTTGGTCTCGGTTCCGAGGCCGAAGTGCAGCCTGCGGTCGTTCACGGATAGATAAGAACTCTGCGCCAGCACGGCCTGCGCCTGCCGTCGGTCGCCGTATGCCGCAACTACTGTCGCACCGATCGCACTGCGATTCGATTCTACTCCAACCAGCAGTACCTTCAGCCAGTGGTTGGCTCCGCTGACATCGTTGCGGAGAAGCGATGGCGGTTCATTGATGTTCATGAGGAGAACATCGATGTCGCCGTCGTTGTCGAAATCGCCGAACGCTGCACCGCGGCTGGAGTGGGCCTCCTCCATGGCGGGGCCAGCCTGACCAAGGAGTTCTTCGAATTTGCCGCCGCCGAGATTGCGGAATACCACGCTCGGTGTGCGGAACGGCGAGCTGGGTTCGTGGGACTCCACCTCGGGATAGACCATGCCCGTGGTGAAAAAGATATCGGGCAGACCATCATTGTCGAGATCCTGAATCGCCGCGCCCCATCCCACGAAGCGCGTTTCGACGGCGAGCCCTGCCCTCATCGTGACGTCGCGGAAGTTGCCCTTGCCGTTGTTCTTGTAGAGAGCGTGAGTGTCAGCGCTGAAGTGAGTCTTGAAAATGTCGAGGTGGCCGTCGTTGTCGTAATCGCCGACCGCCAGCCCCATACCGCCTTGCTCGCGGCCGTCCTCGTTGAGCGCCACTCCTGCCTCGAGACCACGCTCGGTGAACGTGCCGTCGTGATTGTTGCGGAAGAACAGGCTGGGCGAGGTGTCGCAGGCTACGTAGATGTCCTGCCAGCCGTCGCCGTCGAAATCGGCGGCAATGGCGGTCAGCGCATAATTCGGTTTTACCCCGAGAATCCCCGCCTTTTCGCTGACATCGGTGAAGGTGCCGTTTCCGTTGTTGTGATAGAGGCGATGGTGTTCCTGGGGTACGCCATTCGGGCCGCAGAATACGGGGACTCCGTTTCGACCGCACATCGGATCTTTGCCGCGAATCGGAATTTTGTCGGGATCGAAAACCAGGTAGTGCGCCACGAAGAGATCGAGCCGCCCGTCGCGATCGTAGTCGATCCACGTGCAGCCGGTGCCATAGCGGGCTCCTTCGTGCAAGAGTCCTGCGTCCTTGGTGACATCCTTAAACGTGCCGTTGCCCTCGTTATGGAACAGGACGTTTTGTCCCCAACAGGTGATGAAGAGGTCGTCGAATCCGTCGTTGTCATAATCGGCGACTGTAATTCCGGCAGCCCACACACTGCGAGCTAGCCCGGACTTTGCCGTCACGTCGCGAAAGGTCCCGTCGCGATTGTTGTGGTAGAGCTTGATGGTCGCTTCGGCGGGCGTGGGGCCGGTACGGCGCCGGCCGGTGAGCACCACAATATCCTGCCACCCGTCGTTGTCGTAATCCAGAAATGCCACGCCGCATCCCATCGATTCCAGGATGTAGTCGGCCTTCCCTTCGTCACCGTAAATCACGGGAGCACGCAATCCTGCAGTCGCCGCGACGTTGGTGAATTTGGCATGAAACGGAAGTCCGGAGGGCTTGCCGCGCGGCGGGGGTGTGACTCCGCGCGACGCCATGCCACCATACCTCTGCGCACGGGCTGCAGCGGCCAGGGCAGGCAGAGTCAGAAACTGACGGCGGGACAGCACGAGGTTTTGAGGATATCACGGCGTACCAAACCCGATACAATCGACAGAGTGAACTGGCGGCTGGCAACGCTCATCGTGACTTTGGCCGCATTTTGTATGGCTGCGGACCTCACACCTGGTGTGCGGGAAGCATCGGCGGCGCTGCAGCGCGGTGATTTTCCAGCCGCCGAAAACAAGTTGCGTGCTGAGTTGAAACTCAGGCCGAACGATGTCGCGGCACTGAGCCTGCTCGGAGTCGCACTCGACAACCAACAAAAGTTCTCTGAGGCCGAACCATTGCACCGGCGGGCAATCGGGGCAAATCCTCCATCCGCGCTTGCGTTCGGCAATTTTGGAAATCACCTACTGCTAAAGGGCGACGAAAGAGGCGCGCGCGAGGCATTCCAGAAAGCTCTTGCCATCGATCGCACCGACCGGTACGCGAATCTGCAACTAGCGCAGTTCGCCCTGGCCTCCAAAGACTCCAAGGGAGTCCTGATCTATCTCGACCAGTTGGCCCCTGCGCAGCGCGGCGATCCGGACGCCGAGGTCCTCCGGCTGGCTGCGCTCGAAATCTCCGGCGCGCGGGAAGAGGCGGACGCGGTCTTCCAGCGCCTGAGCGATAAAAGCCGGAGCGACGCAGCACTCAGCGGCTCGCTCGGGTGGACCCTGGCGCAGGCGGCACTTTACGATCGCGCCGAGGCCTTCCTTACGCAGGCCCTCGCACTGGAGCCGGCCAATTTCCGATTCCTGTATGACATCGGGGTGGTGGCACTCTATGGCCGGCGTTACGAGCGGGCACGCGAGCTCCTGGAAACAGCCGTCCGCCAGCAACCCGAAAATGTCGATGCGCTGTACAGTCTCGCGTACGTCCAAAGCGCTCTGAAACAGCCGGAGGCGGGGTTGCGGCTGCTCGCGCAAGCCACGCGGCTGGCGCCGAAGCGCGCCGATGTGGTGCGATTGATCGCCGTCACGACCGGCGAACTTTCCGCCGATGAAGATTCCGCGGCGGCCTGGGACCGCTATCTCGAACTGGTTCCCAAGGACGATACCGCACGCCGCGAGCGCGGCTTTGCAAGGACACACATACGCCAGTTCGAGACAGGCATGGCGGATCTCGAGTGGTACATCGGACGCCATCCCGAAGACCCCATCGGACATTACCAACTCGGGCTCGCACGTAGCAGTAGCGACCCTACCAAAGGCATCGAGAGTCTGAATAAGGCGTTGGCGCTGAAGCCCGACTTTGTCGCCGCGCGGGCGGCGAGAGGCGCGCTGCTCTATGTCCAGGGAAATGCCGAGGGCGCAGTTCCCGACCTGGAAGCCGCGGCCGCTGGGGAACCTTCGAACGGACTGATCCTGGACCGGCTCGGACAAGCGTACCGCGCGCTCGACCGGCTCAGCGATGCTGTCCGCACATTGCGGCGCGCCGCCGAACTAGCGCCGGGGGAATCGACCGTTGTGCTCCATCTGGCGAGCGCTCTTGCCGAAGACGGGAAGGAAGCGGAGTCGGAGATCCTGATGGGCCGCTACCGGCAGATGCGTCCGCCGCAAGCTCCCAAGGATCTGATGCGGTATCTGGGCCTTACGCCCGAGCAGCAGCGCGCCGATTACCGCGCGCGGGTGGAAAAGGCCGTCCGCGAGCACCCCGAAGATGCGATCGCCCAGTCGCACTTTCTCAAGCTGTCACTGGAAGAGGGGCAGATCGGACAGGCCATCACAGCCGCCCATGCAATCGCGAACCTCAAGACGAGTGCCGCGGTAACGGCCGATGCGGGCCGGGCCTTGCTCGAAGCTCGACAGTATGGTCCCGCCCGGGAGCTGCTGCAACAGGCCGCGGCAGCCGATCCCTCAGCGGGACTTGAACTCGACCTGGCAATCGCGAGCTTTCAGACCAGCGGGCCGGCCGATGGACTCCGCCAGCTGGAGCGTGTGCCGCACTCGGGCCGCGCTGCCGGATACTATCTGGCGCGCGCCCAGATGTTGAACGCCTCTGGGAAAGCCGCTGATGCGATTGCGGAGATGAATCGCGCGATCGACGCTTCTCCCAAACAGGCGGACTTGTACTGGGAAGCCTTCGTCCTGCTCTACCGTAACGATCGTGGGGCGGACGCGCTCGGGCTACTCACGAAGGCTGGAACAGCGATGCCGCAGGAGCCGCAGATTCCGGTGCTACGCGCCGCACTACTCGAACTCTCGGGACAAAGCAGCGAGGCGCTACGAGTGCTGGATACCGTGCAGCATCGGTGGCCCGAGCAGCCTGCGGCCTGGGTGGCGCGAGGATTGATTTGCGCGGCGCACGCTCGGTATGCTGAGGCGCACCAGGCGCTGGCGACCGCGGTTTCGTTAGGTGCTCGCAGTCCCGAAGCGCTCGTTTACCTCGCGGACAGCATCTTGCGGACCCAAGCCTCGGACGCTAGCGAGGCGGAATCCGCGATTCAGCGAGCGCTTCGTCTTGCGCCAGGCGATCCCTGGATCGTGAACCTCGCGGCGCAAATCCGAAAAGACAAGTCGGCAAAGACAATGGAAACGCCCGACCCTCTGCGGCTGTTTCAATCACGTCCACCGAGGGAGTGGTAATCGTCTGATGACGCGGCGCCAGATTCTCACGCTGCCCGCCTTGGCTGCCGCGGCGCGCGCACAGAGGTATGGAGGGATGGCTTCGCGCGGCGTAACACCCCTGCCGCGCGGCAAACCTTCCGGACTCCCTTTCCACGCGAAATTCACTAACGTGGCGGCCGCGGCAGGGCTGCGAGCACCCATCATCTACGGCGACGAGGGCAAAGCTGACTACATCCTGGAATCGATGGGGTGCGGCGTGGCATTTCTGGATTATGACAACGACGGCTGGCAGGATATTGTGGTGCTCACGGGCCGGCGCCGCTCCGGCCCCACGCCCGCGGACGCAACTATCCGGCTGTATCACAATAATCGCGACGGGACCTTCCGCGACGTGACGGCCGCTTCGGGGTTGGGGCGCAGCGTCTGGGCTTCGGGGATTACGGTAGCCGATTACGACAACGACGGATTCGACGATCTCTTCATTACCTGCTGGGGACAGAACATCCTGTTCCATAACGAAGGCAATGGCACGTTCAAAGATGTCACCAGGAAAGCCGGACTCCTGCACGAAGGAACGCGCTACGGCACCGGCTGCACCTGGATCGACTATGATCGTGACGGGCGGCTGGATCTATTTGTCACCCATTACGTGGTTTTCGATACCGACAAGATCCAGCCGCGCGGCAAAAATCCGGCGTGCAACTGGAGAGGTGCGGCGGTGTATTGCGGCCCGCAGGGACTGCCGCAGGAGAGTTGCCGCCTCTACCATAACAACGGCGACGGCACTTTCACGGATGTGAGCAAGGCGACGGGAATCTCGGGACACAGAGGTTACGGCCTGACTGCCGTGGCTGCCGATTTCGATGGGGACGGATGGGCTGAAATTTATGTCGCCTGCGACAGTTCTCCGAGTCTGCTCTTCCGCAACAATCGCGATGGTACGTTCAGCGAGCGCGGTCTCGAAAGCGGCGTCTCGCTCAACGAGGATGGCAGGGAACAGGCGGGCATGGGACTCGGCATCGGCGATTTCGACAACGACGGCCACCTCGACGTTTTCAAAACTCACTTCAGCGCGGACACGCACATTCTCTACAAGAACAACGGGAAAGGTACCTTCCGAGATGTGAGCACGCGGGCAGGCCTGGCAGTGGAAACGCGTTTCGTGGGATGGGGCGCGGCGATTCAGGATTTCGATAATGACGGCCTGCCGGACATCTTCCTGACCACCGGAATGGTATCGCCGGAAGTGGAGGCTTCCCTGCCCGATGCTCCTTACAAAACGCCCAACGTCGTATTCCGCAATCTGGGCGGCGGCCGTTTCGAAGAGTTGTTTGAAGAGGCCGGCCCGGCGATGAGAGAACTGCATTCCAGCCGCGGCGCCGCGTTCGGTGATTTCGACAACGACGGCGATATCGACGTGCTCATCATGAACATGAATGAGCCTCCCTCGCTCTTACGGAACGATGCTAAAGGGCCTAATCACTGGCTCAAGGTGCTGCTGGTCGGAGTGGAGTCGAATCGCAGCGCGATCGGCGCCACTGTGATCGCGACCTACGGTGACCGGCGACAGGCGCAGGCTGTACTGGCGCAATCGTCATATCTTTCTGTCAACGATCGCCGTCTCCACTTCGGACTGGGCGCCGAGATGAAAGCGGATATTGAGGTCCGGTGGCCCAACGGGAGAGTAGAGAAATTGGACCATGTTACCGCCGACCAACTGGTAGTGGTTCGCGAGGGTAGCGGGATAGTTCGCACCTCGAATTTTCAGCGCTGAGACAAACGGGCCTCAACGAACAAACTTCCTCGAGCGAATGTCTTCGCCACCTGTGTGTGGAAACGCACTTCGGATCTCAAAGTCTTGTTGATGTAATCGCTTACACGAGCCTTACGCCTCTGAACTAGGCTCGAAATCCATTTGTTAACTCTTCCTATGACGTTTACTGAATACGCTTGCAATCGAACTTCCTTTCTGATATAGTCCGGACCCAGTAGTACCAGCGTGAGGGGGGATTTACACCATGAAGCTGTATAGACTCGCACTCCTGAGTGCCTTGCTCGTCCTGGAATCGGCCCCTGCATTTTCGCAGACTGTGACCAGCTCGATCCTGGGGATCGTCGTCGATCCCTCTGGCAGTGTCATACCCGATGCCGAAATCAAGCTGACCAACCAAGGCACGGCTGCGGTCGTTACGACCGTGGCGGAGTCGTCGGGATTTTTCCGAATTGTGAACATTAACGCCGGTGCTTACAGGGTGGAGGTGCAAGCCAAGGGTTTCAAGGCGCTAACCATTAACAAAGTCGATGTTGGCACCGCTGAGGCACACGACTTGGGCAAGATCACCATGACTTTGGGCAACGTGACCGAGTCGATCAGTGTGACGGGCGAAATTGCGGCGGTGCAGACAGCCAGCAGCGAGCGGGCCGCAACTGTGCAGTCTGAGGAGTTGAACACCGTAGCGATCAAGGGCCGCGACCTGATGAGCTACATGAAGCTGCTACCGGGCGTTCTCGATACCAGCACGGGTCGCGAAACCGCGGGGGGAAGTATTCTGGGCAGCCTGACGTTCAGCGGCAATCCGGGAGTGACAGGAATGTCGGTGGACGGCGCGACGGACATCGATACGGGCTGCCGGAGTTGTTTTGCCCATTTCGAGCCGAACATCGACTCCATCGCCGAAGTGAAGGTGCTGGTCTCGAACTTTTCAGCGGAAAACGGGCGAAATGCCGGGGCCAACATCAGCATTATCACCAAGAGCGGCACCCAGGAATTCCACGGCAGCGGCTGGTGGACGCATCGCCACGAGCAGTTCAACGCCAACAAATTCTTTAGCAATCAAACTGGATTGCCAGTCGCGCGCTACCGCTACAATATTGAAGGGTTCAGCATCGGCGGTCCGGTGTTCATTCCGAAACTTTTCAACACCCAGAAGACGAAGGTGTTCTTCTTCGCATCGCAGGAATACACCCGGCAATTGGCCGATGCAGGTACAAGGTATTCGACCATGCCGACGGCCCTCGAGCGCTCCGGCGATTTCTCGCAGAGCATCCTGCAATCCGGCTCATTGATCACTATCAAGGACCCGGACAATAACGGCGCGCCATTTCCCGGCAACAAGATCCCGGCGAACCGCATCAACGGCTGGGGCCAGTCGCTGTTGAACTTCTTCCCGCTGCCGAATGCGGGGTTTGCTCCCGGCACGGCCCAGTTCCAGGCCGACAATTACCAGGTATCCGGATCGTACCCGCACCCGCGGCGCAACGATATCGTCCGCATCGATGTGAACGCGACGAACAAGTTGAACGGCTATTTCCGGTACGGCCACGATTATGACGATCAGTTCCAGCTATACCAGGGCACTTCAACCCTGCAAGGCATTCAGGAGCATCCAAATCCGGGCACGGGTTTTGTAGGGACCGTGAACTATACGTTCAGCCCGACACTCGTGAACCAGGCGACCTACAACTGGAGCTACAACTACTTCGCGTACTTTGCCGCCAACCCGGCCGAGATCGCGCGCTCGCTGGCGAATGGCGCGTCGGGTACTCCACAGTCCGGGCAACCGCTTCCCAGCCTCCTCCCGCTGCATCCGGTTGGGCCGGGCCCCGGCGGCGACTTGCTGGAAGGCCCCTGCCATTGCTCGAACGGATACGGCAGCTTTCTGCCCAACATGACCTTCGGCGGCATCCCGCCCAACACTGCAAGCTACACGCCCGGCAATCAGGATTACGTGAATACCAACCGGATCCGGCAGTTCTCGGACAACCTGACATGGATCAAGAATGGCCACACGATCAAGGCGGGAATCTATATCGAGCGGAACCGCAAGCTGCAGCCGGGCGATACTTCGTATACCGGGAACTATTCGTTCGGCCAGAACAACAGCAATCCGCTGGATTCGGGTGATGGCTACTCTAACGCACTGCTGGGGAACTTCTCTCAATACTCCGAGAAGACCGGCCACTTCGTCTACGACGTGTACTACTGGAACATCGAGTGGTTTGCGCAAGACGACTGGAAGATCAGCAAGCGGCTGACTCTGAACTACGGCGTCCGCTTCTACAACGCCACCCCGCAGATTGACAAGAACCAGGAGTTCGCCTACTTTGACCCGAGCAAGTTCAAGCTCTCCGACGTTCCCCGCATCTACGAGCCCTTCTGCCAGAACGGCGTCAATCCTTGCACCGGCACCAACCGCGTCGGGCGGGACCCGGGAACCGGCAAGGTCGTGCCCGCGGCCCTCATCGGCCTGTACGTTCCCAATTCCGGCAACGTTGCGAACGGAATGGTGACCGCCGGCGTGAACGGCGTTCCCTATGAAACTTACACCAATGCCAAGATCCTGGTCGCGCCGCGAATCGGCTTTGCCCTGGACGTGTTCGGCAACGGCAAGACCGCGCTCCGCGGCGGTGTCGGAGTATTCTACGATCGCCTGGACGGTAACCAGGTTTACGGTATGTCCGGGCAGCCGCCGGTGGGATACAGCTTCACCGCGTACTACGGCAACATCAGCCAACTGGCTTCCCTGCAAGGATTGTTCGGACCGCAGAACATTACGCAGTGGACCGGCCACACTCCGATCCCGCAGACGCGCAATGCCAGCCTGAGCATCCAGCATAATCTCGGGTTCGGCACGGTGCTCGACATCGGTTATCAGGGCACCTACGGGTTGCACCAGCAACTCCGCCAGAACCTGAACCCGGTTCCCCTATACGCCGGCTTCGGTTCGTTCGCCGATCGGACGCAAGCGTTGACAGCTACAGCACAGCCGGCGCGTCTGCCCGCGGCGCTCTCCCGTACCTACTACCCGGGCGTGGGCGACATCAACTTGGCGGTGTTCTCCGGCAAGTCCCGTTATGACGGGCTGCAAATGTCGGTCCGCCACAGAATGCAGAACGGCCTGATCTTCGGCGGTTCGTATGCATGGTCGCATTCGTTCCAACTCGGCAGTATCGATCCGCTGGTAGCCGACAACTGGCAGCGGAATTGGGGACCGGCAGGGACGGACCGCCGGCATATCGCTTCGATCTACTATGCCTACGATTTCCCGAAGTTTGGTAAGAATCTGACGCATAGCAAGGTGGTGAGTGCAGTGGTCGATGGCTGGAACATCTCCGGCATCACCGGTATCGTGTCGGGGGCCCCCTTCACTCCGAGCTTCAGCACCACCAACAGCGTCGATTTCACAGGCACTCCCACATCAGGCGCACGCATCGACGTAGTGGGCGATCCGTATGCGAACATTCCGGCTGGCTCGCCCGGGCTACCGCACGGAGTCCGTTACTTCAATCCGGCGGCATTCTCGGTACCGGCCATCGGATCGTTCGGCAATGCAGGTGTGAACATCATGTACGGCCCCGGCTACATCAATCATGACGTGACCCTGGCGCGCAAAATTGCACTTGGGGAGCGGCGTGAATTCCAGTTGAAGCTGGAAGCGTTCAACGTCCTGAATCATGTTCAGTTCACGGGCGTGAACAGCGGCTTCACCTTCCAGCCGTGTACGCTGGGATCGACATCCGATTGCATTTCCACTCCCTCTGGAGCATTTCGGAACACCAACGCCAACATCGGCGCGCTAACGGGCGAACGAGGCCCGCGTATCTTATCGCTGGAATTGCGATTCCAGTTCTGATTCGGGGTCACTGCCCCAGACTACGTAAGACTTGAAGTGCAGCCGCCCGGGCATCGGCATCCGATGCCTGGGCCGCTGCTTTTAAGTGCGCAATTCCCGCCGCACGATTGCCGCTCTGGGCGAGTGCGACGCCCACCACGTAATGCGCACGTCCCGAATCGGGCTTCAGTCGGATCGCCTCTTCGAGTTCCCGTATACCGCCCTTCAGGTCGGACGCTTCCAGCAGCAGTTGCCCCAACAGCAAACGGGCTGGGGCCAGTTCAGGATCGTCCTCCACCGCGGCTTTGGCGTGGTACGTCGCTTCGGCGATCTGCCCGCGCGACGCCAGGAGCGACGCCAGTTTGGCGCGGGGCTCGGCTAGCGCGGGATTGATCGCCACGGCCTGGCGAAATTCCCGTTCCGCCCCCGCCGCGTCGCCGGTGCCTTGGAGAAGTGTGCCCCGATAGTTGCGCACATCAGCAAGGTCCGGATCTAGTTTGACCGCGGTTTGAAGTGCAGACTTCGCTTCCACGGATTTGTCCTGCCGCCACAGCACCCAGCCGAGCATCCCCCATGCAATGGCATCATCCGGCCGGAGTGTCCCCGCACGTCGCAGTGCAGCCTCGGCTTTCGGCAACTGCCCCGATTCCGCCAGTGCGTCCCCGAGTTGTAGCCATACGATTTCGGAAGTGGGAGCACGGCGCGTCGCGTCTTCAAGAGAGGATATCGCCTTGGCGAAATCGCCGGCCGCCCGGTAAGCCTCTCCTAATCCCGCGTAAAACCCGGCTGCGGCGGGCTGGTGCTTCGCAAGTAAACCTGATAGTTGCTGGACGCCCGCTTGCAGATTACTGCGATCCTTAATCTGCGCCAGGGCAACGTACATTTCGATTTCCGGCGTCTTCACGAGAGTCGCCGGGTAGTACGGCATAACTTCGCCCCGATAGGAATTCGCGAGTGTCTCGTGCTTCTCGGGTTTCTCTGCAAGTAG
>Ga0105237_10005248_pt1 | contig 14661 bp, 14 predicted proteins | sample KBSC24metaG_FD_81520 | JGI IMG/M metagenome (GOLD analysis project Ga0105237, IMG submission 81520) | Corn rhizosphere microbial communities from Kellogg Biological Station, Michigan, USA - KBS C2-4 metaG | ecosystem: Host-associated > Plants > Roots > Rhizosphere > Soil | place: Michigan, USA... | reverse complement strand
GGCCCCGGCGCCGCGTCGAAATCCACAGCACCAGGTAATCCTGTACCGCGCCTGCGAACACCGCGCCGACGATGATCCAGATGGTGCCGGGCAGGTACCCCATCTGCATGGCCAGCACCGGCCCTACCAGTGGGCCTGCCCCGGCGATGGCGGCGAAGTGGTGGCCGAACAACACCCGCCGGTCGGTCGGCATGTAGTCGGTGCCGTTCTCGAACACCTCGGCGGGGGTGGCGGCGTCGTCGCGCGGCTTGACGATCTTCATCTCGATCAGGCGCGCGTAGAACCGGTAGCCGATGAGATACGTACAGACCGCGGCGATGACGAACCAGACCGCATTCACGGTCTCGCCGCGGAAGAAGGCAATCATCGCCCAGGCGATCGCACCGAGCAGGGCGATGACGCCGAACACGATCTTGTGCTTCGTGGTGATCGGGGACCGGTCGATGATCGCCACCGGTGGCAGTTCGGGGTCCGTCCGGACGTAGGTGATGTCGCCGACGGTCTCCTCGGTGCGCTCTCCAGCGGTAGGTGAAGCCATGGTCCGATCCTTTCATTGCGTGCCCCAGAGGTTGGCGAAACGGGGGCTTTCGTCACTACGCAGTGCCCTCTCGCAGCACGGCGACGGTGGTCGCTCAGCGCTCGTACAGTGCGCGGACGGTGTCCACCGTGTCGGCGTCGGCGGGCCCCTTGTCGTCGCGGTAGCGCAGCACGCGGGCGAAGCGCAGTGCCATGCCTGCCGGGTAGCGGGTGGACGTCTGCACGCCGTCGAGGGCGATCTCGACGACCTGCTCGGGCCGAAGCCGCACCTCGTAACCGTCGGTGCCGTCGACCGCGAGTTCGGTGAAGCGCTTCGTCTGCCAGTCGAGCATGGCGTCGGTCATGCCCTTGAACGTCTTGCCGAGCATCACGAATCCACCCGTTTCCGGGTCGCGGGCGCCGAGGTGGATGTTGGACAGCTTGCCGGTGCGCCTGCCCGACCCCCACTCCACCGCGAGCACGACGAGGTCGAGGGTGTGCACCGGTTTCACCTTGAGCCAGCCAGCGCCGCGTCGGCCCGCTTCGTACGGCGCCGCAGGCGACTTCGCCATCACCCCTTCGTGTCCCGCGGCGAGCGTGGTGGCCAGGAATGCCGCCGCGGCCTCGCCGTCGGAGGTGGCCAGCCGGTCGACGCGCTGTGCGTCGGGCACGATCGCATCGAGGGCGGCGAGCCGATCGGTCGCCGGCAGGTCGAGCAGGTCGGCGCCGTCGAGGTGGAGCAGGTCGAAGAAGAACACCGAAAGGGGTTGCGCGGCACGCGCTGTCACGACGTCGGCGCTCTTGCCGAAGCGTGATGCCGTCACCTGGAACCGGTGCGGTCGCCCGTCCGGCCGCAGCGCGATGGCCTCGGCATCGGCGATGAACTCGGTCGCAGGCAAGTCCAGCGCCGCTTCGACGACCTCTGGGAGTCGGGCCGTGATGTCGTCGAGGCTGCGGGTATAGACGGACACGGCGTCGCCTGCCCGATGGATCTGGACCCGCGCACCATCCAGCTTGGCCTCGAAGATGGCCGTCCCGCCGAGCTTTTCGATTGCGTCGACCACTCCGGTCGCGGTCTGGGCGAGCATCGGGCCGACAGGCCGCCCGACCACGAGCGTGAACTCGCCGAGTGCGGCCGCGCCTCCGGTCAACGCCGCCGCCGCGACCGTCGGAAGGTGCCCGCCGAGCATCGCGGCGCGACGCACGTCCGCGGCGGGGAGCTTGGCGGCCTTGGCGACCGCGTCGGCCATCACTCCGATCAGCGCGCCCTGGCGCAGTTCGCCGCCGAGGAGACGGCGCAGGAAGGTCTGCTCGACGTCGGTTGCCGCGGCGAAGACCGCGTTGATCAACTCCGCGCGACGGGCCTGCGAACCCTTGCCCGCGACCGCACCGATCTCGGTGAACGCCGCGTCGACCCCGCGCACCGTCAGCGACGCAGTGGTGGCGGCCTCCGGTAGCGAGCGCAGCGCGGCCCATCCCACCCCGATCTGGCGTTGCGGAAGCTCACCGGAGAGCCAGGCGACGATGATGGCGTCCAGCGTCGGGTCGGCCTCGGTGGCGGCCTGTTCGAGCAGTGCCGCGATGCGACCGATCTTGACCAACCGCGACGACACAGAGCCCACGTCGGCGGACGCAGTGGCGACGTCGATGAGCTGCACTCCACCAGCCTGGCACGGGGGTCGGACACCGCCACGCGGATCGGAAGCATCGGAACGACGAGACTCTGCCGAGGTGCGGTGTTAGTTTTCGCTGAGCGTTCGCCGAGCGACGGCGCAGGAGAGGGATTTGTCATGCCAATGAGAAAGTCGGGAGTAGCGGCGCTGTTCGCCGCGACCTGTGCCGCGGTCGCGATCGGTGCCGCACCGATGGCAGCAGCCGACGACGAGTGCGACCCCTCGGTGGCGGTCTGCGATTCGGGCAGCGTCGCGGATTCGCCGGGGAACGTCGAAATCAACGATTCCCCACCCGCTTCTGCGGTCGACCAATACCCCTCCGATGACGAGTGGTACTTCAACCCCGCAGGCGGTGGGACGGCGCTGCAACCCAGCGGTGGGTCACATGGGGGCGGTGGTGGTGGCGGTGGTGGCGGTGGCGGACACCGTTAAGCGTCGACATCCCAAGGCAATTCATCAGGTATCACGACTCTTAGGAGAACGATTCATGTCTTCACCCTCACTCGCGCGGCGCGCGGCAGGAGCAGCGATCGGTGCCGGTGCGATCGCCGGTGTCATGTTCTTCGGCGGCGCGGCGTCGGCGCTGGCCGACCCGCCGCCACCACCCCCACTGGGCTGTTCGGCCGCCGACTTCGAGCAGGTGAAGGGTGACGTCGCAACGGCGACCTCCGGCTACTTCTTCACCCATCCCGACGTCAATGCGTTCTTCTCCACCCTCAAGGGGCAGCCACGCGACTCGGTCGAGAAGCAGGTCAAGGACTACTACGCGGCCAACCCGCAGGTGCAGGCCGAGATGAACGGGGTTCGCCAGCCGATCCGGGACTTCAAGGCGCGCTGCCAGTAGCCGACGTCGGCGGTCACCCCAGCAGGTCCGCCAGCATTGCTGCCTCCGCGCGCACCGGGGCGGACAGCTCGGGACGGCCGCTTGCGTCGATCCGCTCGGCGGCCTGGAGTCGTTCCTCGATCTCCGTGCGCAAGAGAGTGCGGATCTCGGCGTCGGTCAAGGTGCGACGGGGCACCTCGGCCGCGCCGAGACCGGCGGCGCTGTCGGCGATCGCACCTGCTGCCGGGACGTCGACATCGGGGGTCTCGGCGTTGTCGATGGCGCTCAGCGCGGACCGCAACGCCGACACCCGGGTCGCGTCGCGGTCCTTGCGGGCTGTCAACAGGTGCGCGCGGAGCGTCTCGCGCCAGTGTGCGGCAGGCTCGGTCATGCGTCTACGGTAGCGACCGCCTGGCGGCGACTCGACGGGTTTTCGACGGGCTTTAGGTCACCGCGAAGGACACCGTGTGCCAGCCGGTGGCGCCGTCGGGGATGACATCGGCTTGTTGCGACGTCTGCGTCGCGCCGGAGTTGTCCGTCGCCCGCACCGCGATCTGATGTGACCCCGTGTCGTTGGCCTGCCAATCGAAGCTCCACAGCCGCCAGGTGTCATCGGAGTAGCCGGCACCCAGCTGAGCGGGTTGCCATGGGCCGCCATCGATTTGGACTTCGACGGCCTTCACGCCACGCGGCTGCGCCCACGCGACGCCGCCGAACCGCACCTGACCGCGCGGAACGTCTGCGCCACTGCGCGGCACGTCGATGCGCGACTCCGTCTTGATCGGCCCCTTTTCCGACCAGCCGAGGCGCGTCCAATAGGCCTGCGCCTTGTCGAACCGGGTGACCTCGATGTCGACGATCCACTTGGTGGCCGAGACGTAGCCGTACAAACCGGGTACCACCAGTCGCGCCGGGTAGCCGTGCTCGACGGGAAGCGGCTGGCCGTTCATCGTGATCGCCAGCAGGGCATCGCGGTCGTCGGTGAGTGCCTCCACCGGTGTGCCCGCGGTGAATCCATCGGAGGACGTCGACAGCACCATGTCGGCGTCGGGGTGAACGCCCGCGGCCGCCAACAGGTCCCGAGCTCGGTACCCGGTCCACACCGCATTGGAGATCAGGTCGCCGCCAACCGGATTGGACACGCAGGTGAGCGTCACCATCTTCTCGACGAGATCGAACTTCGCCAGATCGTCGAAGCGGTAGGTGATCTCCCGATCGACCATGCCGTGGATCTTCAGCTGCCACTCGTTGCGGCTGAGCTGCGGGACGCTCAATGCGGTGTCGATCCGGTAGAAGTCCTCGTTGGCGGTGACGAAGCTGGGCAGGGCCACCCCGTCGGGCTGGACGCCCGCAGGGACCGGCCGAATGGGATCCTTGACGGGTGGCGGCTTGAATGCCTCGCGGTCGCCCGACACCGAATGGATGTTGCGCGACAGCACCGCGCCGATCACACCGGCCAGCACGCCGACACCGACGAAGCCCATCGTCGCCAGCGATAGCCTGCGGCCGGGATCGGCTGGCTCATCGGGTGTTTCGCCGTCCGATCCGTCGGTGAACCGTCCCGACGTCAGGAAGCGCAGCACGACGATGCCGCATGCCGCCCCGATCACGGTGGGCACGACGTCGAAAAGCGATGCGCCAGGGCGGCTCAGCACGGCTGCCGACCCCGCCACCGCGGCCAGCGCGATGGCCAGGCTGCCGACCGGGATGCGCGACCGTTCCCACTGCGCGGCCACCGCTGCCACCGTGCCGATGACGATCAGCACCATCGCCGACAGGAACAGCTTGTCGGCGGTGCCGAACGTCTGGATGGCCCATTCCTTGACCGGCCCCGGTGTCAGGTCGATCACCGAGGAGCCGACCGCCGTGCGGGCGTCGGCGCTCGGACCGAACGGCACGGCCACCAGTGCGCTGACGCCGACGGCAATCGCCGCGGCGGCGAGACCGATGAGCGGAGAGGTGCGCGACGTGGCCGTCGGCGGGTTAGTGCGCGCGGTAACCGCCATACCGCCAAGGTACCGACTCGGCGTGCCGAAATCCTTACCGTCTGGTGACGTCGACAGGGCCCGATGTGGCTCGGCAAGCCCGAGGAGTGCCGGGCAGCGCCTCGCACCCAAGTAATAGAGTGATTCGTGCACGGAAACCCGCGCTGAGCGCGGCTCCGCGTGCACAAATCGCTAGGGAGAGGGCTCCATGGCAACCATCGCCACCCAGATCATCGCGGCGTTGGCGCGCAACGGTGTTCGTCGCGTCTACGGGCTACCGGGTGACAGCCTCAACGGGTTCACCGACGCCATCCGGCGGTCGGGCGACATCACCTGGGAGCACGTCCGGCACGAGGAGACCGCGGCGTTCGCCGCGGCCGCCGACGCCGCACTGACCGGTGAGCTCGCGGTGTGTGCGGGCAGCTGCGGGCCAGGCAACCTGCACCTGATCAACGGACTGTTCGACGCCCAGCGCAGCCGGGTGCCGGTGCTCGCGATCGCCGCGCACATCCCGCGCTCCGAGATCGGCTCGGATTACTTCCAGGAAACCCACCCCCAGGACCTGTTCGGCGAGTGCAGCGTCTACTGCGAACTGGTCAGCACACCGGAGATGGCACCACGCATCTTCGAGATGGCCATGCGGGCCGCGGTGGAGGAGAACGGCGTCGCCGTCGTCGTCGTGCCCGGCGAGATCTTCCTCGCGGCCACGAGCGAATCCGGTTGGCTGACACGACCCATCGAGCCCACCCGGTCGGTGGTTCGGCCCGACGACGCGTCGCTGCGCAGGGCCGCGGACCTGCTCAACGCCGGCGAGAACGTCACCATCCTCGGCGGGGCGGGTGTGGCAGGCGCCCACGACGCTCTGGTTCAGCTGGCCGGCACGCTGAACGCCCCGATCGTGCATGCGCTGCGCGGCAAGGAGTTCATCGAGTACGACAACCCGTTCGACGTCGGGATGACCGGGTTGCTGGGATTCGCGTCCGGGTACAAGGCCATCAAGGAGGCCGACGTCCTGCTGATGCTCGGCACCGACTTCCCGTACCAGCAGTTCTATCCCGACAACGCACGCGTCATTCAGGTCGACGTCCGAGGACGCAACCTGGGCAGGCGCACCCCGATCGACCTCGGACTGCGCGGAACTGTGGCCGACACGCTCGCCGCGCTGCAGCCGCTGCTCCGACAGAAGGGCTCCCGGGAACACCTCGACCGCTCGCTGCGGCACTACCGCAAGACGCGCAAGTCGATGGACGCGTTGGCGGTCAACGACCGCGACAAGACTCCGATCCGGCCCGAATACCTTGCCGGACTTGCCAATCGGTTGGCCGCCGACGACGCGGTGTTCACCGTCGACGTCGGCTCACCGGTCGTGTGGGCCGCGCGCTACCTGACCATGAACGGCAAGCGCAGGCTGCTCGGTTCGTTCAACCACGGCACCATGGCCTGCGCGCTGCCGCTCGCGATCGGCGCGCAGACGGCCTATCCCGGTCGCCAGGTCGTGGCTCTCGCCGGTGACGGCGGCCTGACGATGCTCTTCGGTGAGCTCATCACGCTGGTTCAGAACCGTCTACCAGTGAAGTTGATCGTGTTCAACAACTCGTCCCTGAACTTCGTCGAACTGGAGATGAAGGCCGCGGGAATCGTCAACTTCGGCACCGATCTCGTCAACCCGAACTTTGCCGCCGTTGCACAGTCGATGGGCATATTCGGCAAGCGCGTGGAGCATCCCGGTGACTTGGAGCAGGCGCTGACCGAGGCGTTCGCGTACGACGGCCCCGCGGTGGTCGACGTCGTCACGGCGCGCCAGGAGCTTTCGATCCCGCCCGCCATCACCGCTGAACAGGCCAAGGGATTCTCGCTGTACGCGATTCGCACCATCCTGGCGGGCCGCGCCGACGAGCTGCTCGATCTGGTTACTACCAACGTGTCGCGTCGCCTACTGGATTAAGCCGCGTGCTCAGGAGTTTCCAAGCGTTTTCCAATCATCCTCGCTAATGTTTGCCCATGATCAAGAGCGTCCTCGCTTTTCTTGCTGCCGTACTGCTCCTCGTCGGTTGTGGTGGCCCCAAACCGGTCGTCCCCTCGGCGCCCACCGCGAAGAAGCCCGACACCAGCAACATCAAGATCGAGGGTGACCCGTCGACCCCGGTGAACAAGCTGGCCATCGAGGCCATCGCCGATCTGCAGAGTTTCTGGGCCGAGCAGTTCCCCAAGCTCTACAACGAGGACTACAAGCCCGTCGAGGGCGGCCTGTACGCCCTGACGCCGGAGTCGGAGTCAGGACCCAAGTGCGCGTCCAGCTATGACGACGTCGCGGGCAATGCGTTCTATTGCAAGCTCGATGACTCGGTGGCATGGGACTCCAGCGGATTGCTGCCCGATCTGCAAAAGAAGTATGGCGACTTCGTCATCCCCATCGTGCTCGCGCACGAGTTCGGTCACGCCGTCCAGCAGCGTTCGGGGTACTTCGACCAGAACAAGCTGACGGTGAGTTCCGAACTGCAGGCGGACTGCTTCGCCGGTGCCTGGTCCAAGCATGCCAAGGACGACAAGGTCTTCGACGTGAACGCCGCCGACCTCGACCGTGCACTGGCAGGCATCCTCGACCTGCGAGACAGCCCGGGAACCAACGTCCAAGACCCGTCGGCCCACGGCAGCGGATTCGACAGGGTCAGTGCCTTCCAGGACGGCTACGACAACAGCGTCGAGAAGTGCAAGGACTACAAGGACGGCGATCCGGTGGTGCTCGAACTTCCGTTCAACGACGAGCAGGACGCGGCGAACGAGGGCAACGCGCCGTATGACTCCATCATCAATGGGGTGCCCTACGACCTGGAGGACTACTGGACCCAGGTCTATCCCGAGTTGACGGAGGGGAAGGCCTGGCAACCGCTCAAGGGCGAGCAGCCATTCGATCCCAACGAGCCGCCGAAGTGTGGCGATCAATCGGCAAAGGGTTACGCGCTGTTCTATTGCGTACCAGAGGATTACGTCGGCTGGGACAACGTCGAACGGATGCCGCAGATCTATGCCCAGGGTGGCGACTACGCGGTCGCCACGCTGCTGGCCACCCAGTGGGGGCTCGCGGCGTTGACCAGGCTTGGCGACGACTCCGACGAGAAGACGTCCACGGCGCGGGGGGACTGCCTGGCGGGCGCCTACACGGCCAGCGTGATTCTCTTCAATCGAGAGAAGACCAGTACGTACCACATCTCGCCAGGTGATCTGGACGAGGGAATCAAGGCTCTGCTGTTGTTCCGCGGCGAGGGTGACGTCGACCGCCAGGGTGCCGGATTCGACCGGGTGCGGGCATTCCGCGAAGGCGTGATCGATGGCGCGCAACCCTGCCTGGAGTACCAGGCGTAGAGCTCGTCAGGCCGGGCGCGCGATGGCGGCCTTGGAGCCCTGCCCGATCCACGACGGGATCGCGCGGCGAACGTCGGCCGGCCCCGACACCGCGGCGCTGCCGTCGAGCAGTGCGTGCGACCAGCCTTCGTCGCCCCGCCAGATCCGGGTCAGTGTCATGAGGCTGGTCTCCACGGTGCCTGCCACGTCGTAGCCGGGGTCGAAGTCGCAGACGTCGGCCGTGCCGTCGGCGACCACCAGCCACCACCGCGACGCCTTCGGCGCGACCCCGTCGAGCCGGAACGCCACCGTGGTGCGCGCCCGTGGCCATGCGTCGATCGGGATGGTGCGGTGAATGTCCCACATCAGCAGGTGCGGGTCGAGGTCCTCCTCGCCGAGCTCACCGATCCAGCGGGTGCCCCACGAGCCCAGTGCGTCCACGACGTCGAAGAGCTCTTGCCCGCACGGTGTCAGCGAGTAGGTGGTGCGACCGTCGACCTCGGTGCGCTCGACGACGCCGGCGCGCGCCAAGGACTTCAACCGTCGAGACAGCAGTGCAGGCGACATCTTGGGCACGCCGCGGCGCAGTTCGTTGAAGTGTCTGCTGCCGAGCAGCAACTCCCGCACGACGAGAAGCGTCCAGCGTTCGTCGAGCACCTCCATGGCCTTCGCGACGGGACAGAATTGGCCATATCCGGACATTTGCGCACCTCCGGGCGTTCAGTGGGCAGTACAGACATGCAACCAGTGCCAGTACAGATCTGTAACTAGATCCGCACGATCGGCAACGGGACGATGTTCGTAGCCAATGAGGAGAACTCGATCATGACGAATCCGACCGTAGCCGTCGACCACGGCCAGGTAGCCGCCAAGCACCGCGCGATGTGGGCGTTGGGCGACTACGCGAAACTCGCAGCAGAACTCGTCTCACCGCTCGGCCCCGTGCTGGTTCGGGCCACCGATATTGGGCCGGGCGATCGGGTGCTCGACGTCGCGGCGGGCACCGGAAACGTGGCGATTCCCGCCGCGGCGACCGGCGCGAGCGTCGTCGCCAGCGACCTCGTTCCCGACCTGTTGGAGCAGGGCCGCCGCGTCGCTGCCGAGCGCGGCGTCGACCTCGAGTGGCGCGAGGCCAACGCGCATGAATTGCCCTTCGGGGACGGCGAATTCGACGTGGTGATGTCGTGCATCGGCGTGATGTTCGCGCCGTTCCATCAACTCGCCGCCGACGAACTGGTTCGGGTGTGCAAACCGGGCGGCAGGATCGGTTTGATCAGCTGGACGCCCGAGGGGCACATCGGGCAGCTGTGGGCGGCGATGAAGCCGTACGCCCCGCCGCCCCCGCCCGGCGCGCAGCCACCCCCGCTGTGGGGTCGAGAGGATCACGTGCGCGCGCTGCTCGGCGACCGCGTCACCGACGTCGTCGCCGAGCGGCGGATGCTGACCGTCGACCACTTCGCCGACGGAGCCGAGTTCCGTGACTACTTCAAGGCGGTCTACGGGCCGACCATCGCGGTGTACCGCAACATCGAGGGCGATTCGGATCGCGTGGCCGCCCTTGACGCGGACATCGCCAGGGTGGGCGACAGCGTCCTGAGCGCTTCGTCGACCATGGAATGGGAGTATCTGCTGCTGACCGCGCGCAAGGGCTGATTACATGTCTGCATGCCCGGCGCCGCGCAGCAGCTTCCGACACTGAGTCGCGACGACCAGGCTGCCGTGCAGCGCTGGGTGCGCGAGCAGGGCCTCGGGTCGACGATCACGGATGTCGAGCCGCTGACCGGTGGCACGCAGAACATCGTGGTGCGGGTGCACGTCGACGGGCGCCCGATGGTGCTGCGACGCCCGCCGCTGCATCCGCGGCCGACGAGCGACAAGACGATGCTGCGCGAGATCGCGGCACTGCAGACGCTGGCAGGCACGGCGGTGCCCCATCCCGGGTTCATCGCCGGGTGCGACGACCTCGACGTGCTCGGCGTGGTGTTCTACCTCATGGAGGAGGTCGACGGCTTCAACCCCGGCGACGACATGGACGAGGCCTATGTGCGCAACGCCGACTGGCGACATCAAGTCGGGCTGTCGTATGCGGCCAGCCTTGCGCAACTCGGCAACGTGGCCTGGGCGGGCAAGCCGCTCGCCGAGCTCAGGCGGCCGGGTTCCTTTCTGGAGCGCCAGGTTCCGCAGTTTCTCCGGCTACTGGAGAGCTATCGCCACGACGGGTACGCGCCCGAATCGCTGGCCGTCGGCGACCTCGCGGAGTGGCTGGAAGCCAACCGCCCTGCCGACGGCGCGCCAGGGATCCTGCACGGCGACCCGCACCTGAGCAACGTGTTGCTCCGCAGGGACAGGCCCGAGTTGGCTGCGTTCGTCGACTGGGAGATGTGCACCGTCGGAGATCCGCTCCTCGACTTGGGTTGGATGCTCATCTGCTGGCCCTTGGACACCAGCATGATCGCCGCAGGCGGGGAACTGGCCGCGTTGGGTGGACTGGCCAGCCGCAGCGAACTCCTCGATGCCTATCTCGAGGCAGGCGGTCGCGAAACGTCAAGGCTGGACTGGTATGTCGCGATGGCGTGCTTCAAGCTCGGCATCGTCATCGAGGGCACCTGGTCCCGCTATCTGGTGGGCCAGGCCAGCCGGGACGCGGGGGAGCAGCTGCACGCGTCGGCGCAGAATCTGATCGACGTGGGGACTCGGGTGGCCAAGGGTGACAGCCCGTTCACCTGACGCGGGGTCAACCGCCGAGTGCGGCGATGAGGTCCTTGATCTTCGCGGTCTCGTCTTCGGTGGGCGGCTCTTCGGCCTCGACGGCCTCGATGAGGTCGCGGCGCAGCCCGACCCCGTTCGCGGCTTCCTTGGTCGACAGCTTGGCGTGTCCACGCGCAACGTACAGCCGCTGGCCCAGGGTGGCGCTCGGTCCGCGGGCGGCGGTCTCCATCAGTTCGTCGTAGCGAGTGCGGACTCCGCTTAGGGCGACGATGACCGACGGCGTAACCCTGCTGCGGCCCGCGGCCTCGGACAGCGACGCCTGCAGTTTGCGCAGCCCGGCGAGGATAATCCCTGCGCGGTGGGCGAATTCGGGATCCCCTGGATCGGGGAGAGTCTCGATCGCGGCGTCGTACATGTGCATTGCCGCGTCGGACAGTCCGACGATTACTGGAGCTTCTCCGTCGTTCGCCGCCGGCTCGGCCACACTCACTCGATTCATCGTCGAAATTCGAAGCGATCGTCAGAGGACCCTCTGACGGGATCAAGGACGCCGAAACCCTAACGCGGGTCGACAGCGGTTTCAACCGGTACTCGTGGTCCATCCGGGCCGCTGCCGAGCCTGGCAAATCACCAACCGTCTTGCCGTTCAGCGTCGCCGAAGTGCACCGGCGTAGCCGTGGAGTCAGCCCCGCAGGTAGGCCAGCACGGCGAGGACCCTGCGGTTCTGTTCGTCGTCGGGAGGAAGCACGAGTTTGGTGAAGATGTTGCGGACGTGCTTCTCCACCGCGCCGTCGCTCACCACCATGGTGCGGGCGATGTTCGTGTTGGACCGGCCCTCGGCCATCAACGCAAGCACGTGCTGCTCGCGCGGGGTCAGCTCGCGCAGCGGGTCGTCGCGGTGGCGGCGCACCAGCAACTGGCTGACCACCTCCGGGTCGAGCACCATGCCTCCGGAGGCCACCCGGTTCAGTGCGTCGAGGAAGTCGGTGATCGCCGCGACGCGGTCCTTGAGCAGATAGCCGACCGCACCGGCACCGTCGGCGAGAAGGTCGTCGGCGTAGGAGACCTCGACGTACTGGGAGAGCACCAGCACAGGGGAACGGGGTACCCGCTTGCGCGCCTCGACCGCTGCCCGCAGTCCCTCGTCGGTGTTCGACGGCGGCATCCGGACGTCCACCACCGAGACGTCGGGCCGGTGCGTCACGATGGCGGCCACCAGCGACGGGCCGTCGCCCACCGAGGCGACCACGTCGTGACCGTTCTCGGTGAGAAGCCGGATCAGGCCCTCCCGCAGCAGAACCGAGTCGTCGGCGACGACAACTCTCAGCACGGCACCTCCGCCCTGATCTCGGTCGGCCCGCCTGCCGGGCTGACGACGATCAGCGTGCCACCCGTGGCCCTGACCCGGTCGGTCAATCCGGATAGCCCGTGGCCCTTGGCCACGTGAGCGCCGCCGACGCCGTCGTCGACGATCCTGATGCCGAGACTGCCGGGCCGGTTCGCCACGGTGACCCAGCAGTTCGCCGCGCCGCTGTGCTTGGCCACGTTGGTCAACGCCTCGGCGACGGTGAAGTACGCGGTGTTCTCCACCACCGGGTTCAGCCTGCCCTCCGCCATGCCGAGCTCGCCGTCGACGGCGAGCTGAACGGGGACGGTGCAGCGGGCGGCCACCGCGGCCAGCGCGCTGGGCAGCCCGCGGTCGGTGAGCACCGGGGGAGCGATGCCGCGGGCGAGGGCCCGCAGCTCGTCGAGGGTCTCCCTGGTCTGGCCGATCGCCTCGTCCAGGGTGTTGCGCAGTGCGTCAGGGTCGCCGTCGACTTGCTGGCGCGCGCGGCCCAGGTCCATCGCGAGACGGACCAACCGCTGCTGCGGGCCGTCGTGGATGTCGCGTTCCAGCCGGCGCAGCGCGGTCGTCTCGGCGGAGACCGCCGCCTCCTTCTGCTCGGTGAGAACGACGATCTTCTGGCGCATCTCGGCGATGCCGGTGAGCAGCAAGCGGCTGAAGCTGGCCGAGATCAGTGCGCAGCCGCGGACCACGGCGGGAAGGGTGATGAGGCAGAACAGTCCGATGGCGGTCGACAGGCCGATCCTGGCAAAGGCGCTGTCGCCCAGACCGATCAGCTGCGCGAGCGAGCGGTTGTCGGGGCCGCGCGGGATGCTCCAGTCCCAGGCGAAGGTCAGCGTGCCTCCGATCGCCGCGGCCCACCAGCTGACCACGACGGAGAACGCGGTCACTGCGATCGGGAAGTGCACGACGGCGTGCACCAGGTCGAGCCACGACTGGGTCTGCGTTAGCGGCGTGCACATCCGCTTCCAGATGCCGTCGCCCGGTTGAGACGTCCGATAGATCGGCCGGGTCCGCGGCCTGCGCAGCACGGCGGGGATGCGTAGCCGCTCGATGTCGGCGAAGAGTCGGGTGAGAAGGAGCGTCGCGGCGAGGACGGGCAGGCCGACGATGATGACCAACATGCCGAGGCCCGCCGACAAACCGGTCACGGCGATGACGAAGCCAACGGTGGCGAGGGGGAATCCGAGCAGGGTGTAGGCGCTGTCGACGCCGAGCTGGCGGAGAAACCCGACGTGTTGGGGCTGGGCCGTGTCGGCGGTCGTCATGTTCTCGACGCTAGGCATCTTTCGGTCTCACCCCCATCCCGTGTGCCAGCGTTCTCAGGGTAGGGCTGTCCATACCGCCGACACTGCACGCTGACCGGTTGTCAGCGGTACGCGTCGATCCCGAGCTTGATCGCCAGCGCGATCCCCGCGACGGCGATCGCCATTCGGATGGGCGTGGCAGGGGCGTGGCGGACGACGATGGGCCCGAGCCTTGACCCGATCAGGCACCCGATGCCCAGCGGTACCACGGCGAGCCAGTCGACCGGTGCAAGCGTGATGAAGACAAGCGCGGCAACGAAATTCGCCACGCCGAGCACCACGTTCTTGGTGGCGTTCGCGTGGGCAAGGGTTTCGCTGCCGGTGCTGAGGAACAGGGCGAGCAGCAGCACGCCTGCCGCCGCGCCGAAGAAGCCGCCGTACACGCAGATCCCGAGGATGGCCACGCCCTGCAGTACGAGGTGGGTTCGGCTACGGACGGCGTCCTCGGCGCGTTGGCGGCGAGGCAGGGCGATGAGGATCGCCGAGGCGCCGAGCAGGATGGGCACGACCTTCTCGAAGCCCTCGGCGGGGATGGACAGCAGCAAGGCCGCGCCAGCCGCGCCGCCGGCCACGGCGATGGGGATCAGTCGTGTGAGTTCGGCGCGCTGGCCCTTCAGTTCGGGTAGTGATCCCGCGACCGAGCCGACACCGTTGAACACCAGCGCGACGGTGTTGGTCACGTTGGCCGTCACCGGGGGCAGCCCCACGAGGAGCAGGGCTGGGTAGGTGGACACCGATGCCAGGCCTGCGATGCTGCCTGCCAGTCCGCCAACGATTCCGGCGGCGACGAGCAGCACCGCTTCCCAAATTGTCATCGCCGCCAGGCTACGGCCAAGCGATTTGGGCGCGTTTGCGGACGGTCAGCGGCCGAAAGCGCGCCGAAATCGCTAGGGGGAGTTCCTCTTGCCGACCAGCGCGTCGACGGGGTCGGGTGCGCCGTCGCGGTCCTTGACCACCCGGT
>Ga0105237_10005247_pt1 | contig 14662 bp, 8 predicted proteins | sample KBSC24metaG_FD_81520 | JGI IMG/M metagenome (GOLD analysis project Ga0105237, IMG submission 81520) | Corn rhizosphere microbial communities from Kellogg Biological Station, Michigan, USA - KBS C2-4 metaG | ecosystem: Host-associated > Plants > Roots > Rhizosphere > Soil | place: Michigan, USA... | reverse complement strand
GTGATCGAGCCGCCTCAGGCCATGGTTGCGGAACAGATGCGCCAGCCGGTTGCTGCGCGCCTCGAGCTCGCGATAGGTCACGGCCTCCCCGGTCGATGCCATGATGAAGGCGGGCTGTAGCGGACGGAGGTGAGCGTGGATGCCGGTGTACATCGTGTCTCCAATTGAAGTTCAGGCGGCGAGCGCCAGGATCTCGCGCACCTGCGCGGGGCCGTCGATGCGGCGCGGGTTGCGCGGAACCCATGGTGTGCCCATCGCCTGCTCGGAAATTCGCTCGAAATGCTCGGCGCCGACGCGGACCTCGCGCAGGCTGCGCGGCAGGCCGAGGCGGCGGATGAAGTCATCGAGCACGTCGGCGGCGTCTTCGCCGGGATGTCCCATCGCGGCGGCGACCAGCGCCTGCCGCCCGGCATTGGCCGATCGATTCCAGCGCATCACGAAGGGCAGCATTACGCAGGAGGTGTAGCCGTGCGGCACGTCGTAGACGGCGCCGAGCACATAGCCGATGCCATGGCTCGCCCCCATCGGCACACCTGACGACAGCGGCCCCATCGAGAGCCAGGTGCCGATCTGGCAATCCATCCGCGCCTCGAGATCGGACGGATCGGCCTTCACCCGCGGCAGTCCTTGCGCCAGCAATGACAGGCCCTTGACCGCCTGGGCCTCGGCATAGGGATGACATTCCGCGGAGCAGAGGCCTTCGACGCAATGGTCGACCGCGCGAATGCCGGTCGACAGGAACAGCCATTCCGGCGTGTGGACGGTAATGGCGGGATCGAGGATCACCGCGCGGGGCATCACCTGATCGTGCCGCAGCATTTCCTTCACCCGGGCCGCGGTGTTGGTGACGCCGGCCACGGCGCTGAACTCGCCGCCGGCGATCGTCGTCGGCACGCTGATCTGGCGGACACGGGGCGCGACCAGTGGCGGCGCGATACCCTTCGCGACCCGAATGCCGTCGATCGCCTCGACGGTGCGGACATCATTGGCAAGACAAAGCTGGACCGCCTTGGCGCCATCGGTGATCGAGCCGCCGCCGACGGTGACGATGAGATCGGCGTTCGCCGCACGCGCCGCCTCGCTGGCCGCGATCACGGCCTCGCGCGGCGTGTGCGGCGGCATCGCGTCGAACAAGCCGGCGCAGCGCGAACCCAGCGCATGGCGGATCCTGCCGATCTCGTCGGTTTCTCGATTCAGCGTGCCGGAGACCATCAGGAACGCGCGCGACGCCCCCAGGCGGTCGAGTTGCGCGACGATCGCTGGCGCAGCGGGCTGGCCGAACACGACCTCGTCCATCGCGCCAAAAACGACACGCCCTTTGTGCACGCTGTCCTCCGCCGTTTATTTTGCTTTGCCGGCAGTCTAGCCGACACGACGAGAAGGGGAACCCCAAATCGCCCGCCGCGGTGCCGGGTCGGAGGCGTCACGGCGCGTGACCCGGCCATGAGACCGGGTGTGCTTCGCCGCCGGTTCGTCTATCTGGAAGCCCGCTTTGTCGTGTCGCATCGAGGTAGCAATCCTCACGTGAAGGGCTTCCGCCGTCGTCAGGCTGTCATGGGGGGGTTCTATTTGGCACCAGTTCCGCTCGTACGACATATTGTTGCGGCGAACATGCATAAGAATAAGTCTTGAACCCGAGCGTGTCTCTTGAGCACACTGGGATCACTCGGTCATATCGCTCGAAAGATGCGCGGGTCGATTGCCCGATCGCAACGAGGGAGGCGACGTCCTTGCGTTCAACGGTTCCCTTGGTGCGTTCTGCGCGACGGCTTTCACGCAGTCCCTTACGGTATGGCGCGCCGGCGCTGATCCTGCTGCTCGGCCTGACGCTGAGCGGCTGCGGGGAAAAGCCGCAGCAGGCTGCGGCCGCGCCGCCCCCGCCGCCTGTCACGGTCGCACCGCCGGTCAAGCGCACGGTGACGGACTGGGATGAGTTCACCGGCAGGTTCCAGGCGGTCGAGGAAGTCCAGGTTCGCGCCCGGGTCGGCGGGGCCGTCACCAATGTCGAGTTTCGCGACGGCGCCATCGTCCACGCCGGCGATCTTCTCTACGTGATCGATGCGCGTCCGTTCGAGGCCGCCGCCGAGCAGGCCGACGGCCAACTCTCGGATGCGCGCGCCAAGGCAGAACTCGCCAAGCGCGAGCTCGATCGCGCGCTGACATTGAACCAGACCCAGGCGGTGTCGGACTCCATCGTCGACCAGCGCCGCCAGGCCCTGCAGGCGGCCAAGGCGGCGGAGATGCAGGCGGACGGCGCGCTCAAGGCCGCCCGGCTCAACATCGAGTTCACCCATGTGCTGGCGCCGATCACCGGCCGGGTCAGCCGGCATCTGGTCAGCGTCGGAAATCTGGTGCAGGGCAGCGACAATGGCGGGTCGACGCTGCTCACCTCGATCGTCTCGCTGGATCCGATCCATGTCTATTTCGACATGGACGAGGCGACCTATCAGCGCAACAACCGGCTCTATTTCGAAGGCAAGCGGCCGAGTTCGCGCGAAACGCCGAACCCGGTGCAGATCACGCTGGTCGGCGAGACCAAGCCCTCGCACGACGGCAAGATGGACTTCCTCGATAACCGGCTGGACGTCTCGACCGGCACGCTGCGCAGCCGCGCGCTGGTTCCGAACCAGGATCTCTCGATCCTGCCGGGGCAATTCGGCCGCGTACGGCTGATCGCCAGTGCGCCCTATGAGGCACTCCTGGTGCCGGACATTGCGGTTGCGACCGACCAGTCCCGCAAGATCGTCTTCGTCGTCAAGGACGATGACACGGTGGAAGCGCGCGCGGTAGAGCTCGGACCACTGGACGACGGCCTGCGCGTGATCCGGGAAGGCCTGAAGGCCGAGGACCGCGTCATCGTCGATGGCCTGCAGCGCGCCCGGGTCGGGGCCAAGGTCAGTCCGCATCCCGCTGCAGCGTCGGCTGGTAGCAAGACATGAACCTCGGTCGCCTGTCCGTCAATCAACCGATCCTGGCGATGGTTCTGTCCATCGTGCTTCTGATCATCGGCGCGCTCGCCTACACCACGCTGCCGGTTTCCGAATATCCGCAGGTGGTGCCGCCGACGGTCGTGGTCACCACGCAATATCCGGGCGCCTCGGCGCAAACCGTGTCCGACACCGTGGCCGCTCCGATCGAGCAGGAGATCAACGGCGTCGAGGATATGCTGTATCTCTACAGTCAGGCGACCTCGAACGGCCAGCTGACGATCACGGTGACGTTCAAGCTCGGCACCGATCTCGACAAGGCGCAGGTGCTGGTGCAGAACCGAGTCGCGATCGCCCAGCCGCGGCTACCGGAGGAAGTGCAGCGCAACGGCGTGGTGACGCGCAAGAACAGTCCGGACATCCTGATGGTCGTATTCATGCTGTCGCCCGACGACAGCTACGACCAGCTCTATATCTCCAACTACGCGCTATTGCAGGTGCGCGACCAGCTGTTGCGGCTCGACGGCATCGGCGACATCCAGCTGTTCGGCGCCCGCGATTATTCGATGCGGCTGTGGCTCGATCCCGACAAGATCGCAACGCTGGGCATGACCGCGGGCGATGTGCTGGCCGCGATCCGCTCGCAGAACCTGCAGATCACCGGCGGCCAGATCGCCGAGCCACCGATTGCTGATCGCGCTTTCTCGCCCAACCTCGCCTTTACCGGACGTTTGCGCGACATCGGGCAGTTCGAGGATATCGTCGTCAAGGCCGGCGAGGATGGCCGCACCGTGCGGCTGCGCGACGTCGCGAGAATCGAACTCGGCGCGTTGTCCTACACCACCAACAGCTTCCTGCTGCGCAAATCCGCCGTCGCGATGCTGGTGACGCAGCGTCCTGGCTCCAACGCGCTCGCCACCGCCAAGCACATCTCCGAGACCATGACGCGGTTGAAGGCGAGCTTCCCGAAGGGGCTCGACTACAACATCGGCTACAATCCGACCGAGTTCATCGCGCAATCGGTCAGCGAGTTGATCAAGACCATCTACGAGGCGATGATCCTGGTCGTGGTCGTCGTGCTGGTGTTCCTGCAGGGCTGGCGTCCCGCCATCATCCCGATCATCGCGATCCCGGTCTCGCTGGTCGGCACCTTCGCCGCGATGGCGGCGCTCGGCTTCGCCATCAACAACCTGACGCTGTTCGGGCTGGTGCTGGCGGTCGGCATCGTGGTCGACGACGCCATCGTGGTGGTCGAAAACGTCGAGCGGCATCTCGAACACGGCATGAGCCGGCGCGACGCGGCGCTCAAGACCATGGAAGAGGTCGGCGGCGCGCTGGTCTCGATAGCGCTGGTGTTGTGCGCAGTGTTCGTGCCGACCGCCTTTATCGGCGGCATTTCGGGGCAGTTCTTCCAGCAATTCGCCATCACCATCGCGGTCGCCACCGCGATCTCCTGCTTCTGCTCGCTGACGCTGTCGCCGGCGCTGGCTTCGCAGATCCTCAAGGCCCAGGAGGACAAGCGGCCGCCGGCCAGCTGGAACCTGATCGGGCGCGGCTGGGCGGCCTTCACCGGCGGCTTCAACCGCGTCTTCGATCGTCTGGCGCACGGCTATGCCGCGGCAGCCGGCTTCGTGATCCGGCATGCCACGCTGATGCTGCTCGCCTATGTGGTGCTGATCGGCAGCGCCGGATGGCTGCTCGTCACCACGCCGCAGGGCTTCATTCCGGCGCAGGATCGCGGCTATGTCATCGTCTCCGCGCAATTGCCGGGTGCGGCCTCGCTGACGCGCACCACCGCCGTGGTCCGCGAAATCGAGCGGATCGCGCTGGATACGCCGGGCATCGTCCGCGTCGCGGCCTTTGCCGGCCTGTCCGGTGCGACCCGAACCCAGGCCAGCAACGCGGCGGCGCTGTTTCCGGTGTTCGACGAGCCGGAGGTGCGGCTGAAGAAAGGGCTGACGGCTGCCGTCATCACCAATGACCTGCGCAAGCGGCTGTTGGCCATCGAGGGCGCCTTCATCATCGTGATCCCGCCGCCTTCGGTGCCTGGCATCGGCACCGGCGGCGGCTTTGCCATGCGGATCCAGGACCGCCAGGGGCGCGGACCGCAACTGCTGGCGGCCGCCACCGATGAACTCGTCAACGCCGCGCGCAAGGCGCCGGGGTTGACCTCGGTGTTCTCTCCCTTCACGGCGAATACACCTCAGGTGTTCGTCGATATCGACCGCGTCAAGGCGCAGAAGCTCGGCGTGCCGATCCAGAACGTCACGGACACCATCGAGACCTATTTTGGCTCGGCCTACATCAATGACTTCAACATCCTCGGACGCACCTATCACGTCACCGCGCAGGCCGACCTGCCGTTCCGCAAGGAGACGGCCGATCTGGCGCGCCTGCGCACCCGCAACGCCGCCGGCGACATGGTGCTGCTCGGCAGCGTGGTGGACTTCAAGGGCATCTCCGGCCCCGACCGCGTCGCCCGCTACAATCTCTATCCCGCTTCCGAGATGCAGGGCGAAACCCTGCCGGGAACCAGTTCGGCGACCGCGATTGCGACCATGAAGAAGCTCGCCGACGAGACGCTGCCGAGCGGCTTCTCCTACGACTGGACCGATCTGTCCTATCAGCAGGTCACCGGCGGCAACGCCGGGCTCTACGTGTTTCCGATCTGCGTGCTGTTCGTCTATCTGGTGCTGGCGGCGCAATATGGCAGCTGGACCCTGCCGTTCGCGGTGATCCTGATCGTGCCGATGTGCCTGCTCGCCGCGACCATCGGCGTCCGGCTGATGGGGCAGGACATCAACATCCTGACCCAGATCGGCTTCGTGGTGCTGGTCGGGCTGGCCGCGAAAAACGCCATCCTGATCGTCGAATTCGCGCGCGATATCGAAAAGGAGGGCCGCGACCGGCTCGATGCGGTGATCGAGGCCTGTCGCCTGCGGCTGCGCCCGATCCTGATGACGTCGTTTGCCTTCATTCTCGGGGTGCTGCCGTTGGTGGTGTCGACCGGCTCCGGCTCGGAGATGCGGCAGGCGGTCGGCGTTGCGGTGTTCTTCGGCATGCTCGGCGTCACGCTGTTCGGGCTGATCTTCACCCCGATCTTCTATGTAGTGGTGCGCAATCTGGCCGAGGGCCCGTCCACCCGCAAGGCTCCGGCGGCTGCGGCGTAGCGGCATCGGGGCAGTCTCGGCCCGTCAATTGATCGCGTCCAGCGTGGCCGCCGGCGTTCGCTGGTCGCCGGGCGCCGGCATCCAGATCCCGTGCTCGGGGCAGCCGGCTTTGCCAACCCACAACACCCGGTCGGTGCCTACGGAGATATCCGGGCGGTGCGCCACGCTGACGCGCGTCATGTCGAGGCCGCGCAGGCTTTGATGAATGAGCTTTTCGTTGCTGACGTCGAGATGCGCCGTGCCCTCGTCGAGAAACAGCACCCGGGGCCGGCGATAGAGCGCGCGGGCCAGCAAGACGCGCTGTTTCTGTCCCCCGGACAACGAACTGCCCATGTCCCCGACCAGGGAGTTGTACGTCATCGGCATCTGCATGATCTCGTCGTGGATCGCCGCAAGCTGGGCACACCGGATCATCCAGCTCTCGTCGAAACCGGGATCGAAAAAGCAGATGTTGTCGGCGATCGATCCCGCCAGCAGTTGATCCTCCTGCATGACGGCGCCGATCTGCTCGCGATACTGGCGGGGACCGATCGCGGCGAGCGATATGCCGTCGATCAAGACCTCGCCGCTGGTCGGCTCCAGCAGTCCCAGCATGATCTTGACCAGAGTGGTCTTGCCACCCCCCGACGGGCCCATGATGGTCACGAAACTGCCCGCCTCGACCGTAAAATTGATGTTCTCCAGCACGAACGGTTCGGTCTCCGCATAGCGGAAGCACAGGTGGCGCAGCTCGATCCGTCCCTGGATCGGCCGCGCATGGCCAAGACCTTGATCATGACCGCGCTCCGGCGCGCTCAGCGCGATATCGCCGAGCCGCTCGAGATGCAGGTCGAGGATGCGGAAGTCGAGCGCCTTCTCCACCAGCAGCACCGCCTTTTCGGTGAACTGCTGCTTGTAGCTCATGAAGGCGAAGATCATGCCGACCGTGAGTTCGTTGCCGAGCGCGAGCTTCGCCGCAAGATAGATGGTGACGATATTCTCGAGGCCGAAGATCGCCTCGTTCAGGGTCGTGAACGCGATCCTGGCTCGGCCGAGACGGATAGTGGCACTCACCGTGTCGGCGTAGCGGTTGAGCCACTGGCCTTCGCGCTCGATCTCGCGATTGAACAGCTTCAGACTCTGCACCGCGCGCACGGTTTCGACGAACATCGAGTTTTCCAGCGCCTTGGCTTCGATCGCCGCCTCGTTGCGCTGCCGGAACATCCGATACAGCCCGAGGCGCGTGCAGGCATAGGCGATGAACGCTGCGAACACGACGCAGGCGAGCTGCAGGCTGTAAAGGCAAATCATGGTCAGCGTGGCCAGCGCCATGATGCCGTCGACGGTGGCGGCGATCATGCCCTCGGCCATCAGGTTGCGCAGCGGCTCGATCGACGTGAAGCGCGACAGGATATCGCCGATATGACGTTTCTCGAAAAAGGCGAGCGGCAATCGCAGTAGATGATGAAACAGCCGCGCCCCGATCTGGAAATGCAGCAGGTTCTGCATCGCCAGGATGACCAGCGAACGGATCGCCCCGGCGGCGACCTTGATCGCGGTCAAAAGGCCGAATCCGAGCGCGAGAACCAGGAGCAGATCGACGTCGCCGCGCGCGATCACCTCGTCGACCGTCAGCTGCAGGTAAAGCGGACTGCAGACGATGAAGAGTTCGAGCACCAGCGACAGAGCCAGAATCTGCAGCAGCGCCTGGGTGCTGCTGCGCAGTTCGCTCCAGAACATCGAGAAGGGCAGCCGCGCGGTCTCGCGCTTCGGCGTGAATCCCGTCGTCGGCGACAGCTCCAGGGCAACACCGGTCAAATGCTTGGAGGCTTCACTGAGCGACATCGATCGCTCGCCGAATCCGGGGTCATGAATCACCACGCCTCGCTTCGAGACTGTGCGCAGGACGACGAAATGGTTCATGTCCCAATGCGCGATCGCAGGCAGCTGCAGCTGGCCGAGATGCTCGAGCTCGAAGCGAAGCGGCCGCCCGGCGAGATCGAGTTGGCTCGCCACCTGCATCAGGCCGCGCAAGGTGACGCCCTTGAGCGAGACGGGGTGTCGTCGTCGCAACGTGTTCAGATCGATGCGGTGGCCATGATAGCCGGCGATCATGGCCAGGCATGCAAGGCCGCACTCCGCGGCTTCGGTCTGCCGGATCACCGGAAGCCGGCGCCCTCCCGCCAGCGTGTGTCGCGGTGCCATCATCACCTCGTCAGGCTGAGCAAGGGGCCGAAGAACCAGCGCAGCAGCGAGCGCCGCTCGAGGATCAGATCGGCCTTCAGGAGCATGTCGGGCTGCAAGGTGATCCGGCGGCCGTAGGCCTCGATGTCGGGACGATCGAGCTTCGCGGTGACCTTGTAGGCCGGCTCGTGCAAGGCGACCGGCCCCCCCGCCTCCGAGGCCGTCAGGATGGTCTGCGAGATGCCGGTGATCTGGCCGCCATAGGTGCCGAACTTCTGATATGGGAACGCGTCGTAGAGAATCCGGACCGCCTGACCTTCGCCGACGAAGCCGATGGCCCGCGCCGGCACGTACAGCTCGGCCACCAAAATGCTGTCCGCCGGCACAATCTCCAGCTGCAGCCGCTGCGGATCGACCGCCTGGCCCACCGTAGCCTGCAGGGTGGCGACCTTGCCGGCCGTCGGGGAGCGTATGACGTAGGCGCGGCGGGCGTCGATCTCGGCTATGCGCTGCTCGATCTCGGCGAGCTGGCCGTGCAACCCCAGCACGGTCTGCGCCGTCGCCGTGGGAAGCTGCTGAAGCGAGGCCTGCGACTGGGTCAGCTGGTTCTGTCGCTCCGCGAGCTGCTGCTTCAGCGCGCTCAGGCTCTGCTGCTGTTCAATCAGCGCCATCTGCCGCCGCTTGACTTCGATCTCGGGAATGTCGCCCTTGACCTTCAGGTTGTTGGCGGCGTCGACGAAATCATTCGAGAGCTTGATCCGCCCACTCTGAAGGTCGACCTGGTCCTGCAACTCTGCGATCTGACGTTCCAGGTGTCCGCAGCTCGCCGAAAGCCGCTCGCGCTCGGATTCGGCACGCTCTGCTTCCGCGTCAACCTGCCGGGAGAGCGAGGCCTTCTGCGCACGCAGGGCCACCAGCATCGTCGCATTGACGTCCTTGTCGTCGCCTGCAACCTGGTTGGTCTGGATCGTCAGCAACGGCTGCCCCTGCTCGACCATCTGGTCGAGCTTGACGTGGATGGCCTGGATGGTGCCTCGCTGCGCGGCGAATATCTTCGCGGTGCCGGCCGCGGGCCGGAGATAGCCCGCGACGGTTTCCTTGCGCGCGTAACTCCCGAAGTAGAGGAACACCCCGATTGCGCCGACTGCGGCCATCATGAACAATGTCGTCAGCCCGGTTCGCACCGGCTGCAGGACAGAGACCTGTCCCCACTGCCGGGAGTGTTGGTGAAACGCAACCGCTTCGGCACGAAACAGCTTGCGTTCGCTCATCGTGAGCTACTCCTCTCGCATCGTCGCTGTGGTCTTTTATCGAGCGGCCTTGGCCAGCGCCGCGCGCGGGAATGTTTTGGGAGGGCTCTCGAAGCTCCCCCCGCCGCGGCGGGTGCTTTCGCACCCGCTGCGCGCGTTTAGCCGCCGGGCTTGATGGTGCCGGGCTGAGTAGCCAGCGCGCCCGTCGGGGCTCCGAGGACGTTGACGGCGGCCGCGACGTTCACCGGCACGTTGACGTCGGAGACGTTGATCAACGGGTCACCAGCAGCGACGGCCTCGAGCTCAGACGCGTTCAGCTCGATGAGATCGGTGTTGCTCTTGTCTGTGGTCATGTCGGCTCCTTGCTTTATGGTTGTGAGTTCACATCCGACTGTTAGTTTCGTATTCGGCTGTGACCTCCACAGATGAACCGCGACATTGCGGTCTCGTACAAACTCCGGCTCAGATATATGGTTCACTATGCAACCTTAAATTTAAGTGAGCAGGAACCGCAGGAACCGCCTCTGCTGCTAGTTTAGGTTGTGGAACTGCTTCAATCCGCGGCACGCAGCTGAATGACTGCTAACGCCGAACATCGATACACACACGAATTCAGGACGTCATCCGCCGAGTCGTTTGGTTCGCGGGCCGATCGGTCAGGCAATGGACCGAACCACGCCGCTCGATCGTGCGCTTGGCGTCGATCGGCGACGCGCGGCTCCGACTATTGACTGAAGCGAAATAGATGGGCAGTTGCAGGGTTATAAAATATGATCGTCATCGCAAATTGCTGGGAGACAAAATATGAAGTCGCCAATACTCGCTCTTGTCGCGGCAGCCGTCACTGTGATCGCCGTGCCGGCATCGGCCCAGGTCAAGATCGGCATCCTGAACGATCAGTCCGGAGTCTATGCCGACTATGGCGGCAAGTGGTCGGTCGAAGCCGCGCAGATGGCGGTCGAGGACTTCGGTGGCGTCGTCCTCGGGCAGAAGATCGAGGTCGTCTCCGCCGACCACCAGAACAAGCCGGACCTCGCGACCGCGATCGCGCGGCGCTGGTACGAGGTCGAGGGCGTCGACATGATCACGGAGTTGACGACCTCCTCGGTCGCACTGGCGATTCACGACCTTTCCAGGCAGATGAAGAAGATCGACATTGTGGTAGGCGCTGCGACCTCGCGGCTTACCGGTGACGCCTGCCAGCCTTACGGCTTCCACTGGGCCTACGACACCCATGCGCTCGCGGTCGGGACCGGCGGTGCGCTGGTGCAAGCGGGCGGTGACACCTGGTTCTTCATGACCGCGGACTACGCCTTCGGCTACGCGCTTGAAAAAGACACCGGCGACCTCGTCAAGGAAAAGGGCGGCAAGGTGCTGGGCTCGGTCCGCATTCCGCTCAACTCCTCCGACTTCTCGTCCTTCCTGTTGCAGGCGCAGAGCTCGAAGGCCAAGATCATCGGGCTGGCCAATGCCGGGCTCGATACCACCAACTCGATCAAGCAGGCGGCGGAATTCGGTATCGTCAAGGGCGGCCAGAAGCTTGCCGGCCTGTTGTTGACGCTGGCGGAGGTTCATGGCCTCGGGCTCGAGGCCGCGCAGGGCCTGGTGCTCACCGAGGCCTATTACTGGGACCGCGACGACAAGAGCCGCGATCTCGCCAACCGCTTCTTCAAGCGCACCGGGCGGATGCCGAACATGATCCAGGCCGGCACCTATTCGGCGACGCTGCAATATCTGAAGGCGGTCAAGGCGGCCGGCACCAAGGACACCGAAGCGGTGGCGAAGCAGCTGAAGGAACTGCCGGTCGACGACCTCTTCGCGCAGGGCGGCAAGGTGCTCGAGAACGGGCGCATGGTGCACGACCTCTATCTGTTCGAGGTCAAGAAGCCGTCCGAGTCGAAGAAGCCCTGGGACTACTACAAGCAGCTCGCAGTGGTGCCCGGCGACAAGGCCTTTCCGTCGGCCAAGGACAGTGGCTGCCCGCTGACGAAGTAAGCCTCTCGGGTCCGGATGTCGTCTCGTGCGCAGGAATGAAGAGGATGTCTGAACCGCGACGCGAGCGATCTGATTGATCGAAGGCCAATGTCCGACATGACGCGCCGCGCTCTCAGCGCGGCGTTTTTCTTGTCGGATTCCGGCGCCCGATCATCAGCGCGGGCCGACACTGGATCGACGCCCCTTCCCAAAGACTATTCCGGCCGGATGCCGGCCTCCTTGATGGCGTCAATGTAATGCGTGATCTCGCTCTTGAGAACAACGCGCCATTCCTCGGGCTCGGAGGCCAACGGCCGCATGCCCTGCCGGTCGAGTTCGTCAACCACATCGGCGGATGCCAGCGCCGCCGCCACCTCGTCGCGGAGCCGCTTGGCCGTGGCCGGCGGCGTATTCGCCGGCGCCAGAATGCCGACCCAGTGCACAAACGCGTAGTCGGAGATGCCGGCCTCGATCACGGTCGGGATATCAGGCAGCGCGGGTGAGCGTTCCGGGCTCGTCACCACCAGCGTCTTGAGGGTGCCATCTTTGGCCCGCGGCCCGATCACGCTCATCGCATCCAGCACCAGGTCGACGTGGCTGGCGAGGAGATTGTCGAGTGCGGCCCCGCCGCCCTTGTAGGCGACCAGCGCCATCTCGATGCCAGCCTTCGCCTTCAGCACTTCGGCCGCGAGATACGCTGCGCTCGCCATCCCGCCGCCTGCCGCCAGCACCAGCCTGCGCGGATCCTTTCTGGCGTAGGCAATCACGTCGCCGAGGGTGTTGACGGGAAAACTCTTGCGTGTCGTCAAGATCAGCGGCCCGGCGGCCACCTCGGTGATCGGGGTGAGTGTCGTCACGTCGAACGGGTCGTCGGGATGCAGCGCCAGTGCGATCAGCATGCCGGTCGACATGAACAACAGCGTCTGGCCGTCGGCCGGCGCGGCGGCGAGCTCGCGCAGGGTCGGCGTGACGCCGTCAGCGGGACGGTTCTCGACGGCGACGGTCGTGTGCAGGCTCGCGCTCATCTTCTGCGCCACGAGGCGCGCCGTCGCGTCGGTTGCGCCCTCGGCCGCGTCTCCGACAATGAGCCTGACCGGCTGACCGGAAAGATCCTGCGCCACGGCCGGGCGGAGCATAGCGGCGAGGATCGCGAACACAAGCACCACGCCAATCTTCGCACGGCAAGCTGGATGCGACTGAAGCATCATGGTACCTTCCCGTCCTCGATGGCTCATTGCCGACCGCTTCGCCCGCTGTTCAAGCAAGAAACTGGCGCGGGGAAGGTTGCCCGCGCCAGTCACGATGTGCGGCTATCTCAATTGGGCGACGGTACCACCACGATCCTCGCCATCATGCCTCCGTCCTCGTGCTCGAGAATGTGACAGTGATAGACGAATTCGCCGAGCTGGGTGAACGGGATCTGCTCGACCACCGCCGGCGAGACGCAATGGCCGCTGCGCCACTGTGACGGCAGGCAGACGCCGTTCTGGTTATCGTTGACCTGGTCCGCAATGGTCGCGTCGGGCACCGCCACACCCAGGGGGAAGTTGTCCTGGATGACGTTGCCGGCGCTGGGCCCGACCTTCTCGATGAACCGGGTCTGGTGCAGGTGGAAGTTATGGTTCTCGGTCGAGAGCTGGATCAGCTCCCAGGTCTCGGTCACCGCCATCTGGCCGGGATTGAGCGGCAGGCACACGGTGGTGACGTTGGGATTGAACTGCGCCAGGCTGTCGAGATTGTTGGGATCCGGCTGGTGCGATCCCGGCACCACATTGCCGTGGCGGTCGACTTCCTCATAGGCCAGCGCGAACGTCCCGTCGGTGGCGACGTCGGAGAAGCCGAACAGGACGCGGCGGTGATGGCCGGCCGGGAGCGGCTTGCACCCGGGAGGCAATGGCGCGGCGGTCGCACCCGGAACCGCGGAGACGAACATGCCGCCGGGCTGCGTCAGCCCGCTGTCCTTGACCACGACATGATTGGTGGTGAACTGGCGCGGGCCGCTCTGGTTGAACTGCACTTTGCCGAGGTCGACCTGCGGCCAGACATCTCCGGATCCCATGGTCAGGGCCTGATTCCGCCACGTCGCGGTGGCGCCGGGCAGCGGCGGTGTGACCACGCCGTTCTGATTGCGGAAGGTGACCCACACCTCCACGCGCGAGCTCGGCATCATCACGAACTCGTCGACGCAGACCGGGACCGTCGTGATCGTGGTGACGTCGGGACAGGGAACGACGTGGAACTTGCCGCCCGCCATCGAGACCAGGGAGTTGGTCGGCGTATCCTGCGGCAGCGTCACGGCGATGCCGTCGATGGCGATGAGCTGCACCGTCATCGGCTTGTGGTTCTGGTCGTTGATCAGCTGCAGGTCCCAGCTCAGGCTGCCGGCACCGGTGCCGATGCGCCAGATCTCGCCGTCCGGCGCGGTGATCGGGATGGTGGGATATTGGACGCCGTTGACTGTGAAATACCACACGCCGCCGGTAAAATCGTCATCGTCAGGGCTGGCATTGACGCCCGGGCACGAGCCGAGCCGCGGCGCATCGCCGGGGGCGGGGGTCGGGTTGCAGAATGCCGCGTCGGTATGGCCCTCGACTTCGCCGTCGGCGACCGCCACCGGTCCGGCTCCGAAGTCCCGCGTGCCGGCTGCCGCGACCTGAATTTCCTTCAGCATCATGTAGCGGACGTTGGTCTCCGGGAACGGCGCAGTGGTCGCGTCTCCTGCGACGTTGTCGCCGATCCTGCCGATGGTGAGGAGGGCCGACTGGCCGCTCGACACCTGTTCGAGCGCGATGCCGTGGACATGGGCGTGGTACCAGAGCAGGCTCGACGGCATGTTGCCGGGCACTGGGATGCTGTAGTCGATCGGCCCGACCACGACGTCGCCCATGGTGTGCGGATTGAAGGCCGGGTTCGGCGTTCCGTTGGCCGGATTGAACACCTGCACGAAGATGTTGTCGCCCCAGGTCGGGTTCGCCCTGGTCGGCGCGCGCGCCGGCGTCAGCAGGCCATGAGTGTGCAGGTTGGTCGGATTGAGGAAGATGTTCGGCTCGTCGACCGCATGCAGGAGTTTTTTCGGATCGAGCTTCGGCAACTGGTTGGTGAAGTGGGCCTTCAACGTGTCGTTCTGCGTCAGCGCGAGGCGCACGCCGCCGTAATCCCACACGCAGCCGGCGCCGTT
>Ga0105237_10005246_pt1 | contig 14664 bp, 16 predicted proteins | sample KBSC24metaG_FD_81520 | JGI IMG/M metagenome (GOLD analysis project Ga0105237, IMG submission 81520) | Corn rhizosphere microbial communities from Kellogg Biological Station, Michigan, USA - KBS C2-4 metaG | ecosystem: Host-associated > Plants > Roots > Rhizosphere > Soil | place: Michigan, USA... | reverse complement strand
GGGGGGCCTGAAACAAGATCAACACAGCCCTTCGGGCTTTTTGCTTATTTCACCATCCGCTTTCGAGCCAGCTCGACGCGTCTGGCTCAAAACGCAAAACCCCCGCTATCGCGGGGGCATGTGTTGATCTTGTTTCGTCGGGAAGACAGAACGAACCTAAAGATTCTAATTTTATCGTATTCAACGAGTTGCAACAGTCGGCTTTTTGTGTTCACCGCGCTGTTCGCAGACCGTATGTAAAGAGCAATTTTAACACTTCAAAGGTACGAATTTTGTTGATCCGGGGACCAAAAATCAACAATCTTCGGCTACATGGTCGATAATATAATTGATGTAATACCATACAAAAAAACGCCCCATGTCGGTCCCTTCTATCGGTGATCCATTCACCATTGTAGAGCCAGAGCTTAATAATTGCTTAAACCTCTCGGGGGTGAAACCCAATTCTTCCTGCATAAAATGCAGCATTATATCCCCCCTTTGCATCTCGTCGTATTTCTTATCCTCAAATTTTTGGGAAGAAATTTTTATAACAGTAACCAGGTTCATACATTGCCTGCGCACTTGACCGGCTGCGCTCCGTCTTTCTATTACTCAATTTTCTTCCATCAGGCATCGGAGGCGCTCATACTCGGCTATTCCATCCAAATGAAAACCCTGTCCATAAGCCATTTGTATTAGCGTGTATAAGATCGCCTTTGCGTTGTCGGTCCTGATCCAATCCGTCCCCTTTTCTTTGACGGCATCGGCCAGGGCATAAAGAAAAGGAAGAGGGTTAACAGGTAATGCCCTTGCATAAAATGCCCTGGCCTCCTGGTTAAAGGGGACATACCTTAATGTGGTAGTCATATGAAAAGTGCGCCCCTTCTCCGGCTGCGCCCCCGGCTAATGGTGATTAAAGCTTCTTCAATATCTCCTTAGCCCAGTAAATAGCACTGGGGCTTAGATGTCGCTGCCATGCCCCCTCTGACGGACACCACCTAAACCCATTTGCTTTTAGCGTTTTCCGCGTTTCTTCGGCGGGGATACTGTCGAAAAATAACTGCACGCGGTTGGCTTCCACATTTTCAACCAAACGAACGCCGTTTATTGTGGCTTCGTTAGTTTCCTGCGCCGCCTGCTGTCTAAGGAATTCAAGCCTTTTTTTCACCCGGCTTATCTCCGCATTGTTGTTTTGGAGGGCATAGCTCGGGAACCCCAACCGTCTCCCGAAACGCGGGTTATTCAGCTCTTCCCACATTTTTTCCGTAGCAAAGGGTAACTTTAAAAACCCGTCTTTGTCCTGCTTCTTGATGCACTTATTAGCCGCTTTCATGAATTCCTGGCTACCTTTCAGGTCTGCCAATTTCCGCTCTAGCTTCTGGATTGCTTGGGGATCATCGGAAAAAATGGCCTGGTTATTCTCTATCGCTGAGGCCTTTTGTTCGTAGTGCTTGGCCTTGTCCTGGGCCGCGAAAGACTTGCCGAAAGTGTTATGTATCTTTTTCCTGAAATTCCGGTCCCGGCCTTCTGAATGATGGCCGACCAGGATCGGTTGACCAAAAGGGATGCAATCGGCCATTTTCTTTGCCGAATTATACAACACCTCAGCCTTTTTGTCATTTTTGGCGGCTTGATTTTCGGCGTGGTCAATGCGGTTTTGCCGTCTTTCTTCAAAGTTGTGTTTCATAAAATAATACGCCCCTTGTCCGGCTGCGCCCCCGGCTTATGATAAATGAATAGTGAACATGAGTTTTGATTAACCCGCCTTTAGTAGGTTTCTGCGGGCTATCGCTATTAGACCCAATTGTTTCTTAAACTTGCTTTCCAGTACCTGGAGCTTTTGGAGGTTGCTAACTACCGTCCCAATATGCTCAATATGCGGGGCACTTTCGGCAATCAACTGCCGAACATCCGCAACGCGGGCAAATTCGATACAAGTACCTTTAAGAATAGGCTCAAAGCGGCGGGTGATCCACAACGTATATACTAACCAGTAGTAGCAGTATAGATCCTGTGGGGCGCATGTAAAGACAAAGCAATTCGGGTTAGGGGAATAGGCAGGCCTGCCAGTATGGCGACCGCGGGACAGGATGAAAAAAGCAGAGGGCGGCGCGGCGGCGGCGGGCGAATGATACTTAATAGTGAAAGGCTGCATACAGTGAGGTTTTTATGACCTTTTTCGCCCGGAAAACATTTTCACAAAGAAAAAAGGGCAAAAAAGAAAGGCGTAGTCCACAAACTGCTTTTCTTTTTCGCGGTAAATGCTGTGGGGAACAGAAGCCGCCAGACAAGGGTAGCTGGTACAGGATCAGCAGCCGAAGGGATGCACTAAACCGTTTTAAGGAGCGAAAACTCCCCGGTTTGTATTTTACGCCGCTTTTTTGCCCTTTTGATTTGGGAAAGTTTTATTAAATTATATCGTTAATCCTTATTTACTTAAACAACTTTTATGAAAGACAGTCTGGAAATTATTTTAAAAATATTTGGAGTAATCGGAGGTCTTGTAACCGCATATATCTTTATTAAGAAAAGCTGGAAAACCCATGTAGATAAAAGAAATCATTTTTATAGCGGGAATTGGAATAACCAGGGGCAAATTACCAACGTACCTTCCCATTATGTCGATATAGATGCCGGGGCCAGTAAAAATAAGCTTACTGGATATTTTAATGTTCGAAAAGGAGACGACGAAAATAGTTGGGAGCTGTTCAAGATGAGCGGCAAAAGGCATTTCGGGAAGTTAAAATGCAAAATTTTGAAAGTAGTCAATGGAGAGGAAAAGGTAATGGCAAAAGGCTTCTTGAAAAAAAGGGATGCTACTTTAAAATGGAGGTTAATTTCAAGTGAATCAGACCAGTTTCCAAAGGAAGCACTGCTGCGAAGGGGGTTGCCGAAAATTGCTTAGGTATTGAGAATGATGGAGCGTATTATCTAATCGCCTAATCCAAAAAGTCCATTAAAGTGATACCAGGGAGCTGACGCATTATAAGAGATAACTTTACAAGAGGTGTTTGTAATTTTTTCCTGCACCTTTTCTACTATGGGGTCCAAATTTCCCGAATCACATGCTACAATGATTTTATCCGGCAATAAGTTATTCGCCGCCCAAGCGAGGTGTTCTATTTCATCAACCGTAAAATCTTTGGACTGACTTTTTGCTTCACCTAAAATCAACTCCCCATTTAGAATTACTACGATATCAAAATCACTGGCCCAATTATCGCCCTTACTTTGAGTGCCATATCCTAGTGGGCCGCACCAAAGGAAACTGCTACTTCCAGACCTTTCGTATGTATTTTTCAAGTAAAGTAGCGTTTTAAGTACCACATAATTTCCATCAAACTGTTTACTATTCTTAGTCTGATCACTTAACAAGTTATTAATAATTATGTCGCTTACCTTATAATATATTTTACTGGTCAAATTAGGCATTGTAATATTATTACAGCCCTTACATTTTATTTTATCGCTCAATTCTGTAAGAGAATACCATCTATTCGATCCACACATATCGCAACTGACCTTCATCCCGATGAATAGCCCACCCCTTTTTATCAAGTATGAAAGATCAGAGTCAATATAATATTGAAATGTTTCCTTTATATCTCTTTCAATAATTCTTTTAATAATGTCTTCGTCAACTACCTGCTCAGCTCTTTTATTTAGCCTCTCCACAATCTGATCACGATATTTTTCAGTCAAAGCGGTAACCTCTTTTACTAAATCTTGATAGCTAAAAACACCTTTTCCCGATTTAACCGGGCTTTTCTTTATGCTCGAATCATACATAAAAAGTTGAACCCAAAACTTCTCTTCTAAAAAACTCTTAATAGTTGCCCAATCACGTTCAAATAAATTATAGAAGGCTGAAAGCTTTTGTCCGGCAGGACTTAAATCTATATACGCCATAGGCAATTGGAGCAGTTCAGTTTGCTTTTCCCGATAATTTAATACAGACCTTATAATCTCAAGATCATCGGGTATCGAAAAATCGACAACCTGAACTTCCCTATTTAAGAAAAATGTGATCCGATGGCTCTTATTAATTCTGGTTGATCCTTTTAGAGCAATATGATGTAAGGATGTTCCATAAGGAAATTTTATTTCTTTATGATCATCTTTGGTGTCCTTTTCTATTAGGATATCTATCGCGTATGGGCCATCATCTATGAGATCCCCACCTTCGAACGTCAAAGTAGGAATTCTAAGGAAATCGCTTTTGCCAATAATTAAGCTCTTAGAAGGTTTTATAAATTTAGAAGTAACAAAATTAAACCCATTTGTTTCAAATGGGAATAAGGAAACGGATTCAGAAAAAACACGAACATTATTGCATTTGGTTTGCATCTTTTTACGCATCTCTTCCAAATTCCCAGATGCCATACCAATAGAAACTAAAAACGCCTGGTTGTTGTGACAAAGAGAGTATACTAACGGCTCAAAAAAAGGATCATTTAATAACTCGTCCATCTCATCAATTGTAGCGACAACCTGATTAATTCGGTTGTTTGGCTCAATATATAATTGTCTATTCCAGAAATATAATAAGTTACTCAAATAATTTCTGGAGTCGTAAACTATCCATTGAAACTTGTCGAAGTCGAAATAATTTTTGGAATTTGGGGAAATCGATTTGATATGGATAGCAGATAAATTGGTCTTGAAATATGGTCTATGTTCAAAGATCAACTTATTTATTTGGGAAGAATTTTTCTCATCAATACTAATTAATTCATATTTGGAAGTCCATTTGTCTTCACCCACATATAACGGTGTTAAGCCAAGGTTCAATTGATAGAATTTCTTAGCCAAAAGAGGCATATCCCATTTTCCCCTATATTCAAGCAGAGTGGTCTTTTGCGTAGTAAATCTATCGTAAACGTTAACATGCAAAAGGTTATGAATATTTAAACCAGGGAAATAAATCCTAGAATCTTTATTGTCGAATGCAATGTATTCCTTCGGATTAAACAAATTTAATCCCTTCAGAAATTCTACGTGTATTTTGTTAGAATAGTAAATAAAATCAGGATCATAATCTTTGATCAGGTCGATCCATTCCTTTGATATCGAATTTTCATTGACAGGAACTATAGGATTATACCGACCTCCCCAAACATGCAGGTTCGCCTGCATTATATTTCGCAGCAATTCTTCACTTACACTTTCATCCACGAAAACAATTATCCTATGATGTCGTGGCAGCGTTTGTATATATGTCTTTTCTGTTACTGGCATGGATAGGACAATATACGGATTAATCGGGAACCGCGATATTGAAGGAGATAAGTTGTGATATTTAATATCGATGCAGTATTTAGCGGATGATTTTATTGAGCTATTGCACTTTTTTTGCTGGCCTGGCTATGGGCTTTACCCATTCCACAGGAATGCTTTTGATAAAGAACTGCTTTTGCCCGGCGGACATATAATCCAGCGTTAGCGTACACAGCAAATGCGCCTCCTTTATGGTCTTAACACTCTTATCAACTTTCAATAGCCGGAACTTTAGCGTTGTTTCCTGATCAGCGTGAAGAGTATCCTGGACGTAAATGAACATTTGAACCTTGCTTTTGCCTAGTACCATATCGGTCATCTGTGAGTATCCTTTATTGTGACCTACTGTAAGGCCTGGAGGGCCGGAGTAGCTGAAATATTTATATTTGATCCCCTTGTCATCAGTCAAGCCTAAATCATCAAAAGCTGACCCGCCGATATTGATAATTGCTATCTTGTGATACTTGTTTGTAACCTGCATAGTAACCTGTATAGAGCCGGTTTCGAGGTTCCCTATCGCTTTTGCATCGCTGAGACCAATGGAATCAAAAGGTGAAATTATCTGTAGCTGGGTGCTATCTTGGGCGAAAATAGCTAGCGTTGGCATAAAAACCACTAGCAGCAGCCGAAATTTAGGAGGGATAAGCCATTTCATAGTTTGATAGGTTTAATAACCTAATTTACTGAAACCATTTCAAAAAGAAAAGTTAGTTTTCGCTTAAATTGATTGTCCTCTCTTAACGTTTCGCATATCTATAATACCGTTATCCTGCTCCACGAGCATCTTAGTCAGATTTTGCTTTGCCCTATTCCTGCTGTCCCCCATAATTGTACCTGTATCCTGTAAGCGGTTATTGCTATCGAAAATGTTTATGGCTTTTATATTGGGAGCGGCTTCAATTGTGTATTTAAGAGGTTGGCCATTTTTTGTAATAGTGACTTCCCGGCTATTGCCTACCTTTAACTCTTGCAATAAAGTGCTTCGCTGGCCGGGGATTCCCATTTGCTTAATGGGCAATTTTGACAATGCTTTTTCCAGGTCAAAGTTGTATGTTTTGTAAGAATAATTCTGCAAGTCGTTCCTCCGGGTCGTATCGAGATACAGCCAGGTTTCTTTGCCGTTCAATTCTTTATATATCGGGCGTCCGCTTACCAGGTTGGCGGCTTCCCTGGCTGTAACATTCATGTTATCGAGCAAAGAGAAGCTTTGCCGGACGGATGAACTATCGTTGTTGAGCACGGATTGTAGGGTTGGTCGGGCAGTGGCATCAAATTTTTCAAAATAATAGATATCGGATTTGGGGATTTTCTTAAAGTGCAGCACATAATCCGTATTCTTACAGTGCAGAGGATCATTGTATCGTAGATGAAATTCCGGTAAGTTCAGGTCAACCATTTTTTGAAGGGGGCCTTCCATACTATTATTGAAGCCTGCCTTTTTGATGCTGTCCTGCAAGTTGCTCAGGTTGTGTGTTCGAAGTAAGCCCTTTTGGTCATTTTGCAAGGTTTGATTATGCCACTTATACATGCCATACCTACCAATTAAAAAGCCTGCCATTACATCCACTATCCGGGAATAACGGACCCGACGGAAAAGGCTAGGTCTTAACTTAGCCCTTAGTTTATTCCTTTCATGTCGAACGTACCGGAGGGTCTTCTTTTCCTCTCGGTTGGCCCCTTTTTTAAATGCCTTATAAATATTTCTATAATGCAGATATTTCAACTGCAAGTCGGATCGATCCGACGAGTGCCCTCGTGGGTTGGCGATCTTTAGCTGGGCGTCCTGCTCGGCATAGACCCGTAACGCATCCAATACTCGATTGGAATAGCCCGTATTATCATTTATACCCCGTTTCATGGTTTCGCTTCGGTTTATTTACTGTAAGTCCTGGCCTCAAATAATTGCCGGTTCTTTATTTCCAGGGTTAAATGTCGGCCTCCATTCTGCTCATATATTTCCAAGACAAAATGCCGGTGTTCGGGTATGGTGAATTTGGGAACAGCTACTACCCATTTCACCACTGCATTACCGGGTATGGTGCTCAGGGTGTCTTTATATAGAGGGGTGATTTCCCGATCTTGTACGGAGGATCGTTTTACTTTCTGCTGATCCTGGATAAACACCTTTGTAAAGTCAATGTTGTACGGGAGATTTGACCGATTGGCGATCTCAAAACCAAAGAACATTATGTTGTCGGCCAAATGAATTGTCTGCAATCGCAATTTCATACGGTACTTATGAATGCTGGTTGAAAAGAAGGATTTGGATTTCTTTGATTTTTCGACATTGATTTCCAACAGCGCCTTATCTATTGGCTTTTGTGTGAAGGTGATAATTCCACTCTGAGCTGTGTCTGAATCATTTTCTACCGACAATTTGGTAAGGTCATACGTGGTTTGTGCCGGATTGGAGATATAGCTTACATCGAAGGCGTAGACCTTTCCATCACTGGTAAATACGTGCAAGTTAGTTGAAGCAAAATCTCTTCGTGCTGCCTTTACCTTTAATACGTTTTCTACTCCTGGCTGTATTTGTGCAATTATATCCTTATATCCTCTATCGGCCTGGTTCACGGGGGCTGGAAATATCAGTACTGTAGTGGTATTATAGCCCACCATCAATTTATAATGAACAATGGCCGAATAAGGCGGTAAATCATTGGGGACGGGTTGGGAATATGCTTCCAGAATACCCGCCATAAAAAAAAGAGCGATCACAAGTACCTTTTTCATGATTAAGGAATTTTAGATTTGAAGAATATTTTTTACATTCAATGTGTTGCCTGGGGGTTACTTAATAGTACCCGGTGGCCTGCCTTGACGGTAACTACTACAGCCTTTACTTTTTTGCTCAACAGGCTTTTGGCCGTCTCGATGCCCGCCGCTGCGGCCTGTGCTCCTAAAGAGGGGTCAAGGGAGGTAATTCCCATACCGCTGATCCCCTGGCTAATTCCTTCTTTAGTCACGTCTCGGGTTATGGCTCCGGGAACATATATCCCTTCCAAGCCATCGGTATCATAGACCTTTAACGCTATGGGGTAAATTTGACCGCTGTAAACTGCGCTGGTTAGCTGTACATTTAACCGTTCGCTATTAACCGAACATTGCCCGTAAATAAAGCTGCTGGCGGGGATGCGGTGTCCTCCTACAAAAATATCCTGTAATAACCGGAGCTTAATAGTAGACCCGTTTTGGAGAGTTTGGGTTTCATGTACTACTGCTTGTATTGTTGTACCACTGTTGGCCGTATTGCTGTCCTGTTCTTGTCCCAATCCATAAAAAGCATTTGGCTCTAGCTGCAATCCCTCCTTATACTCCACCTCTATTTGAGTAGTATCCTTTGGGATCGTGGTTACGTCATAAACGGTCGGCTTTTTCTCTGTTGCAGTATTTCGGGTTTTTTCTTTCATCCTTTCAGGATGTTGGATATCCAGGACTTTATCGAGCACTTTTTCCACTCGGGTCAAATTGGGATCAGCTACGGTATCGGGCGTCCTGGCAGTTTGCAATAGCTTTTCCAGCCTCGCAATTTCCTCGTCCGCCTGGTCAGGCTGCTGGCGGCTTGGGGTAGAGCCGGGAAATGCCGTTCGCTCTTGCTTTTCGGTGGCGGTAGGCTGATTTAAGGCGGCATATAGTCTTGCCAGCTGGTCATTGACTTTTTTTTCGTTGGGATCGGTGCTTTCCGCAACAGGGAGCGTTCCCCTGGAGGTGCCGGCAGCTACCGTTTTGTTTGCCGGCTGCTTCTCGCCGGCTGTGGGAGGGCCGGGATCATAAAACCTCTTATTATTGGGGTCTCTTTCCCATTCAGCTTTTTTCTGTGCAGAGTCCTTCGCCGCCTCCATATATACTTCCAGCTTATTTTTATCCTTTACCGGCAGGTCGGGGGCAGGTAGCTTTGTATTAAAGGCGCTTTTGGTAGTGGCCTTTGGGTCAGGTTCCGGTGCTTTTTTCTTGGTGATATTTACCAGCCCTATAATGAGGCCAGTCACCAATATGACAAAAAGGGGTAAAACTATTAGTAACTTCTGTTTCTTTTTCCTCTTATCTTCCTGTTGCTGTTGCATAGAAATGAGTTTATCGTTTTATAGAATCGGTCAAGCTATCTTTGGTCGCTTGCCATTGTCTGTACTGCCTGAGCCGTTGCAAGTCCAAAGAATCCGGTAATGTCGAATTTTGAGGGCGGCTAATGGTTTGTTGCCGCAGAAAAGCAGGTTTGCGCTGCCCTTGTGAAAAAACGCCGTCATAGAGCCAATAGCCAGAAAGGCAGCTCATACCAATACAAAAGATCAGCAAGGCCCGCTTCCTTCCGCTATTGGACATTCGTCTTTCATAGCTGCTCAGGGTTGTTGCAAATCGGATTTGAGCTTTGCGAACCAGTACTGCCAGGATACCGGCTACTTTATTCTTTGCCGGGTCCTGCTGCCGGGTGGGCTTTGCTTTACGCAGTAGTCGGAACATGACTATCGTTTTTCAATGGTTAAATCTCGATTATCCAGTATCTTCCAGCGTTCGATCAAAAAGCCGTGGGGATTGTTGTCGCTGGCGGTAGTTATACGGATGTAACCCTCCGTGATAAGGAATCGGGTGGTGATCGTGGTAACCCTGATAATTTTTAGTTTTCCAGTATATCGGAAGTAATAGGGTTGTTGATCCATATTTACCTGTATGCTGTCTGGCTCTTCCACCTGCTGGCTGATATTGCCAGATTCCAGGCCGGAATAATAACCGGTCTCATTGAGGTTATCGTATTCGGCTTTGGCGGAGCCATCTGCCAGGTAGAGAGCTTTGGTGATGTGGGACTTAATCACCTTGTCGTCCGGTTCCAGGCTGTAAAAAAAGTAGTGGAACATTTTGACATGATCCCTGATCTCCACCGGTAGCTTTTCCTTTCGATCCGTTGCCAGGGCCTCCATCAGCTTGCCGCCAGCAATGACATACACCTTATTCTGGCCTGCTTTTAATACTTGGCTGGTTTTGTACAGAGTGTAGACGCATATCGTGCAATTAGCCAGTAAAAAAGCCAGGGAAAACGCACGGATATGCTTAAATGCGGAATCTATGTTTTGAAACTGTTTGAACATAGCGTTAAATTTTGAAGTATCTTATCCAGTGATCTTGTTCTGTTGATAGCTGTTTTGGGCCGATGCTGACGCTGATCCCATATTATTAGTAGTGGAAGAAAGGGCGGTCATTGGCGTATTGATCGTTGAACTTACCACGAAAGATGAGATATTGTTTACTTTACTGAGCAAAGCGTTATGACCGTGGGCATGTACTATATAATTAGCGACCGAAGGGACCGTGAAATAACCAATAATGCCAATTATCATAAAGATTAAATATGCGGCATCCGTGGAGGTAAAAAAAGTGTCACCGCTGCTTTGAACCTGGCTTATATCAATTTTGATCATATTTTCCTGAATCTTCCCCAGGATTGCACCAAAGAGGTTTGCAACGGGTAGCCATAAGTATATGTTTATATATCTCGCCAGCCAGGTCGTCAGGCTGTGTTGAAAGCCGTCAAAAACTGCTATTCCAAAAACCAATGGCCCCAAAATCGCCAGAACGATCAAATGAAATGTTCGGATCGTGTCAATGCATAATGCGGCAGCATAGTATATGATCTGCAACACCTGAGATATCCAGAGTTTAATGTAATACCGGATATTGAATTCCATCTTATCCAATGCAAAAGCAAGATCATTGCCGATGCTCGAAAAAAAACCCTCATTAGCCGGGTCCTGCCCTGGATGGGTGTACCTGTACCATTTATCTCTGTCTCCTTCCCCGGTGGGACCAACCAGGGCCTTGTACTGGTCCGTATTCTTTATAGCCGCCTCCCGTTGAGCTAACAATGTTTGCACGGCTTCATTGGAATTGTTTACCATCGCAGCAGTAGCTGTAACCGTTGGCTTCAATACACCATTGATCACCGACAAAACAGACGGGAATATCCCTATTAGTATTGCCAGCACAAACGGTCTGAACAATGGGAAGAAATCTATTGCCTCGGCATTGGCAATGTGCCTCCATACCCTATACCCGATATAAAAAGTGGCTGCGAACCCTGCTATTGCCCTTGCTACGGAAATGAGCTGCGAACATAGCGGTATCATCTGGTCATAGACACTTTCCAGGACGGTATGCAGGTTTTGTACGTCTTGCGCTACCGTCTGCGCATACAACGCGGAAGGTAAGATCATCGCCGCTGTACCTACTATTGCTGGAATTATTATCCGCTTCATAATGCTAATTTTGAATGCCATATAGGCGTTGAACTGATCGGTTTTCTTCTAATGCCTTTTGGCGTTGTGTCGCCAACAGGCCCGCACTGTTATTAAAATGGCGGAGGAATTCGACTTTATCTTCCATATCGTTATAAATCCGGTCGATAGCATTCATTCGCTCGGCATCGCTGGCTCTTAGCTGGTTATCAGTAATCACCATCAGCAGCTCGTCCAGATTTTGCAAGGACCGTTTAAATAGAATGTCATATACACTTTGCAAGTAGCTTATATCCGAAGAGTTGAATACCTGCAAGCTTTTGAAATGCGTCAATGCCGTTTTATATTCCGACACTAAGGTTTGCTGGCCCTTAATAATATCCGCAATCCGGGCATACTGTTTTACAGTTGGGCTTACAGACAACAAGCCATCCAGGAACAGTTTGTGCATGGAAAAATTCCCCTGAGCTATGTCTTTGATAGTATTATATCCGGCAGTAAGGATTTTGTACCCATCATACATTTCTTTGAGGATGGATTTCAGCGTTGACAACTTTTCAATATCCAGGGCTAGTTCCTCTAGTTCTTGGGCCTGTGCATGAGCAGGTTGAACCTTCCCGACTCCCAGGATTATAATGAACAAAGTGATAGCTACCTTTTTCATGTTAATACATTTTTTGAATGGAATGGGATTCCTGTAACTCTTTTTTCCTTTGCAATACCTGCAATTGCACCTGGCTGCTGAATGAATACAGGAATTCGTATTTATCCGTCATATTCCTGTATAGTTTATCAATGTCGTCAATGCGTTCATCGTCTTTCATTTGTAACTGGTCGTCGGTTATGACATTGGTCAGTTCAGTAATATCTCTTGCCACATCGTCCAGCAATACCGTGAATACCTGATAGAGGTAGTTCAATTCCTTACCGGTGAATACCCCCGAAGCTTTGAATTGTTGGTAGTAGGATTTGTAGCTGGATAGCATTTGAACCTGCATGGAAATCATGGCAGCAATTTTTACATCGCCTTTTATCTGAGGGTTTACTTGCTCTAAGGAATTAAAGTAATCTTTATGCAGGTTAAAATCGCCGTGTTTGATATCGCCGATCAAAGTGAGGCCTTTATTAGCGATATCATATCCCTTTTTTAGCCAGGACAGGTATGTTTTAAGCTTTATGATCTGCTCAATCATTACTTCCGTCTGGCTGAAAACCGGGCTTCCTATCAGAACAAAGCTTATTATGATGACTATGGTTTTCATATCTTCCCTTTTACAGGCCATATAATTGTTTCACAGCATTTATTTCGTTCAGGCCTTTGGAGCGTTGCAGGCTTAATTGAATATTCTGAATATTGAAATGTCTCAGGTCGCTTATCTGCTCATCGATCCCATCCGCTGCTCGATTAATGATCTTCAGGCGCTCGGCATCCGACATTTGGACTGTAAACGATTCCAGGATATTGAGAATCTGATCCAAGTTTTTTACGCTTTCATCCACGATACCGGAATACACCGTATAGATATATTGTATCTCATTAGCACTGAAATTCTTGTCCTGTTGGACAAGCGCATATGTCCGCTTATACTCAGCAACAAGTTGCTTTTGCTTGCTAATAATATCAGTTATGCGCTGGTAATATGCTATGACATTCTTCACCTGCCATAGTTCGTTGAAGTACTCCTGGTAGAGGTCTTTTTGTTGTTGTGTCCAGTCCGCTATTTCCTTCAGTTTTAATTTGGAAAGTTCATTTTCCACCTGCTTTTGAACGTTCTGCAGGTCAATGGTGGCATTCTGGACCTTTTGAACGGCAATATCTGCGGCTTTAATAATGGCCTTTATAATGTCAGTGAATTGCGCCTGCGTGTGGCTGGTAGGTGCCAATATCATCAATGCGGACAATACGATTGCCGTTAAGATGCCCTTGCTCTGTCTCATACGTTTTATCTTTATAGGTCACATGAATGAATAGCAGCTATTCAACTTTCTTAAATTCCTGGCTGTCCAATACCAATGTACTTTCTGCTGGTTTAACTGTTATTACTTTGTCGCTATTTATGGCCTGCATGATCTTGCCGCCGCTGTCATAGCTGCCAATCCAGGTCTGTTGATACCGCTCCACCGGGAAATAATGGTCTGCCTGGTTGCGCTGGAAAGTCGTTTTGCGGGCGATGGTATAGGTATTTACCCCTTGCTGGCTTTTGACAATCCAAAGGGTATCCCAAGTTGAACAATAATCGGCCTGTTCGGTTGCAGCGTAGGTCCCTGCTATAAAAAATGCTGCTGGGGCCGGATCGGAATTAAATTTTATACTTTCCAACTTTCTATCCCAATCCAATTTTAGGGGATCGGCTTTCCTATCTAAGAGGCCATCCTTGCAGGATGCAAGAAAAATGGATAAAACCGATACGGTCATGATCATTTTCGCTTTCATATCTTTTGGTTTATTTGTTAATTAGTCTGCGTTATTTCTCATATGTACTGCCAGCATTGCTATTCCCTTTCTTACACTGCCATACTTTTTAGCATAGGCCTGTACTTTAATTTTTTCCTTTTCTTCAGTTGTATAGGCCAGGTATTCTTCCAGGCTGACTTCTGTTCGATACACTTTACTCAGCAAGCCCCCCAATGAAATGAATACTTCTTTGTATTTCCGGGCAGGGTCATTGGCCTTATTCATGGACAATATCAATGTCTTTTCCTTTTCCGTTAACCCTAATAAATCCTGTATGTGCTGGAACTTATTGATGTACTTGGTCTGATCGAGCAGGATCTTACAGTCAGAATTATTAATAATCGCGTCTTTGATAATGGCCGAACTAATGATATCATCCACCTCTTGCGTCACGACAATGGCCTCTCCAAAGAATTTTCTCACGGTCTTGAATAAGTACTTAATGTATTCTGCCATTCCCTGCCTCATGATAGCTTTCCAGGCTTCTTCAATCAAAATGATCTTACGAACCCCCTTGAGCTTACGCATCTTGTTAATAAAGACCTCCATGATAATAATAGTCACAGTAGGAAACAGTATGGGATGGTCCTTTATCGTATCCAGCTCGAATACGATCATGGGTTGACCCAATAAATCCAGGTTTTGGCGGGCATTGAGTAAGTAATCATATTCCCCGCCCTGGTAGTACGGTTTGAGGACATATAAAAAATTATCAATGTCGAAATC
>Ga0105237_10005241_pt1 | contig 14668 bp, 10 predicted proteins | sample KBSC24metaG_FD_81520 | JGI IMG/M metagenome (GOLD analysis project Ga0105237, IMG submission 81520) | Corn rhizosphere microbial communities from Kellogg Biological Station, Michigan, USA - KBS C2-4 metaG | ecosystem: Host-associated > Plants > Roots > Rhizosphere > Soil | place: Michigan, USA... | reverse complement strand
GGGGTTGGTCACCTGGGGCCGGTTATGATGAACATAAAAATCGTTCTCTTCCCAATGGGTAATGCCTATTTCAAAAAGAAATTCTCCCAGCGTTAGTTGGCGGATAGTGTTTGACATGCCCTGATCTGTAGATTTTACATCAAAACTACTACTTCTCAGACAGTTTCAGCCCGTACATCCTCCACAAACTCATCTATCATACGCTTGGTCACCCCCGGCATGCAAATAATATGAGAATTGCCGCCCTCGCTGGCCAACTGCCATTTTTGACAGACATCTGGATGAGGTTGAGGAAATACGACAGTAATGGCATTCGTATTCCGGAAGGCTGGTATTCCAATCATGTTTAATTGTTCTACTGCATAGCCGGCCAACTCCAGGCTGTCAATTGCGCGACGTAACAATCCTTCCCGACCAAGTTTTTTGATGGCGTACCAAAGGAAAAGTGGGCTATGCCCGTTGCGGGAGCCGGTGATGGTAGTGTCCAGGGTGCCGATATAAGGAATAGACCGCCCGATACGCTCTTTATAATTCTTTTTTACCAGCACTACACCACACGGAATAGGAGAGCCAATGAACTTATGACCACTGATGGCCAGGCTGTCGGCGCCGTGCACAAAATCAAAGGTCGGATCTTTTTCCAGTAGCGCCAGGTATGTCCCTGCCAGAGCTGCATCGCAATGGATGTAATGCGACTTGATGGCAAATTGCCTCAATACATTCCTGATGGCAGGGATATTGTCCTTGGCCTCCGTCATTGTGGTGCCGGTATTAGCCAGTATGATCACGGGCCGATGGCGATTAAGGAGGATCGCGGCTTTCAAGTCTTCATAGTCCATTTCACCACACTCCTGTGTTCTTATGACGATGCCTGGCATATTGAGGAGGTGAATGTTCTTCTGCACGCTGTAGTGTGTAGCCTCTGAGTAGTATACCATGCCCTGGGGGTACAGCTCCCGGGCGACAAACAAGCCATACAGGTTGCCTTCAGATCCCCCGTTGGTAACATATCCCCAATGATTGTCCCTGGGTGCACGGAACAACTCCGCAAAGAACTGCACCACCTCCCGTTCCATGCTGCGCGAGTTGAGTTCGTAGCTGGATTCTACCTGTGGATCGCCAACGTTATTCAATGGGTACTGAAGTAAGGGAATCAGATCACTGTAATTAAAATCGGTGGCGATAGGATAGCCAATAAAATGCCTGGCCCGTTCCTCAACCTGATGAATATAATTACTCAGCCGCTCTTTTTCATGAAGGGTCATAAAATGAACTCATTTTGTTGGTTTTAATGAATTAGCGATCTTTTCGGCCATCAGCTGCAAGTGCGCTTTGGAGGCGATGTCGGTAGTCGCCGGAAGGGCGGCCAGGATAGTGCTTTTCAGTAAAGTCAAATGCGGCTTTATCACAATCAGTATTTCTTCCGGTGTTTGCTCAGGACGCTCCTTTTCAGTTTTCTCTGCCGGCTTTACCATGGCAGCGAGTGTCTCCACATATGTATCCTGCAAGGCCCGGCGATACGCATCGATTGACCGGTGTGTATTCAACTCCGACCAAATGCCCTTTTTGAGATCAGCCAGCAGAGCGGTGCATGCATACACGTTCTTTTCACCATATTTGGCGGCATCAGTGACCAGCAATGAGAGCGTGATACTACTCAACAGTTTGCCGAGTGTGCGCGTGCCGATGTCCGTATATCCATCTGCTGTGAAAAACCCCTCAGCTTTATCTGTCACTGGTCGATAGTCCAGCCATGAGGGCGTTTTAAACACTTCTTCATTGAGCCAGGCTATAGCGCGTTCTTGCCGGACAGCAGGAACGGGCATATGCAGCTCGCCTTTTTCTTCCACGCTCTTCGACTCAAGGTAATGTCCACCAATATTGGCGGCGACATGACCTGCATAGCGGGCGTATTGCGCCAGCAGCGCCTTATACATTTCTTCCAGGTCATGGTACCCATCATTGGGCTTGCGCGTCCATTCTGGCAGCAATGGCAGGATGCGTTTTAGATTTTTTATGCCATAGCTGCCGGCCTTCATAGCATCGTCACCCAGGTCCTCATTCTGGCTGCGGGGATCGAATGCTACAAATATCGATTGCGGACCATACCAAAGGCGATGGTTGTGGGTAAGACTATCGATGACCCATTTGTTGAGCAGGGTATTTTCATCCTTTGGCTCTTTGATGCCGGGGAACAGCCGGTAGCCCCACTCGATGGCCCATTTGTCGTAATCGTTGATACGCGGGAAAATGCCCTTTTCGCCGATGCTGTCTTCTGGTTGAGCGACATAGTTGAATCGGGCATAGTCCATGATAGAAGGCGTGTGGCCATGAGCCTCCACCCATTTTTTGCTGCGCAGGCTGTCGACGGGGACGGTAGAAGAGGAACCGAAATTGTGCATCAGGCCAAGCGTATGTCCTACTTCGTGTGAAGAGACAAAGCGGATCAGCTGCCCCATCAGCTCGTCATCGAACTCCATTTTGCGAGCTCTAGGGTCGATGGCCCCGGCCTGTATCATATACCAGCTGTGCACCAGGCTCATCACATTGTGGTACCAGTTGATATGCGCTTCCAGTATCTCGCCGCTGCGGGGATCGTGTACATGAGGGCCCGAAGCATTGGCAATCGCGGAAGGTTTATAGACAATGGCGGAATGCGAAGCGTCGTCCAGGCTCCAGGTACTGTCATCCAGGGGCGCCTCTTTGGCTATGATGGCATTTTTAAAACCCGCCTGTTCAAAGGCAGCCTGCCAGTCATTCACTCCCTGGATGAGATAAGGCACCCATTTTTTGGGCGTGGCGGGATCGATGTAGAACACGATAGGCTTTTTGGGTTCCACCAGCTGGCCATTAAAATATTTTTCCCTATCCTCGTCCTTCGGCTCCAGGCGCCAGCGGGTGACCATGTTGGTTCCTTTCACGCCCTGCGGGTTGGCATCGAAATCGATATAGCCGGTAGCAAAAAAACCTACCCTGGCGTCGCCCAGCCGGGCCGTCATCGGGATCCTGGGTAGCAGCACCAGTGAATTATTGATCTCAAAGGTAAGCGCACTGCCCGAAGCATCGATAGAAGATGCATACGTTTTGACCGTCGTGATCTCGACATTGTGCGAAAAAGGTCTGACAGACTTAACATACGAGCGGTCGCGCTGCAGCGCACCTGTCTTGAACTTGGTTTTAGTCCAGGCTGACAACGCAAAAATGCTATTATCACTGCTGACAATATCGGTGATGTCGATCACGGTGGCAGGGTCTTTTTCATTATAGGTTTTTACCGGGAAGGCCGCCAGTATGGGTTGTAGGCTGGAATTGCGCACGGAGTGGTACATCCCGTTATCCGAAGAATCCGTGGAACGCACGCGATAGGAAATACTACGCATGAATATCTTATGCGCCGGTCCTTTCTCAAAAGTGATCTCTCTTTCATCGATCTGATCGCCTGCATAATAGCCACCGCTCGATGCGTCGGTCAATCCATCGACGGGTGATTTGGCCAGACGGGTTACCATGAGGATTTCCCTGCCCAGCAGGCTGTCGGGAATCTCCAGATAGTAGCTTTCGTCCAGTTGATGCACGGTAAGCAAGCCCTTTTTGGTCACTGCTTTTGATGTGATCACCTTATCATACGCTTTCGGCTTTGACGCCGATACCGAATCAGTTCTCGGCAGGCTTTTAGTGGCCGTACTATCCGACGTTGCCTCCTTTTTCTGGGCAATACTTTCCAGGGCACACAGCAACGCTGCCGCCATCATGATCTTCTTCATTGTTTGTTCCGGGATTATGCGGGATCAGTAGCCCGCGTTTTGTGTTAAATTGGGATTATTATTCAATGCATCCAGCGGGATGGGATATATAATGGCCGTGGATTTCCAGCCTGTTCTCAGCGCGCCCAATACATCGTCCGCCCTTGTTTTCCCCGTAGTGGTAAGGCTGGGCCAGCGTTTCAGGTCAAACCAGCGGTGCCCCCATTCGCAGAAAAGTTCGTGACGGCGTTCGTTTTCTATCGCTGCCATAGCAGTCGTTTTGTCCACCATGGTCGTATCGTTCGCCAGGCCGGCCCTGTTCCGTATGGTATTGATATCCGTTTGTGCAGCGCTGATGTTATTTTGCTGCGCCCTGGCTTCGGCACGGATCAGGTATTGCTCGGCCACCCGGAGCAGCAGGTAGTCTTCAATATTTGTGGAAGGGTTTTTATATTTATATGGTACGGAACCGTTGCTGGCCGTATATATCCACTTTGTGGCCCTGAGATCACCTGTTTCAAAGCTGCTCACCAGCCCGGGCAATATCAAATGATCACCCCAACCATAATAGCCTACATAGGACATAAACATACTACCTTCATAGGTATTATTAGAAATGGCACGTTCAAATTCCAGGATAGATTCACTATTGCTTTTTAAAAACACCTTACTAAAGTCGCTTTGCAAACTGTACAGGCTGGAATTGGCCAGCACGGCACTTGCCATGGCCTCTGCAATGACATAATCGCTGGTATACAGATCAGCTCTGGCCAGGAGCGCAGCTGCCGCCCATTTGTTGGCGCGTATGCGTTTGCTGCTCGAAACAGAATAATCTGCAGGCAGGGTGTTATAGGCATCCGTTAAGTCGGATTTGATTTGCGTATACACATCCTGTACGGTGCTACGCGCTGCATAGGCGGTCTTATCTTTGGCAGTTGATGTGATCAATGGCACAGGGCCAAACAGGTTAACCAGGTAAAAATGGCCGAATGCCCTGAAAAACTTAGCCTCCCCAATAATTTGTTTTTTGTAGGCCGCCGACATGCCCGTTGAAGCGGCTGCATTTTCAATAATGGCATTGCATTGGTAGATATTGCTATAGATCACGTTCCAGAAAGAAAGCAGCTGTGAATTGATGGGCAATACAGAGTCTTGTTGAAACTGGTCTTTTACCACGTCGGATTGATAATACTTCAACTCATCGGAAGAAAATCCGGCGGCCTCCGTAATAAGCCCATTAAAATTTGTATTGGCAGTCGTCATATTGGCATACAAACCTGTGATAGCGGCCACCGCATTGCCATCACTGGCAAATACATCCGTGGTAGCTACCTGGGTTTTATAATCTGGCTCGAGGAACTTTTTACAGCTATTCAACACCGCCACACTCAACAAAAGCAGGCTGAACGACAATGATTTATATAAATAGTTAGTTTGCATGATGTTTAATTTTTAGAATGACACCTGGATACCGCCCACGACTCTCAATAACGGAGGCACATTCACTCCCCCTGATTCCGGGTCGAAGCCATGGTAGTTGGCAATCACAAATAGATTTTGCGCCTGCAGATAAACTCTTGCAGCCGCCAGGTGGGAAGCCTTTAATACCTTTTCGCCGACGTTGTACGACAAGGCGGCGTTGGTCAGCCGGATGAAAGACGCATCCTCGTACGGCGCATCGCTATAAAAAATATAATTCATCCAATCTGCCGAGAAGGACGATGTGATCATTGATTTAGCTAACCCCTTATCCCGATAATATTGTACCGTCTTCACCGGCAAATTATACATATCCCCAGGACGGTTGGTACTGCCTAAATAGCTTTTCTTTAAAAGCCCTTGGGTGTACTGGAAAGTAAAGTCCAACTGGAAGCCTTTATAACTTATCGTGTTCGTGATGCCTCCGAAACAATTGGCATATCCTTTTCCTACATATATTTTGTCGCCTTTGCCATATGTAGCCAACCCTGAATAAAAATCAATGGTGCCGTTCTTATTTGCATCCTGGTACTGGGCCTTGCCATTGCTATCCACACCGGTAAAATGTACGGCAAAGATGGAGTTCAGAGGCTTTCCTACTACCAGATTGCTGGCATAGCTGGTCTTTTCAATGCCATCGAACTTCAGCAGCTTGTTTTGGGGCAGGGTGATGTTAAAGGACGTAGTCCAACGGAAATTTTTACTTTGGACATTGATGGTATTCAATTCGAGCTCCCATCCTTTGTTTTCGACCACCGCTGCATTCAGATTAGCCGTATAGCTTGTAAAGCCTGCCTGCCCGCTCACGGGGTAACCAACCAGCTGATTAGCGGTACGATTGCGGAACCAGGCAGCGGTGAATAAAATACGGTCCTTCAAAAAACCTAGTTCCAGGGCGCCTTCCAGTTTGCTGGTACTTTCCCATCTGAAGTCAGGGTTATCCAGCCGGGAAGGAATAAGACCCGAAGCACCGCTATACGTAGCAAAATAACTGCTGTAATTGGAGAAATAGGCGTAGTTATCTACATTGTCTGAACCTACCCAGCCGATGCTCCCCCGCAGTTTCCCAAAACTTATGGGGCCAAGGTTTTGGGCAAATTTTTCCTTGCTGAATAGCCAGGCGCCGGCAACAGCGCCAAAGTTCCCAAAGCGGTGATTCGGGCCAAAGCGGGAGGAACCGTCCCGGCGAAATGAAGCGTTCAAAATGTATTTGTTGTCCCAGTTATAATTGGCACGGCTGAAGAAAGAAGCATACTGGTAAGCATTATATCCCGTGGTGGCAGTAAATGTACCGGCCAGCGCCCAGTTGTTGATATATGCATCGGAAGAAAAATTGGAAGCCAACGCATAAAACGGAGTTTCGTCCGTGTTTTTCATGATCGTGCTTCCTGCCAGTACATCCAGTTTCCCTTTGGCAATATTGTGCACCAACTGCAGTTGTGGTTCAACACTGAGGGACTGATATCTATTGCTGTATATATAATGATACCCTTTAATAAAGGACCAGTAAGCCGGGCTGTATGATTGCTGGGGTTGTATCTGGTGTTGGTCGGCATCCATACGGGTGTATCCGATAGACACTTTGGCGTCCAGTCCGGGCAGGATGGAATAGCGGATATTCAGGTTACTGGTAAGCGCCAGGGTTTTGGAAGAATATTTCTGCTTCAGTAAGGCATAAGGATTGTTGTTGTTCCAGGTCCAGATAAGATTGCCTGCCGTATCATAAGGCTGCCAGTTGGACGGCAAGGTAAAAGCGCTGTTCGCGAAGGTGTTAACAGGCAATGTAGTATTGGTGAAATTGACCATGCCGGTCAGGCTGACGCCAAATCGCCCATTAGTGGATATATTGGTCACCGAAAAATGAGCGCCGCCTTTGCTGGAACCTCTCCTGTCAATAAAAATAGTATTTTCATCATGGTAGTTACCGGAAATCAAAAACGAAGTACCATTATTTCCCCCACTCATGCTTAGGTTTGCATCATTCGTATGAGCGACTTGCCCGGCAAGCTCTTTTTGCCAATCGGTGCTTTTGGTACTGTCCCACAAAAACAGATCAGGCGCATTAATTGCGTCAGGCGTAACGCCAGCGTTGCCAAACGCCTCTTTCCGCAGGGCGCGGTATTGATCCGTATTTAATAATTCAACCCGCCGCACATTCAAAGCCACACCGGAATATGCATTGATGTCCACCTTCGTTTTGCCTTGCTTTCCTTTTTTGGTGGTGACCAGCAATACTCCATTGGCGGCACGCGCTCCATAGATGGCCGTGGCGTCGGCATCCTTCAACACCTCTATGCTTTCAATATCGCTGGGGTTGAGATTGTATAATGTGCTGCCATATCCAATATTACCATTGGTTAAGCTGGAAGCAGTGCCGGATTCGCTGGGTAAATTGATGGGAATACCCGGATAAACCGTCCCGTCTATAATCACTAACGGAGCAGCAGTATATGCGTTTGCAGACAAAGAGTTTTGTCCCCGTATGTTGAAAGTAACGTCTGCGCCGGCAATACCGCTGGTTTGCGAAATGCTCATACCGGCCACCCGGCCTTCCAGGGCCTGTAATACATTATTCACTGGCTGTTTGGCAATATCTTCCCCGCTGACCCTGGCGACAGAGCCTGTACTTAGCCTGCGGGAGGTCATTCCGCCATACGCCAGCACATGTAATTCATCCAGCTGGTTAACGGCAATTTTTAAGGTGACCAATACAAACCCCTTTTTCCCTTTAACAGGCACCTCCTGGTTCTGGTATCCAATAGAGGAGATTACCAGTATGTCGTCCTCGTTGACGCCGGAGATCTTAAACTCACCTTTACCATTGGTACTTACGCCTTCCTTTGTTCTTTTTATTACTACCGAGGCGCCGGCAATAGGGCCGTTCTCACTGGTCACAAAGCCCTGTATGTCCCCCGGAGGCACGGGTGATGCGGGCGCTTCCTCCAGTTTGGGCGTTTCTTTCGGCTTTACGACTATGATCTTGTCGACAATGGCGTAGGTCAGCGGCTGATTCTTAAAACAGACCTGCAATACCTCATCCAGCGGCGCCTGGGTCACCTGGAGGGTTACACTCTTCGTGTTCTTCATCAGCCGGTCGTTGTAGACAAAACTGTAGCCGGTCTGTTGACGGATGGCCCTGAATACCTGCTCCAGGGGTGCGTCTTTAACAGTGAGGGTGACGCTTTGGGCATTGCTTTTCGCACTTACCTGCAGTATGGCGCCTAATAATAAAAATGCCATAAACCTCATAATCAACAGCGTTTTGGAAACGAGTAAATGTCTTTTCAATGGTGTTCCCGAATCCGAAAAAGCGGATTTGGTGAGTGCCCTTCGTTTTGCACAAGGCAAGACAAGGGCTTTACAAAGAGCCTTAAAATGCATAACTTTGTTGTGTTTGGGTTAAACAATAAGCAGTCCTGGAAGATTGTTTTCATGGGTAATCCAAGCTACTGGCCGCTTCGAGGACAAGTCGAGGCGGTTTTTATTTGGATCAGCCCTTTATTTATTTGGTTACGGTTATTCGCTTTCCTTCAATGTTGAAATGTACGCCGCTGCTCATCTCAAGTACATGCAGTAAGGTCGACACCGGCAGGTTGCGCGGAACATCCACGGTGTAGGTGTCTTCGATCTTCGCCTTATATACTATTTCCACATCATACCACCGGGCAGCCTGTCGCAGGATCGTTGCAATATCCGCATGTTTGAACGATAGCTTCCCATTCTTCCATGCCACGGCTTCTTCTACATCGGCATCCTGGACCACCTTAAGCGCACCGGATGTTGTTAGCTGCGACTGCTGGCCGGGTTTAAGCAAGGCCGTTGCAGCATCCTTTGTCACCTCCACTGAGCCCTCCACCAAAGTGGTTCGCACCGCCGGTTCATCATCATAAACATTGACATTGAATTGGGTTCCCAGCACTCTCACAGCCCCCTTTCCTCCTGCCGGCGGGCCCAGCCTTACTATAAAGGGTTTCCGTGCATCTTTAGCTATGTCGAAATATACCTCGCCTGTAATATCTACCTGTCTGTTGGCGCCTGTGAATGCCGTGGGGTAACGAATAGAGGATGCCGCATTCAGCCATACTTTGCTTCCATCGGGCAACACCAGCTGGTACTGTCCTGCACGGGGCGTCGCCAGTGTGTTGTAAAGAACTTCGGTTGGTTTTTCGTTGGTCGTATTGTAAGCCAGTTGGCCATTGTTCGTTTTAAGTACGTTGGCATTACCCTGCTGCGTCAGGACACCATTGGCAGCGCTGTCGAGCACGATCGTACCCCCATTTGCCAGTGTCAATATCGCCTTGTTGCCTCCGGGTGCTACATCGTTCTTTATGCCACTGCCCTGCGTTCCAGCCACCTGCGACGGCTTCCGCACTGCCAGGAAATAGGCCCCGGCGCCAAGGACAAGGATAATACTTGCTGCAACAGCAACCCTTCGCCAGACACTGATCCGCCGAATAGGGACAGGGTCCTCATTCTCAGCCGGGATACGTTCGTTCCCGGCAAGGATCCGCTGTAAAATAACTCCCAGGCTGGCCGGTACGCCAGCATCCCTGTCTTCATTTTCAATACTTTCCAGCAAGGCAGCCTTTAAGGTCCCCTCCTGCGCATCATCGGAGATGGCAGCAAGCAGCGCATCGAATTCATCCTTCGATACATTCCCAGACGTGAGCTGGTCCAATAGCTTTCGTAATGTTGCTTGGTCTTCCTTCATAATAAGTCAGGATAAGACTTAATAATTTCGTTACGGAGGATTCACGGATCAATAACACCTTCTATTTATGGACGATCGCCGGAGCACAAAACACTAGTCACCTCGAAAAAAAATTTTCCATGAACACATATTTTTAGCAGGCTAGCTATTTAGATACTTGAAAACCCTTATTTTATGCCCTGTTTTGAGTACATTTATACCAATAAGCCATTCCGTGACCATCCCTCCCGAGATACCGCTCCTGCATGAGAATGAGAAAGATCTGCTTCACCGTATATCAAAAGGAGACGAGGCGGCCTTCACCGAGGTCTTTTATTTTTATGGCAAAAAAGTATGGTGGTTCATCTTCAATAAGATGAGATCCGAAACCATCGCGGATGAGGTTGTACAGGAAGTTTTCCTCAAACTTTGGGTCAAGAAAGAAGAGGCGTCAACCATCGACGACCTGCGTGCTTATATATATACTATGGCCGCCAATAAGGCTTACGATCAGCTAAAAAAGATTGCCGGCGACCAGCGTAAACTGGAGAGTCTTTGGAAACTTATAAAGGACACCGAGTCTACCAATCCGGTGGAAGAGATGATGGACTTCCGCGAAAGCCAGGAAATGGTCAACAAGGCCATCGATCTGTTGCCGCCGCAACGAAAGAAGATTTACCAGCTCAGCCGACTGGAAGGATTGAGCTATGAAGAGATCGCGGTACGTCTCAATATTTCCAAAAGCACAGTGAGCAACCACCTGGTGGAAGCGTCAAAATTCATCAGGCAATATCTCAAAGGGAGGGAGGGTGCTGCGATTTTATTAATAGTACTTTCTACCAAATTTCATTGAACGATCTTGCTATCTAATTGAAATACAGCTCAAAGCGGCGAGTCTCTTGAGGTCACTGCACAATGCCTACCAGAAAGTTGCAAATTAAAAGACTTATCTTTACACACAGGCTTTAACTAACCCGCTCAGTTTGTTCCCATCGAAAAGCCCGGCGAGCAAACGGCGAACAGCAGATATAACTAATTGAAAAACAGCGCTGGTTCGAATCTCATCCCGCGCACAATTTTTACTGCGTAAAGCCTTGTAAACCATAAATTTACAAGGCTTTCTTCATTTTCATATGTCCCTTTTTTTACCACTTTTTTCCAATTTACACCGTTGTTTTGGCGAGCAAATGGCGAGCAGAATTGAGCGCAAAAAGGTAATATTAAACCAAGTTTCTCTTATCAGCAAGATGTCGCAAGAAGGCGACAAAATATCGTATTATTAGAGAATAAAAAAGCAGCGGATTACATCGAAAAAATCTAAGGGCACTACGATAAGCCCTCCGGGACACTCAGACGGTTGAATATAACGCTGCTATGTTCCGAGTCATAGAGTTCAACTAACCTCTCTAAAACTTCTTTTAAATAATTTTTCAATTGTTATTTTGCCTTCCAAAATACTATTTATCTTATTAAAAATAGAGCCGCAATTTTGGCGATCGGCTGATCAATTCCAGAACTTTAGCAGCGACAGCAAACAATTGTCCAATTTTTATAGAGTCAATACCGGCCGTACCAAATGAACCGGAAACTACTAGATCTGTTACATATACCTGATGACTATCATTAACATCCAACGTTCCTGAATAACCCATTTCTCCTATTTTTATAGCTACCTTTCCATTATGACTTCCATTGTGGGCTATTAGTACGGCGATCAATCGCTGAAATACTACCCCCCGCTGTGGAAAATTGTTGTTAATGTATGTCAATTGCTGAAGTGACTCAATGGCATGAAAAAAGCTTCCACATATCTCAGCTAAGATGAGTAACTGTAAGATGATTAGGTAATCGTCCAATTTGACATTGACCGTTCCAAACTTCAATTGTTGATGAGCAAAAGGAATAGGTTTATTTTGGACCTTGTTAATGTTTCGCAGATTAATCTTCCGGTTATCGAATAAATGAATCATTGCCACTTCCAAAAAACCATCGCCGGTGACGACACCTTCTATACTGGAGTTCACGCGCAGTTTTGGACTTTGTCCTATCACTATGTGCGAGATACGATCGCAGATATAGTCATGAGCAAGCTCGGCATAATTGAAGTGAAAAATCGAAGTAGAATAGAATTTATCAATATAACCACCATAATCGACATTATTGCCATATCTGTTTGCAAAGATATTTCGGATATTTTCCTCATCACATACAGCTACCAACGTATCGATGCCAAAGCTATTCTCCCCTTGTATTGTCTTGGAGTCAAAATGCGCAGAAAACACATTCAAAATTCGGAAGATGTGCTCCGGATCAATGCGGTCCAAATCTTCGATAACTACGATCACTTTTTTATCCTGCCCTTTTACTTGAGCGATACATTTTTCCAATAATTTGGTTAAGAATGTTTCTTCATAAATAAACAAAGGCTTCAATTTTATACTCTGCAAATACTCATATATTTGGCGATTTTCATCGTATTCTTTAGATAGCTGATCACCATAATCCTTTATGTCCTTTCTTACTTTTAAAGCAAGGGAAGCTAACTTCTCCAAAGTTCCTGAAACAGGGGTCGATGAATTTTCCCAAAGCCCCAACAAAAGATATTGCATGTTCGAATACCTTAGGAACTTGGTTTTGCCAGTATAGATAAATCTTATCTGGCAATTCGAGTTGCGCAGTCTAAAATTTTGATAAATCTAAATGAGGTAGCAATTCTAGCAAAATATCATACTTAATATATTCGAAAATATCTTCATTGCTAGCAATACTGTAGTTTACCGGGTGCAGAACGATAGGTAAGAAGAGCGATTTGTTCTCTTTAAAAAAATCGTTGAGGAAGATAGTTTTACCGCTTCCAAACTTTCCGGAAAAAATGGTTCGTTGATTAGCTGGTTCTAGTAAATGCTCTTGGAACCGACTTTTCAATAACTTAAATAAGGCAAAATCAATATAGGTTTCTTCCATATATAAGATAAATTTCCTGCAATATTAATCCTCTGGATCTCCGATTGTTACAGTACTCTTAACAAAAAGTCACGTAAGTGCACGACGACTATCCCTTCTGCAGTTATCCCCAACCCATAATCGTCCAAGGTGACAATATATTTTGGAAAATTATCACCAGTTTTCTGTAAACTGGCTACCTCTCTTTTTCTAGTCTCTTCTCCTTCAAGTCTGAAACATACCTGTACATAAATCCGCTCTTGCAGACGCTGACCAACAAAATCAATCTCCAACTGATCTGTTTTACCTACATACACTTTAAAACCTTCCCGGATCAACTGCATATAAACCAGGTTCTCCATCCATTTTTGTATCTCGGCTAGTGCATTAATTCCTCTGATGGCATTACGAATTCCCAGATCCTCGAAATAATATTTTTCGCCTATTTCGAAGATTTTCAATCCTTGGATATCAATGCGCGAAACCTTATGAATAAAATAAGCTTGTGTTAGTGCTACACTATAATCTATCACGAGTTGAGTAGGTACTTGCTGTCGCTGCGACTTCAGGTACTTAGCAATATTGGCAGACGAGAATAAACTACCTATGTTATCCGCTATATACCCAACCAAACGCTCCATAAAGTCAATATTGCGCACCTGTCTGCGGGCAATTACATCTTTCAGCAGTATTGTCGAATATAAATTTTGAAGATACTCAAAGCTGAGCTGTTCGTCCCCGTTGAGATGTATAAGGTAGGGCATTCCTCCGATCCGCATATATTGTTGGAGACTTTCATTAGAATCAGGTAATTGGTGAAATTGAAGAAATTCACCATAGGACAAACTATGAATAGGAAATTCCAGGTATCGCCCAGCCAGATGTGTGGCCAGTTCTCCCGAAAGCATATTGGCATTGCTTCCTGTACAATAAATATCGCAGTTGCCTTCAGCTAAAAGGCTTCGTAATGAGTGTTGAAATTCCGGTATCTCCTGTATTTCATCAATAAATACAAAGTTCTTTTTATCCTTTTTTAGCTGTGAAGTGATATGCTGGTAAAGCTCCCCATCTGTTTGAATCTTGTTGAACTCTTTTAATTCTTTGCTGATGTATATAATTTGGGCGGATTCATCTGTAGCTCTGATTATATCCATTAATTGCAAAAGGATATAGCTTTTTCCAATCCGACGTTGCCCTGTGAGGATTTTAATGATCGGTTTGCCGATATGCGGCTGGATCTTCTTTGTATAATAAGGTCTTTCAATAATATCCTTTTTCATTCGGAACCTATAATATTAGATATAACTGATAAATGCAGCAAAAATATGATTTTATTAGACATAAATGATAAGATAGTAAATTTAAACGATTTCATTAGATATATCTAATACTTTCAAATATTGGGGCGCCATTGTGCTGCAGAAAAGTTAAGAACTTTAAAGTTTTCAAGTGGCTAAAAATCAACTCATTGGATCTTCTGTCTCCAAAAATCAGCAGTTTGTCGAACACTGAATGTGACTCCAATGGATCATCTCTTAGGAATTTCAAAGATCTATCTTTGCTTACAGGCTTAAATTCAGTAGCGGTTCGAATCTCATCCCGTGCACAAGCCTTGTAATCAATCAATTACGAGACTTTTTTATTTTTATCTGCGGCTCCTTTTTTTGCCGGCTGCTTTCTTTGCAGAGCTTTTTTTTGCAGCACTTTTTTTTACTGCTTTGACTATTACCTTTTTCGAAAAAACCGATAAATATAGCTCCTGAGGAAGGATATTGTCGAGATCGATGGAGACTTTTATCTTTTTGATGGTCAT
>Ga0105237_10005240_pt1 | contig 14669 bp, 11 predicted proteins | sample KBSC24metaG_FD_81520 | JGI IMG/M metagenome (GOLD analysis project Ga0105237, IMG submission 81520) | Corn rhizosphere microbial communities from Kellogg Biological Station, Michigan, USA - KBS C2-4 metaG | ecosystem: Host-associated > Plants > Roots > Rhizosphere > Soil | place: Michigan, USA... | reverse complement strand
CGTTGAACGGCGGCCAGACCGACGGCGGATCGTTCCTGCCGTCGATCAGCGCGAACGGACGCTACGTGTCGTTCAGCTCCGACGCGTCGAATCTCGTGACCGGCGACACCAACGGCGTCCCTGACGTGTTCGTCCGCGACCTCGTCGCCGGAAAGACGACGCGGGTGTCTGTCGGCACCGGCAACGTGCAGGCGTGCTACAACATCGCGTGCGCGAACGCTGCCCTCGGCCCGGTCGCTGCGCTGATCTCGAACGAATATCCCGAATCCTCGATCAGCGGCGACGGCAGTTACGTCGAGTTCAGCGATGTCGCCTGCAACCTCGTCGCCACTGACACCAACTGTGAATCCGGCGTGCCTGAGGTGTTCGTGCACGACGTGAAGCACGGCACGACCGTTCGTATCTCGGTCGATCCGACCGGCGCTCAAGCTGTCTATCCAGCGCCCGACAGCACCTCGCTGATCGGCGGATTGGGCTACATCGGCAGCACGCTCGCGGGCCCGAACGATCCCGAGTACTTCGCGACGGGGCAGACGGTGAGCGACGATGGCCGTTACGCGGTCTTTGCCTCGACGGCCATGAACCTGGTCCCGAACAACCCGAGTTGGAATCCGGCCAACCCGATCCTCAGCGGCGTCGGGATCTACGTTCGGGACCTGCGCGCCGGCCGCACCTATCGGGTCGACGTCACCTCCGACGGGCAAGCCGCCCACACGAACTCCGAGAACGGCACGTTCGACGCCCAGGTGCTCTATCCGTCGATCTCGGCCGACGGTCGGTACGTCGCGATGTTCTGCTCGAGCTGCGTGCAAGTGCACCCTGCGTCGAACCTCCAGGTCTACGACCGCGTCACCGGTGCGGCGGAACCGATCCCGTGTCCGTCCGGCAAGCGGCCAGCGAACACCGGGAGCTGGAACTGCGACTGGGCGCCGGCGATCTCTGCAGACGGCCGGCACGTCTCGATGACGACCTACTGGACGCCGTCGACGCCGGTGCCCAACTTCGTCGGCGCCGCGGACGCGTTCACCTGGAACCGTGGCGCCGCGTTGGGCACGGGCAGCGTGTCGGTGCTCGACCGCAGCGCAGGAGTGATCGCCGCGACCGTGACGCAGCGAGCGAGCCAGCACGATCTGTTCGTCCGCGAGGACCTCCGGTCGTTGCCCAGCGTTGCCGGCAAACCGCTCGACACCGGGTTGCGCTACGGCTTCGACCTGACCGCGGCCGGCAATCGCTACGAGATCCGCATGGAGACGGGATCGTTCCGATTGCTGCGACTGGGCAACGGGAGCTGGCGCCAAGTGACGACTCTGCACGGCGGCTTCGGCACAACCGGACTGGAGTTGGTGTTCGCCGTACCGCTCGACGATCTCGGATTGCAGCATGGCGGTGGTCTCAGCGGGCTCCGCGCGTTCGCTGACATCGCCGCGAACTGAAGCCAAACGGGAGTCGAAAGCTAGCCAACGGCTCCGCGAATTACGGCGCGCGGGTCGAGTAGATAACCGCAGGTCCGGCCGACGATAGACGCATGCAGGTCGACGAGCTGCTCGCCCGGCCGTTTGCCCATCGCGGGCTGCACTTCGCCGGTTGCCCGGAGAACTCCCTCGCCGCGTTCGACGCCGCGATCGACGCCGGTCTCGGGATCGAGTTGGACGTGCGCCTCAGCGCCGGAGGGACGCCGGTCGTCTTTCACGACGCCGACCTCCTCCGCGTGTGCGGCATCGAGGCGCGGGTGTCGCAACTGTCGGCGCTTGAGCTGTGCGGGCTGCCGCTGCACGAAACCACAGAGACGATCCCGACGCTGGTGAGCGCCATGCACACGATTGGCGGGCGTACGCCGGTGCTGGTCGACCTCAAAGGGGCGATCGGGCAACGGGCACGGCTCGCCGACGCAACGGCCATCTTGTTGCGGGCCTATCCCGGCCCGGTTGGCGTCGTCGGCTTCGATCCGTGGCTGCTCACGGCGATGCGCCGGCGCGCGCCGCGATTGCTGCGCGGACACACCTGCAGCATCGAGACGTGGTCACCGCGACTGTCGACGCCCGACTTCATGACGTTCAACATCGACCGGCTTCCCCTTGCCACCGTCGCGAAAACTCGGCGCCGGATGCCGGTCGTCGCCTGGACGGTCCGGACGGTCGAGGCGTACCGGCTGGCCGGCGAACTCGCCGACGGAGTCATCGTCGAGGGTGACGCCGCGACCCTCGCGGCGCACCGCATGTTCGGCGAACGTTCACACCGGCGTTACGAGGAGACCCGCGCCAGATAGCGAAGCAGCGATGACGTGACCTCGCCTCGCCTCGTCGCTGCTATCGCTGCTCTCGCCACCTGCGTCGCCGTCACCGGCGCCGCGTCCGCCGACCCGAACGAGCATCGAGCTCCGACGATCGGACATGTGTGGACGATCGTGCTGGAGAACTCGGAGTTCGAGGAGACGTTTGTCGCGGGCCGCAACGACGCGCCCTACCTCACCCAGACGCTGCCCGCTGAAGGCAAGTTGCTGCTGCAGTACTACGGCACCGGGCACTCGAGCCTCGACAACTACATCGCCATGACCAGCGGCCAGGGTCCGAACGCGGAGACGCAGGGCGACTGCGACACCGCGACGACACTCGGCGAGCCCGGCCACAAGTGGCATTTCGACGCCGACGGCCAGGCGGTCGACGACAGTGGCGCGACTACCATCGGCTGCACCTATCCCGCCCAGGTCAAATCGATCTCCGACCAGCTCGACGCCGCGCACGTGAGCTGGCGCGCGTACATGGAGAACATGGACGCGCAGAAGGGGACCCGGCCCTACTGCTCCAACCCCTACGTCACCGACCCCGGCACGCCATTGCGGACCGAGGCCAACCCTGACTACAAGAACAAGCACAACCCTTGGGCCTACTACCACTCGACGTTCGACCGCACCGACTACTGCGAATCGCACGTCGTCCCACTCGGCTACTTCACCTCGCCGACCACGATGCAGGGGCAATTCTTTCAGGACTTGCGCAAGCTGAACCGTACTCCGCGCTACTCGTTCCTGACCCCGGACCAGTGCCACGACGGCCACGACGGCTGCGCGAGCAACGGCAACAACCAACTCGCCGGGGCCGATCAATTCCTCAAGGTCGTCGTCCCGGCGATCCAGGCGTCGCCTGCGTACCAGAAGGACGGTCTGATCGTCATCGTCTTCGACGAAGGCAGCAGCGACCTCGTGTGCTGCGGCGAGAAGAAGGCGCCGAATCTCACCAGCGACAACAACAACGGCTACCCGATCCCCGGGCCGGTCGCCGACGGCGGCGGTCAGACCGGCGCGATCCTGCTCTCCCCGTTCGTCGCCGGCGGCACGATCGACCCGACGAACGCGTTCAACCACTACTCCTACCTGCGCAGCATGGAGGACGTCTTCGGGGCCGGGCATTTGGGGTACGCCGGGCAGTCCGGGCTGGTCACGTTCCAAGCCGCGGGTGACATTCCCGCGAAGTAGCAGCTGTTCACTTTCGGCTGGCAGGATGCACGCCGTGCCCGCGGTCCTCGCCTGTTACGCGCTCAAAGGCGGCGTCGGCAAGACGTCAGCCGCAGTCAACCTCGCCTGGCTGTCCGCGCAGGAGGGTCGCCGGACGCTGCTCTGGGATCTCGACCCGCAGGCCGCGGCCAGCTTCCTCGTCCGGACCAAGCCGAAGGTCAAGGGCGGTGCGCGCAAGCTGTTCCAAGGCGACAGCGATCCGAACGACGCCGTCCGCGCGACGACCTACGAACACCTCGACGTGCTACCGGCGGAAGTGCTCTACGACAGCGCCGATCTCGACCTCGACGCGGCGAAGAAGAGCAGCCGCCGGATCGAACGAGTGCTCCGCGACTTGCCGGGCTACGACGTCGTCGTCCTTGACTGCCCGCCCGGTCTGTCGTTGCTGTCGGCCAACATCGTCCACGCCGCCGACATGTTGCTGGTGCCGATCGTGCCGTCGCCGTTGTCGTTACGAACGCTCGACCAGGTCGTCGACTTCATCGGCGGCAACGACACGACCGTACGGCTCCTCGCATTCCTGTCGATGGTCGACGCCAGACGCGCGTTGCATCGTCAGGTGATCGGCTTGCTCGCCGACCGCTACGCCGACGTCGCCCGGACGACGGTGCCCGCGTCCGCGACGATCGAACGGATGGGCCAACGCCGCGCGCCACTCGGCATCTGGGCCGCACATACGCGCGCCGCCGAGTCCTATCGCGAGCTTTGGCAGGAGATCACGCCGCGACTGGCGACCGACGCCTGACGCCGTCGCGCGGCACCGTACGCGACCGCACCCATGGTCAATGCGCTCGCGTACAGCACGACAACGCCCGTCGGGTCTCGGCGTCGTACGGTCATTGTGTATGCCGGTGCGTCGGACTGAAGGTCCCGTTGCCCGGCGACGGTCAGCTGTGGTTCGGCCTGACGCTGGGCCATGAGACCGGCTTGCGGATTCGGCTGCGCCTGGGCACCGGGTTGCGCGACCGGGTCGGGCTGCGCCTGCGGGGCGGGCGCCGGCGCTGACCCGGGCGCGGAGTAGGCGGCGATCGGTGGGAGCGGTCCTGCTCCCAGCGTTCCCGGCGGCATCGCTAGCCCGCCGCGCCGCCCGGTCGGCTTGGGTGAACGAGGCTGGTTTGGCAGCGAAAGCCGAGGCAAGCCGGTAATCACGTTCGGGACAGCGATGCCGCAAATCGCCAAGGTCGGGTCTTTGAAACCGGCGCCGAAGTCCGGCGTCAACTGGGTGCCATCGCCTGACACCCGGACGATCCCCGCGCTCGCCTGGTTCGCGGTGCTGGCCAACGGGGAGGACACCGCAAGGATCAGGCCCGTCGCGGTGATATCCACCTTGGTGAAGCTGTACGACTCGGTTGGGCCGCTCGACTGCCCGGCGACCGAGACCGTTGGCGTCGGCGCCAGGCTGGCGAGGTAGTGGTAAGCATGCCCGTCGGCGCTGATGTCGAGGAGCCGACCCGACCCGTCGTCGGCGGCGAGCACGAGAGATCCGCGTGGTGTGAACGCCATGCCCAGCGTCACGAAACCCGGTGGAACGTGGGCGAACTCGTGCGTGCGGACCCAGCCATGCCTACTCAGGCGAAACATCGCGATCGCGTCCGTCGAGTCCCTTGCTGCCCGGTCTGCCGCGTACAGAACGAACAGGTTGCCGGCGTACGGGCTGCCGGGCGGCGCGATTCGCGTGTCTTCGACGAAACGATTGGGACCGAACGAGTAGACCTTGTTCGGCGTTTCGCCGGGGCGCTGCGGATACGGGTACTCGTAGACCGTGTTGTCGCCACCGCCAATCTTCGCCGGATCGTTTTCCACGACGAAGAGGTCGCCGAACCGATCGAACGACGGGCCCTCGACATCGCCGCGCGCGTCGTCGATGACATCGGTGGCGCCGGTCTTGAGATTGACGTCGTAGAGCACGTGTGCGATGCGGCACGAAACGACAAGGTGGTCGTCGAACCCGAGCGCAATGCCTTCGCTCCAGTTATCGCAGTCGCGCAGCGTCGTCACGAGACGACCGCGGCCCACCGAGTCGAATGCCCAGATGCATCCGCCCTGCCCGACGTACATCGTGAGACCGTCAGGATTCGGGGTGCTGCCGGGGGCGAACACCGGCGCGGTTCCGCCTGTCTTCGAACAAACGGGAGGGCCGTAGACGCGATACGGCGGCGGGATAGCCAGCGGCACGGCGGACTGGGTCTCTGCGGGACCGCTGCGATAGATCCAGATGCCCATCGCCGGGCAGTAACCCGGCGGCTCGTTGCCGACAACGGTGAGGGACAACGTGAACAGGCTCGATGGCCCTGAGTCGCGGGACAGAGATGGCGAGCACCGTCCGACGTGGTCGAGACCAGGTGTACGGACGAAATGTCGACCGTCGTCGACAGACCGGACGGGCACGCCGTGACGAACGGCCATCATGATGCGTGCGTCCTTCGCATCGAGTGCGAGCGCTGTCGCCGGCCCGTCCCCCGTTTGCAACATCGCGCTGCCACCGGTGCCGACGGCAACGCCGACGTCCGTTCCGATGTCGACGCGCACGTGATGGTCGCGGGTGAGACCGGTCGCGATCGCGAAGATCTGGTGTTCGTGGTCGATGTCCATGTAGGTGGTGCTGCCGGCGCGAGACGTCCAAAGAATCGCGTCGCCGCCGACTAGGCGGGGATCGGCCGTGCTCGGGTCGCCGTCGGCCGAACCCGCGATCCACGCGTCAGCCCCGGAGACACCGCCAACAGCGAGAGGGCCCAGCGGAAGCGTCGCCGATGCGCCCGGACTGATGTTCCAACTCGTACCGCCGTCGGTGCTGACGAACACGCTGTCCTGACCGAATCCCACGGCGGGTCGGGCCAGGGCGTAGCGCACGAGCGGATTGGTTGGCAAGACGGCGACTCCTTCGACACTCAAACCCGCGAACGCGGCCACCGGCGCCATGGTGCGTCCGTAGTCGCTGGTCACATAAAGGCCAGACGTGTAGTCGGTTAACGGGCCCTCCGCGCGGTAGCAGTACTGCGGCGCCGGAACGCCGAACACATAGCCGACACCATCGGGCAGATCCTGCGTATGGACTCCCTCGACGCCGCCAAGGCACGTGGGTGGGTCGCCGGGAAAACTGGCGGCGGCATCGGGCTGCGACCAATGTCTGCCCGTGTCATGCGTGACGAAGATTTCCCCGTGCCGATCCGCGACAAGGTACGAGCACGGATCTCCGTCGAACGAGCCAGCGGCGAGGAAACGCTCGGGCGCTACCGGCGGCGGCAGTTCCACCCATCTGTCCGTCACGCCGAACGCAGCCACGCAGCCGGCGCCGCTAGCCGACGGCGGGGCCGCCCACCCGGTGGCGGCAAGCGGTGGCAGCAGCAGGGCCACGAGCAAGGCGGCACGGCTCAGCGACCTCCGCAGAGTAGTCGCCGCCATTCGTGTCCCCTCGACTCACTGGCCGAGCGACACATTCGTCGCAGCCGCCCTCGGTCCTGCCGCTAACCGGGCGGTACGTTTGGCTACGAGGGAGTCTCCTCCGGCATGAGCCGGCCGAGTTTCTGCAACTCGCGCTTAACCGCGAGCACCAGCGTCGCCATGCCGATCGGCTCTTTGGCCGAGGCGGCAAGGAACGCGGCTGCGGTCGCGGCGTTGCTGATCGCGCCGCCAGGGATGTCGACGAACTCGGCCAGCTTGTCGAGATCGACGTCCTTCGCCATCGGCGCCGTGGCCGGCAAGCAGCGCGACCAGATCCGGCGGCGCTCGTTGCGATCCGGCAACGTGAACTCGACGGTCACATGGATCCGGCGCGCGAACGCGCTGTCCATGTTACCCGCGAGGTTGGTCGCGAGCAGGACCACGCCGTCGTAGCGCTCGAGTCGCTGCAACAGGTAGGCGACCTCGATGTTGGCGTACCGGTCATGTGAGTCACGCACCTCGGAACGCTTGCCGAGCAACGCGTCCGCCTCGTCGAAGAACAGCACGACTGGGCTGGCCTCGGCGGCCGCGAAGACCTTCGCGAGATTTTGCTCGGTCTCGCCGATGTACTTGCTCACCAATTGCGACAGGTCGATGCGGTAGAGGTCGAGGCCGAGCTCGCCGGCGATGATCTCGGCGGTGAGCGTCTTGCCGGTCCCGGACGGGCCGGCGAACATACCGACGACGCCACGCGACGGCAACGGCGAGAATCCCCAATCGCCGTAGACGACGTGACGATGCCGAGCCCGCTCGACGAGATAGCGCACCAACTCGAGCTTGTGCGGCGCGAGCACCAGATCGTCCCAGGTGCGCTCCGGCCGGATCCGCGTCGCGAGCGTTTCGATCTCGCCAGCGGCAATTCGCCGCAGCGCAACGGACGCGTCGCCGCCGGTCGCGGCCATGGCGGTCGCCGCCGCGTCGAGCTGACTCGCGGTCAGTTGGCTCGCATTGAGCCCGACGTCGGTGAATTGGTCGGCGTCGAAAACCGCTGCGATCTCTGCGGTTTCGGCCAACGGGGCAGCTGCGGTGATCTGCTGCCACGGCCGGCGGGGCAGATCGTCGAGCGGCAACTCGTGCGCGCTGGTGATCGCCCAGCGCAAGTGAAAGGCGCGTTCGATTCGGGCCCGCGTCTGCGCCGGCAGTCGATCCTTCACCTCGACGACGACAGCTTCGCCGGAAAGCGACGCGCGGCGTACGACGGAATCCAACGCGGTATCGTCCGTAGTCGCGGCGCACACCACGAAGCCATTCGCGTCGACTGCGTCGGTCACTGCTTGCAACCGGCGGACCCGGTCGGGACTGGCGACCACGACGAGGCGAGCGACGCCGCCGCCGGCAACGTCGAGAAGCTCCGTCTCGGGTGGCAACGACGGGTCCGGCGACTGGTCTCCTTGCAACCACCACGTCACCGAAGGGTGCGGCCGCAGCGGCGTCAACGCCCACGGCCGATCGTCTGCCGCGACGAGCAGGCAGGCGCGGCGCAGGCCGCCGCCAGGCCCGACGGCAAGCGCGACGTCGTCGTCTTCGACCACGCGCCGCAACGACCACGGCGTGAGCCACGGGCCGGCGTTCTCGCCACCGAGGTAGGCCGCGATGCTCTGCCGTTGCGGATCGAGTTCGACCGCGACGCAGAGCGCCAGCACCGCCGCTTCGGCGCCGGTGAGGCCCGCGGTCTCGACGAGCACAGCAAGCGGCTGACCTGGCTGGAGCGCGTCTTCCAACGCGACGTCCGCGGTCGCCACGAGGATGTTCGCGAGCTCGGCAGTCGAGTCCCCGACCTCCGCGGGAGGCTCGGCGTCACTAGTCCCGACGAGCTGGCCGACTGCTTGCAACACGGGATCGCTCAACGTCGGATCGCTCGCTCCGCGCGCCACCAACGCGGCGCGCGCGAGCAACGCGTCAGCAGCGACGAGCCACGACGGCTGCTCGCCGGCGCGACAGAACTCGATGGCGCCCGGTGGCGCGTCGAGATCAACGACCGCGCGGTCGTTCGCTGCCGTCGTCATCGATCGCTGCTCAACCGTTCGCGCCGCTCAACGCGCGCGGCTTCGTCGGCACCGGAGGCGGCGGCCGGTTGGGCATCCGCGGCTTCTGTCCGGTGGCGCGACGGAGCGCGTAGTCCACGATGCTCTTGACGAATGTCTTGACCGCTTCGTCGTACTCCTTGCTCGCTGCCTTCGAGATCGCGAGCTTCTCCTGCCGAGCAAGATCGGCGGCCATAATTTTTTCGTCGAGATCCTTCGCGTCCTGGTCCGGGCCGAGACCCTTCTTGTCCGCCTCGAGCTTCTCGAACACTTTGTCGGCGTCGAATCGGTCCTTGTTGGTGCTTTCCTTCGCAGCACGCAAGCGGTCCCAGAGCGGCTGGGTCGCGAACGAGTTGGCCAGCACCTTGACGACCGCCTTGCCCTGGCCGACGGTGAACGTTCCCTTGTCGACGTGCGGCCGGACCGCCTCTTGGATCGCGACGCGTTCGTCGTAAGCGAGGTGTTTGATCACCGGCTCGATCTGTTCGGCGTACTCGTCCTCGACGGTGCCGAGGTTGAGCTTGTCGATGTAGTTCTTCTGCCCGATCTGCTCCTTGGCAGTCTCAGCGTTCCAGCCGCCTTCTTGCACGACCTTCTTCGGATCCATCCCCCGCAGCACGTTCTGCAGATAAGTGAACCGCTCGATACAGGCGCTGACTTCGGCTGGGCTGATGAGGCCGTCGAGGCACTTCTTGATCTCGTCGGGTGTGACCGTGAGCACCTTGGTGCGGAACTTCGCGTCGGCGAGTTGCGGGACGCCGACGAAGTGTCCCCGCATGCCGGGGTCGACCTTCCCGTTCTCGCCGGACTTTCCGAAGCTGATGTCGAGGTCGATGCCCTTGACGCCGATCACCTTTCCCTTGGCGTCCGTGGCGATGTAGAAGTTCCGCGTATGCCGGTCCATCTGCAAACTGATGTAGTCGAGCATTTGCAGCACGTTGAGGCTGCGCTGAAGCGTCGGGTCGTCGAGGCTGACCACCTTCGACGCATCGGTCTTGCCCTCGAAGTCTTTGCGTTCCTTGCCGCCGCGGGCATACATCAACTCGGACGCCTCGACACCCTGGGCCTGCTCGCTGACGACACCCATCTTCGCCAACGACTCCTTGAGCGGCTTGCCCTTGAGGTTCGTGTTCGAGCTGTGAGTCGCGAACTGTACGTCGACGAGCTCCGTCGCGCCGAACAGCTTGGCCAACCGGGATGACGCGACTGACCGGGCACCCATCTGCGGGTCGACCTGGTCGATCCGCGTCGACATCGCACCCTCGGCGATGTTCAGGTTCTGCGCCTTGTCGGCGATGAAGTAGCCCTTCTTGCCGCCCTGGTACTGCACCTGGTCGAGCCGGTTCTGCGCGCCGCCGACGGCGTCGTCCTTGGTAAAACCGCTCGTACGATCGAGATTGGTGTCGGCCAGTTGCTTGCTCTGGAAATAGCTGACCGGATCGGACAGGTCTTGGAGTTCCGCGGCGAGGCGCGGGCGGAGCATCGTCAGGGCACGGGCTCGCTGGGTGTTCTTGCCGCCACGCGCCTTCTGCTCGACCTTTTCCCGTCTCGCATCGTCGCCCTCGGCCAAGGCGTCGTTGTAGAGGTTGCCGTAATCGCGCCACAGTTTGGAGTTCTGCTTCTTGCGCTCTTCTTCATTGGCGAACTTGTCGTTCTCGGCCAACCATTCGTCGATCATCTTCATGAGATCGCGTAGCGTCTTTTCCATCCAGAACCGGTCGTCACCCATCCGGCCGAAGCCCTTTTGGGTGAGAACTTTGTCTTCGCGCTTCTCGTACGCCTTGAGCTTGTTGACGATTTTCCCGTAGTCGGTACGGAAGAACTTCTCGGCGCCGCTCGCCTTGCCCTGCCCGGCCTCGACCGCGTTGAGGGTGCCTTTCAGCTTGCGCCGTACCGGCTGTGCTCCGCCTTGCACGACGTGCGCGAGCTCGTGCACGAGCAGCGACCGGCCGGAAGTCGACCCGGGGTTGAATCGGTCGCGGCCGAAGAACACGTCCTTGCCGTGGGTGAACGCTTCGGCGCCGAACGAGTCGGCCAGCCGGCCGGCGTTCGCATCCGTGTGCAGCTTGACGCCGGACAGTGACGTGCCGAAACCGCGTTCGAGCTGACCGCGCAACGGGCCGTTGAGGGACCGACCCTTGCCGATGCTGCCGCGCAACTGGGCGCTGGTCTTCGGGTCGGCTTCGAACTCGCCCGCCAGCGGATTGCTCGCGGCGCGGTGTACGGAGTCGTCGTGCTGATGCTCCGGCGGCGCTGGTGCGGGAGCAGCCATCATGCCCGCGGGCATCGAGAGCTTGCGCAGGACTCGCGCAGCGAGGTCGTCCGCGGCGTGCTCAGCAGGGTCGTGCGCCGCCCCGACCGTCACTCCCTGAGGCGGCGCCCATTCAGGACGTTTCGCCTCCGGCGCAGAGTGGTCAGCACTGAGCTCGGCAAGCTTCTGGGCGACGCGCATCTTCGCCATGTGCTCGTTATACGACTACATGGGCGAGCCGTCCGCTAGATCGGCGATGTAGTCAGTTCGTTGTACGACGGTTCGTCCGCTTACGACCGGACTTCACCGTCGCGCGCTACTGCGGCGGCGGTCCGGTGACGCGATAGTTCACGAGGATGGCTTCGTAGCCGATCGACCCGCGCGGCACCGCGCCGGCGGCCGTGCTGCCCGGCGCGTAGATGCCGACTTGCACCTGCTCGCGGTTGCCGGGCGCGGTCCAGGCCCGGCCGGTCGACTGCCCGGCGAGCTTGTAGTAAGTCGCCCGCCGGTAACCGCGGGCCAGCAGCTGGTGGTCGTACCACGTGAGCACGGCGTCGGCAGTTGCCGCCGCGACGGCAATCGAGCCCGCGAACGCCGGATCCGGCTCGTGTTCGCCGGCCTGCTTGCGTTCGTCCATCCCGATCCCGCGGACGACGGTCGAACCCGGATACAGCAACCGCGCGTCGGCGAGCCGGCGTACGTCCTGTTGTGTCACCGGCCGATTGAGCGGCAGGCCGAGTCGATCGACGCGCGGCGTCGTCGTAGCACCGCTGCAGCCGGTGAGAACCATGAACAGAGCTATGGCGACGCCGCGCCTCATCGCCGCCACATCATGACCGCGGCACACAGGATGAGGACGAACGCGCCAGCCGATTCGCTCGCCAACGACCAGTTGGCCCACGGCACGTCGAGGCCGTCGTGCAGGCCGAGGAAGCCGACCGTCGCCGACAGCACCAGCGCGATGACACTGCCGACGCAGAACCCGATGCCGGCGGCAACGACCGCGAGCCGGCGGTAGACGAGCATGACCGCGGCGAGCGCGAAGCCCGAGATCCACTGGAACAGGAACGCGGGGCCGATCTCGTGGATATGGCGATAGCCGATCCGCCACAGGTGCAGGTGAATGGCCGCCGACGACGCGACCATCGCCGCGCCGAACACGATGCCGGCCGTCGTCGCCGCACGGGTCGTCGGCGACGCCGACCGCGGCACCGGCCGTAATGCCAAAGCGAGCAGCGGCGCAGTCTTACCGGTCGCAGCCGTCGCCGTCGTCGGGTCCACCGTTGTTGTCCGCGTCATGATCGCCACCGTTGTTCTGCGGGATCGTGCACGCGGCGGTCGAGCCGCCCGATCCCGGTGGTTTGGACGTGGAAGAAGAGCCGCTACACGCCACCAGGGTTGGGGCCAAGACCAATGCTGCAAACAACGCCAACACCAAGCGACTGCGCATGTCGCGCTCTCCTTCCGTCGCCCTCACCACGGGCTGGCGCCGCGGATGGTTCAGCGACGGACAGGATTCAGGGGCCGAACTTCGAGCAGACAGTCGTCACGACGTAATTCACCACCGGGTTGATCGGCGACGCGCAGACGACCGCCTCGTTGCTCACTGGGGCGGCGGTCTCCGCGATCGCGGCTACGGCGCCACCGGACACCATGACCATCGCCGACAGCGACGCGATGAGCTTGCGCATGAAACCAGCCTCCAAGACGTTGTCGATCCGAACCGGTGTGGTCATCCTGTCGAGAAGCGCCACGCGGATCCAGGGAGGTTCACTTCTGCGCGAACTTGACCCGGTAGAGGTTGCCGTTCTGATTCACGACGTAGAGGTCGCCGCCGTCGCTCTCGCCGAAGCCAGTCGGGTTCCCACTCGTGCTGCCGGTCACCGAGGTCGAATAGACGTTGCTTTCGTTGTGCCCCGTCGTCCAGATCGTGCCCGAGCAGTAGTCGGTGAACACGTAGAGACCCGCCGCCCACGGGTAGGTCGGGCCGCGATAGGCATAGCCGCCGATGACCGCACAGCCGATCGAGTCGTTCGTGCCGTGCGGATAGCTCGCGGTCGGGTGCACCCAGTCACGGGCATGCCCGTTGATCGTGCACGCGTCGGAGTTGTACGTCGTAAACGCTTCCTTGCACGACCAGCCGAAGTCGCGGCCGCCGACGGCAGTGGCGTGGTCGACCTCTTCGTACAGGTCCTGCCCGACGTCGCCGATCCACATCGTGGCGTCGCGGCGATCGAACGAGAACCGCCACGGGTTGCGCAAGCCGTAGTCGAAGATCTCCTTGCGAATGGTCGACGACGTCGACTTCGCGAAGGGATTGGTCGACGGGATGCAGTAGGGCTTGCCGGCACACGACATGTCGACGTTGATCCGCAGGATCTTGCCGAGCAACGAGGAGAAGTTCTCCGCGTTGCGATACGGGTCGCCACCACCGCCGCCGTCGCCGGTGCCGATGTAGAGATAGTGGTCCGGCCCGAACTGCAACTGCCCGCCGTTGTGGTTGGTCTGGTTCGGATGCGGCGCGACCAGCAAGACCCGCTCGGTCGACGCAGCGACGGTCGAGTCGCGATAGGACCGCACGCTGAACCGTGACACCACCAGCGCGCCGTCGCTTGCCCGCGTGTATGCGGCGTAGATGTAGGGCCGGGTCTGGAACGACGGGTGGAACGCGATGCTCAGCAACCCTTGCTCGTTGCCGCCGGTCGCGATCCGTGACGTCAGGTTGAGATACGCCGCGCTCTGCACCCGGGTCCCGACGACGACCTTCACCAGCCCGCCCTGCTCGACCACGAACAGCCGGCCGACGCCGTCGCGCGCGGACGTGACGTACGTCGGCTTCGTGAAGCCGCTCGCGACCGTGACGAGACTGACGCTCACGTGCGACGCAGGGATCGTGGCGCCGGCCAGGGCGCCGGTCGGCGGGTAACCGGCGAGCGCGGCGACCAATGCTGCGACGACAACCACGGCGCGGGACCGGCGCATGTCGATGACTCCTTACGGGACGAGCACGACCTTGCCGAACAGGTCACCGTCGAGCAACCGGCCAAAACCTTCCCGGGCACTCGACAATGCAAAAGAACTGTCGATCACCGGCCGGACGCCGGTCGCGACGAGGAACGCCAGCAACTTCGTCAGTTCGCCTCGAGAGCCCATCGTCGAGCCGACGATGTCGACCTGGGTGAAGAACACCCGCGGCAACTCGGTCTCGACGGTGTAGCCGCTGGTCGCGCCGCAGACGACGACCCGGCCGCCAGGACGCACCGACCGCAGCGAGTGCTGCCAGGTCGCCGCGCCGACGCTCTCCAGCACGGCGTCGACTTTGGCCGGCAGTTTCGCGCCGGTCTCGAACGCCTCGTGCGCGCCCAACTCCAGCGCCCGCGCCCGCTTCGCCTCGTGCCGGCTCGTGACCCACACCCGCAGTCCGGCGGCGCGGCCGAGCGCG
>Ga0105237_10005238_pt1 | contig 14670 bp, 11 predicted proteins | sample KBSC24metaG_FD_81520 | JGI IMG/M metagenome (GOLD analysis project Ga0105237, IMG submission 81520) | Corn rhizosphere microbial communities from Kellogg Biological Station, Michigan, USA - KBS C2-4 metaG | ecosystem: Host-associated > Plants > Roots > Rhizosphere > Soil | place: Michigan, USA... | reverse complement strand
TGCCTGCGGTTCATTCCCGGTACGCATGAGGAAATGTTCTACGAGGAATCAAAAGAAATGAAATATACTCCCGAGATGGAGAATCAACTCGAAAAATGTGGCATGAAGAGGGGTTTCTTCGGCTACGACTACAGGAATCTGCAGAAGGATCCCGATTTCGTGCCGGACGAATCCAAAGCAGTTTCACTCGAGATGCGGGCCGGTCAGTTCGTCATATTCTGGTCGACTTTGATGCACTCATCGTTTCCCAATTCGACCACTGACAGGACGCGACTGGGATTTACGGCACGCTATGTTCCGCCAACGGTCCGGGTCTATCCCGATACGGACGTGATCGAGGAATACGGCAGTCGGCTATCGCTCGACAAGTATGGAGTTGTGCTCGTATCGGGCGAAGACAAGTTGAAGCTGAACAGAGTAGCAAAAACCAGCTCGCGCGGTTTCGAGTTTCGCCAGTGCCGATGAGTGTCTGGCTCGCGTAAGCCGGCCGGTCCAAACGTAAGTCGCCGCTCGCGGCGGCTTACTCTTACGGACATCTCGTGGTGCTGTTCCCCCTGATCAGGAAGCGACCTCAGCTGGTGCGCTCCCCTTCCCCGCGCTGGTACACGTTCCGACCGCCGTTGGTACCCTTGAGGTCCTCGACCGAACGTGGGGGTATCATCTTTCGTGTAAGAATATCGGCAACTTCGCGCCTTATATCCTCGAGAGACGCTGATGTCAGGGTGCTGAGCCGTATGAGCAACGCAATCGAGTTTGTTTGCTGTCGAATTCGAAACAGCGGTTTACCTGAGGCATCCGTTACTACTTCGTCGCGCGCCGATCGCTTGGTCCGGTGACGCTCCGTGGACGCGCTGATCAAGGACCGGTACACCTCCCGGGCGGCTGGCCGCGGCACTTGTCGCGCGATGTTCCGGGCGGATCTCACGATATAGCTTCGTCTGTCGGGGTCATCGAGACCCTCGGCAATCTCGATGCCCCAGCTCTCGGAAATGTCAGTGGGGCTCTGAAATGCAGCGACCACTACCGCGGGAATCCGTGTCAGCTTCAGCAGTCGCGAAACCTGTGGAGCGGATGTGTGCAAAGCGCGCGCGATATCGTCCTGTGACTTGAAGTAGCCTTCGCGGAGCCATCGTGCGTAGCAGAGACCTCGTTCGTATGGGCTGATGTCCCGCCGCATGCGATTCTCGATATCCATTGCAACGATTGCATCCACGTCGGACAGCTGACGCAGCTCGACGAGCAGCGGTGTGTTCAGGTGGCGGGCTACGAAGAGTCTGCGCGCGCCATAGATCAGCTCAACTTTGTAGTGCGGGTCGTCCTTGAGTGGGCGTCCGAGAACCGGCATGCGCTGTCCGTGTTTGCGCACACTTTCGATCTCTGCTCTACAGCTGCTTTCCGTGATGTGGGTCGTGATGCGATCGTGCATTTCCCACATCTTGCATTCGAACGGGTTCATCGATATCACTGTACTCATGCAGGGCCTGCTTGACGAGACACCCATAGAATAACAACAGAGTTAACCACAAACGCCGCCGATGGAAACGCAAGAATCGTCAAAACCCAATGACCGCCCCGACGACGAGCGGCACTACGGAGCTTCGAGCTGCAGTTTCCGTGAAGGTTCCGTCCAGCAGACAAGACCAAGGTAGGCTCCCCTGTTGTTTTCCTTGGAATGAGAATCAGCAGCAGCACACAGTGGGGCGTCGTGTGGCTGGTCAGAACTTCAACTTTACCCCCGCGTAGTAGAATCGCCCCCGCACGTCGTAAATACCGCTTCCTCCCCCGGTCCCCGTCACACCCAGCGGCGGCTCTTTGTTGGCGAGGTTATCGATACCGAAGTACGCGTTCATCGAGTTGCTGAAGTCGTATGCTGCGCGCACGTTGTGATAGATGATGGAGGGATAGTAACGGCGGTCCGCGTAGTCTGCGTTCTGCGGAGGCCGGCCCTGCACGATGAACGTATCTTCGGCCTGATTCAGCACCATCTTCCCGATATAGCGTAGCTCGTATCCCAGATCGAGCGAGCCGTGCGCCAGATCGAAGCTCCAGTTGAACGCGTGCTCCGGGTCACCGAGCTCCTGCAGGATCTGGTCGGCGCGGCCCGGATCAGCCGGATTCAGGAAGTCGTTGCGCTCCAGCGTGTTTGTATAGACCAGCCGGGTTCCGAATTTTCCGAGGTCTGCGATGTCATGGTTGTATGACATCTCGAAATCGACCCCGCGGGCCGTCCGTTTGGCGTAATTCAGTGTCGTCTGCTGCAAGCTGCCTTCGAGGATCTGGAACTGCGCTTCGCCCCGCGGTCCACCTCCGGGGCCTGCCCGCTGGAACAGGCTGCAGAATTGGTTATTGAGATTTACAGCGTCATAGCAAGCATTGAGGATGTCCTGGGCCGCCGGTGCCGTGATCACATTGTTGATTGTGATGTCGAAGTAATCCGCGGAGAACGAGAATCCGGGCAGGAACGTCGGCGTGAAAACGAATCCGGCCGTCAGCGAATCCGATGTTTCTGATACCGATCGGTCCGCCAGGCAGCTTGAACCAGCTACGGGTGCTCCCTGAGATACTCGCGCTTTGCACGAACTGCGTGATACGCCCTATCGAGGTCGTATCCGGTGTCAAATAGTTGCGCATCCCGGCCGTCACGCTGCCAGCGCCAAACGGATTCAATGGCACGCAGCCGGCTATGTCGCCGGGAAGCAACGCGTTCGCAAGCGCTGCGCCACCTGCGTCCAGAAATGCTGCATAGCTTACTCCTGCAGTGGGATCGATCTGCGAACGACAGACGATCTTACCGCTGGCATCACGGGTCGCATCCATCGCGAGCAGGAAGCGCTGCTTATCGAGATTACCCAGAATGCGGGTATGCTCATCGAACCGGCCATAGTTGAAGGAAACCTCGTAGCTCCAGTCAGTGGCGAACTTTCCTTGCGCGCCGATCACCACGCGGCTCGTTGCCCGCGTTGCATTTTCCTGGCGATCACCCAGATCGAGGAGATTGCGCCTCAAAGACAGACGCGTTGCATCCGTCGCGGGCGCGAGCCCCACGAGAGCGCGGACCGAATTGATCTGCGCGCGGGCCGCGTCGGTCAGGAATGGATCATCAAAGCGCGGCTGTTCTCGCGGATCGCCTCCCAGGGTGCCTCCCTGGAAGAACGCGGGCGGTGAGTAGCTCAACGAGTCTGTGCGCACGTATTTCGCCTCGATGAAGGGCTCGAATGCGTCCGCAAGCGTGAGGTGTCCCAGTACGTTGAACGAAACCCGATCGAGCTTGGGCAGGATCCCTAGGGCCTGGCCCTCCCGATTGTTAGTGCCATCGCCACCATCGAAGTTACCGTTTGGAGCAATACCGACGCGGGTACCACTTTCCGGTACCAACGAGCCATTCGGCCGGAAAAGGTACGCACAGCTGAATGCCTGTCCGCGATAGTCGCGGCCACAAGGCGCGCCGGCCGCCGCCGTAGGCGGGAGAAGGAGCAGGCCTCCGTTGGCTATCGTGGTGGACCGGACGTCTCCGAAGTAGTGCCGGTCCGGAATGCCATCGCTGCCCTCAAAAATTCCAGGGGGATCGACTTCACTCACTACGAACGCGCCCTGATGCGTAAGATTGGGGCGATCCGCCGCGAACAGCGCCTCCTGCTTGGCGTACTCGACATTGCCGGCGATGTTTCCACGCCCATCCAACGAAATTCACGACACCGGAAATGGCGTCGGAACCGTAAATCGCGGAATCGCCGCCCGTTACCACGTCGATGTGATCGATGAGATCGGCCGGAAACGTATTTATATCCGGAGAGACGGCGTTGTTGAGGATGTCTGCGCCGACGTGGCGCCGCCCGTTAACCAACACAAGTGTGCGTTGGGTACCGAGGCCTCGCAGATCGAGCAGGTTGAGACCCGCCGTGCCCAGGAATCGGCTCGAGTTCGACTGGCTGAAAGTACTGCGCAGCCCGGGTAAGTCATTCAGCAGGTCCCCAAGGGATGCATCGCCGGTATGATAAATCTCTTCGCCGGAGACAGTGGTAACCGGCACGCTCGACTCCAGATTCGGTCGCGCAATACGCGAGCCGGTGACAATCACCTCCTGCTGGGATTCCTGTTTGGATTGCTGTTCCACTTCCTGCGAGATCGCAGCTCGCGATGTCGCCAGCAGCATGACCGTAACAGCAACGGCGACGCTACTTCGTCCTTGATGTAGTGCCATCGAAATCCTCCCTGATCTATTGTTCTACAGCTTTTGCGCCTCCATAGCGGCTGTCCCCGGTGCTCAACACGATACGTCCTGGATCTCCCAGACGAATCTCACCAAACCTTCCATGGTCAGGTGCTTGAGCTTTGATTACCTCTACCAGACATCCAACATACTAGTTACATACGATGTAAACAGATTGCCACACAACTGTAAACTGCCGGAAGATTCAATGCGCGACGAGACGTTAGGCTGTGCTCCTGGATGGAGCATGGCGGATCGACATGCACCGCATGCACTCTGTTCCCGATGCTCGCGTTCAGCAGTCGGTCTGCAGGTCCGGGCAGTCACTTCCGCCCTCCCGGTCGTGCCGCAAACCTGGAGCCTTCGAACCGCCATTCGCAATGACGGAAATCAACTCTGCGGCGCCGCAATGTTAGAGATGTAATTTTCGCGGAAGCCTTGCGCGGACGAGCGCCGCGCTTCTTACATTTATAACAGATCCGTCGAGAGATACCGTGTTAGCGTATGAGCGGACGAATGGCAACGTCAGGAGTGGCGCACACGCGCGGGCGTGACTCGTGACGCGATGATTGTTACTACAAGGAAGGAAGAACGATGTCGACTATCGGTAATGGATCCCAGACCTGGACGCTGACCAGGGTCATGCGCATCTGCGCGGCCGCACAGATGCTGTCTTGTCTCACATACCCGTCGTTGCTGCTGGCCAAGACACCGGACGCAGTCTCCGGGTCGGCCACATTGACGGCGATGCGACGCCTCGGCCCGCAAACGGGCTGGGCAATGAACGCCGACGCACTGTACTGGACGGACGACGACGGCAAGCAGTGGCGGCAGATCACTCCGCCGAAGGCAGACACCGAGCGGATCGCGGACGTGTTCTTCGTCAACGATGCGATCGGTTTTGCGCTGCTGGCCAACGAAGATCGAAATGGACGGGTCGCCCCGTTCCGCCTGGCCGCAACAGTGAATGGTGGTGGAAACTGGTCGCTCCAGTCCGTCGACCTCTTGAGCTCGCGGGAGGCACAGCTCCTTTCCGACCGCGGCTCGGTGTCCTTCACCGACTCAGCGCACGGGTGGTTGCTACTGCGCATCTCTTCGGGTTCCAACTTCAGCCGCGCAATGCTGTTCCAGACCGCGGATGGAGGTCGCAACTGGAAACGTCTCCCCGATCCGCCCGCCGCGGGCTCACTGCAATTCTCGGGCGCATCGGCGGGCACGCTGATTGGAGGACCTTCCGGAAATGAGGTCTATCAGACTGAGGATGGCGGTAGCACCTGGAAGCTGCAGCCGACGGCTGCGCCCATTGTTGGAAGATCCATTTTGTCGCCCAATATCGCCAATGCAGTTCGAGTCAACGCCACGGCATTGGTGCCGGGAAGTGATGTCGTCGACGCGCATTTCTCTTCTTCTGTCCAGGGTTGGGCCCTGATCTCAGCTGGGCATTGTGACGGACCGAAGACGGGGTGCCGCCAGATGACTCGACTACTTGCGACCGAGAACGCGGGAGTCAGCTGGTCCACTATTACTCCTGCGTCGAGCGAGCCGCAGTCGAGTGTGAGCGGGCCTCCGACTGTCTCTGTGCCTGCATCGTCCCATCCCGTCAGCTTGCAGCCTGGATTCGACGCCTGTTCCGCACCCAGTGTGGGCACGATGCAAACCTGGTGGAACAGTCCGTTCGGCGACGTTGGCATCTACATCGGAGGAGTCAATCGCGCCTGTGGGCAACCCAACCTGACCGCATCCTGGGTGTCGCAAGTCGCCGCGCAGGGTTGGGGATTCATGCCGATCTGGGTGGGTCCGCAAGCTCCTTGCAGCGGCATCGGGCAGACGTTCAGCGGCAATGCGGCGACGGCCCGTTCTCAAGGGGTCGGGGAAGCACAAGCCGCGCAGGCTGCCGCCCGTGCGCTCGGCCTGGATCAAACGGTTGTCTACTACGATCTGGAAGCCTACGACTCAGGCAGTTGCGGTGGCGCCGCCGCTGCTTTCGTCGACGGCTGGGTCAGCGCGATGCGAGCCGGCAACTTCATAGCTGGGGTATACGGCTCACCCTATAACGCCAATTCCGATTGGCGGGGCATCGCCAACGTCCCCGACGTCGTCTGGCTTGCGTCCTGGAACGGTGTCCGGTCGGTGTGGGACATCGCTCCTCTGGACAACAGCCTTTGGTATAACGCTCAGAGGATTCACCAGTACATCGGTGGTCACGATGAGGTTTGGGGAGGCATCAGGCTGAATATCGACAGCGACGTCGAATACGCCCCCGTAGCCAGGCCGTAACCGCACTCATGGCAGTCCGGGATGGCCGTCCAGGCCATCCCGGCGAGATGTGCACGGCATCGGTGCCGGGAAGTGATGCTCAAGCGAACGCCGCGACGACGTTCCTGAAACCGCGTCCAGGAGTCCAGTTGCTCACGGCGTGGGTCCATGTCAGATTATTCTGCAGGACCACGTCTCCAGGTTGCAGTTTGTGCGTGATTCTGCACCTGAATATCCCGTCATAGGTCATACCCGATGACCAGATGCGCTGTCCCGCCGCGTTGTCCATCTCGCGCACCTCGAGCCCGTTCGGTGGTTTCCTGAGCAACTCACAATCCTCCAGAAGCTCCACGAACGGATGTAGCGAGTCCAAATCGATGATGGAAGCGGTTTGCCAGTAGGCATACACGTCCTTCCCGAGGATTGCGGAGCGGGTCTTGCGCATGCGCGCCAGCACATCTACGAGCCGCAGGCCGGCGATAGTCGATTGGCGAGGACCCAGAATGCGCTCATCGGGCAGCAAAGCCGAGGTGGAGTGGAGATGGTACATCCCCGTGGCGCGCTTTAGCTCCCCGGGGGTCAATGACTTGGAGCCCGGGGCAATCCGGGTCACCTTCTCCCGCAATGCCTGCCACCCTTCGCCGGAGTCGTCGACGTTCATCAGAATCGTCTCGCCCCCGTCTGTGCTGTTCTCGATGCAATAAAACGCGGCAAGCTGCATGTTGGTAAAGCTGTCCCCTTCGGAATGAGGCGGAATGAACTGGTAGTTGTCCCGCTTGTTGACGGTCATCCAATATTCGCCGACCCGCTGACGATGTCCGAGGAACTCCGCGCAGGCGGCCTGTAGCTCGAGGCTCTCCACCAAGCCCAATCCGGCGGCGACACTCCGAAGGATGCCGCCCACCCGCTCAGGCGCGACTTTCCTGACCAGAATCACGAAGTCCTGCCTGAGCCAGTCCAGCAAGCGGTTCACGTCGATTGCCGCGCCGTCTGATTCGAGCGTGATCAATCGGGTCGGATCTTCTGGGACAACGGGGTTGCGCTTGTCGGTATTCATGCGTCGCTCCATTTACGCTCAAGCTTGCAACGGCCTGACATCAGGACGGCCGCCACGGCGACAGCCATGGATTTTCAGCAAACATCCGCCGCGTGATGACGTCTCGGCCAGGATATGGTCGCGCAAACATCGACTGATGCGCAACTGCATAAAACTCATTCCAAATTAGTGGGTTATGCAATGTCTCCAGAAGTGTCCTCAAGACACCCTCTTCTCACGAATGACCGCATCCGGACGGCCGCCCGATACCGCCCGCTCGTTCCACGCCGGTGCTGATAGAAGTCTGGTTTTTTTGTACGATGGCACGACGGCTGCTGATCGGGAAGGGATTCAGTGTATATCTTGGGTTGGCACGGCGGCTCTCAGGGCTGCGAGTCGGAAGATTCGCTGTTCGGCCATGGCATGCACGACAGCGCTGCCGTTCTCTTGCGCAACGGCAAGATTGTCGCTGCGATCGAGGAGGAGCGCCTCAATCGCGTCAAACATTCCAATTTTTTCCCACTCCGCGCGATCCGCTTTTGTCTGGATGAAGCAGGTATCGGGATCGGCGATACCACCGCGATTGTCACTGACAACGCACAAGAGAGCATCGATCAGTGGTTGATCGAAACGGCGCTATCGAATCCTCGTGCGCCGGCAATCGGTGCTCGCCAATGGATAGCGGCTTTGTTTCGACGGGAGTTTGGGGCCGATGTGTCGGACAAAATCCGGTTCTGCCGGCACCACGACGCGCACCTTTGCTCCGCGTGGTACCCGTCCGGTTTTCCGAACGCGCTCGTCGTCTGCCTCGACGGTGATGGTGACGGGCTGTCGGGCTTGATCGCGAACTGCGACGCGGATCGGATGCAAGTGCTGCGTCACTTGTCGATGCAGGAATCGCTAGGCAACTTCTATCAAAGCATGATGGCCCTCATAGGCTACGAGCGATTCGAAGAATACAAGGTGATGGGTCTTGCCTCGTACGGCGATCCCGGGGTCTACTCACAAATGTTCCAGCGCATGTACCGTCTGTTGCCGGACGGTCATTTTTCAATTGTTCCTTTTCGGGAGCGCCTCGCGATCGTCAAGGAGGCCAATCTGAACCAAACGCTACGTCGCAAGGGAGAGCCGGTTACTCAGGATCATCAGGACTTTGCAGCATCATTGCAGGCGACGCTCGAGCGGCTGGCCGAACACGTCATATTCCACTTCCAAGCGGTTACGGGGTCGATGCGACTGTGTCTTTCAGGTGGCGTCGCGCACAATTGCACGATGAATGGGAAGCTGCTGCGCTCGGGACGCTTCGCTGAAATGTACGTGCAACCCGTTGCGCACGATGCCGGCAATGCTCTGGGAGCGGCTTTGAGCATACTGCGAGAGAGCGGCGCACCGGTGCCGCGCAAGCTGATGCCTCACCTGTATTGGGGCACCGATGTTGGTACAGATGAGGCCATCGGGCAGCGCCTCAAACTCTGGGCGCCGTTGGTTGCCGCGCGGCAGGTGGCGGACGCGCCCGCCGTCGCCGCGGATCTCATTGCTAAACAGGAGGTCGTAGGTTGGGTGCAGGGGCGTTCGGAGTTCGGTCCTAGAGCCTTGGGCAATCGCTCGATTCTGGCGGACCCGCGTCCAGCGACTAACAAAGACCGAATCAACGCCATGGTCAAGAGACGAGAGGGGTACCGGCCGTTCGCGCCGGCCGTGCTGGAGGAGCGGCTACAGGATTTCTTCGAAATCCCTTTGGGTACAACTACAGTACCGTTCATGGTTATGGCGCTACCCGTTCGGGCTGAGATGCGGTCGGTTCTAGGGGCGGTCACGCATGTGGACGGGTCGGCCAGGGTTCAGAGCGTTTCTCGTGATGACAATCCACGGTTCCACGCTCTTCTGGAAGCTTTCGGCCGGCTCACGGACGTGCCGGTCGTCCTCAATACCTCATTCAATAACAACGCCGAGCCCATAGTCGATTCCATCGATGATGCGGTCGCCTGCTTTCTGACGACCGACATCGATCATCTGGTGGTCGGCGACTGGCTGGTGGAGAAACAGCGACCGTGCACGGTTGGTCTTGAGCTACTCAACATGGCTGCGACGCTGCCATCCAGCCGAAAACTCGTCCGACGTGTGCCTTTGCGTTCAGCCCCTTGCTACTCTATTGAGAGCACGGCCAACTACTTGTTCGCCGGCACGGACGCCCGGATATCGGAAGCACTGTTCGGCATTCTTTTGCGGGACGGACAGGGTAAATCGATAGGAACGCTGTGTGAAGAGTCGGCAATTGCCAGCGTAGGAGCATTGGAAGCATTGCGAGCGGAGGTCTTCAGTCTGTGGCAACAACGACTCCTGCAACTTCGGCCGGTGGCGACCCACTACGGCGCGCATCGAGCAATGTGAACGCCAGTTCGCTCCAGTCCGCAACATGAGCAGTCAACGTGAGCTGGATGCTCCTCGGATCATCGTCTGCGTTGGAATGGTCGGAAGCGCGTCCACTTGGCTCTTTAACGTCGTCCGCTCCATCGAGAGCACGGTCAGGAGCGAGCCCGTGAGGAGCGCCTACGTGGACACGGTCACGTACGAAATGCTGCCCGATATCGTTCACGCAGGAGCCAGCAGCATCGTAATCAAATCGCACGTGCCCTCGCCGTCCTTACTGGCCGCCATCTACTTCGGGAGGATTCCTGCACTACTGACGATTCGTGACCCTCGCGATGCTACGGCGTCGCTAATGACCCGATTCGGAACTCAATTCGAAGAGGCTGCCGCGCGGGTCTTCGCCAGCGCGGCGGCGCTGGTGCACCTCGCGCACATCGCTACACCACTGACACTGAGGTATGAAGACGGCTTCTTCGACAACTGGCAAACCGTATCCCATATAGCGTCGTTCATCGCCTCACCGCTCCAGGACGAGCAAGCTCGGGCCATTGCAGACTCCCTCTCGAGAGACAACGTCCGGCAGTTCGTTGAGGCCAAGATAAGGGAGGGAGCGCTATCTACCGAGACTCCGTCGCGGAGCTTCGACGGAACGACACACTGGCATCCCTATCATGTCGGCGATGGCAAGGTTGGGAAATTCGCAGATATTCTCACTGAGGCGCAGATCGCGCAGGTGGACCGGGAGACCCGTCCGTTTCGCGAGCGGTTTTATCGTAACGGCTACAGCGACCCGGGCGGCTAGCGTCCCTCAGGATCGCTCGTGGGGAGATAGCACACCGCGCGCGGCAAGCACCTTGGCGAGCGAGGTGCTCACTTCTTGCACCTGGATGGAGCGCATACACGCCCGATCGTACGGACATTGGGAACGCCCAAGAGTATCGATACAAGGGGAACAGCGGCGCCGCGCATAAAGGTTGATTGCAGTTGGATGCCCCCAGACTTCCGGGTTTGATGGCCCGAAGAGCACCACAGCGGGGACCCCCAGGGCGGCTGCCGCGTGGGCAAAGGCGGACTCGAGACCTACGAGCGCGCTGCAGTGTTTAATGGTTGCGAACGCTTCGCGAAGCGGTAGCCCACGCAGATCCACGGCACCCGAGACCGGTGGTTCTACGCGGTCTCCAACTTGAACAAAAGTATATTCTGGACAATTCTGGACCAGCGTCTGCCAGCTTTCGTCGGTCCACAGCTTGTTCTGTGTACTGGTTGCGCGCGTATGGAAGGCGACGGGATTGTGCAGGCCAACAAGGTGCTCCCGGCCCTTGCGCATCTCCTCCTCGCTCAGGTGGATCTCCATTGTGTCATCGTTCATTTTTATGCCCAGGAGCTCGGCGATGATTCTCGCGGCAGAGATGGTGTACGACACGCTGGGAAAGATCGTGCCGTAGTTCGCAGCGGCCACGCGTTTGAAGAAACGCCGGCGCAGGACAGGGACGAGCCCATGGAGCCAGATGCGCCACCTGCCCACCAGGCGAAGGCTATCGATATGCGGGTTTCCCAACAACACCTCACGGAGCTTCTCGTCCGCGCAATAGGTGATCAATCTGCCCTCGGGATGCTGTTGTCGCCACTCCCTGATGCATGCCGTAAGCAGCACTGCATCACCGACGCCGCCAAGGCTGAGAATCCTCAGCTCCGGGCGGCTCATTTGGATACCTCTCCGGACTGCTCGAGCAAGTTTTGCAGCTCGTCCACGACGAATCGATACACACTCAGCTCCTGCCACAGGAAGTTGAGGTACGTAATATCGCGCGCGCGGCAGCCCTTCAGCATTTCTTCCTGATAGCGGGACTGCAGATAGGAGAGATGCTGCCTGTGGCTTCGCAGCTTCGACTCGATGATCGCCTGCACCGAAGAATCCCTCCTACTGCATTCCGTCCTGTTATGCGATGATTGTACGCTCGGCAGGCCCGGATGTCGCTGAGCACGAGCTGGTTACCAGGGGCAAGTAACACCCACAACTGACGGAAGGACCCTTCATGAGCCCGATAGACATGGCTCGGCCTGGCATCTCCATCACGCGCATCGACCCGCGTGATACTCTCAACGGAGCCACCCTGAGCTCGATGAATTTCTTGAACGAGGCGGCCGGTCGATATCCCCACGCCATCTCGCTTGCGGCTGGACGCCCACCCAACCGGTTCATTGAATCTCACCGGGCAGCGCATTGGCTGCAGGAATACGTGACTTTGCGCGCTAAGTCTGCATCAGGTGGGGAAGCATCAGTGTGGACTGCGGTTGGCCAATACGCGGATACCGACGGTACCATCCGCGAGCTGGTCGCCGGCTACGTTGAGGCGGTGGAAGATGTCCCCGCGCAACAACTGCAGCTCCGGGTCACGAACGGATTCCAGGAAGCGCTTCTCATAGAGCTGGCTCAGCTGCGGCTGCTGGGGGGAGCAGTAATTACATTCGATCCCACCTATGTTGGTTTGACCGGAGCGGCGATGGTGGCGGGCGTACCGCTGTTTGCCGTCGCATCGGGAGGCGACCCCGGCACTGCGCTCGACGAGGCGATCATGGAAGCGAAGTCCGCGGGATTTGCACATATCGCGGCCTACCTGATACCGGACTACGATAACCCCACGGGACGTTCGATGTCGCTCGTGGAGCGAACGTCAGTACTCGAGATCGCGGCACGCCATTCAGTAACGCTCCTCGAAGACACTGCGTATCGATTGTTCAATTTCGAAGGTGCGCGCCTCCCGTCACTGCTGCAACTCGATCGCGAAGGTCGCGTGCTGCAGCTTGGCAGCTTTTCGAAGGTGTTCATGCCGGGAGTGCGTGTCGGATTCTCCGCGCGTCGGATGCTCAGTACGAATCACAGCGATCACGGGACGGCCATCAAGAGCTTCGTAAGCGTGACCACGTCACCTCTGGCGCAGGCCATTGTCGGAGGATTCTTGATCGAGATGACCCCAAGGCTGGACGAATGGAACGCACAGCGGGTCGCCTTCTGCCGCATGAATCGCGATATCATGCTCGAAACATTATCAACTCATCTTGGAGAACTGCCCGGCGTGCGATGGTCACGGCCAAGCGGCGGTTTCTTTCTGGTCGTTCAGGTTCCTTTCGAATTCGATGCAGACTCGACAGTCGATATGGCCGAGAACGAGGGCGTGATTGCCACACCCATGACATTTTTCTCTCCCAGTGGCTGCTTTCGCAACGAGGTTCGTCTTTCTTTCAGTACCAACGAACCTGCAGCCATTCGAACCGGCGTGCAAAGGTTTGCAACCTACGTGCAGCGCCGACTACGGGCCTCCTAAGCCGCTACCGCTCGTCCCCGGTCGAGTCAGAACAGGTCCTGTCGCTCGAACGCGAGAAAGAGCTGTCGAACGGAGGTATCCGTGAAAGTACCTCCCCGACGCTCGATAAGTTCTACCCTGACACCCGAACCTGGGTCGCGTCGCAGGAAAACCTGCCGGATGCCCTCATCGAGGGTACGCGCATCCACCTCGCCACCGACCTCGCGCACTTTTGCCAACGCAAGGTCGAGGTCCGAGACTTCCAGGGCAATGTGTTGTACTCCCGGACCAAAGTGATCGATGAATCTGGAAACCTGAGATTGCGGCGAAGTTCCCTGCAGCAGAACAATAATTGCCCGACCGGCTCGCATGACCGCCGAAAGCATTGCTGAATGCTCGCCTTCGGTGATCCGCTGCTCTATCAGCGTGAATCCAAGACCTTCATACCACGCAATTCCGGCAGACAGGTCCTGCACAGCAATGGCAATGTGATCGACGGTAACTACCAGCTCACCAAGCGCCTTGAGATGCGTGCCGTGTTGAGCCCTTGCTGAAACATTCGTCGCGACGTCTCCGTCCATGACATTTCCTTTTGAAATCGTCGAACGTGACTTTCCCTGCTGTGGGATTGTGTCACGGCTCGACGGATCTTGCTACTAGAGTGATACATAGCCAATCCCCGCGCGAGGCTAAGGCGAGCCGCGATCTTCCATGGAGGACAGTAGTGCCTCGAGCTCGGTCGGATCGTAGCCAGCCAGTTGAACATTGGTAACCCGTTCAGCGAGTGCCGCCAGCGTGGGCGCCATGAATACATCCAGAACTGAAATCTCGGATTGGGTCAACTTTTTCATGTGGGACACGAGCATCATGGCCAACAGAGAATGTCCCCCCAGATCAAAGAAATTGTCTGTTCGTCCGACGCGGTCAATTCCCAACAATTCCTGCCAGATACCTGCCAGCTCCTGCTCCAACTCCCCGATCGGCGCCTCATACTCACGCACCCCGTACGCACTGTCCGATGCGGCCGGCAGTCCTCGCCGATCCAACTTTCCATTGGCCGTCAGTGGCATCCGCTCCAGATGTACGTATGCGGCTGGCAACATGTAGTCGGGCAACGCCGCGGACAAGTGCTCCCGCAGCTCCCCAGCATTCGGGCTTTCCCCCGGCTTCAAAGCCGTGTAATACGCCACCAGGCGATTGTGGCCAGGCTCACTCTCAGACGGCTGCACCACTGCTTCCTTCAGCTGAGGATGTCTCAACAGCTGAGACTCGATCTCTCCTAACTCGATCCGATACCCACGGATCTTCACCTGCTGATCGTTGCGTCCCAGATACTCGATATGCGCCTGCGCGTTCCACCGGCCTACATCTCCCGTCCGGTACAACCGACTGCCGGCCGGCCCATACGGATTGGCCACAAAACGCTGCGCCGTCAGCCCGGGCTGCCGCAAGTACCCTCGACCTAGCTGGATCCCCGCAATACAGATCTCACC
>Ga0105237_10005237_pt1 | contig 14674 bp, 10 predicted proteins | sample KBSC24metaG_FD_81520 | JGI IMG/M metagenome (GOLD analysis project Ga0105237, IMG submission 81520) | Corn rhizosphere microbial communities from Kellogg Biological Station, Michigan, USA - KBS C2-4 metaG | ecosystem: Host-associated > Plants > Roots > Rhizosphere > Soil | place: Michigan, USA... | reverse complement strand
CTGCTCGCAGAGCAATACCACGAGGGCCGTTTGGATTGGCACTCGTTTGACATCGTCAGGAATCGGCAAGCGATCTTCGATGAAGAACCTCCTCCGGTTGCGCTCGAAGAACAAGTGGAGTCGTTCCTGCCGGCGAATGTTCGTTTCAAGGGACAACCGCAGCCGCGCTTCTGGGAGATGGAAGAGACGGAGACCGACTTCGGCAAGATCGAAACTTCAGCTACCGGTTTGTTGCACCTGATGTTGGCCGAGTTTGGTTTGATTTACTCGAACGACTGGTTCATGTTGCCTCACCCCATGGACATCAACACGGTCTGCGAAATCCGTGGCCTTCTGGTGGACGACACTTTTGGGCGGCATACGTTTATTCGCCCCGCGGGCCGCGGACCTGAGACAGCGTGGCAGCGTTGGGCCATGTTTCATCTCACCGAGCGAGATCAGTTGCGGGGCGCTGCGGCGAATCGCTTTTATCTGGTGCCGGCGGTCGGTAAGGTTTTGGAAAGCGCACCGCTGGAGCGCGTCAATTTCCTTCGCGATGAAATTGCAAACATGGTTTGGGGAGTGGAGCGCATCGTCCCGTCACAGACCGGACAGGGCATGAGCGGTTATGAAACTGTGCCGCCGAATGAAACGACTGAACCACTGACTACTACTGATGAGAACGTCAAGATCCGTTACGTCCTGGGCACGACCGTGCCTAAGAATTGGATCCCATTTATCGCGGTGCATGCCGAGGGAAGCGTTAGCGAAATCCGGTTGCAGCGGGCTCGCATGGTTGGAGGAGATCCACCGCGCGGCTTTCTGCTGCGCGAGCCGCGCTCACCCTACTTCGTCGAAGAAGAGGAAGTTCCGCGCGCCGGAATTTTCGTGGAGCGCTCGTGGCAACGAGCTCGCTGGATCGATGGTCGCACCTTTCTCTGGGTTGGCAGACGGAAGACAGCCGGGCGCGGCGAGGGGTGGAGTCAGTTAGTGTTTGATCAGATCGTAGATCTAGCCGCAGATAAACGCGGCTAGATCTCCCCGCCTGCACCAAGTAATATGAGAACATCATGCTGTCTTCAATCTCTCAAGAAAAAAAGGGCCACTTGGAACGGATGCGCCACTCTACGGCCCATCTGATGGCCGCAGCCGTTCACACCCTCTGGCCGGAAGCGAAGTTTGGTGTCGGGCCCGCAATCGAAAATGGCTTCTACTACGACCTGGATCTTCCTGTTTCACTGACTCTCAAAGACCTCGAAAAGGTCGAACAGAAGATGCGCGAGTTGCGAAACAAAGATCTCGCGTATGAACGGCTGGAGATGCCGGTTGACGACGCGATCGCCGAGATGGAGCGGCGAGGCCAAACATTCAAAGTCGAACTCCTGGAACTGCTCAAGGAAAAGGGCAGTACGGCGGTGGCCAAAGAAACCGGCGACGAAGACGCCGTTGGAACGAATTCCGACAACGGCGAGGGGCTCATAGTCTCGTTTTACAAAACGGGCGACTTCATTGACCTGTGCCGAGGTCCACACGTCACCAGCTCGCGTGAAATTGGTGTCTTCAAGTTGATGAGTATCGCCGGAGCATATTGGCGAGGAAGTGAGAAGAACCCACAACTTCAGCGAGTTTATGGAGTCGCTTTTGACACGAAGGAAGAACTTGAAAAGCACTTGTGGCGACTCGAAGAGGCGAAAAAGAGGGACCACAGGAAGCTGGGCCAGGAGCTCGAGATCTTCACGTTCGCGGAGGATGTCGGTCAGGGACTGCCATTGTGGCTCCCGAACGGTACCGTCATTCGAGACGAGCTCGAGCAATTAGCGAGGGAGGAAGAACGTAAGGAAGGCTATGTGCGTGTTGTTACGCCGCATATTGCCAAGGACAAGCTTTATTACCGTTCAGGTCACTTACCATATTACACGGACGACATGTACGCCCCGCTCGATATCGAGGGTGAGCCGTATTACCTGAAGCCCATGAATTGTCCTCACCATCACCAGTTATATGCGGCGCGGCCTCGCAGCTACCGTGAACTTCCTCTGCGCCTTACCGAATACGGCCAGGTATATCGTTACGAGCAAAGCGGCGTGCTTAGCGGGCTGATGCGTGTGCGTGGTTTTTGCCAGAATGATTCACACCTTTATTGCCGTTATGACCAGGCCAAAGAGGAGTTCTTGAAGGTGATGCATCTGCATGCTCGGTATTACGAGATGTTTGGCATCAAGGAATACTACATGCGGTTTTCCAAGCCTGACTTGAACAAACTCGATAAATACGTCGAAGCTCCGGATAAGTGGATTGCGGCGATGGAGATTATCCAGGAGGGAATGAACGAGTCTGGTTATCCTTACGTTGAAGCCGAGGGAGAGGCGGCGTTTTATGGTCCGAAGATCGACTTCATGATCAGAAGCGCGATAGGAAATGAATATGCGATTTCGACCAACCAACTCGATTTCCTTGCCTCTGAACGTTTCAACTTAAACTACATAGGTGAGGACGGGAAGGAACATCCCGTTTACGTGATTCACCGTGCGCCTCTCGGCTCCCACGAGCGGTTTGTCGCTTTTCTGATCGAGCACTTCGCCGGCGCATTCCCGACGTGGTTAGCGCCGATTCAAGCGGTGATCATCCCCATCGCCGATCGGCATCTCGAGTATGCGCAAACGGTCTACAGCCAGATTTTCAATTCATCCGTACCCAACGCCTCGGGCGGCATCCGCGTCGAACTGGACGACTCGCGCGAGTCGATGCAAAAGAAGATTCGGAATGCGCAAGTCAAGAAAGTTCCTTACATGCTGATCGTTGGCGACCGAGAGGTACAGGAGGGACAGGTCTCTGTTCGGCTCCGCAGCGGAGTCGATTTGAAATCAATGCCTGTCGACGCCGTTGTAGGCAGGATCAGAGCAGAGATAGAGATGCGGCAGGATTCGCAGGAAGCTGCGTAAGCAAAATTCACACTGCCGGATCTCTGGAAGCGTTTTGTTTATTAATCCAACCTGTAATCATCATCTGTGCGCGCTCGTTCTGAATGATGTCACTTGCGCTTGGAATGCTCTTGATGACCCGTATGAATTGACGAATTGAGCGAAGTATAAATGGTCGACGCGGCCTCACCGCGTTATCGGCTGCCTCTCCAGAATTTTTCAATCCGTCTCGGGCAAAATCAAAGCGCTGACGCCATCCCGAAGACGCGAGGAGTTTCCAAAACAATATCGAATCAGATCGCCTGTGAAGCAGGCGCTCTTCCGCGCTCGTTACGATGCAGTCAGGAATATCGGATGCGGCAGTTTTTACCGATGCGTCTACGGAGCACCCCATTAACCGATCCAGCAAGACAAATACGAGCTCGGCCTCATTGCGGATTCCCAGCGCGGCGATTTCATCCACGATCTGTTCCCAACGAAGCTTTAAGCCACAGGTGCGATACATATAATTCAGATCGCACAGCGACTTGATGCCTTTTTCAAATTCATGTGCGAGTGTGTCGAGCAACGCGTGTAGAAACAGATCCTCCAGGCACGGTACTCGTATCTCTGTACCGTCTACTATGACTGTCCGCGCTCTATCTCTCAGACGCTTCGCAAACGCGAAATTTTTACAGTAACCGGAGACCGCCCATTGCACTTCGATCACGAATTGCCGTGAATCATCGCGGTCTTTTACGAGCGGAGGAAGATGATGGTGATGCTGCAAAAAATCTTCCTGACGTCCGGCCCTGGGATTAGTAGACGCATACCCGATTTCCTGTAGACACTGCTCTGCTGCCCGGATTTGATCGGGCAGAAACAACAGATCCAGATCGCTGAATTGTCGCATGCCCATGTTAGGGTAAAAAGTGAGAACCAAGGCCGGTCCTTTCGCTACAACACAATCGATCTGATGCTGCCGCAGCTTACGAATGATCCTGGCAAGTTCCGTTATACATAACTCATTCTCACACTTATTTAGCTGATAGAACGTCTCGGCGTAATCGATGATGTTAGAAGGAACGTCAAAGCGAGATCTGATGCTAACCAATGCGGGATAGATTAAACCTGTTACATTGAGGAAAGGGTACTGGCTCATTCGCGAACGAACCCGCAGCCAGTCCAGTCCGCTCGAGACAAACGCCTCCACCTTCGAGATTAGTTCTTCCCGATCAAGTCCAGAGCAGCATAAGAGAAGGAAACGCTCGTCTCTGGTCAACAGATTTAAAGCACCGTTGTCCATCATCGTGCACCATTTTGCACCGCAGATTAACGCGGAAGTGTTCGCTGATTTTGATCAAATTCAAATAAATCCGGCGCCTGAACTAATTCGTTGACATAGGTCGATTAATGTCATATATACTGCGCACTTTTTTACTCATTGGCTATCCTCCAATAGCCAAGAAAGTTCTAAAGCTGATCCTTATCTCACTTCAGTTTTCTGAAGTCACAATAGCTTCCAGGAAAGGAGGAATGGAGATGCCGACTGCTGATCTCGCAGAAGAGAGGCAGAGAGACGAGGCTCAAGAGGTAATCGGGGCCGAATCTCCTGTAGTTGTAGCCTCTCTGAGCGAAAACCTAAATGACGAAGAAATATGTCGAATTGTCGGGACCAAGAACGTCATGGGCACGTGTTCTGGCTGACAATTCGTAAACCGGGCGTGTACTCCTGCTGCCATATCGGTTGCACGCCCGGTCTAACCCTCTTACCCCAACGTTACTTGCTTAAAGCAAAACTGATTAAGGAGGGAATCCATGTCTCAGGTGTTCTGGAATATGTATGCTTTTCCAGTAGAGCTTGGTAGCAATAAATTTGTTTTCTTAACCGACCAGAAGTCGGTCTTAAAAGTAGATGATGAGATATATCAGTTAATCAAGAAGGCTCCGGCTTCCGATCGCTCGGTAGGCGATGATATCTCCACGTCGCGATTGAGCGCCCTTTCGGCAGCCAGGTTAGTCACGACGGAGAGTACTCACGAGCAATTCCAACGAGTTTTTGGCGCTTCGATGGCTCCCGCCAAGTACGAACTGCTACACGTCATCACATCTTATTCCTGCAACCTCGCATGCTCTTACTGCTTCATGTTGACTGACCTTGCAGAGCATCCGACCAAAGTACTCTCGTCAGATGTCGTCAGGAAGGGCGTTGATTTGTTCTTCTCGCTACCGCACAAAGAAGATGCAGTGATCCACTTTTACGGGGGCGAGCCACTCCTTCACACACGTCTGATCAGGGATTGTTTGGAATACGTTCATACGAACTACTCCCGAAAAGTTGCCCCAAAGATAATCACCAACGGAACCCTGTTCGATTCCGACGTGCTCTCGCTGCTCAACGAATACTCTTTTGACCTTTCGGTCTCCTTAGACGGCGATAGTGAAGCTAATGACGTCTACCGCATAGATCACAAGGGAAACAGCACGTTCAATAAGGTCGTCGAGGGAATCAAAACATTTCAAGCCGAAGGCCATAATCCTAAAATCCTAATCACAGTCGGCACTCATAATATTAAGAGGCTCCCGGAGATCGTAGAATTCGTTCTCTCTCTGAAGCCCAAAGCGATCGCGTTGAACTTTCCGAGGGCGCTTACCCAAACGGATCATTGTCTCGACGATCCGGAATCCACCTCCGCCTACTGGGTCGAGCAGTATGAAAAGTGCCTGGAGCTTTGCTTTGAACACCGAATCGCCGAGCTTTACTTTGCCGACATGCTGTTCGCCTTCTTGTCGGGCAAGCCATCATTACGCCCCTGCGCAGCGTGCGGCTCGCAGATCAGCATCGGTCCCGGTGGAGTCGTCGGCCCGTGCCAGGCATTTGTCGCGGCCGGGAAATTCATGACGCCGATAACCAAATTCAAATCTGAAGAGCCAAACAACCCGTTCAAGATATGGAAAGATGTCAGTAAAGCATCGTCAAATAAATGCTCGAAGTGTTACATCTCGCCTATCTGCGGCGGTGATTGCAATTTTGATCGCTACAACCGGACGGGCAGCCTCCATGAGCCTTTACCCTTCCATTGTGATCTAAGAGTAGCGATGGCTAACGCGCTCGCTACTAGAGTGATTGCCGGTAAATCTCTGGGGTTTGGCACTGATTTTTATGTGTAGCGTGTCATTATGCGAGTGGAACTAGTAATACCCGCTGAACCAGGCATTCCTTATTTTGTACAGCCGCCAATCGGACTCCTCTACGCAGCGTCCGCGCTTGCGGCTGCTGGGCACGAGGTTAGATTGCGCGACAAGCGCATCGCCACGGAAGCTGGCGGCCCTGAACCTGTCGACCCTGAACCTGCCGACCCTGAACCTGCCGACCTCCACGTTCTAGCCACGACCGACTACGATTCAGCCCAGTGCTATCCCACCGACTTGTCCGCAGTCGCACTGGAAGTTGAGGATCTGAGGAAGATTTCAAGTGCACCTGTCGTGCTTGTAGGCGCTCACGGTACAGTCGCCCCGGAAGCAACTCTCCAGGCCACTGGCGCCGACTGCGTGCTCCGCGGTGAACATGAGGTCGTTATTCCTGACTGTGTCGCAGTCCGAGCGTGGGATAAAAAGGTCTGGCCTGGTGATGCTCCGCGGGTCGCCTCCACTGCTGAAGTTGCCACCCCGTTGACGCCGGCGTATGAGCTGGCGCCGATGCATCTGTACTTCTCTGAAGGCGTCGACCCACAAACGGGTCAGTTGGAAAGAGTCAACACGGGTCTCGTACTTGCGAATAGAGGATGTCCGTACCGCTGTAGCTTCTGCCATCTTTTCTTTGGTCAGAAGATGCGTCACCGGCCGCTACCGCTCGTTATCGAGGAGCTGAAAATCCAGCGACGACGGTTTGGTATTCGACACTTCTTTTTTCTCGACTATACCTTCACACTACAAGCTGAGTGGGTGCGTCAACTGTGCGAGCTCATCATCGACAGCGACCTCGATATCTTTTGGACTTGTCAGACGCGGTGTGAGCTGCTTCGTGAGGACCTCTTGCCATTGATGCGTCGTGCTGGTTGCACGGCTATTTGGCTCGGTGTCGAGTCGCACGACCACGTGAAACGGGCCGCAGTCCGCAAGGATTTATCTCAGATCGAGATCGAGCAGGCACTCACTTTGTTACGCCGGCACCAGATTGAGCCGCTCGTGTTCGCTATGGTCGGCTTCCCCGACGAGAGTCAAGATAGTCTCAGAGCGCTGAACGATTGGCTGAAGGTGACCGGAGTTTACTATGCGTTATCAACATTGCTGCCGCGCGTCGGGGCGCCACTCTTTAACGAGTTGGTAGACGAAGCGACCCTGGCACGCCGTGGCTGGAAGTACTTCGATGACTACAGTAATTACCTGGGCATAAGTAAGCTTCGCAGATCTGAACTCAATTGGTTTACCGACTTCCACGATCAAAACGAGCGGCGAGTAACCAATGCAATAAGGCAAAGCTCTCATGCAAGTAGCTAAGGCACCCGAGTGTTTAGGAAGTGATTTAGCACCTGTACTGGGGATTGCTGCGCAAGCAGTGCCGGAGGCGAGATGGAGTAGTGTCCGGCTGCTCCGGGCCGGAATCCACGGCACGATCTACCGTGTCATGGCGCCGGATCATGAGCCGTTGATCGTGAAGCTGCGCACCCACGCAGCGGAGCGAGTCGTTAACTTTCAGCGATACTTGTACCCGTTTACTGAAGGCGCAATCTACCGTCACCTGAATCTGATTTCCGCTCCGTTCCCGCGGCCTCGACTCTGTTGGACCGGTCAGAACGATCACGGCGAGTGGCTGGTGCTCGAAGCGGTCAATGGCTTACCACTGTCGGAGATAGACATTGAGCGAACGACTGACCGAACGAGATTATTAGAAGAGCTTGGCCGACTTCTGCGAAGTATTCACGCTTGCCCGCCACCGGCTTCCGTCGATGCATTCGAATGGTCGACGCGATTCCGTAGCGCTTTCGTGTTAACAGCACGTGAGCTTTGCCAGATCGATCCTGCTAACGTGGAAATCTGGCAGCGCTGTTTGAACGAAGGCGTCCCCTCGGTTGGAATGCCAGTAATGCAGCAGGGCGTGCTCTTGCATGGCGATTTTGTGGGTTCGAACATCCTGGTTAAGCCAACAACTGCGGTCTCAGCCGTGATTGATTGGGAATGGTCTACAGTGGGAGACCCGTTGTTTGACCTGGCGCGTATCGAGGCCGCCTTTCTTTCGGCGAGCGCGAATCAGCTCTACGGAAATGTGGCAGAGCGAAAGATCTTCCACACGGCATACGGTCAATTGCCTGCTGCTGCGGCAGGACCATGGTGGCGCGCGTACTTACTCTACCTGCTGATGGCCCCATTGTTATCGTGCCTGAAGCTCGGTTTGCCGATTCACGCCGGGCGTCCACCTGAGTACATCGTCGCGGCGCAATGTGAAAATATCCTGCTTAACACCTCGCTATGATTATCGCTATTGAGGGAATTGATGGAGCTGGTAAAACAACGCAGGTCCGACTGCTCTGCGATGTCCTGACTAAATTCGGTGTTCCAGCACACCCTGTGAAAATGGCGCTGTTTGTGTCCAGCGGATACAAGTATTACAGGGAAACATTGCTGCAACTGAAATCGCGCCATAAACCACTCGGGTTAGGCCTCCTGTCGAGTTTAGTCGTCCTCCAGACTGCACACATCATCAACGAGGAGATCCTGCCGCTGCATGACAAGGGCGAAATAGTAGTGTGCGACCGCTATTTAATCGGAGGTCTTACTTACTTGAGGTCACTCGGAGCGCCGGCAGAAGCGTATTTGGCGCTTGCCGACATGGCCCCTCGCGCCGACTTGACGGTAATGTTACGCATCCCTCTCGCGGTTTCCATCCAGCGATGCCAGGAACGTTCGGGTTTACTCACGGGCGATCGCCTCGAACATCTAAAGCAGATCTTCGACGAGTTCAAGGATATGAGCGAGCGCGTCGATCTTGCTATTGATGGAACCTTACCGCGTGAGGAAATTACCGAACGTATCGTTGCAAACTGTGGCGCCGTGCAGTCTGTCTACGCCGGCTTAAATCATTGACGGAAAGAGAGAGGTATGACAACTCCAGATACGATCATTCTGACGAGCGTCGACGTTTCTGGTGATGTGACGCGCCATGACGACATGCTCGCAAATGCAATTGCGAGTGAGCTCCGTCGAAAAGGCCGGCAAGCCGCAGTGCGCAGCATCCGTGAAACCAGCCGGATGAGAGAGTTGCGAAAAACTCCCGCCGGACACGCTGAGATTGCGAGCCTTGTGATCGAGGGTACGCCGCAATTAATCGTTTTCGTAATTACCGAAGCGCTGTATTTCTTCGGTTATGGGCTTCACCCAGCCGAGATGTTCCGCACTGTGCGCAAACACAGTTCAGCGGTGATAGCACTCGCAGGCGACGCGGCTACCATGGAAGCTGATTACCTCCTCACACATGGGCTCGTAGACTGCTGCTTCCTTGGTGATGCCGAGGCGGGTGTATCCGCTCTTGTCGACTGCCTCGCAAGCGGCTGCCGTTGGACGGACATCCCGGGGCTTGCGTGGTGGGATGGTGTGCAGGTGCGTCGCAACGACGTTCAGCCGCGCAGCCATGAGATTAGCTCATCTGGTCCAATCATACGCGAATTATATGAACGAGTTGTTCCGTCCTTGTCATATGGTGTGCCGATCACAACCTGGTCGAGTCGCGGCTGCTATGCCCGTTGCAGTTTTTGCGCGATTCCGGCAGGTCACAGCTTTCAGAAGGGACCGCGTCAGCAATTGCGACCGGTTGAAGAGTTAGCAGACGAGATCAGGTACTTACATGACAAGTATGGCGCCACCGATTATCAATTTGCAGACTCCAACTTTATTCTTCCGGGCGACACTGGAGAGCGCAGGGTTTTAGAGATTTGCGAAGCACTTAAACGCCTGCCCTTTAGCATAACTTTCCGCATTGACACCAGGGCCGACACTGTAACGTTCCGAACGGTGAGTGCTCTTAAGGAAGTCGGACTGCGAACCATACTTTTAGGTATCGAATCGTTCTACGATCCGGATCTCAAAGTCTTTCGCAAGGACATGGTCGCAACGGATGTTATCGACGGGCTCAATCTGCTCGATGAACTTGAGTTCAGCACGCACGCCAACTCAAAGTATCGGGTTCGGACAGGCATGATCCTGTTCCACCCGGCCACGACTCTCGCTGGGCTGCGTGCGAATCTGGATGGCATTCGCCGCTTTCGGATTAGTCCAAAAAAACTGCGTACACGACTTCAGCCACATCGCGGCCTGCCACTGCTGGAGGAGTTCCCGGATGCAGTCTGCTCTGATACTGGTAATCTACAGTTTCGTGAGCCGTGCGTTGCCGCGATCCTCAAGTCGTTCACGGGTGTGTTCGATGATCGTCACTGTAAGGTCTATGACACTTTGCGTAATCTCGAGAAGCTCAGCTTGATTAGCAACAAGCCGGAGATGACTTGTCCAGCCACTATGCTGCGGCGAGAAGTGGAGGACGCCTCTTACTCCTTTTTTGATCGTCTACTTGCGGCAGCAGAAGATGACGCGGAATCATTTTCCGACGCGTCAGTTGCGATTATGGACGAAGAAGCTGTTGCTTTTGACTCACTGATTGAGGTGCGGGGCTTCGGCTCGATTGTGAATGATCTGAGTCAGTGTCTCAGTTACGAGAACTCAAATTACAAGCTGCTGCGCCGCCTGCGAGTAGCATAAGTCGGACATACACTCAGTACACGGAGCGGTACTTGGAGGAGGTCAGTACCGTGACGCTACCGCGTTACGGTACTGACCTCCTCCAAGTAAGCATCAAGACTTCAGTCCAACAAACACCAAATTAGTTCCGCGTTTCTTAGCTCTCGAAAAGTCATAATAAATCTTTGTACTGAAACCAATACCCTCCATCATCATCTTTACCTTCTGCGGCTCGAGTAAAAAGATTTCATTCATGCTTTCGGCTATCTTCTTCCTCCCGCGTTCGTAGATTACGTAGGTGCTGTCGATAGTTGCTATCGAGCCTTTCGTTCTGGATTTCATTATCCGCGCTATATCGAACTCGTCGGTGCGGAGGTGTCGAGCAGCAAGCTTCCCCTCGATCCATCCTTCCTGCGTGAATATCGTGTCAAAAACAAGTAGCCCGCGATCAGCTAAGTGATGATAAAACCTCCGGAGCGTGGATCGAAGTTGTTTGTAACCAAAGTTATTGTTGATCGAATTGCACATCGTCATTAACACATCCGCCCTGACTTGCAGGTCGAGCTCGCGCATGTCCTGCTGGTGGAACTGAACTCCGGGCGCATTCTTTTTCGCCTGTCGCAACATCGATCCACTCGAGTCGACGGCGTGCACCGCATACCCCAGCCGGTGAAATATTTTTGCGCGACGCCCACCACCGCAAGGCACGTCGATAACTGTTTTGCCTGTTATCTTATATTTCTTCAGCAGAAAGAGTATGAAATCCACTTCCGCCCGGTAATCTTTAGCCCCGTAGAAGGCGTCGGTGTATTTCGCAAGAGCGCCGTAGATATTTCCATCATGCATATTGCGCCGGCTCGTTATCGACTCGCGTCTTTCACTTCTTTCTTCGGCACCTCCGGCGCTGTGAGGTCGGGCATCGGATCTCCCCAGATGTAATGGTTGAACCATGAGAGATTATGCTGCATCACCGCACGCATGGATTTCGGTTTGTTGATGCCGTGACCGAATCCTTTGTACACAACCATCTCCACTTTCACGCCGCGGTCCTCCAAACCCTGCCGTAATTCGTAGCCATTCGCGATCGGCACGCGGCGATCGAACTCGCCATGCTGAATCAGCGTGGGCGTCTTCGCTTTCTTGACGTAACTCATCGGCGACGTCTTCGTGTAGATCGCCGGGTCTTCGGCAGGATCTTTTCCAAGATAATGGATCGTGAAGGGGGTTATGTCAGTGTTGTAGTAGTACGTCGCCCAGTTTGAAATTCCGGCGCCGACCGAGATCGCAACGAATCGATCGGTGCTGGTCGTCAGAAACGCAGAGATGTATCCGCCCTGGCTCCAACCCATGCAGGCGACTTTGTCTTTATCAACCCAGCCCTTCGCAATGAGGAAATCGACGCCCGACAAGACATCCCATGCATCGCCGACGCCGAGATTCCCCACGTTCAGTTTGCGAAACTTTTCGCCATAGCCGGCGCTGCCGCGATAGTTAACTTTCAAAATCAACGCGCCGCGCGCGGCCCAGATGTCTGACGGATAGTAACGAGCATCAGGCGTCAGCAACACCGGACGATCGATTCCCGTCGGCCCTCCGTGGATGATGCAGAGTAGCGGGTACTTCTTTGCCGGATCGAAATCGGCAGGTTTGATTAGCACACCTTCGATCGTCGCGCCATCCTGACTCTGCCACGAAATCGTTTCACGTGTGCCGAGTGTGAACGATTTTGCTTGCTCGTTCAGGTTCGTTAATTTGCGAGGCGCGAAATTTCGCAGGTCTGACAGAAACAGTTCGTTCATGCTGGTCGGTGAAGCGACAGTGAACGCGATTTTGTCGGCGTTACGCGTGAATGAGAACGCACCGGCCATCGCGTTGTCGGGTTGCGAAACGCGAGTGATTTTCCCACTCACCGGGTCGAGGTGGAACAGGTGCGAAGCTGTTTTCTGCAATCCGCCAAAATAGATTCCGTTGCGGTTCCATTCGATTAGTCCCGGATTCTCGTCGAAACTATCGGTGAGCGATTTCGGTGTGCCGCCATCCACTCCGACAATCGCAAGGCGGGAGTTGCTCGGGAAGTAAAACTTTTCGCTCATGGCCGAAGTGAAAACTATCTGCTTACCATCCGGCGAAAAACGCGGACCAAAATCCGGTCCGGGTTGATCGACGATCTTCTTCACCGAATCATCGCTCAGCTTTAGTAGATAAATATCGTCGGTCACGCCCTGGATCAGATCAGGATTTACCGTGGCGCTGAAAGCGATCGTCGATCCGTCAGGCGACCATGAGAACGCGTCAACGCTGAAATCCGTTTTCTTCGTACGCTGTTTTCCGACCAGCGGCGATTTCATCGCTTCTGCAAGATCGAAAGTCCAAATGTGAACATAGCTATAACCTTCGCGCACGACGTCGTAATCGCCATAGTATTCCTTGCGATCCTTCAGCGGCTGCGCAGTCGGCTCAGTTGCCGTGTAAGCGATTGTCTTGCCGTCTTCCGACCACGCGAAGTTGCTAATCGCAGTTTCAGATTTGGTGAGTTGTTGAGCTTCGCCGCCGCTCGGATCGATCAGAAATATCTGGTTCTTGTCTTCAATGCGGTTGCTGAGAAATGCCAGACGCTGGCCATCAGGCGACCAGCGCGGATTCGTCGACGATTTATCGTTACGTGTTAATTGCAGACTCTGTCCGGTGTCGCTGTTCACGAGCCAGATTTGAGTCACGAAGGCATCCTGCTTGAAATCGCCATAGCTAACGGTGTAAGCGACCCATTTCCCGTCGGGCGACATTTGCGTGGCGCCGATCGATTTCAGTGTCAGGAGATCGTCAAGCGTGGGAACGCGCGGTTGGGCCGGCGCCGCAGAGACAACCAGCAATAGCGCTAATGAGGTCAGGGCTGTTTTGATCATGGATGTGTCCTTTCGAGGGGATACCTTACTCTGACTGTCTCAAAATCCGAAATCAGACTGTGTCCAACTCTGATTTCGTTGACTTTTTCCCGAAGACAACCTATCGTTCCGAAGCCTTTATCGCCATTGCATTACCTTTGATCCTCGCGCACCAGGGGTCGCTACTCAACAGCGACTAACGATCCCATCAGTTGGACCAGGCCCATCTCCAAATCCAGGGGCTACTAAGATGCAAGCGGACGGCGCGACTGATAAAACAACAGACACCCCGGCGGGCCCGGCCCCTCCCACTATCTCGCTGCCTCGTGGCGGCGGCGCCATCCGCGGCATCGGTGAAAAATTTGCGGCCAATCCGGTTAGTGGCTCCGGCTCAATGAACGTGCCCCTCGTCAGCAGCCCCGGCCGCTCCGGATTCGGACCGCAGCTTTCGCTTTCGTATGACTCCGGCGCCGGCAATGGACCTTTCGGATTAGGGTGGAGCCTCTCGCTTCCCGCCATCACACGCAAAACCGAGAAGGGAATTCCCAGGTATCAGGACGCAGATGAGTCCGATGTCTTCATTCTTTCCGGTGCTGAGGATCTGGTGCCGGTTCTGGCGGACGACGGAAGCGTCAGTGTAACAAATCGCGCGGGCTTTCAGATCAGGCGTTACCGGCCACGTGTCGAAGGTCTGTTCGCACGCATCGAGCGTTGGACCAACGACGCAGGTGAAACACATTGGCGCTCGATCACCAAAGAAAACGTCACCACTATCTACGGCCAGACTGACAAATCACAAATCCGCGATCCCGACAATTCCTTGCACGTGTTTAGCTGGTTGATCTGTGAGAGTTATGACGACCGCGGTAATGCGATTAGGTATGAATACCTCGAAGAAGATTCCGCGGGCGTAGTGCCCTCGTCCGTTAACGAAAGAAACCGGACTGACCAAAGCCGAAAAACGAACCGCTATCTCAAGCGGATTAAATACTGCCCTTCGACGCCTCGACAAGAGAACGAAGACCTCGCAGCGCGATCCGATTGGTTGATGGAAGTTGTGTTCGACTATGGCGAGCACGACGTCGCGACCCCCGCACCGGAGGTGACCGCCGGACAAGAGTGGTCCATGCGTGCCGATCCGTTCTCCACATATCGCGCGGGCTTTGAAGTGAGGACCTACAGACT
>Ga0105237_10005235_pt1 | contig 14676 bp, 14 predicted proteins | sample KBSC24metaG_FD_81520 | JGI IMG/M metagenome (GOLD analysis project Ga0105237, IMG submission 81520) | Corn rhizosphere microbial communities from Kellogg Biological Station, Michigan, USA - KBS C2-4 metaG | ecosystem: Host-associated > Plants > Roots > Rhizosphere > Soil | place: Michigan, USA... | reverse complement strand
GATGCCGTCGCCGAACTGCTCGTGGACCAACGCCTTGAGCGTGGTGCCGTAGACCTGCAGCATCTCGTAGAAGCGGTAGATGGTCGGGTCGGTGGGCACGCCACCGGGGATGGAACCGCGGGTGGGGATGGTCTGCAGCAACCGCACCGCGTCGTCGTCCAGCCCCAGTAGAGCACCGACGGCCTGCGCCGACTGCTCCGGCAGCGCGTGCTGACCGAGCACGGCAGCCGTCGTAAAGGCCACCGACAAGCCTGCGGCGTCGGCGAGCTGCTGCCAGGACAGATCCTTGCGGGTTTTGGCCTCGACGGCCGTGGCGGCGAGGAGCTGACGGGCGGTTGGGTCGAACTGGGCGTGGATCATGAGTGCTGCCTTCCGAGGTTGGTTTGTTGCGTCGATCGTGTCGTGCTGGATCAGTGCTGCGCCCACGTGCCGTAGGGCACCATCGGGTTGGTCCCGAACGGCACGTACGGGTTGGCGCCACCGACGAACGAGTCCTGCGCGTACACCGGGGCCGGCCCGGGCAGCGCCACCGACCCACCGCTGTCGGCCGAGACCGGGCCGGCCAGGCCGATCCCGAGTGCGGTGAGGGCGCCGACTGCCAATCCGGTTGTCACGGCGGCGAGGTTGTTCTTCTTCATGGTGATGCTTCCTTTCTTGCTGCATTCACCATGTACGAACAGCACGTATAACGTCCAATAGCTGCTCTTCGGTATTGCTATAGGCAACATCTATATTAGGTGGCATGGCTGGACTCGAGCTCCGTCACCTGCGGTATCTCCTCGCCGTCGCCGAACACGGCAACTTTTCCCGCGCCGCCGAAGAGCTATATGTGTCGCAACCCACGCTCTCGCAGCAGATCAAACAGCTGGAAAAGGCGCTCGGCGTCCAGCTGCTCGACCGCAGCGGCCGCAGCGTGCGGCTCACGGATGCGGGTGCCGCTTTCGCCGAGCGCGCCCGAAGCGCGCTCCGCGAACTGGCCGCAGCCGAACGTGCCATCGAGGACGTCCAAGACCTTTCCCGCGGGCACCTGCGCCTGGGCATCACCCCGACGTTCATCACTTATCTCATCGGCCCGCTGACCGCCCAGTTGTATGCCCGTCATCCCGGGATCAGCCTGACCGTGGTCGAGATGTCCCAGGACAGCATCGAAGCGGGCCTGCTCGCCGACGATCTGGACGTGGGTATTGCGTTTGTCGGCTCCCCCGTCCCAGGCATCGAGGCCGCCGCGCTGTTCACCGAGCACCTCGGCTTGGTCACGAGTGGCCCCCGGGCCGAGACGCTGCCAGTACCGTTGCCGGTCCGCGCGCTGGACGATATCCAGCTGGCGCTGCTCAGCAGCGACTTCCTCACCCGGACCCATGTCGACACCTACTTCGCGGCACACCATGTGGACCCACGAATCACCGTCGAGGCCAACTCGGTTCAGGCTCTCACCGAGATCGTGCGGCGCACGCCGCTGGCGACGGTCCTGCCGGACGCCGTCACCCACGACCATCCGCACCTGACGCCGGTCCCACTGGACCCGCCCATACCGACCCGCACCGTCGCTCTCCTGCGCCGGGACGGCGGTTACCACAGCGCGGCCGCCACAGCATTCGTGCGGCTCACCCATGAACTCGTCGCGACCCGGGGCTACGCGCCCGCGGGTGATCGGCAGGCCATCCCAGATCGCGGCTGAAGATGTTGCGCGCCGGGGGTTTCATCGAATCGGCGCCCGCGGTGGCTGCCGGAAAGCAGAAGGGGAAGTTTCCTCCCACTCTCAATTTATGACAGATACCGGGGCTTGCCGCAAGGCCCCGGTGGTGCCGCACAATCGTCCGGCCAGGCGATACGACGAATGGGGGATGTCATGACGAACACGCCGAAACCTTTTGAAGTGCATGAGTCGGGCGCGCTGCTGCACGGCACCAAAGCCGACCTGTCGGTCGGTGATCTGCTGCGACCCGGACGAGAGTCGAACTACGAGACCGGCCGGATCTCGAACCACGTCTACGTCACGCGGACGCTGGACGCTGCGGCATGGGGAGCCGAACTCGCAGCCGGCGACGGCCGGCCGCGCATCTACATCGTCGAGCCGGTCGGCGAGTTGGAGGACGACCCCAACGTGACGGACAAGAAGCTGCCGGGAAACCCGACCCACTCGTTCCGCACGCGTGAACCGGTGCGCATCGTCGGCGAACTCACCGACTGGGTCGGGCATTCACCCGAGCAGCTTCAGGCGATGCGCGACGGGCTGGCCGACCTCCAACGCCGGGGCCTCGCCGTCATCTACGACTGACAGCCGGCCTTCCAATCAGGCATTCGTAAGCCTAGACTTACCGTTAGTGACTACTTACGAAACCGCCGATCCGTGGGGTGCACTCGCCGACCGCACCCGCCGGACGATCTTCAAGCGGTTGGCCGCCGGGCCTCTCGCGGTCGGCGAGCTGGCCGACGGGCTGCCGGTCAGCCGGCCCGCGGTGTCGCAGCACCTCAAAGTGCTGCGCTGCGCCGGACTGGTGACCGACCGGCAAGTGGGCACCCGGCGCCTCTACCAAGTCGACCCACACGGCGTCGAGGCCCTACGCGCCGAGCTCGACATCTTCTGGGACCAGGCATTGACGACGTTCAAGCAGATCGCCGACGACGAAGGGAAGCAGTCATGACCGGGGTGGCACCGATCCGCAAGAGCGTCGTCGTCGAAGCGCCGCTCGATAGGGCGTTCGCGTTGTTCGTCGGCCGCTTCGACGCCATCAAGCCCCGCGACCACAACCTGCTCGCGGTGCCCATCGCGGAGACGGTGTTCGAAACCCACGTGGGCGGGCACATCTACGACGTGGGGACCGACGGCAGCACGTGCCGGTGGGCGCGCGTGCTGGCCTACGAACCGCCGCGCCGAGTGGTCTTCTCGTGGGACATCGGGCCGACGTGGCAGATCGAATCCGACCCGGACAAGACCAGCGAGGTCGAAGTGCGCTTCATCGCCGAATCCGACGGGCGGACGCGCGTCGAACTGGAACACCGGCACCTCGAACGCCACGGCGCCGAGTGGCGGTCGGTGGCCGACGGTGTCGACAGCGAGGCCGGTTGGCCGTTGTACCTGAATCGGTACCGCGACCTCGTCGCCGAGGGAGCGTGACGATGTCGGCGCAGCGTCCCATGATGGACCTCGCGTACGACGAGCGTCGCGACCTCGCCGCCTATCTGCGGACGCTGTCCGACGCCGACTGGCAGGCCCCCACGTTGTGCACCGAGTGGTCGGTGAAAGACGTTGTCGCACATGTCGTGAGCTACGAAGAGCTCAGCATGTTCGGCCTGCTGCAGCGCTTCGTCCGGGGCCGGATCGTGCGCGCCAATGAGGTCGGCGTGCGGGATTTCGCGACCTACAGCCCAGCTCAGTTGATGGACTTCCTCGAAGCCCATCTGCGTCCACAAGGGCTCACGTCGGGGTTCGGCGGCATGATCGGGCTGGTGGACGGGACGGTCCACCATCAGGACATCCGCCGGGCACTCGGCCACCCGCGCAGCATCCCGGCCGAACGCCTCGAACGCCTCCTGCCGACGATCCCGGGCAATCCGAGACTCGGCGCCGGCAAGCGGATCCGGGGATTGCGCCTGCGGGCCACCGATGTCGCCTGGGAGCACGGCAGCGGCCCCGAGGTGCTGGGCACGGGCGAGGCATTGCTGATGGCGATGACCGGGCGCCCGGCCCCCGCCGATGAACTGGACGGTCCGGGTCAGCCGATTCTCGCGGCGAGATTGCGGTAACCGCACAGCCGGGGAGAAATCAGTCGTTTGTAGTGCAGACAGGCGGCTTCGCATGCGGTATTCCCATTAGGGGGACATATGTCCCTCTTTCGGGCCGCTTGAGAGGACCGACCATGGACAACGCCAAGTACGTCGGACGGGTCGGGGGGTTGGCGGTGGCGCTCGGCGTCGGTTTCGCGATCGCAAGTACACCGGGCACCGCGTGGGCCGACGACGCCGGAAACGCCGGGGCCACCTCAGCGCCGGCACAGAACGCCGCGCCGGAGGCGCCGGGCGCCAAGAAGCCCGGCGCGAAAGCCGGCAAGTCCAAGCGCTCGCCCGGAAAGTCGAGCGGTGAGAAGCCGCACGCCACGAAACCCGAACCGGCGGCGGACGGGCCCGCGAAAACGCAGACGACCGCGAAGACCGTCACAGGGTCCGCCAAGAAGCCCGCACCTCGGGCCCTCAACGCCGACGTGGAAACCACACCGGCCGCGACGCCGCGGTCCGTGGCGGCCACCGCTGTCGCCACATCGGCGGTGACGCCTTCTGTCACGTCCACCCCGACGGTCACGAACAGCGCCGTCAGCGTGATGGCGGCTCCCGCACTGGACTCCGCCGCAACCGGCGGCCCGGTGACACCGGACTTCTCGCCGGTGGCCGCCGTGCTGGCCGCCTGGGGTAGCCGCACGAGGGTCGAGAGCCAGACGAAACCCGCCGCGCTCACCTCGACCAGTCAGCCGGTCGCCGCCACCGCCGCGCAGCCCGTCGTCGCCACCGCCGCGCAGCCCGTCCCCACGGCCGCGACGACGAACGTCCCGTCACCCTGGCTGAACTATTCGAAGTCGGTTTCGGTGGGCACCAACCCCACTGCCGAGGTGGTGGGCGCCGACGGCCGGCTCTACGTCGCCAACACCGGCAGCAACACGGTGTCGGTGATAAACACCCTGACCGGAAAACGGATCGACGCCAATCCGAGCTGGTTCTCCCAGGACATCTCGGTGGGCGCCGCGCCCAGCGCGCTGGCACTGAGCCCCGACGGCACCCGGCTGTACGTCGCCAACAGCGGCAGCGGAACGGTCTCGGTCATCAACACCACCGGCTACAAGCGCATCGACGCCAACCCGAGTACGTCGTCCAAGGACATCACGGTGGGCACCACGCCCAGCGCGTTGGCGGTCGGCGGCGACGGCCGCCTCTATGTCGCCAACAAGGGCAGCAACACAGTGTCGGTCGTCGACCCCACCACCTACGGCGTCACCAACACCATCGGCGTCGGCGACCAACCGACGGCCCTCGCGCTCGGCACCAGCAAGGTGTACGTCGCCAATGCGGGCAGCAGCAACACCATCTCGGTGATCGACACCAGCACGCTCGGCGTCACCAGCATCGCCGTCGGCACCCCGCCCAGTGCCCTGGCCCTCGGCGCCGGCGGCAAGCTGTATGTGGCGAGCCAAAACAGCACGCTGTCCACCATCGACACCGCCACCAACACCGTGTTACCCGGCGCGATCACAGTCGGTCCCTCCCCCAACTCGGTGGCGGTCAGCGCCGACGGCAGCGTTGCCTACGTCGCCAACGCCAACGACACCGTCTCGGTGATCAACACCGCCACCGCGGCCATCGTCAGCACCGTCCGGTTCGACACCGATGCCACCGGTGGCCATGCCGTCGCCGTCGCCCCGGGCGGCGCCGTCTACGTCACCGACGCGACCGACCGCACCGTGCGCGTGCTCGTGCCGCCGTCGCTCATCGCCGCGTCGGTGACGAAGATCGGGAGCGTCGGCGTCTCGGGCGTCGGCTCGACTTTGTTGAGCAATGACGGCACCCGCGCGTTGGTCGTCACCGGCCCCTCGCCCATCTCGACGACCAGCACCACCCGCGTCGCGGTGATCGACACCGCGACGGGCAAGCAAGTCGGTAGCACGGTGTCCATCGCAGGCAAGCCCGTCGTGCCGGCGTTCAGCGCCGACGGCACGCGGGTCGTGATCACCGCGGCGGGTACGACGTCGACGCAGCTGGCGGTCATCGACCTCGCGACCGGAAAGCAGGCCGGCACCACCCTCACCCTGCCGGGTGCGGTCGGAGTGCAGCTGCTGTCGGCCGACGGCAGCCGCGCCCTGACCACCACCTACAGCTCGGGAGCCACCCAGGTCGCGGTGCTCAACACGCTCACCGGCGCCCAGACCGGCACCACTGTCTCCGTCACCGGCAACCGGCTGGAATCGCCCGTTCTGAACGCTGACCGCACCCGCGCCCTGATCACCACCAGCCGCCCGATCTGGGAGGCCCCGGACACCACGCGGGTGGCCGTGATCGACACCACCACCGGCACGCAGCTCGGCACCACGGTCGAGATCGCCGGCAATGAGCTGGCGCCGCCGGTGCTGAACGCCGACGGCAGCCGCGCCGCGATCACCAATCAGATCGGGGATTTCGCGTCGGGCTACACCACGCAGGCGACGCTGCTCAACGTCGCGACCGGCGCGCAGGTCGGCACCACGCAGGGCCTCGAAGGTGAGGGCATCTCGTACGGCGCACCGATGTTCAACGCTGCGGGCAACCGCGTCGTCTTCATGGCCCGCACCGAGGACCCGGTCAGCACGTTCACCACTCGGCTGGCAGTGCTGGATGCCGCTACCGGCGCGCCTGTCGGCACCGGGGTCGTCGTCGACGGCGACGGGTCACGTGAGCTCAGTGCCGACCGGACGCGCATCGTGATCACCGCGACGCAGAAGGACCCGGTCACCGAAGTGGTGACCACCAAGCTCGCGACCGTCGACCTCGCCACGGGCAACCAGATCGGTGACGTCACCCTGCCCGGTACGTGGCACTCGCTGCTGATGACCCCCGACGGCGGCCGTGCCGTGACCATCAGTGGTGACAACGCCGCGACGCGGGTGGCCGTGATCGACACCCTCACCGGCGCCCAGACCGGCACCACACTCAACCTCGCGGGCGAGGAATTCGGCTCGCGGTTGATCAGTGTCGACGGCAGTCGGGCGCTGATCGTCACGAACGTCTACAACGGGGCCACGAGCGTCAACACCGCGCGGCTGACGGTGCTCGACACGACAACCGGCGCCCAGCTCGGCAACACCGTGGCGCTCACCGGTTTCCTCAACGGCGGGGTGCAGTACAGCGCCGACACCGGGCGTGCGGTGGCCGTCACGACCAGCAGCAATTTCAATACCACTGGCGTGCCCACCACACAGGTGGCAGTGATCGATACGACCACCGGCTTGCAGGCCGGCAGCACCATCAACCTCAAGCTCGAGAACGGCTACGCGGTGCTCAGCGGTGGCGGCAACCGGGCGGTCATCAGCGCGGGCAGCCAACTGGTGGTCATCAACACCGCGAACGGCGCGCAGGTCGGTGGCGCCCTCACCGGGATGGGCAGCAGTCCGGTGTTGACGGCCGACGGCAGCCGGGCGCTGACCACCGGCATCTCCTACAACTTCTGGACCCGCACGTACACGACCACTGCGCGGGTGCTGAAGATCGTCTAGTGCGGGTGCTGGCCGTGGCCGGCATGGTGTTCGTGGCCGCCCTCATGCCCCGCGTCAGGTGAGCCGCCCATCATGCGCAGCATCGGGATGCCGCCGGTGCGCACGAATCGGATGATCAGTACGGCGGCCAGCAGCAGGAAGACGATGTTGAGCCAGGTGGTGTAGTTCCACGTGATGCCGCCCTCCATCACCATGGCGTTGCGCTGGGTGGGGATGAGACCGGTTGCGCCGAAAAGCAATTCAACGAGGTAACCCGCCGCGACCATCGAGACGTAGAAGGTGGCCAGCAGCGTCAGCATCATCCGGGTGCCGTAGTACTTCCGGTAGATGTTGAGGATCGGCAGGATCAGCAGGTCGGCGAAGATGAAGGCGACCACACCACCGAAGCTGATGCCGCCGTTCCACAGCACGGCCGCCAGCGGCACGTTCCCGATGGAGCAGACGAACGACACGATGGCCACGACCGGGCCGACGATCGGTCCCCAGATCGCCGCCCAGGTCGGGTCGTCGGCGAGGAAGAAGTTCTCCCAGAACGCATTTGGCACCCACGCTCCGATTGCCCCGGCGATGAGCAGGCCAAGGATCAGATCCCGCAGGATCGCTGCCCACTCCATGACGAACACGTGCGAGACGGACGTGAAGCCAGGTCCCGAGAACAGGCGCTTGGTGAACGAGCCGTCGCCCTGCACCGACATGTCCATGGCGGCATGGCCTTCCATCGAGCCGGCGAGGCCGTGGTCCGCCTGCACGCGGGCTTCGTCGATGAGGCGGCTGCGGACGAACAACCGGAACAGCACGGCAAGTACGACGATCATGATCGGACCGCCGACGAACTCCGCGGCCGTGAACTGCCAGCCCATCAGCAGCGCCAGGATGATGCCGAGTTCGACGACGAGGTTGGTGGAGCCGATCTCGAACGCCATCGCGGCGGTGAAGTTGGCGCCTTTCCGAAACAGCGAGCGGGCCAACGCCACTGCCGCATACGAGCACGACGACGATGCCGCGCCAAGTCCTGCGGCCACGGCAAGGGTTTTCGGCTTGTCGTCACCGAGGAGGCGGACGATCGTCGATTTCCGGACGACGGCCTGCACCACCGCCGACAGCGCGAAGCCGAGAATCAGTGCCCAGAGAATCTCCCATGTCATCGATCCGGCCAGGGCCAGCGCATGACCGATCGCAGCGATCGCGGCGTCCATCAGGTGACGTTAACCCGTCAGCGGCATTCCGAAGCGTCGAGCGTGGGGGTTTACGCGGAATTCACGCCAGATCTCCTCGTCAGGCCCCACTCTCGACGGCGAACTACGCGGGGCTGCCGATGAATTCGAGGCCCGCGTTGATGGCCGGGCGGTGTCGCAGCATGCGATAGTGCGCGAGCTTCCCGAGTCCCTTGGTCGTCAGCAGCTCGGACCCGGGCCACGAGTCGGCGAGCTTCACGCTCGACGAGTACGGGCTGTCGGGGTCATCCGGGTCGTGGATGAGCAGCAGCGGCGGGTGGCCCGCCCGGGCGCCGAGGTTGACCATGTTGGTGTCTTCCAGCGACATCCCGATGCGGCGCACCAGGCGCCGTTGCAGGCCCGCGCGGATCCGCTTCCCGAAGTTGTGGCGCGCGGCGAACAGGTCCAGATACATCGGGTAGTCGCCCATCGGCGCGAGCAGCACCAGCCGGCCGACCTTCGCGCCGTTCACCGCCGCGGCCATGGTGGTCGCGTTGGCCCCGAGCGAGTGCGCGACGACCGCGTGGGCCGGTCCGTGCTCGCGGATGACGGCCGCGACCGCGTCGGCGCATTCGATGGCGGTGGTGCGTCCCGGCGCGAGCGCGCCCGGCTCGGACTCGTTGTGGCTGGGCAGGTCGAAGGCGATGACGCGATAGCCGGCGGTAACCAGCGGTTTGACGAACATGCCCAGGTGCGGGCGGCGCCCGCCCCAGCCGTGCACCACGTACACCGGCGGCCCGTCACCCCAGGATTCCCCAGCGATGCGGTGGCCGTCCCAGTGCGCTTCCAGCGGCTCACCGGGGCTGACGCCGGGCGGCATGCGCAGACTCTGCTCGATGATCGGCGGCGTGCACCACAGCTCGGTGGCCCACCGGGAGCCGATGGGCGGGGCGAACCGCTCGAGCAGCGCGAACTGCTTGCGAATCTTGGGATCAACCGGTGGTTGCACACCGGAGCCCTCGACGTCGAGCACGACGTCACGGTCCGAAGACGACTCGACCATGCGTCGAATCCTAACGACCGCCGTGGATTCGGCTACGGGCACTCGGGCCCCGGAAACACCTCAGGCCCCCTCGAAAGGGGGCCTGATCAGTGTGGCAGGTACAGGATTCGAACCTGTGTAGGCTTTCGCCGACGGATTTACAGTCCGCTCCCATTGGCCGCTCGGGCAACCTGCCGGGTTCGTCGCCCTCCGGGGGTACCGGGTTTGGCGCGAGTAGCAGAGTACAACGAAGATGTACCGAACACGAAAACGGGACCCCGACCAGGGGCGCAGATACGGAGGGCAATCCAATGGCGGATTCATCGTTCGACATCGTCAGCAAGGTCGATCGACAGGAGGTCGACAACGCCCTCAACCAGGCCGCCAAGGAGCTGTCCACCCGCTTCGACTTCCGTGGCACCGATACCACCATCGCCTGGAAGGGCGATGAGGTCATCGAACTGGTCAGCTCGACCGAGGAGCGCGTCAAGGCCGCGGTCGACGTCTTCAAGGAGAAGCTGGTCCGCCGCGACATCTCCATGAAGGCGTTCGACGCCGGCGACCCGCAGCCCAGCGGCAAGACCTACCGGGTGTCGGGCACGCTGCAGCAGGGCATCAGCAGCGAGCAGGCCAAGAAGATCACCAAGCTCATCCGCGACGAGGGCCCCAAGGGCGTCAAGGCGCAGATTCAGGGCGACGAGATCCGGGTGTCCAGCAAGAAGCGCGACGACCTGCAGGCCGTCCAGGCACTGCTCAAGGGTGCCGACCTGGACGTGGCGCTGCAGTTCGTCAACTACCGGTAGCGCTCAGCTGTCGCTGTTCAACTCCTTGTCCAGGTGGGTGCCGACGTTCTTGCTGTCACCGTGATGGTTGGTCATGTTGCGGCACTCGCCGTACAGCTTGAACGCGAGCCGGCTTTCGCCCTGGTAGTACTCGATGTTGATCGCGACGCCGTCCCGGTTGATGGTGCCGCCGTACATGTGCTGGGTGGGTAGCTTGTCCGACCAGCCCGCGGCCAGCATGGCCTTCTTGACCTGCTCGGCGTAGTCGTGGCCGCTGACGCCCGGCGGTAGTTGCGCACTCATCTCGATGTACCCGCGGTTCGGCGGAGCGCCGTCGTCATTGCAGGATCCGAGATAGCCACCACCGGTGACGCCTTGCAGCCCAGCCACTTTCCGCAACTGCCGGCCGGCGCCCAGCACTTGCGCCATGGACTCTTCATCGGTCATCGGGTGCGCTGGACGATCACTGTGGGGAAACAAACCACATCCTCCTAACATCAGGGCACATACGACAGCCGCTATACCGACGCGGTATCGACTACTTGTAATCATGGTCGTTCTTCACCGTCTCACCTGGGCGATTGGATTCGGGATCCGAATATGCCGGGGTCCCGGGAATGGGTATGTCGACGTGCGGCACCGGGAGGTCGATGCCGAACGGCAGGTCGACGTGGTCGGGCGTCGAGAAGGTCGGCCGATGCCGGTCCTCGGCCAGTAGTCCGTCGGTCGCAAGGCGTTCGCTGTGCCCGCTGGCGATGTCGGTCATCGCCCGCAACGACTCACTGCCCATGTCGTAGTACTTCGAATGGTCGTGAAAGCTCCAGCCGGTTTCGCCGGCCACCTCGGCCCGGAACCGGGTGGCGCCGAATCCCTCTGCCGAGGGATCGGTCCCCAGACCAGCGACCGGCCCCAGCGGATTACCGAGCTCGGCGTTCAGCCATTGCGCCGCCCCCGGACCGCCGATACCCAGTCGGGCGACGGGATCGGTCGACGCCGCCCCGACATACACCTGGCCGCCGTTGACGTGGAAGTCCGCGGCACTGTGTGCCAAATCTGTTCCAGGACAACCGATCAGCACGACATCATTGACCTTCATCCCGCTGCCCGCACACGCATCGGCAACCGTGGTGGACCCGTACGAGTGCCCCATAACTGTCACGTGCGACGTCCCCAGATGCGTCGCAGCCAGCCCGTTGACGTCGGCGGCCAGTAGGTCGCCGCCCTGCCGGGCCAGGGTGGGGTTCGCGATCCGCGGATCAGTGAAGCTGTCGGGCGCGTCATAGCCCATCCACATCATCACGGCGGTCGAGCGGTTCGGGTCGGCCAGCCTCGCCTGGTCGTAGACGTGAATCGCATCGTCATGGCCGTCGGCCAGCCAGCCGTCATGCACGCTGCTGCCGGTACCGGGCACGATCACCGTCGTGTTGTTCGCCGTGTCGGGGTTTCCGAGGCAGATGGCTGCCCGCCCCTGCCCGCCGTCCGCCTCCGGCTGGTAGGCCCACAGCATGACCGGACGTTCCCGGCTCGAGTCGGTGCCGGAGCCGCGTTGGTGCGCGAGACCTTCACTGGTCCGCCGGGCGTTGTAGAACCGCGTGGCGTCGGTTTGCGTCAGCCCGAACCGGCCGGGGTCCTTGAGAACGTCGTCCTCGGAGACGTGATTGCGGTTGGCGACGTCGCGGACGCGGTTCAGGTCGTCGTTCATCACCTGCTGATTGACCGCGTCCCGGGCACTCGCCGGGACGCCGTTGAGGTTGCCCAGTTCCGCCGGATGCCGGGCGATCAGCTGCTGCCGCTGCTCCGGTGTCAGTCCGGTCCACCACTTCTCGACGTCCTCGGGGTTGGTCCCCGGCGGCGGAATCTGGACCTCCTGCCCGCCGATGTTCACCGGCGCCGAGGGTTTCTGGCCTTGTACTGCCTGGTCGATGGCCGTGGCAGTGAGCGTGTCGGTGGTCTCGAAGGCCTTCAACTGCTCCTGAATGGACGTCGTGAAGAACTCCGCCATCTTCTTGAGCGGCCCCGTGTCCCCGATGAGCCACTGCTGCGGCGTAACCACGCCGTCGTCGCGGACCGAGAATCCGAGTTGGAGCGCGGTGTCGACGAATTCCAGCAGGGTGCTGCGCAGAGAGGTCAACTGATTGCCGCCATCGGTCAGTGCCTTGGTCAGCTTGTCGAGCCGGGCGCGGTAGGCCTCCTGCTCGTCGATCAACTTCTGCGCCTTGGCCACTGCGGCGTCGCTCGCCTGGCCCTGCCAGTTCGCTTTCAGATTGGCCAGCTGGCCGCGCTCGACGCCGATGACGATCTCCAACGCGGCCGACGTGGTCCGGACGTCATCGGCGGCGTCGAGCATCGCCCCAGGCTTGGCCGCGCGCACCCGCGATACCGTCACCGTCACTACTGCCGCACCCCCTCGGCGATCGCTCCTCCGATCGTCGCACAGCTCGCGGGTACCAACCGACACAACATGCAATCCGCACCACCGACCGGACGGTCCGACATAACCTGTCGCCATGGCATCAGCGCAGCGCGTACCGACCGTCGTCGTCCTCGGTGGCGGGTCCTGGGGCACCACGGTGGCCTCGATCTGCGCGCGCCGCGGCCCGACGCTGCAGTGGGTGCGGTCCGCGGAGACTGCGGCCGACATCAACGAAAAGCATTGCAACAGCCGCTATCTGGGCGATGGGGTGGCTCTTCCCGAGACCCTGCGGGCGACCACCGACTTCTCCGAGGCCGCCAACTGCGCCGACGTCATCGTGATGGGTGTGCCGTCGCACGGCTTCCGCAACGTGCTGGGCGAGCTGGCCAAGGAACTGCGGCCGTGGGTCCCGGTGGTGTCGTTGGTCAAGGGCCTCGAGCAGGGCACCAACATGCGCATGAGCGAGATCGTCGACGAGGTGCTGCCCGGGCACCCGGCCGGAATCCTGGCCGGACCCAACATCGCCCGCGAGGTCGCCGAGGGGTACGCCGCCGCCGCGGTGCTCGCGATGCCGGACCAGCACCTCGCCGCGAATCTCGCGGGGCTGTTCCGCACCAGGCGTTTTCGCACCTACACCACCGACGACGTGATCGGTGTCGAGATGGCCGGGGCACTCAAGAACGTGTACGCCATCTCCGTCGGCATGGGGTACTCCTTGGGCATCGGCGAGAACACCCGAGCGATGGTGATGGCGCGCGCGGTGGCCGAGATGTCCAAGCTCGGCGTGGCGATGGGCGGCAACCGGGACACTTTCGCGGGCCTGGCCGGCATGGGCGACCTGATCGTCACCTGTACCAGCCAGCGCAGCCGCAACCGGCACGTCGGCGAGCAGCTGGGCCAGGGCAAGACGGTCGATGAGATCATCGCCTCGATGAACCAGGTCGCCGAGGGCGTCAAGGCCGCCAGCGTGATCATGGAGTTCGCCGATACGCACGGACTGAGCATGCCGATCGCCCGCGAGGTGGACCGGGTGATCAACCACGGCTGCACGGTGGCGGACGCCTACTCCGGCCTCATGCTCGAAAAGCCCGGGCACGAAGTACACGGCGCGGGATTCTGACCGCCGCGCCCGCACGGGGCGCGGCAGCGGTCAGTTGGCGTAGGGGTTGCGGTCTTTCGGCCTGTCCAGCAAGGGATTCGACTCGTTGACGATGAAGCTGCCCGCCGGGCTGACCACGAAACCGGACTGGTCGAAGCTGTTGACGCACGCCGTCATGGTGCCGTCGGTGCCGCAGGTGATGTTGCGGTAGGTGATCCGCGAGCCGGCCGGCAGGGTCTGCACCGCGCCGGGCATCTCGCCGACATACTTCGGCCCGTTCAGGGTGTTGAACGCCGGCGCGCCGACCTGCTGGCCGACGACCACATTGGAGCCCTCGGGGGCGCCCGGCAGCGGGCCGCTACAGCCGTACTCCCCTTCGTTGCGGCGCATGATGCACGTCAGACCGCCGGAGGCCTGGAACATGTAGAACGTCCCGTCCTTGCTGGCATAGGTCGACGGGGTGACGGGCTTGAATCCGTTCAGGTTCGGCGCGGCAGGCCCCGGTGGCGGGGGCACCGGCTCCGGCGGCGGAGCGGCCGCGGCAACGCCCGGCACCAACGAGATCGCCCAAGCGGCCGCGACCGCACCGACCAGGATTCTGCTGAACACCCGCTCAGAGTAGAACCCAGTGACCATGCCTCGCAGCGTCAGCCGCAAATCACTTGCAACCGAGGTCGACGTAGACCGTGGTGCTCTGCCCCCGCAACTTGCCTTCCTGGCTCGACAGCTCACGGCCGTGCCGGACGGCGGTGACGGTGCATTTGTCGAGTCCCGCGCTTCCGACCCGGGACTCGATCACCCGGAAACCCTCGTTCTGCAGCCGATGGATCGTCTGCGTCGCGGACTCCCCGGGCGCGGGCGGCACCACCGGCCGAGCCGCCGCCGGTGCGGCCAGCGCAACCAGCAATGCCAGGACGATTCCGGTTCCGCCTGAGATCTTCGTGGGATTCT
>Ga0105237_10005231_pt1 | contig 14681 bp, 16 predicted proteins | sample KBSC24metaG_FD_81520 | JGI IMG/M metagenome (GOLD analysis project Ga0105237, IMG submission 81520) | Corn rhizosphere microbial communities from Kellogg Biological Station, Michigan, USA - KBS C2-4 metaG | ecosystem: Host-associated > Plants > Roots > Rhizosphere > Soil | place: Michigan, USA... | reverse complement strand
GTCGCGCAGGCCGACGCGCTGAAGCGTCGCGTCAGCGAGCTGCAGCAGCACATCGCGCTGCGGCTCGAGAAACTGCGGGTGACCGGCAGCCTCTGATCGCCCAACGCACAGAGGAGCTTGCATGCTCGAGCGAACGCTTTTTGCGGCGCTGTTTTCTGTTGCCCTCGCAGCCCTCTCGATGGACGGCTGCAAAGCGGCTCAACGGACGGCCTCAGGCGCGCATCTCGACAAGGAACGGGAGATCGTCGCGGCAGCCACCCGCTGCGGTGGTCAGGGCAAGGTCGAATCGGGGCCGCGGGCCGAAGCGGGCAAGGCCATCGCCATCGTCGCCGAAGACTTGCGCAACGGAGGCATATTGGGGGCCTCCCAGGGCATCCGCGAGGCCGCCAGCGCGATCGGCTGGACCGTCAAGGTATTCGACCTCGGCGGCATGATCGCCAACCGGGCCAGGGTGATGGACGAGGTGCTGGCCTTCAGGCCTGATGCCATCGCGCTGATGGGCGGGCTCACATTGGAGGGTTCGAAGGGTTACGGTGGCTACGACTTCACCCCGGCTTCTCAGCGTGGGGTTCGACTCGTCGGCTGGCACGCCCACCCGTGGCCGGGGCCGATCCCCGGCACCCCGGTGAGTGTCAACGTCAGCACCGATCCGCTGTTGGTGGCGCGGATGGCGGCCTCGAAGGCCATCGTGGAATCCGAGGGACGCGCCGGCGTCGTGATCTTCACCGATTCGAAGATCGGACTGGCCCTCACCAAGTCGAACGCCATGGCGGATGTCATTCGCGCCTGCCAGGGCTGCGAGCTGCTCGAGACGGTGGATGTCGGGTTGGAGGAAACGGGCGCACGCATGCCAGGTGTCACGCGCAGCCTGCTCGAGAAGCATGGGAAGCGCTGGACGCACGCCCTGGCCATCAACGACATCTACTTCGACTACATGGTGCCCACCCTCATCACGGCGAAGTTGGGAAGCCATGATCTGCGCCTGATCTCCGGCGGCGACGGCAGCCCGTCGGCCTTCCTGCGAATCGGCGCCGCGTCCTTCCAGACCGCCACGGCGGCCGAGCCCCTCAATCTGCAGGGCTGGCAGCTCGTGGACGAGTTGAACCGCCTCTTCGCGAATCAGCCCTTGAGCGGCTTCATCGCGCTGCCGCGTCTGGTCGCCGGTGAGAACATGAAGTGCGACGGGGCACCTCGCCGCCTCTACGACCCCGACAACGGCTACCGCGACAGCTACCGGCGCATCTGGGGGCGTTGAGCCAACCTCATCCGGCGCCCAGCCGGCGCGTGCCGATCAGACCCAGGGCTGCTTCAGCGCCTCGCGTTCGAACACGCGTTGCGTCGCCGGTCGCGCCAGGGCGCGCTGCAGATACGCGCCGAGCTTCGGCAAGGAGCGCGCGGGGCGAGCGAAGCCGCGTGTCCAGCGGCACAGCATCAGCGCGTAAGGATCGAGCGCGCTGAACGATTCGCCAAGCAGCCACGGGCCACCGTGGCGCGCGAGCTCGGCTTCCAGCTGGTCGAGCATCGCGCCGACCTTTGTTTCGGCATGCGCCTTCACCTGCGCGATCGCCTCGTCGGTGTCGGCCCAGCGCTCGGGATAGAAGTAGACGATCAGCGTCGCCTGCACCGTGTTGGTGAACCATACGAGCCACTTGTAGAAGTGAGCCCGCTGCGGTGTGCCCACTGGCGGCGCCAGCTGGTGCTCGGGGTGTGTGTCCACCAGATGCAGGCAGATCGCAGCCGTTTCGTAAAGCACCAGGTCGTCGTCGATCAGGACCGGGATCAGGCCGTTCGGATTCAGCCGCAGGTAGTCGGCTGACTTGTGCGCCTGCTGCGTGCGGTCGACGAGCTTGAGCTCGTACGGCACGCCCAGCTCTTCGAGCAGAAGGTGCGGCGCCATGCTGGCGTTGCTGGGGTAGTAGTGGAGTTGGAGCATCGGATGATTCTCGGCGATGAGTGAGAGATTGGTCACACGCGGCGGGCCGATGGACCGCATGCGCGTCCCGCCGCGAACTATGCACTCCCGTGACCGGAGGTAGGCAAGCGATGCTCGGGCTCGGACAATCACGCCACCCCTTCCTCTCGCAGTACCCAAGCCATGGCACATGCAAGCACTCCAGCGAACGGCGCGCTGAGCGCCATCGGCCGCCTGTTGACCCAGCCGATCACCCTCGGTGCGCGCCCGGGCTCGCGCAAGGCCCCCGGCTCGTCGGTGGGCCACAAGCAGATGCGGCGCGACCTCTACACGCTGCTCGAACGCCACCCCGCCTCGCGGCAGACGATGCGTCACCTCGACTTGATCGAGCGTACGCTGCGGCGCATCGACATCGACGCGGTCGAGGCGCTCCCGATCAAGGTGCTGGCCAAAGGCCTGGACGAGCTCGAGGCGCTCGTGTGGGACTGGTCGCCGGTGGGCCTGGCCACGCTGCGTTCGCGCCTGGCCGTCACCGTCAAGCTGCGCCGCCATGAAGCGAATGCGTCGACGAGCTCGCAGCTCGAACGCTACGACAGCAGCGCGCCGCGCATCGAGGCCGAGGTCAACGAGGTGTCGCACGAGCTGTACGAAGAGATGGAGCGCAGCTGGTCGGGCCAGATGCCGGCCGAGCTCGCCGAAGCGCAACGCGCGATGGCACCTGCCAGCCCGGCAGCCGCGGCCGTCGATCCGAAGCGCGCCGACTGACCTGCACGACGCCGCTCAGGCGTCGGTGCTGGTGTCGCGTTCGCTTTGCTCGTTCTCGACCAATCGGAACAGGTCGGCCAGCGTCTTGCCCGGCTCGTCGCGAAAGCGATCGTCCAGCACGTCGAGCCGTTCGATCCGATCGACCCGGAAGTTGCGAAAGCCGGCGCGCGATTCGCACCACGCGGCGAGCGTCCACACCGCGCTCCAGTAGAAGCAGCCGAGCGGGCGGATGACCCGTTCGCTGCGCCGCTCCTGCAGGTCGACGTACGCGATGCGAGCGAGCTGGCGGCCCTCGGCGGCGATGCGCAGGGTCTCGAGTCGACGTCGCGTCGCATCGTCGGGCCCGACCGGCGGCGCATAGATCGCCAGGCTCTCGGCCGCGGCGCGCTCGGCGCCGGGCAGCACGGCGAGGATCTTCGACATCGCCCCCTCGGCGTGTGCCGCCAGGGCCACGTCGAGCCGCGGCTGCGCCAGCCGCACCGAGGCGACCAGCGCCTGCGCTTCGTGTTTGGTGAACATCAGCGGTGGCAGGTCGAAACCCGACTGCATGCGATAGCCGACACCCGCTTCGCCCTCGATCGGCACGCCCTGCGCCATCAGCTCGGCCACGTCGCGGTAGACGGTGCGCTCGGAAACTTCGAGGCGTCCCGCCAGGAAACCGGCCGTGCTCAAACGGCGCCCACGGATCAGCTGGACGATCTGGAACAGGCGTTCGGCACGGCGCATCGGCGGTTCAGATGGGAACGATGATCGATGCTAGCGCCGCGCAGCCCATCGCCCGCGCGATGCACGCGAAGTCCGCCTCGCCGATGCGGAACAGACCGTAACGAAACGCCTGCCCCCAGTTCGGTGTGCCGCGCGTAAACGACAGCTCGCCGAGCAGCGGCCGGATCGGGGCCGGCCGCCCCGCCGACCACTCGACATCACGCCGGAACGGCTGAAAGCCGCCCGGCATTTCGGCCCGGTAGACCTGCTCGTCGCGCAGCGTGCCGATCGCGGTGAACGATTGGTAGGCGTCCCGGGTGCCGAACACGCGCACCGGCGAGTAGTACACGACGCGGTCGCCGCGCCGCAGCCGATGCAGCGGCGCCTCCTTGCCGTGTCCGACCTGCATGAAGCCTTGCGCGCGACCGAGCCCGACGTGCTCGGCACTCGCGACGCCAACCCAATGCCCGTGCGTGTTGCCGTCCATCGCTCATGCCGGCGCGTGCAGGCCGACCCGGTTGCCTTCGGTGTCGCTGACATGCGCGAAGCAGCCCATGCCGTCGGGCAGCTGCACCTTCGGCGTCGTGACGCGACCGCCGGCCGCGGCAACGCGCGCGAGCGTTTCATCGAGAAGCGGACCGGCATTCAGGTAGATCAGCGTGCCGTCGGTGCTCGGCGCAGGCGCCGACTCGCCAGCCATCAGGCAGCCGCCGACGCCGGTCTCGGCGTACGAAAAGACGGCGAGCGTATTGCCGGCGATCTTGTCCCGGCGCATCGGTGCGCCGAGCAATGCTTCGTAGAAGGCTTGCGCGCGCGTGATGTCGCGCACCGGGATCTCGAACCAGTCGATCGCGTTGGTTTGCGGGGTCTTGCTCATCGGGGGCTCCTGTTGCGGTTGGTGAATCGAAGCCGCGATGCTGCGCGGGGGCTCCTGACAGCGTGGTGTCAGGAGCCCGCCACACCCGGTGCGCCGCGCCACGTGATCAACCGCACGCGATGGCCGCGGCGATGCACCCGGCGCTTGGTCGATCACATTTCGGACCGGGCAAGTCCGGAACCGCGTGGCTAGACTCGTCGCACCTTTTCCGTCATCCAACAAGACATCGAGGGATTTCATGGCTCACCGCACCGTCTCCAAACTCCGCTGGCTCGTCGTTCCCCTGTGCGCCGCACTGCTCTCGGCCTGTGGCACCCAGATGAAGGTCGCTTCGGTCGACGAGAAGACCGGCCTGCTGAAATCCGAACGGGGCGACATCGGGAAAGCCACGGTCGTCACCGCGAAGAAGATGCCGCTGGCGCCGTTCAAGGGCATGGCGTTCATGTCAGGCACCAGCGACTGGGGCATCCAACAGCTCAAGGCCGTCAAGTACTTCGACCAGGTGCTCAGCTATGACGATCTGCAGAAGCTCGTGATCGCGAACAACCTGACCGACAAGGTGCCGAGCCTGAACGAGCCGATCGGCCTGAGCAAGCTCGCGCGCGCCTACAAGCCGTTCTTGTGGGTCAAGTTCAAGCAGGTCCGGCGCGAGAACAAGACCTACATGCAGCTGATCGCGACGAACCCGGAGAATCTCGAAGACGTGTTCGTCAGCGAGGTCTACCTCGACGTCGTCTGGGCCGGCGTGAACGATCAGAACTCGCGTTATCCGCTGTTCAATGCCTTCATCGGCTGGGTGAATCAGAACAAGACGCTCTGATCGCTCTGGTCGCTTCGACGGGCCGGCGCCGAGTGCGCCGCGCGCGCGTTCAGCCTGCCACGGTCTGGCGCACCGCGCGCTCCCAGTTCGCCATCAGCTCGGCGGCGCGCTCGCGCGGCAAGGTCGGGTGGAAGCGGCGCTCGACCTGCCACTGGGCCGACAGTTCGTCGAGGTTGCGGTAGACGCCGCTCGACAAGCCGGCGAGATACGCAGCGCCGAGCGCCGTCGTCTCGATCACCTTCGGCCGCACCACCGGGATGCCGAGCAGGTCGGCCTGGAACTGCATCAGCAGGTCGTTGACCGACGCGCCGCCGTCGACGCGCAGCTCGGCCACCGGTGAACCGCCCGCGGCCACCGCGTCGCGGCTCATCGCGCTCAGCAGCGCTGCGCTCTGGAACGCGATGCTCTCGAGTGCCGCACGTGCGATGTGCGCGACCGTGCTGCCGCGCGTCAGCCCGACGATCGCGCCGCGCGCGTCGGCGTTCCAGTACGGGGCACCGAGGCCGGTGAAGGCCGGCACGAACATCACGCCGCCATTGTCGGGAACGCTTTGCGCAAGCTGCTGCACCTCGCCGCTCGCCGAAATCGCATGCAGCCCGTCGCGCAGCCACTGGACGACGGCGCCGGCGATGAAGACGCTGCCTTCGAGCGCGAATTCCGGTGTGGCGCCAGGTTGCGCGGCGCTGGTCGTGATCAGCCCGTTGGTCGAGGTCTGGAACTGCGGGCCGGTGTGCATCAGCATGAAGCAGCCGGTGCCGTAGGTGTTCTTCGCGAGCCCGGCCTTGAAGCATGCCTGTCCGAACAGCGCGCTCTGCTGATCGCCGGCGACGCCACCGATCGGAATCGCCGTGCCCAGCCATTCGGGGCGCGCCTCGCCGAACACGTGGCTCGACGGATGCACGCTCGGCAGCACCTCGCGCGGCACATCGAGCAGCTTCAGCAGCTCGTCGTCCCAGGTATTGCTGCGCACGTTCAAGAGCATCGTGCGCGAGGCATTGCTGACATCGGTGGCGTGCAGTGCGCCGTTCGTCAGGTTCCACATCAGCCACGAGTCGACCGTGCCGAACGCGAGTTCGCCGCGCGCCGCGGCGGCCCGCGCCTCGCTGACGTGGTCGAGGATCCACTTGAGCTTCGTGCCGGAGAAATAGGCGTCGATGATCAGCCCGGTCTTCTCGCGAAAGGTCGGCTCGAGGCCGCGCGCGCGCAGCTCGGCACAGGTCGGTTCCGCGCGCCGGTCCTGCCAGACGATCGCGTTGTGGATGGGCGCACCGGTCGCGCGGTTCCACACGACGGTGGTCTCGCGCTGATTGGTGATGCCGATCGACGCGATGTCGCTCGCCTTCAGATTGGCCTTCACGAGCGCTTCGCGCGCGGTTGCGAGCTGCGTCTCCCAGATCTCGTTCGGGTCGTGCTCGACCCAGCCCGGCTGCGGATAGATCTGCCTGAACTCGCGCTGTGCCATCGCGACGACGTGGCCCTGCGCGTCGAACACGATGCTGCGCGAGCTCGAGGTGCCCTGGTCGAGGGCGAGCAGGAAATCCTTCTTCGTCGACGTCATGGTGCGCCCTCACAGGTCACGCAGTTCACGCTGGCTTCGGCCAGCAGCGCAGGAAACGGGGCCGGCGGCGCCTGATCGGTGAACAGCGTGTCGACCTGATCGAAGCGCGCGAGCTGCACCATCGCCGGGCGGTTGAACTTGCTGTGGTCTGCCGCCACCCAGACCTCGCGCGAGTGCTCGATGATCGCGCGCGCCACCTTCACTTCGCGGTAATCGTAATCGCGCAGCGTGCCGTCGGCCTCGATCCCCGAGATGCCGATCAGCCCGATGTCGACCTTGAACTGCTGCATGAAGTCGACCGTCACTTCGCCGACGATGCCGCGGTCGCGCGGACGCACCACGCCGCCGGCCACGATCACCTCGCATTCGGGGTTGTCCGACAGGATGGCGGCGACGTTCAGGTTGTTCGTGATCACGCGCAGGCCCTTGTGGTGCAGCAGCTCGCGCGCGATCGCCTCGGTGGTCGTGCCGATGTTGATCATCAGCGAGCTGCCGTGCGGCACGGCGGCCGCCACGGTGCGGGCGATCGCCTGCTTGGCCGACTCGTTGAGCAGCTGGCGCTGCCGGTACGCGATGTTCTCGGTGGTCGAGCTCGGCACCCGCACGCCGCCGTGAAAACGCGCGAGCAGGCCGGCATCTGACAACAGCTTCACGTCGCGCCGCACGGTCTGCAGCGTCACGTCGAACTGCTCGGCGAGCGCTTCGACCGAGACCGCGCCTTTCGCGCGCACCTCGTCGAGCAGCAGGGCCTGGCGCGGGTTGGGGGTCATGGTTGCGAGCGTAACCGCGGCCGACAGGAGTCGGGCATCTGGGAAAGCGCTCTTGCGCATCGAGAAAGGTTAGGATAAAAAGGAAAAGAGAAGCAAACAAACGAACTCGAAACGAACCAGAACGAACAGCAGTCCAGCCTGCACGTTTTCTGTTGTTAGCGTTTCGTTGGGCCCCCGAGGAGACAGATTGATCTCGACCGCTGCCAACGCAGCCCCTGTGGCTGCGCCCCCCGCCGACTCGCGTGCGCCGCAAGCCTGCGACGTGCTCGTTGTCGGCGGCGGCATCAACGGGGCCGGCATCGCGCGCGATCTGGCAGGGCGCGGGCTCACGGTGGTGCTGTGCGAGAAGGACGACCTGGCTGCGCACACCTCGTCGTCGTCGACCAAGCTGATCCACGGCGGGCTGCGCTACCTCGAGTACTACGAGTTCTCGCTGGTGCGCAAGGCGCTTGCGGAGCGCGAGGTGCTGCTGAAGAGCGCGCCGCACATCATGTGGCCGCTGCGCTTCGTGATGCCGCACGATCCGGGCATGCGCCCGGTCTGGATGATCCGGGCCGGCTTGTTCCTCTACGACCATCTCGCGAAGCGCGAAGTGCTGCCGGGCTCACGAACCGTGAACCTGCGCGAGCACCCGGCCGGTGCGCCGCTGAAGAAGGGCTTCACGAAGGGCTTCGTCTACTCGGACGGCTGGGTCGACGATGCGCGGCTGGTCGTGCTGAACGCGATCGACGCCGCCGAACATGGCGCCACCGTGCTGACCGGCTGGCGCTGCACCGACGCCAAGCGCGGCGCCGACGCCTGGCAGGTACAGCTCGACGGCTCGGGCGGCGAGCGCCATTCGTTGCGGGCGCGTGCGCTGGTCAACGCGGCGGGGCCGTGGGCCGCGCAGTTCCTTGCCGAGCACGCGCACCGGCCGCGCGCGAAATCGCTGCGCCTGGTCAAGGGCAGTCACATCGTCGTCAAGAAGCTGTTCGACCATGACCACGCGTACATCTTCCAGAACCCGGACAAACGCATCATCTTCGCGATCCCCTACGAGCACGAGTTCACGCTGATCGGGACGACCGACGTCGAGGAGCACGGCGTGATCGGCCAGGCCCGCATCGACGAGAGCGAGACGGCCTACCTGTGCGAGCAGGCGAGTCGCTATTTCGAACGCGCAGTCACGCCGGGCGATGTCGTGTGGACGTATTCGGGCGTGCGCCCGCTGCTCGACGACGACTCGGGCGACCCGTCGGCCGTCACGCGCGACTACCTGCTCGACCTCGACGACGCGCCGAACGAAGCACCGCTGCTCACCGTGTGGGGCGGCAAGATCACGACGTTTCGCAAGCTTGCCGAGGAAGCGGCCGACCTGCTCGCCGCACCGCTGCGAGCGACACGCGGTGCGTGGACCCGCGCCGCCCACCTGCCGGGCGGCGACCTGAGCGGCTGGATCGGCAAGGCGCAGCGCCCTGACACGGATTTCGCGCGCTTCGTGCAAGCCGTGAAGCTGCGCCACCCCGAGCTGCCTGATGCACTGTGCCGGCGCCTGGCGCGCGCCTACGGCGCACGCATCGAGCAGGTGATCGGCACCGGCGCGCTCGGCGCGCAGGTCGCGCCGGGTCTCTACGAAGCCGAGCTGAACTATCTGCACGAGCACGAATGGGCGCGCAGCGCGGCCGACGTGCTGTGGCGGCGCAGCAAGCTCGGCCTGCATCTGAACGAAGCGCAGCGCGCCGCCGTCGCCGACTGGTGCGCCGCGCACTGGTCGCCAGCGCCGAGCGCGGCGGCGATGAACACGGAGCGGGCATGGAACTGAAGCTCGAACGCATCGAGCAGCGGGTCGGTGCGCAGACGCACCTGTATCCGCTCGACCTCACGCTCGTGCCGCTGGCCGTGACGGTGCTGCTCGGGGCGACACAAGCCGGCAAGACGACGCTGATGCGTGTGATGGCCGGGCTCGACGCGCCGACCAAGGGCCGCGTGATCGCCGACGGCGCCGACGTGACCGGCATGCCGGTGCGCGAGCGCAACGTCGCGATGGTCTACCAGCAGTTCATCAACTATCCGTCGATGACGGTCGCCGACAACATCGCGTCGCCGCTGAAGCTGCGCGGCGACGCTCTTGCAAAGCGCGACATCGACGCGCGGGTCCAGGAGCTCGCCGCCAAGCTGCACATCGAGCCGTTCCTGAAGCGGTTGCCGGCCGAGCTGTCGGGCGGCCAGCAGCAGCGGGTCGCGCTGGCGCGCGCGCTGGCGAAGAATGCGCCGCTGATGCTGCTGGACGAACCGCTCGTGAACCTCGACTACAAGCTGCGCGAGGAGTTGCGCGACGAGCTCTCGCAGTTGTTCGCGACCGGGCAGTCGACCGTCGTCTATGCAACCACCGAGCCGACCGAGGCCTTGCTGCTCGGCGGCTACACCGCGGTGCTCGACGAAGGCGAACTGCTGCAGTACGGGCCGACCGCCGAAGTGTTCCGGCGCCCGCAGTCGATCCGCGTCGCGCGGGCGTTCAGCGACCCGCCGATGAACCTGGTGGCCGGCACGGCCGGCGACGGCGCAGTCCTGCTGCCGGGCGGCGTGGCATTCCCGGCCGCGCTGCCGAGCGGCACGCAAGGCTCGCTGACGCTCGGCGTGCGTGCGGGATCGATCGGCATCCGCCCGCGCCCGGGCGACATCGCATTGGCGGGAAAGGTCGAGCTCGCCGAGATCTCGGGCTCCGACACCTTCGTGCACGTCGACACGCCGATCGGCGAGCTGGTCGCGCAGTTGACCGGCGTGCATGTCTTCAAGCTCGGCGAGACCTTGACGCTCTACGTCCACCCGGCGCAGGCATACGTGTTCGGCGCCGACGGCGCTCTGCTGGTCGCGGCAACGGGGAACTGACATGGCACGCATCGAACTCGACCTGGCGCACGCCTACAAGCCGAACCCGAAGGCCGACGAGGACTACGCGCTGCTGCCGTTGAAGATGACCTTCGACGACGGCGGCGCCTACGCGCTGCTCGGCCCGTCGGGCTGCGGCAAGACGACGCTTCTGAACATCGTCTCGGGCCTCGTGACGCCGTCGCAGGGCAGCGTGACATTCGGCGGCACGAACGTCACCGGCCGCACGCCGCAGCAGCGCAACATCGCGCAGGTGTTCCAGTTTCCGGTCATCTACGACACGATGACGGTCGCCGAGAACCTGGCGTTTCCGCTGCGCAACCGCGGCGTCGGCGCCGAGAAGATCAAGCAGCGTGTCGGCCGCATCGCCGAGATGCTCGAGATGAGCGGCCAGCTGAACCAGCGCGCCGCCGGCCTCGCGGCCGACGCCAAGCAGAAGATCTCGCTCGGGCGCGGGCTGGTGCGCGAAGACGTGTCGGCCGTGCTGTTCGACGAACCGCTGACGGTGATCGACCCGCACCTGAAGTGGCAGCTGCGCCGCAAGCTGAAGCAGATCCACCACGAGCTGAAGCTGACGCTGATCTACGTGACGCACGACCAGGTCGAGGCGCTGACCTTCGCCGACCAGGTCGTCGTGATGACGCGCGGGCGCGCCGTGCAGATCGGCAGCGCGTCCGAGCTGTTCGAGCGGCCGCGCCACACCTTCGTCGGCCACTTCATCGGCTCGCCCGGCATGAACTTCCTGCCGGTCAGCCCGGCGACGTCCGGCGTGCGCGTGGCGGGCCACATGCTCGCGTTGCCGTCCGCGAGCCGCTGGGTCGGCGGCGAGGCGCCGCTGGCGCTGGGCGTGCGGCCCGAATACGTGACCCTCGCCATGCCGGGTGCGCCCGAAGCGCTGCCGGTGCAGGTCACGCAGGCACAGGACATCGGCATGTACTGGCTGGTGACCGGCAGCGTCGGCAGCGGCGCCGACAAGCGCGTGGTGCGCGCCCGCGTCAGCCCGCAGCAGGCCATTCCGCGCGTCGGCGACACCGCGTGGTTCGGCGTCGTGGGCCCGCACACCTGCTTCTACCGCGGTGACGAATTGATCGAGGAGGCGGCCCCATGAAGCCGGTCAACCAGAAGGCCTGGCTGCTGGTACTGCCAGTCGTGCTGTGCGTCGCGTTCTCGGCGATCCTGCCGCTGATGACGGTCGTCAACTATTCGGTGCAGGACATCATCTCGCCCGAGCGGCGGGTCTTCGTCGGCACCGAGTGGTTCAAGTCGGTGATGCGAGACGACGATCTGCTCGAGGCGCTGGTGCGGCAGATCGGCTTCTCGCTCGCGGTGCTCGTCGTCGAGATCCCGCTGGGCATCGCGCTCGCCTTGTCGATGCCGGCCCGAGGCGCGAAGGCCTCGGCGGTGCTCGTGATCGTCGCGATCTCGCTGCTGATCCCGTGGAACGTGGTCGGCACGATCTGGCAGATCTACGGCCGCACCGACATCGGCCTGTTCGGCGCCGCGCTCGCCAGGCTCGGCATCGACTACAGCTACACCGGCAACGCGCGCGACGCCTGGCTCACCGTGCTGTTGATGGACGTGTGGCACTGGACGCCGCTCGTCGCGCTGCTGTGCTACGCCGGGCTGCGCGCGATCCCGGACGCGTACTACCAGGCCGCAAGCATCGACGGCGCAAGCAAGATCGCCGTCTTCCGCTACATCCAGCTGCCCAAGCTGCGTGGCGTGCTGATGATCGCGGTGCTGCTGCGCTTCATGGACAGTTTCATGATCTACACCGAGCCGTTCGTCCTGACCGGCGGCGGCCCCGGCAACTCGACGACCTTCCTGTCGCAGTACCTCACGCAGAAGGCCGTGGGCCAATTCGATCTCGGCCCCGCCGCGGCCTTCTCGCTGATCTATTTCCTGATCATCCTGCTGCTGTGCTTCATCCTCTACAACTGGATGCAGCGGGTCGGCACGACCGACAAGGCGGAGGTGCAGACATGAGCCGCCGCGCCGGGCTGCCCCAAGCAAGGCTCGTCCAAGGGCCACGCATGGGCCCCCTCGGGGCCCTTGGGGACCGGCCGATGTATTCATCGGACGAGGAGCTCAAATGAACAGCGACCCGCGTTCGAAAAAGCGCGCGATCTTCCTGATCGCCTATCTGCTGTTCGCCATCCTGCCGGTGTACTGGATGCTGAACATGTCGTTCAAGACGAACGAGGAGATCCTGTCGACGTTCAGCCTGTGGCCGCGCGCGCTCACCTTCGACAACTACAAGGTCATCTTCACCGACGCCTCGTGGTACTCGGGTTACATCAACTCGATGATCTACGTCGCGATCAACACGGTCATCTCCCTGGTCGTCGCGCTGCCGGCCGCCTATGCGTTCTCGCGCTACCAGTTCCTCGGCGACAAGCACGTGTTCTTCTGGCTGCTGACCAACCGGATGACACCGCCGGCGGTGTTCCTGCTGCCGTTCTTCCAGCTCTACACGACCCTCGGGCTGATGGACACGCACGTCGCCGTCGCGCTCGCCCACCTCGTGTTCAACGTACCGCTCGCGGTGTGGATCCTCGAAGGCTTCATGAGCGGCGTGCCGCGCGAGATCGACGAGACGGCCTACATCGACGGCTATTCGTTCCCGCGCTTCTTCCTGACGGTCTTCATCCCGCTGATCAAGGCCGGCATCGGCGTGACCGCGTTCTTCTGCTTCATGTTCAGCTGGGTCGAGCTCTTGATGGCGCGCACGCTGACCAGCGTCAACGCGAAGCCGATCGTGGCGGTGATGACGCGCACGGTGAGCGCGTCCGGCATGGACTGGGGCGTGCTTGCCGCCGCCGGTGTGCTGACGATCGTGCCGGGGGCGATCGTGATCTGGTTCGTGCGGCATTACATCGCCAAGGGGTTTGCCATGGGGCGCGTGTGATGGTTGCTTTTGTTCTCTGGGCGAGAGCCCGCCGGTCTCGGCCGGCGGCCGACCTACTTTCATTTGCTGGCACAAATAAAGGTAGGCAAAGCAAATGCCTGAACGCCAGCCCATTTGATCGAATTGCATGGCAGCAAGGTTCGGTTGATGGCCAGCGGTTCAGGTCAAGCAACGCGCGTCCGACCCAGAAGACTTGCAGAGAAGCGAGCGCGCTTCGCGGCGACGGGTCAGCACCTCGACTCAAAAGCCACCCCCTCTTGCCGAAGCGTTGGGCTCGAATCGCTGGCGTTCAGGCACTTTGCTTTGGTGACTTTCATTTGTGCCAGCAGATGAAAGTCACCCGCCTGCCGGGCGGGACCGGCGGGCTCTGCGCAGGAGCACAACAACATGTTTGACTGGATGGCCTGGACCCTCCCCGTCGCGGTCTTCTTCGGCTGCATCGTGCTGATGCTGATCGGCATGACGACCTGGGAACTCCGCTCGCCGACGATCCTGCGCAAGGGCTGGCTGCCGATGGAGACGACCCGCGGCGACCGGCTCTTCATCGGGCTGCTCAGCGCCGCGTACGTGAACCTCGTGTTCGTCGCCGTCAGCGAAAGGATGGTCGCGTGGTTCGGCCTCGAGCAGGAACCGTCGATCTGGATCAGCTTCGTCGCCTCGATGGCGCTGCTCGCGCTGATCATGCGCAAAGGCTAGGCAGGAGTTTTCAAAAGGCGTGCGGTCGATCCTTCCCAACCGCATGCCGTCATTGAGCAAATGGGAAGAACACTGAGGAGACCTTGATGAAACTGCGCTTGAATACCGTGGCCTTCGCGGCGGCCGCTCTGGTCATGGGCCAGAGCGCCTGGGCCGGCGAAGCCGAAGCCAAGAAATGGATCGACAGCGAATTCCAGCCGTCGACCCTGAGCAAGGACCAGCAGACGGCCGAGATGAAATGGTTCATCGACGCCGCGAAGAAGCTGCAGGCCAAGGGCGTGAAAGAGATTTCGGTCGTGTCGGAAACGATCACGACCCATGAGTACGAATCGAAGACGCTGACGAAGGCCTTCGAGGAGATCACCGGGATCAAGGTCAAGCACGACATCATCCAGGAAGGCGACGTCGTCGAGAAGCTGCAGACCTCGATGCAGTCGGGCAAGTCGATCTACGACGGCTGGATCTCCGACTCCGACCTGATCGGCACGCACTGGCGCTACGGCAAGATCATGAACCTCACCGACTACATGGCCGGTGCGGGCAAGGAATACACGAACCCCGGGCTGGACCTGAAGGACTTCATCGGCACCAGCTTCACGACCGCGCCGGACGGCAAGCTCTACCAGCTGCCCGACCAGCAGTTCGCGAACCTGTACTGGTTCCGCGCCGACCTGTTCGCGAAGAAGGATCTGCAGGACAAGTTCAAGGCCAAGTACGGCTATGACCTGGGCGTGCCGCTGAACTGGAGCGCGTACGAGGACATCGCCGAGTTCTTCACCAACGACGTGAAGACGATCGACGG
>Ga0105237_10005230_pt1 | contig 14682 bp, 13 predicted proteins | sample KBSC24metaG_FD_81520 | JGI IMG/M metagenome (GOLD analysis project Ga0105237, IMG submission 81520) | Corn rhizosphere microbial communities from Kellogg Biological Station, Michigan, USA - KBS C2-4 metaG | ecosystem: Host-associated > Plants > Roots > Rhizosphere > Soil | place: Michigan, USA... | reverse complement strand
TCATGCGGTGGAACGGCATCGCGGCGGCACTGCTGTATTTGACTTCCAGCCCGGCAAGGCCTTCGATGGCCTGGAGGTGCTCCATGAGCCCGGCAATTGCGTCCTCGCTGCCGGCAACGGTGCCGTTGATGCCTTCATGCGCCAGAAGCAGCGTGCCCTTGATGCCGCGCCCACAGCAGAACGCCGCGAGCGGCGCGCGCAAAGCTTCGTGCCCGTCGAGCCGGGTGAACTTGTAGAGCGCGGCGACGCGAACCGGTTGGATTTCGGTGGTCGTTGTCATGGCCATGCCACTAGACCGTGCTGAAAGCGGTTTCAAGGCATGCTTACCGAACGGCCGCCCGCGTGACATCGCGACACGTCTGCGTTCATGGACTTGGCATATTCCTTCTGCTAATCGGTTTAAAATGATCGAAATGGAGACCAGCAAATGACCAGCAAGACCGAAAAGCTCCTGTCGCTTCTCCATGGTCAGCCGGTTATCCCGGTGCTCAAGATCGCCAATGTTGCCGATGCCGTGCCGCTTGCCCGTGCTCTGTCGCGCGGCGGCCTACGGGCGATCGAGATCACACTGCGCACCGCCGATGCGCTGGAAGCGATCCGCCGCGTCGCGGCTGAGGTCGAGGAAGCCGTCGTCGGCGCCGGCACCATTCTCGATGCAAAGCAGTTCGACGAGGCAGCCCGCGCCGGTTCGAAGTTCATCGTCAGCCCAGGCATCACCAGCCAGCTACTCGATGCGGCCAAGGACAGCCCGGTACCGCTGCTGCCCGGCGCCATCACGCCCGGCGAGATCATGGCCGCGCGCGAGGCCGGCCTTCGCTTCCTGAAATTCTTCCCGGCCGAGCAGTCCGGCGGCATCGCCTCGCTGAAGGCTTTCGCCTCGCCGCTTGCCGACGTGAAGTTCTGCCCGACCGGCGGCATCACGGCCAAGAATGCCGCCGACTATCTGAGCCTGCCCAATGTCATCTGTGTCGGCGGTTCCTGGGTCGCGCCCGACGATCTCATCAAGGCCGGCAAGTGGGATGAGATCGAAGCGCTCGCTCGCGAGGCGAGCAAGCTCGCCAAGTAATTTTAACTGCACTCACCAGGGCAGCGGGCCGTTCTCATCGAAGTAGCCGCCTGTCGGTCCGCCCGACTCCAGCGTCGCCAGCCGCACGACGATCTCGGCTGCCTGCTGCACCGTGCGGCGACCTTTGCCGGCGTTGAGATCCGTCGCGGTGTAGCCGGGAGCAGCGGCGTTGACCGCTATGCCGCGCGGCGAAAGCTCTCTGGCGAAGGCCACCGTGACGGCATTGAGCGCCGTCTTCGAGCTGCCATAGCTCATGAGAAGCGGCGACTGGCTATCGCCGGCGGCGCGTGCGATCGAACCGATATAGCTGCTGACCATAACGATGCGGGCGGCGGGCGCTGCCAGAAGCAGCGGCAGGAATGCTTGAGTAACACGGACCGGACCGAAGACGTTGACGTCATAGGTGGCCTTCATATCAGCGACATTTTCCTGACTTGGCGGCCGCTGGTAGCGGCCGTCCGCGTCGAGCGCGTCGACGTAGCCAAGGGCGACGCCGGCATTGTTGACCAGCGCATTGAGGCTGGACGCCCGCGCCGCCATGGTCCTGGCCGCGGCCGCCACGCTCTGGTCGCTGGCGACGTCGAGCCCGAGCCATTCGACGTCGAGCCCTTCATCGCACAAAACCTGCGCCGCGGCTTCGCCGCGCTCGGCGTCGCGGGCGCCGAGCCAGACCTTGAATCCCATCGACGCCAGCCGGCGGGCGGTCTCGAGGCCGATACCCTTGTTGGCGCCGGTAACCAGCGCGTTCTTTTGCGTCATATCGATGTCTCCTTGTGGTGACCCGGATATGACGTGCGCGGGCCGGCTCCGCGCGCCCGATACTCGCGTCCTCTTGCCTAATCCTCTCAATCAGGTGCGCGTCTTCGCGTCACTAGGTGCGCGCCCTTCGCCTCCAGGTGCGCATGCGCACTAGCGCGTCACCCGAATACGCGCTGGGGTGTAACTCGGTTGCGAGGTCCTCGCCGATCGGCAATGCTGGAACGATGAGCGACATACTCCAGGAATTGATCGCCATGGCCGGGCGCCATGCGCACGGGCGGCGGACGAAAACAGCCATCCCGCGCGTTACGATCGGCCGCAGCGAGGTTCCGACATCGCCGTTGCCCGAACTCTGTCAGCCGACAGCGCTGCTGGTCCTGCAAGGGACCAAAACCGTGCTGGTCGGCGACCGCACGCTTGCCTACAGCGCCGGTAGCTATTTCGTCTATGCGGTGGAGGCGCCCGCCACCAGCCAGCTGATCGAGGCCAGCAGCGCCCGCCCCTACATGGCTCTCGCTTTCGCCATCGATATCGAGCTGATCGCCGGCCTGCTCATCAACCATAGACCGGTGGTCGGCGGCGACAACTTTGTGACCAATACGGCCGACGATGACTTGCTCGACACCTGGCGACGCATGCTTCGGCTGCTCGACCGGCCGGCCGAAATTCCGGTGCTCGCGCCTATGCTCGAACGGGAGATCGCATTCCGGCTGTTGCAAGGCCCGCAGGGCGAGAAGCTGCGCCAGCTCGCGCGCGCCGACGGGCGCCTGTCGCGGATCCGCCGTGCTACGGCGTGGATCCGGGCGCATTACAACGAGCCCATCGATGTGACGGAACTGGCCGCGCGGTCGCATATGAGCAATGCCGCGTTTCATCGCCACTTCAAGGCGGCGACGGCCATGAGCCCGATCCAGTATCAGAAGCAGCTGCGTTTGCTGGAGGCGCGCCATCTGCTGATCGCGCAACCGGGCAACGCCGCGCAGGTTGCCTTCATCGTCGGCTACGAAAGCGCGTCCCAATTCAGCCGGGAATATGCGCGCCAGTTCGGCCTGCCGCCCGCACGCGACGCGGCGCGGCTTCTCGCCAGGGGCGAAGCGCCGACGCTGGAGGTCGACTGATCATAAAAAACCGGCCAGCTTACGCCGACCGGTTGCTTGTAAGTCTGAAACGCAATTACCTGCAGACCCTGACCTTCTCGGTCACCTTGTGGTGGTTGCGCCAATGCGTGACCCAGGTGGTCTTGCAGTGGTGGTCGACGTGCACGTGGTGGTGGCGATGGGTATCTACGACGACGGTTTCCGCCTGCGTTGGTACGATGGCCGCGGAAACCGTGGCCAGCGCGATGGCGGACGCCAAAAGAACTTTCTTCATGAATATCCCCAGTTTGGAACGAACGCCGCTTAACCCGTCAAAGGTGTAAGCCGTTCCCTCTTCACGAGAAAGTTTAGCCAGCGTGATCTTCGGCCAATGGCCGCCTTGGTTCCCGCTCATGAATTCGAACCACGATTCACGCCTTCAAAGGGCGCTGTCCTACCATTAGACCAAGCGGGAATAGCGTGGCCTCATGATGCTATAACTAAAACAAAAAAGCCGCGCTGTTGGCCAGCGCGGCTTTGCGGTGGCCTGGTTGATTCGCTTATTTCGTTTGGAAGCGCGCGACCGAGAGGAACTTCACGGCGTTGCCGGTGAAACGGCTTGCGTCGGGCACCTGGCCGTCCGACTGGAACCCAGCCGTATAGACCTCGCTCGGCGGCGTATGCACGATGTTGTAGGCATAGCGCGGCGCAGTCGTCGGATCGGAAACCGAGGCAATGTTCACGCCAGTGCCCAGTGCCCAGCGCGCGGCCTGCGGCGGTGCCGCCACCACCACGGCCTTTGGTCCTGGCTTCAGGTCTTGGGCAGACGCCCTCGCCTCCTTGCGCGTCGTCTTCACGCCGGCGCCGATCGCCTGTGCGGGATCGGTTCCTGCCGGAAGGGCGGCGATGGCCTGGCGCGGCGAGGCCGCATCGACGCCTGACGGATCGTTGAAGGCCGAGCGCGGCTCCGGTTCCGTCAGCGATGCAAGTTGGTATTCGGCGCCGGCGCCGCCGGCCTGCACGGTCGCATTGGCCTGTTCGAGAACGGCCTTGACCTCATCCTGCTTGCCGGGCTGCGGCCGGGCGGTCGGCAGCACGGAGAACGCGTCGGTCGCGCTCTTGTCCTGCGAAGCGGTCTCGGCCAGCGCCAGAAGCACGTTCTTGTCCTTCGGCGCCGGCTCGGCCGGCGTCGAGCGGTCAGGACGCCAGGTCGGCAGCGGGATGTTGTTGACCGCCACCTGTGCCGGATCGGTGTTCGCGGCATCCGCGGCGCTGGCCGTGCCGAACGGAACCTTGTCAGGCGCCTGGGCAGTCGAAACCGCCTGCACCGTCGTCGCCGAGGCATCCGCCATGGCGAACGGCACGTTCTGCGGTGCCTGCTGGCCGACATCGACCTTCGGGCGCGGCGCGAAGTCGGGCAGCGGGATTTCCTTCGGCGGCAGCGCGGCGATGATCGTCTCCGGCGTATCCTGCTGCGGCTGAGAATCGTCGGCGCTGTCATCCGCGATCTGCGGGATGTTGGCGCGCTTGGCATCCTTCGGCGAGACAATCGCAATGCCCGGAAGATTGCTGTTGCGTGCCGTGGCAGCGGTAGCGACCTGAACCTGCTTCACGGCCTTCGCCTGAGGCGCAGCACCGCCATCGCCGGTATCGGCGTCATCATCGGCCTCGTCGGCGCCACCGCCGAACCAGGCGAACAGGCCGCCGGACCGCTTGGTCGAGCCGCCGGCGCTGGCCAGTTCGATGTTGGGCGTGCCGGAACCCTTGCGGGCCTGATAGGCGGCCAGAGCCTGCTGATAGCCAGGCAGCGGCTTGCCGTCGCTCGGCACATGCAGCGTCTTGCCGTTCGGGAACAAGCTGACCAGTTCCTGGCGGCTGATGCCCGGCCAGTGGCGCACATTGCCGACATCCATATGGACGAAAGGCGAGCCGGAGGTCGGATAATAGCCGACGCCGCCGCCCTGCATCTTGAGGCCGATGTTACGCAGCTTCTTCAGCGGCACGCCGGGGATATAGAAGTCCATGGCCTTGCCAAGCATGTGCTGGCTCTTCTCGGCGACGCCGCGGCTGCGCGAGCGCAGCAACGCATTGGTCGACGGCGAGCGGTACCCGCAGACGACCTGGATATAGTCGGTCGCGCCGGCTTCGCGATAGGCCTCCCAGACGAGGTCGAGCAGCCGCGGATCCATCTTGGTCGGCTCGTTGCGACGCCAGTCGCGCAGGATGATGTTGATCTTGCGCAGGCCTTCGGGATCGTAGCGGCCATTGCGCTTGTAGACGATCTCGGCCTTTTCGTGCGTATGCAGGTGATAGAGCTTGAGCGTACGAACTTCGGCCCGGGCGCCCGATGACGCCGCGGACAGAAACCCAACAGCCAAAATCACAAACGTCAGCCACCTCGGCCAGACGCTCATGTGAAAATGCCGCCCGTCTTTGTGTCGTTCGACCTTGTTCAAACCAAATGGCCCTGCAGGCTGCCGTTTGTCCCCGGATTTGACCAAACGGATGTGTGATTTTCACATCCGAATATCGATCCTAATGGTTAATCATCGTTTATTGAAGCCGAAATGCGGTAACACCGTGGCGATATCCCGTCAAAAATGATGCACAACATTTCGTGGTAAACCGCTGGTTTAGATCAAGAATTCGGCCTCGGCCAGAACACGATCTGTTACCGTTAGCGTTAATGCGTGATCCCAGGCAACGCCAACCGCTGAAAACCCGGGGTTTTCACGTCAAAAGCGACAATTTGACTCGGATTTTAGGCGGGCAAGCTGGTTCGCGGCCTGCCAATCATGAGGCAAGCCGGTCGACGCGGCCAGCTTCAGGATCAATGCCATATTCCTTCAACTTGCGGTAGAGCGTCGAGCGGCCGATGCCCAACCGGCGGGCGACCTCGCTCATCTGTCCGTTGTAATGGTCGATCGCGAGCTTGATCATCTCGAGTTCGACGTCGGCCAGCGCCCGCACATTGCCGCGCTCGTCTAGCGCCCGAAGCGTTCCGAAACGCGGCTGAAGCCTTGCCGGCGCCTCGCGGTCGGACAAGGCAGGCCCCGCTGCCTCGGCAACAGTCTCGTCCGCTTGCCGGGACGCGTCTGCCGTCGTTTCGGCGATGGCGGATGCCGGTTCTGCTCCGAGATTTACCGTTCCTTCCACCTGCGCCCGGATCTGCGGGAACTCCTCCTCGGTCAGCACATCGCCCTCGGCAAGCACCGACGCCCTGAAAACCGCATTCTCCAACTGGCGGATGTTGCCTGGCCAGTCATAGGCCTGCAGCATCGCAAGCGCTTGCGCAGATATGCCGGCAAGGCGGCGGCGCGGATCGGCCGGCGCGACTTTTTCCATGAAATGCCGGACAAGGTAGGGAATGTCGTCGCGGCGGTCGCGCAGCGGCGGGACGAAGATCGGATAGACGTTGAGCCGGTAGAACAGGTCCTCGCGGAACTTGCCGTCCTTGACCTGCTGCAGAAGGTTGCGGTGCGTGGCCGAGATCAGCCGGATATCGACCTTGACGGTCGAGCGGCCGCCGACCGGATCGACCTCGCCTTCCTGCACGGCGCGCAGCAGCTTGACCTGGACGTCGATCGGCAGATCGCCGATCTCATCGAGGAACAGCGTGCCGGAATTCGCCTCGACGAACTTGCCGGTATGCTTGTCGATGGCGCCGGTGAAGGAGCCCTTCTCGTGGCCGAACAGGATCGATTCGACGAGATTGTCCGGGATGGCGCCGCAATTGACGGTGACGAACGGCTTTGAGCGGCGATCGCCGCTCCCCTGGATGGCGCGCGCCACCAGTTCCTTGCCGACGCCGGACTCGCCTTCGATCAGGATCGGGATGTTGGAGCCCGCCGCTTTCTGACCGAGGCGTATCACCCGGTCCATTGCCGGGCTGCGCGTGATCATGTCCTTGAAGGTGAGATGGCCGCCGCCGCGTCGCCGCGAGGCGCGCTTCATCTCGTCCTCGACGGCCTCTACCTTGAGCGCGTTGGAGATCGCTGTCTGCAGCCTGTCGGGGGATGCCGGCTTGACGACGAAGTCGAAGGCGCCATGCCGCATCGCCGAGACGACTGTCTCGATGCCGCCTTGGGCCGTCTGCACGATGACGGGTATGTTGATGGCGCGCTCGCGCATCGCCTTCAGCACCCCGATGCCGTCGAGGCCGGGCATGACAAGGTCGAGAATGACGACGGAGACCTCGCGCGCGTTCGGCCCGTCGAGCACGTCGAGGCCGGCCTCACCGCTATCCGTGACGATCGCGGTGTGGCCGAACTTGGTCAACGCGGCCTCGACAAGCCTGCGCTGGACCGGATCGTCATCGACTATGAGTATGGAACCTGTCATGACTGTGCTGGCCGCCCGCCTCAGAAATCCCCATGGATCATCTTGGCACAGGGTTCTAAATAAGGTTTCAAAAAACCCGGTGAATGAATTCCTTAGGATTTGACCGGCTTCCTTTTTCCCTCTGATGTGGCCCCTGATTCAAAGAAGGTATTGCTGATGCGCATGGAGTTTGGTCAGCAGCTTGCAGCGACGGCGTCCGGGCAGGGCGCGGCGGAGCTCGGCGATCTGCCGGAGTGGAATCTCGCCGATCTCTATTCCGGCATGGAAGCGCCCGAGTTGAAGCGCGACATCGCCAAGGCGGCCAGCGACGCCATCGCCTTCGAAACCCGCTGGAAAGGCACGCTGGCCGCGGAAGCCGGGCGCGGCGGCGCCGGCCGGCTCGGCGAGGCGCTGCAAGCCTATGAGGCGCTTGAGGAACTGATCGGCCGTATCGTCTCGTATGCGGGCCTCGTCTATGCCGGCAACACCGCCGATCCGCAGCGCGCCAAGCTCTATGGCGACGTTCAGGAAAAGATGACGGATGCCAGCGCGCATCTTCTGTTCTTCGCGCTCGAACTCAACCTGATCGACGATGCGGCGATCGAGGGCGCTTTAGCCGCCGACAAGGCTTTCGGCCATTACCGGCCTTGGGTGCTCGACCTCAGGAAGGACAAACCCTACCAACTCGAGGACCGCGTCGAGCAATTGTTCCACGAAAAGTCGGTCACCGGACGCGGCGCCTGGAACCGTCTGTTCGACGAGACGATGACCGACCTTCGCTTCGACGTCGACGGCGAGGAGCTGACGCTTGAGCCGGCGCTCAACCGATTGCAGGACTCGGATGGCGAGGTGCGCCGCCGGGCCTCCGAGGCGCTCGCAGCGACCTTCCGCAAGAGCCTGCGCACCTTCACGCTCATCACCAACACTTTAGCCAAGGACAAGGAAATCTCCGACCGCTGGCGCGGCTTTCAGGATATCGCCGACTCGCGCCACCTCGCCAACCGCGTCGAGCGCGATGTGGTCGACGCGCTGGCGGCGGCCGTGCGCGAGGCCTATCCGCGGCTGTCGCACCGCTACTACGCGATGAAGGCGCGCTGGCTCGATATGGAGGTGATGAACCACTGGGACCGCAACGCGCCGCTGCCGGAGACGCCGCAGGCGGTGATCCGCTGGGATGACGCCAGGGACACGGTGCTCTCCGCCTACCAGCGCTTCTCACCGGACATGGCCGAAATCGCGCGCGGCTTTTTCGATCGCAGATGGATCGACGCGCCGGTGCGGCCGGGCAAGTCGCCCGGCGCCTTCGCCCATCCGACGGTGCCGTCGGCGCATCCTTACGTGCTGCTCAACTACATGGGCAAGCCGCGCGATGTGATGACGCTGGCGCATGAGCTCGGCCATGGCGTGCACCAGGTGCTGGCCGCCGGCCAGGGCGCGCTGATGGCCTCGACGCCGCTGACGCTGGCAGAGACGGCATCGGTCTTCGGGGAGATGCTGACCTTCCGCTCGCTGCTCGAACAGACCAGCGACAAACGCGAGCGCAAGGCCATGCTCGCCCAGAAGGTCGAGGACATGATCAACACGGTCGTGCGCCAGATCGCCTTCTACGAGTTCGAGCGCAAGGTGCATGCCGAGCGCAAGAATGGCGAGCTGACGTCGGACAGACTCGGCGAATTCTGGCTGGAGGTGCAGGCCGAGAGCCTGGGGCCGGCAATCAAGCTACGCGAGGGCTATGAGGTCTTCTGGACCTATATCCCGCACTTCATCCACTCGCCTTTCTACGTCTATGCCTATGCCTTCGGCGATTGCCTGGTGAACTCGCTCTACGCGGTCTACCAGAACGCCGAACGCGGCTTTCAGGAGAAGTATTTCGAGATGCTGCGCGCCGGCGGCACGAAACATCACTCCGAACTCCTGGCGCCCTTCGGCCTCGACGCCACCGATCCCGCTTTCTGGCAGATTGGTCTTGGCGTGATCAGTTCGCTCATCGACGAGTTGGAGACGCTCGACAAGTGACAGCAATGACGAGCGAGCATAAGCCGCTATAGTTTAGCCGGGACGCATATTAGCAAGGATCTATTCTTGCTCTAAATAGCTGTTCTTGAATAACTCTCCGGCGCATTTTCAACTGGCTTTCGACAAGCCATATGGTAGCGTCCGGCCTCAAGCTCAGCCGGACGCATCGCGCAGGCCAGAGACGGCCGGGCGCAGCGCCACGGCGAATGCGATGATGGCCGTCGGCCCGGATAAGGCCGAGCGCCGATGGCTCGATAGAAGCCGGCGGTTCCGCCGACCACGGAACCTTTGACGATCCTCATGGCAAGTTCGCCTTTGCGGGCCTTGGCCGACAGATCTGACTGGAGAGAGAAATGAGCACTTTCTTCTACATGCTCCTGGCGTTCGTTGTGGGTATCCTGGTTGGCTGGTTCATCTGGGGCCGCCTGCGCGGCGAGCTCGACAGCCTGCGTGGCGACCTCGATCGCACGCGAAGCGAGCGCGACAGGCTGCGCGCCGATAGCGATCGGTTGAAGGGCGAGCTCGATGCCTGCGGCCGCGCCCGCGCCGATCTCGAAAGCCGGCTGCGGGACGCGCCGGCCGCCAAGGCCGCCACGCCCCCGCCAGCGGCGCTGATGTCGACCCCGGCAGCCGCAACATCGGCCGCTCCGGCGAAGTCGGCCGCCGCAAGAAAGCCGGCGGCAACGAAGACTGCGGCCAAAGCCGCCGCGCCAAAGAAGGCGGCAGCGCCCGCGGCTAAGAAAGCAGCCGCGCCGCAGGCCGCATCCGGCAAGGCCGACAATCTGCGCCGCCTCATCGGCATCGGGCCGGTCAATGAGAGACTGCTTAAGGGCCTTGGCGTCACCACCTATGCCCAGATCGCAGCCTGGACCGACGCCGACGTCAAACGTGTCGAGGAGATCCTTAATTTCGACGGCCGCATCGCGCGCGAGAAATGGATCGAGCAGGCAAAATTGCTGACCGCCGGCGATGAGGCGGAATTCGCCCGCCAGTTCCCGTCGGCTGGAACCGCCAGCAACACCTGAGCAGGCTTCTTCCCTACAGGCGGCGTCCTCACGGGCGCCGTCTTTGTTTTGGGCCAGCCACCTTTGCGCCGCCCGACGCCGCTCCCTCGATTGCGCCTCGGCGAACCCCCATATAGAGCGGTCGACTTGATTGTCCGCATCCGAGGCTCATGTCCCTGCCCGCAGCCATTTTCCGCAACGACGCGACCGCTCGTCAGTTGGTCTTCGACCAGCCGCACGAGGTGATTGTCGCGCATGGCGCGGATGAGTTCATGCCCGCGCTCGAACGGGCGCAGGCCGCCTCGGACTCCGGCAAATGGCTGGCCGGCTATTTCTCCTACGAAGCCGGTTACCTGCTCGAGCCGAAGCTAGTGCCGCTGTTGCCCGAAGGACGCCGCGCGCCGCTGATCTGCCTCGGCGTCTTCGATGCGCCGGCCGACCAGACGGTGACGCAAAATGCAGGGGCCGTCAGCAATGGCCCGATCTTCGATGCCAGGGCAACATGGTCCGCCGAGGACTATGCCGCCCGCTTCGCGCGTCTCCACAAGCATATCCGCAAGGGCGATTGCTACCAGGGCAACCTCACCTTCCCGGTCCGCGCGCAATGGTCCGGCGATCCGCTCGCCGCCTTCGACGCGCTGACCGAGCGCCAGCCGGTGAAATATGGCGCATTGGTCTCGCTCGGCGACCCGATCGTCTTGTCGCGCTCGCCCGAATTGTTCTTCGAGATCGATGCCGACGGCATGATCGAGACGCACCCGATGAAAGGCACCGCGCCACGCGGTGCGACCAAGGCCGAGGATTCGAAGCTGAAAGCCTTCCTGCGCAACGATGAAAAGAACCAGGCCGAGAACCGGATGATCGTCGACCTGCTGCGCAACGATATCTCGCTGATCAGCGAAGTCGGCACGCTGGACGTGCCGGAACTGTTCCGCATCGAGACCTATCCGACGGTGCACCAGATGGTGAGCCGCGTGCGGGCGAAGCTCTTGCCTGACGTCGGCATCCGCCAGGTCTTTGCCGCGCTCTTCCCCTGCGGCTCGATCACCGGCGCGCCGAAAATCCGCGCCATGGAGATCCTGCACGAACTGGAAGACGCACCGCGCGACGTCTATTGCGGCGCCATCGGCTGGATCGCGCCCGGCGGCAGGATGCGTTTTTCGGTGGCGATCCGCACCATCTCGCTCTTCGCCGACGGCGAGGCCGTCTACAATGTCGGCGGCGGTGTCGTCTTCGATTCGACTGCCGAGGAGGAGTATCGGGAGTGTCTGTTGAAAGCGCGCTTCGCGACGGGAACGGTGCCGGCTTCGAGCTGATCGAGACCATGCGCTGGGAGCCAGGCTCTGGCTTCCTGCGCTTCGAGCGCCACCTTGCGAGGCTTTATGCGTCTGCCGCCGAACTGGGGTTCGCCTGCGATCCCGAGCGGATCGGCGAGGTGCTTTCGCGCACCGTCAGTGGACACGGGGGTCCGTTGCGCGTGCGCCTTGCTTTGCAGCGCGCTGGCGAGGCGACGGCCGCCGCTCAAGCCTACGAACCACTACCCGCGGACAAGGTCTGGCGGCTTCAACTGGCGCGAATCCGTCTCGATTCCGGCAACATTTTGCTGCGCCATAAGACCAGCCAGCGCCAGGTCTACACGCACGCGCGCTCGGAATATCTCGCCACCCGCGCCGACGAAGTGCTTTTAGCCAACGAGCGTGGCGAACTCTGCGAGGGCACGATTACCAATCTCTTCGTCGACTTCGGCGACGGCCCGCTCGCCACGCCCCGCCTCGACTGCGGGCTCTTGCCTGGAATATTGCGCGGCCAGCTTCTGGACGAAGGCCGCGCGGTGGAAGCGATCTACAGCTTCGACGATCTGAAGGCCGCGAAGGCGATCTTCGTCGGCAATTCGCTGCGCGGCTTGATCCCCGCGAAGCTGGGGTGACCGGGAGAATGCCATGTTCGTCGTGTCGCTGAACTACAAGGTGCCTCTGGCCGAGATCGATAAACTGCAAGCAGCGCATGTCGAATGGCTGAAGGCCTGTTATGCGGAGGGCGTCTTCATTGCCTCCGGGCCAAAGAAACCGAGGACCGGCGGCATCATCGTCGCGCAATGCCCGCGCGAAATCCTTGACGCCAGGCTGGCTGCAGACCCTTTCGCCAAGGCCGGGGCGGCGGACTACGATGTCACTGAATTCCTCGCCAGGATGACCGCCGCCGGGCTGGACGCTTTCAAGGAAGCATGAGCTTGGTCGAGGCCTTGCCCACCCACACTCCCTATGATGGCTCGTCGAAGCTGTTCACCATCGGGCTGAAGCCGCTCGACCCAGCAGACTGGATCGAGGTCGACGGCTATCTTCTGCCCTATCTCGCCGAAAAGCGCCGGCTCTATGCCGAAATCCCCGACCGGGTTTTCGTCGAGGAGAACGACACGCGCGACGCCCAGCAGGAAGTGCTCGAATTGCTCGGCGCGTATCTGCCGGAGCGATTTCCGCGCACCCATCGCCGCACCGATGGGGGCATCGAGGTCGTGGGCGCAGCAGACCACCCTGCCCTGCCTTCGGGGCTCGCCCACGCACCGCTGGTCGCGGCCTCGCTGCTGGTCCAGGAAGACCTGATCCTGATGCGCCGCGACGACAACGGCTGGCGGCTCGCCGCCGGTTCATTGTGTTTCCCCTCGTCCTGGTCGCTGCTCGAAAAATTCGGCAAGCCGCTGCAGCAGATCCACGAGCCCGTGCCGGGCTTCGGCCCCGGCACGCGTCCCGCTGAATTGATCAACCGCATGTTCGACGGCCTGCAGGGCCAGGCCGTCGAGCGCTTCAACTGGTCGATCCAGGCCGGCAATGCGCTGTATCATCCGCTGTCCAATGTCGAACGCATGGACCGCGCCACCAACCGGCCGACACGCTTCCCCGACGGTGACGTCAATGCGCACGCCTTCATCCGCGTCGAGCGCCAGACACTGCGCAAGCTGCCGTCCTCACGTGACATCCTGTTCACCATCCGCATCCATCTCGACCCGCTCACCGTGCTGGCAGTGCATCCGGACCGGGCGAAGCTCGCAACGTCTTTCGCTGCCCAGCTCGAGGCACTCGATCTCGCCCAGCTCGACTACAAGGGCCTGACATCGGACCGTGACCGGCTGATCGAACGATTGAAGACAGTGGCCGGCTGAAGCGCCTATAGGCTGCCCGCCAGGAAATCGACGAATGTCCTTGCTCTGGCGCTGGCCTTGCGCCCGGCCGGAAACAGCGCCCACAGTTCAACAGGCGGCAGCGCCCAATCGACCAGGACCGGCCGCACCGCGCCGCTGCGCAATTCCGCGTCGAACATCCACTCGGAGCCGACCGTGAAGCCGATGCCGGCAAGCACTGCCTCACGTATCCCTTCGGCGGAAGTCACGCGCAGCCGCCCTTGGCCGGCAAGCGAGACCTCTTCGGCGCCTCGCCGGAACGTCCAGCGATTGGAAATGCCTGCTCGGACGAAAAGGATCGCCTCGTGCCGCGACAGCTCATCCGGCGCGATGGGTTCGCCCTCGCGTGCCAGATAGGAGGGTGCTGCCACCACGAGACGACGACAGGTGGCGATCTTGCGCCCGATATGGGCGGGGGCGAAGCTTTCGCCCAGACGCAGCATGACATCCACCCCTTCCTCGACGAGGTCGACATTCCTGTCGTCCATCGCCACCTCGACGTCGAGTTTCGGATGAGCGTCCAGGAAGCTCTTCAGCCGGGGTACGACATGCAGGCGGCCGAAGGTCACGGACGTGCCGATGCGCAACAAGCCGGTGAGTGCCGCCGACGCGCCCCGCGCCGCGTTCTCGGCTTCGTCCGCTTCGTCGACCGCGCGTTTGGCGCCTTCGTAGAAACCCAGGCCGGCGTCGGTCGGCGACAGACCTCGGGTGGTGCGCGACAGCAGGCGCACGCCGAGCCGTTCCTCAAGCTGTGCGATCGCCTTCGAGACGGCTGGCTGCCCGACGCGCAAATGCCGTGCGGCGGCCGAGAAAGAACCGGTTTCGACGACCCGTATGAAAGTGCTCATCGCTGCCAGCCTATCCATTTATTCTTCCTTGGAATTAGTCATATGACAATTATTGGCCTACCTGAACGATTTTGGAATAGCCAATTGCCCGATTGTCAAATCCATCCAGCCATTCGGAGAAACAAAATGGGCAAGCTCAACAACAAGGTCGCCATCGTCACCGGCGCCGCGCGCGGCATCGGTGCAGGCATCGCCAAACGGCTGGCGGCGGAAGGCGCCGCCGTCGTCGTCAACTACGCCTCCAGCCGTGAGGCTGCAGAACGCACGGTCAGGGAGATCGTCACCGCCGGTGGCAAGGCGACTGCGGTTCAGGGTGACGTGGCCGAGGCCGCCGAAGTCGAGAAGATGTTCGAGGCCGCCGAGATCGCATTCGGCAAGCCAAGCATTCTGATCAACAACGCCGCAACCGCCAGCTTCG
>Ga0105237_10005228_pt1 | contig 14683 bp, 14 predicted proteins | sample KBSC24metaG_FD_81520 | JGI IMG/M metagenome (GOLD analysis project Ga0105237, IMG submission 81520) | Corn rhizosphere microbial communities from Kellogg Biological Station, Michigan, USA - KBS C2-4 metaG | ecosystem: Host-associated > Plants > Roots > Rhizosphere > Soil | place: Michigan, USA... | reverse complement strand
TATTAAATGCCCGATTGAATGAAGTATCGAACTGATGTGTTCGGCAGCTTTTACGGCCAGGTGTAAGAGATGAATTGCGACTAGCGTTTTCATAAACAAGGATTGATTTGTGGCACAAAATTGCGGTGGAAACGCTTTTTTGCATAACGATATTAGGCGAACAGCGTGAAAATGTCGGTGAATGAATTACCCTTGTCGCCGATGTGAATGAAATTATCGGTGAGGATATCGCCGGTTTAAAGGCGGATTTTATATCTTTAGATGATTGTCAACCAATAAAGTTTAATCACAATTTAAAAACTGACTATGAAAGCTCTGCTCATCCTTCTCGCTGCGGCAGCGGTAATTTTATCATCCTGCCATGTATCCGTAAAGAAAACTATTGGCGATGTTGATTCATCAGCCACAAAAAGCTATACCGTGCCCGATGACAGCGCCATTACCAAAGCTGTTGCCGACGCATACACCGCCATCAGCTTTAAGGAAGGCGAAAAACCGCGGTACGACGAAATAAAAAATTACTTTATTCCCGAAACGCAGTTTATAAATTTCCGCACCGACACGGCACAAATAATCACGCTCAACCAGTTTGCCGGCGTATTTAAGAACTTCATCGAGACCACCAAAACCCACATGTTTTACGAGGAAGAATTATTTGGCCGCACCGAACAATTCGGTAAAATAGCGCATCGCATTAGTACCTATGTAACCTATTTAAACACGCGCGACAAACCAACCGAACGCGGTGTAAACAGTTTCCAGTTGATTAAAACACCTAAAGGCTGGCGCGTAACCAGCATTATATGGGATGTGGAGAAACCTACGCTTAAAATACCGGATTATTATTTAAAGAAATAATCGCTGCCCCGAGTTTAGTCCGAAGGAAGTAATTCGTGGTGCGGCATGGCTTAAGCTTCCAACTTAACGACTCCGGGAAAGGCCGGGCGAATTGTCATATCACTTCAAAAATGATTTGCCGATTTTCAGCTGGTTTTCTCCTTTGTAGATGCCCAAAACCCGTTTAGCCCGTAACAAAAACAGCCCTAAAAACGGGCATAATGCGTTTTGCCCGTAACAAAAATGGTATCAAAAACGGGCAAAAGCCGATTTGCCCATCTACAAAAACACCCCAAAAACGGGCAAAACGCGTTTTGGTCGTTGCATCATTTTTGGGCTCTTATCGGTTCAAAAACAGCTCCCATTTACTGGAAATAAGGTTTTTGAAACTCACAGACACCCAAAACATCAACTTCAGCATGTCAAAAACAGGAAAATGTTTTTTTAAATTTACAGGAGGTGCCTTGGTTAAATTATTATCCGCAGAAAGCGGTCGAAAAGGCAGACTGGAAAGCACATACAAATATACAGATAATGGACAAAATAATCAACCGGCTGATAGACATATCTTCAATTGCCATTTGGGATGCTCGCCACTATAGCGATGGGTTTAAAACCTTGAGTGTTCGAAACATGCTTTTGTCCACTGTTTTTGCGATGGGTGTTACCCATCGCTGACAGATGTAACCCTTACCAGGGTATTTGGTTTGTACAATAATATGGGATTTACCTTAATCTGAGAACCCTGAAAGGGTTCCATCTACCAGCGCAGGGCACCGCCCTGCGTCACCAGGACAGGTTTCGAACACGCAAGGTTTTAAACCCATCGCTATGAAAAAGCTGCCGAAAAATTTTGAAAGCTATGTCCTTGGGCTTTCTGTATAGCCTATTACATTAGTATTTCGCCTACCTGCCCAACTAATCTTTTATCCTATGCAGTTTTGTGCTAATTTCGCAGCGCAAATACAAGGCTTTAATGGTCAGTTTTTTTAAGGCGCTCAATCCGCTTAATATTTTATGGCTTGCAGTAATACTGTTCCTGTCGCGGGCGGGATTTTTATTGAACGCGCCCGCAAAAACCGAATTTGCATTCTCGGAGCCTGTTGCACGACTACTGCTTGCACCCGGCGACTATCTTAATGCCGCCCCTACCAGCTACAGCATTTTACTGGCATCAGTTTTTGTATTTATACAGGCTATTTTGCTTAATCACCTGGTAAATCACTTTAACTTATTGGGTAAGCCCACGTTTTTACCGGCGCTCATGTACGTTACCGTTTCGGGGTTATTTAAACCGTTTTTGGTGCTGAGCCCGCCGCTGCTTTGCAATTTTTTGGTGATATGGATGCTGTTCAAGCTGTTTAAGCTATATAAAAGTAACGATGCCAAATCATCAGCGTACGATTTAGGGATGATGGTAGCCGTTGGTTCGGTAATTTACCTGCCTTTTATTTACTTCTTTTTGGCTGTTTGGATAGCTTTATTCCTGTTCCGTCCGTTTAATTGGCGCGAAATTGTTGCAGGTATTATTGGCTATGCTACTATCTTTTTCTTCCTGGCAGTTTACTATTACATGAACGATAGTATCAAACAATTTTCAGACATCTGGCTGCCACTGGGTACAAAGTTTCCGGATAGTATCAATATTCATTATTACAATTACCTGGTACTGGTTCCGGTAATAGTTGTCCTGGTGCTTTGCTTTTTTAAGTTGCAGCAAAACTTCTTTAAAAGCTACGTGCAGGTGCGCAAATCGTTCCAGTTATTGTTTATTATCTTTTTAATAGCTGGCCTGTCATTTTATGTGAAAACGCCGTTTAATCTAAATCACTTTCTGCTGTGCACAGTTCCGTGTGCAGTGTTTTTTGCTTATTATTTTTTGTATGCAAAGAACAGGTGGTTTTACGAATCGCTGTATTTATTACTGCTAATCAGCGTTATCTATTTTCAGTTTAACACTTTTTAACTTTTACATTCGTTCAAATCACCGCTGTTGTGTTAGTTTTGTAACGTATTACACAAAAAATCAATTTAATGAAATTTGGAGTAGTTGTATTTCCCGGTTCCAATTGTGATGAAGACATCATCTACGTATTGGAAAAAATAATGGGCCAGCAAGTGGTTCGTTTATGGCATAAAGACCACGACCTGCAGGGCGCCGACTTTATTGTTTTACCCGGTGGTTTTTCTTTTGGCGATTACCTGCGCTCTGGCGCTATCGCCCGTTTTTCGCCTATCATGACGGAAGTTATACAGTTTGCTGCCCGTGGTGGTTATGTACTGGGTATCTGCAACGGTTTCCAGGTATTAACGGAATCTGGCCTGCTGCAGGGTGCATTGCTGCATAACGAGAACCGTAAGTTTATCTGCCGCAATATCTATATGAAAGCGCAGACGCAAAATTCATTGATTACCGCGCAGATAGACCCTGAAAGAGCTCTGAAAATCCCTATCGCTCATGGTGAGGGCAATTACTTTGCTGACGCGGATGTGTTGAAGTCATTGTATGATAACGACCAGGTACTGTTTAAGTACTGTGATGAATCTGGCATGATAACCAGCGAATCAAATCCTAACGGCTCGTTGGACAACATCGCCGGTATTACCAATATCAATCGCAATGTATTCGGCTTTATGCCGCATCCGGAACGTGCTTCAGACATACTGGTAGCCAACGAAGACGGCCTGGCTATTTTTGAATCGATATTATCGCTGGTAAAAGCATAGAAAGAAGTCCTTAGTCTTAAGTCGCAAGTCCAAAGTCCCTTTTTGACTCAAAACTCAAGACTAAGGACTTAAGACTAATAAACATGGAAGCAACCCTGGTTATCGATATCGGCAATACGTTTACAAAGATTGCTGTGTTCAAACAAAACCAGGTGCTTTATACAGAACAATACAAACTACCGGACGAGGGAATAATAAATAATATCCTGGCCGGTTACCCGATAAATAAAGCCATTATATCATCGGTAAAAAAAGAAAAAGAGGGATGGCAAAATGTACTGGCGCAAAAAGTTAAGCCGGTATATTTTAATGCCGGGATGACAAGTGGCATAACAAACCATTATTTAACCCCGCAAACCCTTGGAGCCGACAGGCTGGCTGCAGTTATAGGCGCTTATCACTTATACCCCGGTAAAAGTAATATGGTGATTGACGGTGGCACCTGCATAACATACGACTGGGTTGATGCAGTGGGAAATTATTTTGGCGGCAGTATATCGCCGGGGTTAAATATGCGTTATAAGGCATTAAATAATTATACTGCAGGCCTGCCGCTGGTTGAAGCTGACGAAACATTTGCCGCCATCAGCGGCAACAATACTAAATCGGCCATACTATCAGGCGTGCAGAACGGGATAAAATATGAATTGGAAGGCTTTATTAGAAGCTATATAAAACAAGGAGAAGAACTAAATATTGTGCTTACAGGAGGCGATAGCAATTTTTTTGATACGCTGTTAAAAAATAGCATCTTTGCCGCCTGTATTAAAATTGAACCCCTGCTGGTTCTTAAAGGATTAAACGCAGCCATACAAACTAATAATGATTAAATATACCAGGCTTTTTATACTACTGATATTTGCTGTTTCTGCTTTCAGGGCTAGTGCGCAAACAAACGCTACCACCAGCTCCCCTTATTCAAGGTATGGTTTGGGCGATATTGACCAATCTGTAATGCCTCAGCAAAGAGGTATGGGTGGTATAGGCGCTGCCATCAACAAAATAAATAACTATAACACCATCAACGTGCTTAACCCGGCATCGTACGCCGAAATAAACTATACCACTTTTGATATAGGCATCTATGGCAATTCTATTGGTTTAAGCCAAACCGGCCAAACCAGCACGCGCAATGGCAACTTCAGGTTAAGCCACGTTAATTTTGCCGTACCGGTAAGCCGCCGCTCTGCGTTGAGCTTCGGTTTAATGCCATACAGCGAAATGGGTTATAACTTTAAACAAACAAGGGCTAATTTCGGTACCGGCTTGCCGGTTGATACCAACCATGTAAATTACCTTTATACCGGTGACGGTGGTTTATCGAAAGCTTATTTAGGCTATGGCTTCGGAGTAGGTAACCATTTCCGGGCAGGTGCTAACGCATCGTATATATTCGGTAACCTGATACAAAACAGCTCTACCGAAATTGTACAACCAGACGGAACGCCGCTTTACGGTACCCTTAACTCGAGGATTCAGCAAAGTAACAGTGTGGGCGGATTAAGCTATGATTTAGGCCTTCAATATTCTATCGACTGGGCTAATAATACCAAGCACTTAACCTTTGGTTATTCTACCTCGTTGGCTGGTAACATAAGCAATCATGAGTCGAATGTTGTGTATCACTACATCTACGATGCCAGCGGTAACCAGAAAACACCTATTGACTCGGTTATAAACCGGCAGGATGCTAAAACAACTATAAGACTGCCAAATGTTAACCATTTTGGTGTATCGTACCAGTATGACAGCCACTTTTTGGTAGGTGCCGATTTCACTATGGGTACCTGGAGCAACCTTACTATAAATGGTGTTAATCAGGGCTTTCAAAACAGCAAAACGTTCGCCGTGGGTGGTCAGTACACGCCTAATAATAATGCATTACGTGATTACTTTGCAAGAATGGATTATCGCCTAGGTTTTATTTACGACCAAACTTATATCAAATTAAATAATACCAACGTAAACCGTACCGCCGTTACCTTCGGTTTAGGCCTGCCGCTGGCGCCTACCCAAACGCTGAGCAGTTTTTATAAAATAAACGTGTCAGCCGAAGTAGGTAAGCGCGGTACTTTGGATAATGGCCTGGTAAGGGAAAGCTATGTGAACATACACCTGGGCTTTGTGCTTAATGATAAATGGTTCCAGAAATATCAGTTCCATTAATTCTGTCTGTATAGTTCGGGATACTTCATTGGGGCTTACTGCGTTATATTATTGGTTTTCCGACGATTTTTACTCATGAATAAAGCTGTATTAAAAAAAATACTTATCTACCTGCCGGCGCTGTTTGCCGGCATGTTTCTTTTCAGCTCGTGCGAAAACTCGTTGAATGATATCAAGAAAATCTCATCGGGCGAAGATGATAAACCAATATCGCGCTCTACCGGGGTAGATGTGATTTGGAGCGATTCTGCAAAAGTGAAGTTCCACCTTACAGCGCCGCTGATGATTGATTATACCGACAATTCGCCCAAACCCTACAAAGAATTTCCAAAAGGCGTTAAGCTGATTTTTTATAACGATTCATTGAAAGAAGCAGGGAATGTTGTTTCAGACTATGCTATTCAGCGAGAAAAGGAAAATCTCGTAGAATTCAGGAAAAACGTTGTGGCGACTAATGCCGCGGGCCAGGTTTTTAAATCGGATGAACTGATTTATGATATGACGGCGCGGACTTTTAAATCAAGTAAGGCTGTCGTAATAACCAATAAGGAAGGGGATGTTGCAGAAGGATTCGGATTCGAAAGCAACGAAAGCATGTATCCGTGGCAAATGGGCAGTACTGTCGGTTCATTTCACGTAGATGAAAAGCAGGTGGGGGAATAATAATTCCGGATGTCGGGTTTTGGAATTTCGATTTCGGATTTAATTGGCAGGCGATTTTTGGGACGAAATCACCTGCTTTGAGTCTTTCGTGCTTCCCGATTTTTCGTGTAAAATTTATACAAAATTTTGTGTTATAGAATTTTACTAAAAATTGTATCTTGCGCCCTCTTTTTAGTAACATAAAATAAAATTATAGAGTTATATGGGTATTATGGGTTTTTTGCGGGAACGGATGGGGAAGATTCTCGCAATTTCTATCGGTATTGCATTATTCGCGTTTATCGTGGGTGAAGTTGGCAAGTCGGGCAGTTCTTTTTTCAGAGATGATCGTAACCTGCTTGGTGAAGTAAGCGGTGAAAAAGTTGAATACGACAAGTTCAATAAATTATACGAACAGCAGAGCAACCAGTTCAGGCAGCAATCGGGCCAGGCAACTTTAACGCCTCAGTTTGCCGCTTATGTACAGGAGTCTACCTGGAACAGTATGGTAAGCCAGATGATACTTAAAAAGGAAGTTGAAAAGCTTGGCCTTTCCGTAGGTGATGATGAAGTCAACAACATGGTTAACGGTAATAACCCCGACCCGCAAATTGTGCAGGCTTTCGGAAACCAGCAAACCGGTAAAGTTGATGTAACCAGGTTCAATAACTTTAAAGCTCAGCTCAACGCATCAAAGGCTAACGACCCTATCAGGCAGCAGTGGAACGATTTCATCGAAGCCCTTGGTACAAACAAGCTGAGCCAGAAATACCTGTCGATAGTATCAAACGGTCTGTATGTTAACTCGCTGGAAGCAAAAGAAAGCTACCAGGCTAAAAACAAGCTGGTCAACTTTAAATATGTAACGCTTGACTATGCATCAGTTCCGGATAACAAGGTAACTTTAACCGATGCTGATTACCAGGCTTATTATGATGAGCACAAAAACGAGTTTAAAACCCCGCAGGAGCTAAGGACATTTGATTATGTAAGCTTTAACGCGGCACCATCAAAAGCTGATACGGCTGCGGTTAAAGTGCAGGCTGACAAGCTGGCTACAGAGTTCAAGGCTTCGACCAACGATTCTTTGTTCGTTCAGATAAATTCGGAAGATAAAGCACCGCTTAAGTTTGTACACAAAGGCCAGCTGGAACCAAAACTGGATTCGGTTATGTTTACAGCAGCTAAAGGCTTTACTTATGGCCCATACCTGAGCGGTAACACTTATAAAATTGCAAAACTTGTTGATGATATAGTTGGTCCTGACTCGATAAAAGCACGCCACATACTTATCGACCCGTCTGGAATCGGTCTTGAAAAAGCAAGGGCTAAGGCAGATTCGATTAAAAAACTTATACAGGGCGGTAAATCATTTGCTGAGTTGTCAACACAGTTTTCGGTTGATAAAGCAGCTGCGGCTAAAGGCGGTGACCTTGGTACTTTTGCACGCGGTTTAATGGTTCCTGAATTTGACGACCAGATATTCACCGCTAAAAAAGGCGACCTAAAAGTGATAACCACTCAATTTGGTGTACACATTGTGGATATTGAAGACGAAAAAGGTTCATCTAAAGTAGTTAAAGTTGCAATTGTTGATGTTCCGCTAAAAGCAAGCAGTGCTACACAAACCGCTGTTTACAGCAAAGCGCAGGCGTTTTTAGCAAACCTTACCAAAGAGAACTTCGACAGTGAAGCAAAAAAGGAAAAACTTCAGATAAAAACCGCTACCGACGTTAATGGTGTAGCAGGTGCAATACCAGGTGTTGAAAGCGCCCGTGAAATTGTGAAATGGGCATATACTGCTCAGTCTGGCGATTTTTCAGAAAAAGTTTTCATCACCGGCGACCAATACATTGTTGCACACCTGTTGAACGTTAAGCCGAAAGGCCAACTATCACTCGACGCTGTGAAAAAACAAATTGAGCCAATGGTTAAGAACGCGGTAAAAGGCAAGCAGCTGACAGAAAAACTACAGGCAGCGCTTAGCGGTGCAAGCAATATCGACCAGGTTGCTCAAAAATCAGGTGGTAAAGTTGTTCCGGTTCAAAACATTGTTTTTGCAAACCCTATAATCCCTGGTGGTGGCGCCGAATACAAAGTTATCGGTTCAGTGTTCGGTGCGCAGCCAAACAAGCTTTCTAAAGTTGTTGAAGGTCAGCAAGGCGTGTATGTATTCAGCGTTGATAGCTTTATTAATCCTGCTCCGCTTACCAATACTGTAAAAGACAAGGAAACATTGGCACAAGGCCTGTTGCAGCGTTCGCAATCACAGGTATTTGATGCCCTGAAAGATAAGGCGAATGTAAAAGATTACAGAGCCAAGTTTTTATAAGAACTTTTTAAAGTAATTTTGCATCCGGGATGAGTTTATGCTTATCCCGGATTTTTTGTTTTAACAGGCTATGGAAATACAGGAAAACTTCATAAATAAAGTTGCACAAAGCGGTTTGGTAACGCTGGACCCGGCAATGTTTTATCCGCAGGGCGAAAGGGTGGTGTACGATATAAAGGATAACCTTTTTATGGAGCTCATTCTTAAAGAAAAGGATTTCCGGGAATTTGTAAAGGGGCACGACTGGGCTCAATACCAGGATAAATTTGTTGCCGTAACCTGTACTGCAGATGCTATTGTGCCTGCCTGGGCTTATATGCTGTTGGCAAATCGCCTGGCGCCTTATGCTAAAGAGGTTGTTTTTGGCGATGCAGAAGTGCTGGAAACCGTTTTGTTTGTTAAAAGCATAGCAACAATTGATATTGAACAATATCGCGACCAGCGCATCGTAATTAAAGGCTGCGGCGATATACCCGTGCCAGTATCGGCCTATGTTGAATTAACCAAAAAGCTTACCCCGGTGGTAAAAAGCCTGATGTTCGGCGAGCCATGTTCGACAGTGCCTATTTATAAGAAAAGGGATTAATCGCCCACGGAGACTTACGAAGTTTAACTCGATGTTGTTTGTTTTCAGGGGCCTCGTTGAGGGCTTCGCCGTTTAAAAACTTCGTAAGTCTGAAAATGCCGCCAAACATTTATCTACCAAATGTCATCTTCAGCTATAATAATTTACCTTGCAGATAGTTTATAGTCAGAGTCTTAAATAACAATAAATAAAATTAATTGTACTTAAGAAAGCGGCTAATAACCATACCAGATGAATAAATACATTCTGACTTTACTCTCCCTTATATTTTTTGCAGGCATACTATCAGCGCAGGAAAAGGAAATCACCTACACGGGCGAACCATCATTTAAACCAGGGGAAGAGCTGAGCTATAAATTAAAATATGGATTTTTTACTGCTGCCGAGGCGGTTATAAGAGTGGGTGAAAGCGATAAAAAATTTGAAGGCAAACCCGTTTATCATATTGTAGCCGATGCTAAAACTGCCGGTACTTTTGATATTTTTTATAAAGTACGCAATCGCTATGAAACCTATGTCGACGAGAAAACACTGGAGCCGTACTTTTATACCGAAAATCGCAAAGAGGCAAGTTACCGTCACACCGATAACGTTACCTTTGACCACGAAACAGAGAAGATAACGGCGGCTAAAGGTGTTTACCCGTTCAAGGGGCGGACTTTTGACTTTTTATCTGCGTATTACTTTGCAAGGAGTATAGATATTTCTAGAATTAAAATAGGCGATAAGTTTAAGCTGGACTATTTTTTGGAGGATGGCATTCATTCTATGGAGATAACTTACGCGGGTAAAGAGAAGATGGATTGCTCCGTCGGTACGTTTAATTGTTTGAAATTTAATCCCACAATTATCCCCGGGCGTGTGTTCCGTAAAAGCAGTAAGCTATATTTGTGGATTACCGACGACAATAACCGCATACCTGTAAAGGCGCATGTGGAATTGGTTGTCGGCAGCATAACAATGGATTTAACGGGTGCTAAAAATTTGAAATTCCCGCTGAATCCCTTAAAGAAATAATAATGATAGAGGTTGGTACTGTACTACTGCATGAGGATGTAATTAAGGAAAATTTTGTTTGTAACCTGAACAAATGCAAGGGCGCATGCTGTTTGGAGGGCGACTCCGGCGCACCGCTTGATGCTAATGAACTGGATATACTGAAAGAAATTTATCCGAAGGTAAAACCGTTTATGAATGCCAAAGGTATTGCTACCGTTGAAAGGGAGGGTACTCATGTACAGGATTTTGAAGGCGATTATACCACCCCATGCGTTGATACAAACAAAGAATGTGCATATGTAATATTCGAAAACGGTATTACCAAATGCGCCATAGAGAAAGCGTATGAGCATGGCGTCATCGACTGGAAAAAACCGATCTCCTGCCACCTTTACCCTATCCGTATTACCAAATACCCCGAATTTGATGTGCTGAATTATGATCGCTGGAGCATCTGCAGCCCGGCCTGCACGTTTGGTAATGAACTAAAGGTGCGCGTTTACGAGTTCCTGAAGGCACCGCTAATTCGCAAATATGGGGAGGAATGGTATGCAGAGCTGGAAGATTTTGTGGATGGTATGAACGATTAAAAAAATGTTCGAATGTGCGGATATGCAAATGCCCGTTCTTTTTCATTCGCATATCCGCACATCAGAAACACGAAGTCTTTTGAGCACTATTAAAAATTAACAACCAGCGAAAAATCCGCACGTCAGACTTTCTCTCCATACGCCAAATCCCCTGCGTCGCCCAGGCCTGGAACGATATAGGCTTTACTGGTCATCTCTTCATCCACTGCCCCAAGCCATAGCTTAGCTTTTGGCAGGTTGGCACGTACATGGGCAATGCCCTCTGTGCTTGCGATTACAGCTGCTATATGCAGATCTTTAATTTTATATTGAGCTATCAGCTCTTTGCAAACCTGCACCATGCTTTGCCCGGTAGCCAGCATGGTGTCGCACATTAATAAGGTTTTACCGTCAAGGTCAGGAGTAGATATATGGTCGATATTGATAACAAAGGCACCGGTCTTTTTTACTTTGCGATAGGCAGTTGCGAAAAGCGAAGCAGCATCATCAAAATAATTCAGAAAGCCCTGGTGAAAAGGCAGTCCGGCGCGCAGGATGGTGCCCAAAACGAGGTCGCCTTGCGGCAGGTTGATATTGGCTGTACCTAATGGCGTCTGTACTTCAAACTCTCCGTAATGCAGCGATTTACTCATCTCATAAGCCAGTATCTCGCCAAGCCGAATTAAATTGACACGGAAGCGGGCTTTATCCTGCTGTATGCCATTGTCGCGCAATTCAGCCAAAAACTTATTGGCGATGGTATTGGTTTGATTTAGAACGAAGGCCATGTGGTAGAGATTAGTTGTGTTTGAATGGAACAAGCTTTAAACGTTGGTTGTTTTGAATTTAAATCTACAAAAAATGAATACTAAAAACGATGCTGACATAAGGTTGTCACACATGGGTATTTATTTTGACACACCGGACATTAACTAATCCCTAATCTCTGCTCTCTAATCACTAAATTTGTATACACATGGATTTTAAGATAACATCTCAATATAAACCCACCGGCGACCAGCCCGAGGCCATCAGGCAATTGGTTGAAGGCGTAAATAACGGCGACCCGTTTCAAACCCTGCTGGGGGTAACGGGCTCTGGTAAAACTTTTACCGTTGCTAATCTTATAGAGCAAACGCAAAAGCCCACGCTGATACTAAGCCATAATAAAACACTGGCCGCCCAGTTGTATGGCGAGTTTAAGCAGTTCTTCCCGGAGAATGCAGTAAACTATTTTGTTTCGTATTACGACTACTATCAGCCGGAAGCTTTTATCCCGACTACTAACACCTATATCGAAAAAGACCTGCAGATAAATGAGGAGATAGAAAAGCTGCGCTTGCGTACTACCTCGGCGTTAATGTCGGGCCGGAGGGATGTTATAGTGGTTTCTTCTATCTCGTGCATTTACGGTATGGGAAACCCCGAAGATTTTAAGGAATCGGTTTTTAAGTTTGCCGTAGGTACCCGCATTAGCAGGAATGCTTTCCTGCACAGGCTGGTAGAGATATTGTACTCGCGTACCACCGCCGATTTTAAACGCGGAACATTCAGGGTAAAAGGTGATACCGTTGATATCTTCCCCGCATACATGGATTTTGCTTACCGTATTTCGTTTTTTGGCGATGATATAGAAGAACTTTCAAGTTTCGATGTGGGCACCGGTAAAACCGTAGAGAAGATGACCCATATGGTGCTTTACCCGGCCAACCTGTATGTTGCGCCACGCGAGCGTTTTTTACAGTCGATATGGGCGATACAGGAAGAGCTGGAAACCCGCAAAAAGCAGTTTATTGGTGATGGCCGTTTCCTCGAGGCAAAGCGCCTGGAAGAAAGGGTTAACTACGATCTGGAAATGATACGCGAGCTGGGCTATTGCTCGGGCATCGAGAACTATTCAAGGTTTTTTGATGGAAGACAGCCAGGTGCGAGGCCGTTCTGCCTGCTGGATTACTTCCCGGATGATTACCTGATGGTGATAGACGAAAGCCATGTTACTGTTCCCCAAATAAGGGCAATGTATGGCGGCGACAGGTCGAGGAAAATATCGTTGGTGGATTATGGCTTCAGGTTGCCGGCAGCGCTGGATAACCGCCCGCTAAATTTCCAGGAGTTCGAGAAGCTGGCTCCGCAAACTGTATACGTGAGTGCTACCCCCGGCGATTTTGAATTGGAAAAATCTGGCGGTGTAGTAGTTGAGCAGGTAATACGCCCAACCGGCCTGCTTGACCCTGTTATTGATGTTCGCCCTGTAATAAACCAGGTGGATGACCTTTTGGAAGAAGTAGACCGCACCGTTAAAATGGGCGACCGTGTGCTGGTAACCACGCTTACCAAACGCATGTCTGAAGAACTGGCAAAATATATGGACAGGCTGGGCATCAAATGCCGCTACATACACTCGGAGGTAAAGACCCTGGAAAGGGTTGAAATATTGCGTGGCTTGCGCCTGGGCGTGTTTGATGTGCTTATAGGTATCAACCTGCTGCGCGAAGGATTGGATTTGCCTGAAGTATCGTTAGTGGCCATATTGGATGCCGACAAGGAAGGTTTTTTACGCAGTGAACGCTCACTGATACAAACCATCGGTCGCGCTGCGCGTAATGACCGCGGGAGGGTAATAATGTATGCCGATAAAATTACCGACAGCATGCAGATAACCATGGACGAAACCAATCGCCGCCGCGATATACAAATTGCTTATAACACCTTGCATGGCATTACCCCGTTGACTGTCGGCAAAACCCGCGAGGAAATTATCGAACAGACATCCGTAATGGACTTTAAGGGCGGTGTTCAGAAAGCTTATGTAGAGGAGACTGCCGTAAGCCTTGCCGCCGATCCGATCGTAGCTTACATGACCAAGCCGGATTTGAAAAAATCGATAGAAAACACAAAAAAGGAAATGCTCGCCGCCGCCAAAAACATGGACTTCCTATTGGCCGCCAAGCTGCGTGATGAAATGTTTGCGCTGGAGAAAATGATGGAGGAGAAGTTTGACACGATTTAAGGATTGGATAGATTTTCAGGATTAAAAGAACATAATTGCTAAATTTGATATAAATGCAAAAGTAAGGCTATGCAATTATCAGACCTCGATTTTACAAAAACTTACAGTTATGCTGATTACCTTCAGTGGACTTTTGAAGAGAGGCTGGAGTTAATTAAAGGCAAAATCTTTAAGATGACACCGGCGCCTGCATCGGTACATCAGCGTTTGTCATGGGTAATATCGGGAGAGTTGTATAGTTACCTTAAAGGAAAGACGTGCAAAGCTTACGCCGCTCCTTTCGATGTAAGGTTGCCGCGAAAAGGCGTTAACGAAGATAAAAAGATTTTTACTGTAGTGCAGCCTGATGTATGCATTATATGTGACCCATCGAAAATTGATGCACGTGGATGCACTGGCGCCCCGGATATTATTATCGAAATACTTTCTCCGGGTAATAATCAAAAGGAAGTCCGTAATAAGTATGAAGTTTACGAGGAATCGGGTGTAAGGGAATATTGGCTCGTATCGCCGCAGGATAAGACATTTTTAATATATACTTTGGTTGATGGCCATTACCAGGCCTCAAGACCGTTAGCGGAAGGAGATTTGGTAACGACTTTAATACTGCCCGGTTTTGAACTTAGCCTGCAAACCGTGTTCGAAGGGATAGAATAGCTGCATAAGCGTGTCTTGTAACAAACCCCATCAACCCAACGTCATAAAACCAGGCAAAATCATATCCAAACATTTTTGCCGTTATAATATTATATTTGTGGACTTAACTGTGTAAAAATGTTTAAGGTACTATTAGAATTCCTGTTAACCGTTATATT
>Ga0105237_10005227_pt1 | contig 14686 bp, 16 predicted proteins | sample KBSC24metaG_FD_81520 | JGI IMG/M metagenome (GOLD analysis project Ga0105237, IMG submission 81520) | Corn rhizosphere microbial communities from Kellogg Biological Station, Michigan, USA - KBS C2-4 metaG | ecosystem: Host-associated > Plants > Roots > Rhizosphere > Soil | place: Michigan, USA... | reverse complement strand
CGCTTCGCGCAGGCGGTACGTGGGCACGGCGCAATATTAGCCGCAGTTGCGGTGGTTCCACCGGGCCCTTCGCCGCAGTTGCGGCAGGACGTGCCTTGTTGGCAAGCTGCCAGCAGACTACGGGATGCGCCCGTCCCGTACCCTCGGAGGTTGATCGCCATGACCCGTCCCCGCTCGCTCGCCGGCCGGGTCGTCGTCATCACCGGTGCCGGCCGCGGCATCGGCGCCGCCACTGCACGCGCCGTCGGCCGCGCCGGGGCGCGCGTCGCACTGGCCGACCTGTCCGGCGAGCTCGCGGCCGCGGTCGCGGCCGAGGTGGGTGGCGGGTCGTTCGGCCGCAGTGTGGACGTGACCGACCACGCCGCCTACGCCGCCTTCCTGGACGACGTCGAGCGGTCGCTCGGACCGATCGACGTATTGATCAACAACGCCGGCATCATGCCGGTGACCGAGTTCGCCGACGAGTCGGCCGAGTCGATCAGCCGCCAACTCGAGATCAACCTGCACGCGGTGCTGTTCGGCTCGCAGCAGGCGATCCGCCGCATGCGGCCGCGGGGGCGCGGGCACCTGGTCAACGTCGCCTCGGCCGCCGGCAAGGGCGGCTTCCCCGGCATAGCGACCTACTGCGCTACGAAGTTCGGCGTCGTCGGGCTCACCGAAGCGCTCAGCCGCGAACTGCACGGCACCGGCATCGACGTCTCGTGCGTGATGCCGGCGGTCGTCCGAACCGAGCTCACCGACGGCGTGCAGGACCACTGGATGATGAAGACCTCGACCCCCGAGGACGTCGCCGACGCCATCGTCCGCGCGCTGCACCGTCCCCGCCTGGACGTCTACGTGCCGACCTCGCTCAATGTCATGAACCGTTCGATGGCGCTGTGGCCCCGGCGGGCGCAGGCCTGGTTCCTGCGGGTGACGAGGGCCGATCGCATCCTCGCCGACGCGGCCCACTCGCCGGCCCGCGCGGCGTACGAGCAGCGCGCGCTCGCAAAGCGTTCCGATCGGTCGGCCAAGATCGGGGCATGAGCTATCCCCCACCGCGGTACCTGGGCGAGGGCGGCGAGATCAGCGCCGCCTACCGTCCCGACGCCACCGACCCGGAGTTCTCGTACGCCAACGGGACGACCGTCCACTACCTCGCGACCGGCGCCACCACCAACGGTCAGTTCGGGCTCTACCGCTGGGAGATGGGGCCGAACCGGGGCGGGCCGGACCCGCACTTCCACCGGTCGATCTCCGAGTCGTTCTACGTTCTGACCGGAACGATCAAGATCTACGACGGGACGTCCTGGCTGGACACCCATCCCGGCGACTGGGTGCACGTGCCCGAGGGCGGGGTGCACGGCTTCCGCAACGAGTCGGGCGAGCCGGCCTCGATGCTGCTGCACTTCGCGCCCGGCGCGCCGCGGGAGGCGTACTTCGAGGGGCTGCCCGAGCTGGGGTCGATGACCGACGAGGAGCGCGCCGCGTTCTTCCTCGAGCACGACACGTTCTGGCTCTGACGCGCGGCCCGATCCGGCCCGGAACGGTGCGGCGCCGCGGGGGCGATTTGGAACCACGGTTGCCCGCCAGGTAAGCTCAAATTACCGACGCGGGGTGGAGCAGCTCGGTAGCTCGCTGGGCTCATAACCCAGAGGTCGCAGGTTCAAATCCTGCCCCCGCTACTCCTTAGCTGCGACCGGACGTGGACTAGTTCCCGGCCGGTCGCAGCTTCTTTTTCGTACTTCAGCCGAAGTCCGAGTGTCCGATAGAGCTCCGCTCGATCGACCCGGTCGGCGCCGCCGAGCAGTCGAACCAGGTCGCCAGCGGCTCCGAGGGCGTCCAATACGTGCTGTCGCGTCAGGGGACGTGACCGATCGCCTGAACTCTCCCAGGTGTGGATCAGATCGGCCACCGTTGCGATTTCCGCTTGGATCTTCCGCGTCTCACTGGCAGCGAGCTGCGGGTCCATCCCGGCCCGGATGGCCGCCAACATGCGATCCAGTTCGGTGTTGAGCTGTTGCTCCCGCCGCCGGGCGTTCGCGATGTGCGCCGGCTCACGGTCCTTCTGGGCGTCGGCGTCCAGGATGGCCGCGACCGTGACATCTAGGTTCTGGGGCGCGGCAAGGTCGGCCAGCCACTGGTCGAGCGCGGCAGTGATCCGTTCCTCCCGAACGGCATATGTCGGCGGGTGGTCAGGCACGGACGGCACTGCGTACTGCGGACGCGTGGCGGTGCAGCGGTAGTAGGGCTTGCTCTTCATGGTGGCGCCGTTCATCGACTTGCCGCAGTGGCCGCACCGCACGAGCCCCGACAGCAGGTACCGCCCAGGCTCGGAGCGCGCTTGCCGAGGCCGAGTGGTGGGGTTGTTCCTAAGCCGGGCATTGACGCGATCCCAGAGCTCCTCGTCAACCAACGCGGGCCAGGCGATCTCCTCCGACCAGGCCCAGGCCTCGCGCTCTTGCCAGCGCTGACGCGACGTGGTGCCGAGCGCAGCATCGGTTGCGTCGACCAGCTCGTCGTGCCGTCGGAGTCGCCCCGCGACTTGTCGTCCGAGATACCGCGGATTCATCAGGATCGCTCGCACGGCAGAGCCACTCCACACGCCGGCGGAACGGGGGTGCCGGGTGGGACCGAACTCTCCTGGGCTGAGGAGACCCTCCCGCTCCAGCACCTGTGCGATCGACCGAATCCCGAAGCCTTGGTCGTACATGTCAAATATGCGCTGGACCACCGGCGCGGTCTCCGGGTCTGGCTCGAGCGTCCGCAGCCTGGCTCCGGCCGCCGCCTTCCGACGATTCGGATGAGGCAGGTCCGTGTCGATCAACTGATAGCCGTAGTTGGTCCGGCCGCCGAGCCAGCGGCCGGTCGCCGCGAGCGCCAGCATCGACGCTCGAGTTCGGTGCTGGATCCGCCGGCGCTCGGCCTTCGAAAGCCCGCCGAACAGGCTCATGACGAGATCGTGCGCTTCGCTGTCAGGGTCAAGCGCGCCGCCCACTTCGGGCACCCAGAGCTCGACGCCGTGATGCGACAGGATCGGGAAGACGAGCTGGAACTGCGGGCCCGAGAATGCCCGCTGCGGCTCCCCGATGACGAGCTTGGCCCAACCCCGGTCGCGTCGGCTCAGGTCGGCCAGCAGGGCGCGCGCCTGCGGGCGGCGGGACCAAGGCAGCGATCGGCTGATGTCGATGTCGTGGTAGACCTGAATGATCTTGCCGTTCTTGGGACCGATGAGTTGCTCGGCGAGCGAGAGCTGCCACCGCTTCGAGTCCTCCGGCGACTGGTTGTCCTCCGTACTGGTTCGGACGTAGGCGGCGAACGGCTCAGTCATGATCCATAGTCTTGACGGTGAGGTCAGGCGGCGCCAGCCCGTTCGCGACCGACGTCATCGCGACGAGCACGGATGATTCGTGCGAGCACCGCCGCTGCCTCTCGCGGCAGCTCAAGAGGCGCCTCGTCGCTACTAAGACTCAAACTTGCGCGCCGGTCCCTTTCCAACTCAAGCTGCGCCTTCATCCGATACCGCCGATCGTCGGCGCCGCCGCCAGGTGCCTGGGTGGAATCTCGGGGCACGCGGTCCGCTCGGCATTGGCTCGGCCGAAGGCGTCCGCAAGCTCAGCGGTCACCGTGTGCGCGTCGAGTCCAAGGACGTCCGCCAGCCAGCCGATCTGGCGGGCAGCTTCGCTGGCTGGATAGGTCGCAAGGTAGGCGGTGATCTCACGGGCGGCGCCGAGGCGACCTTCGACCCACTGCATTCGATCGCCCTGTCGGGCGATGGCGTCGCGAACGTGCAGGGTGATGAGGGGCTGCGCGTTCGCTGCCACGAAGACGTCCAGCGTCGCGCGGGGCGGAGCGAGGTGATCAGCGGGATCGGTGCCGTTGGGAAGCGCGGCGACTCTCGCATCGGCGTCGACGTAGCGGAGTCGCTCGCCGGCATCGAGCGCTGCTTTGCGACCAGCGCCGTCGCCGTCCATCGCCACGACGACCGCTGTGCGGTTCGCCCTCGCCACGTCGGCGACCTGCCGTGCGTGGGTGACGGTGAACGCGGTCCCGCAGGCCGCGACCGGCAGAAGCGCGCCGCCGTTGTACTGCCGGGCGGCAATGGCAAGGACATCTACCGGTCCTTCGACCACGACGGGCTGACTGGCACCTTCGCACGCCAGACCCTCGTGGAGCCCGAACAGCAGTGAACCTTTGTCGAACAACGGGCTTTGGGTGCTGTTCAGGTACTTCGGAGCACCCGGGTCCCCGGAGAGGTCACGTCCGATGAAACCGGCGATCGTCCCGTCTGGCTTTCGGATGCCGAACAGGACACGGTCTCGGAAGGCGTCGATCAGCGAGCCGCGGCTGGAACGGCGGGCCAACCCGGCATCGAGCAGCACCTGCTCGTCATACGCGCTGCGCAGTTCGCTCGTGAGTCGGGTCCACCCGGGCGGTGCGTAGCCGATCACCCACGCCTCGCCGAGTCCACCTGCGTCGATGCCCCGTTGAGCAAGGTAGGCGAGTGCCGCGTGCTGCCGCGGCTTCTGCGTGAAGATCTCGGCGGCCGCGCGAGTTGCCTGCTCGAGCACCTTGAGTTGCTCAAAATCCTGGCTGCTCATCATCGGCTCACATCGCGAGTTCGGGCGCGTCGATCCCGAACTGCGGGCGGCGTGTGGCGAACTCGAGCTGGGGTACTCGCGTCGCGGCGACGGTCGACCAGCCATGGGCCACGCTGGTCGCCTGCAACTGCAGGCCGCGCTGTTCGGCGAACTCAATTACCCGGTGCGTGAGCTCCGCCGCTCGATCGACGGTGCGCTCTGCGATCTGGCCTGACCAGGTGCGATCCTGCGCGATCCGGTACCTCACCACGACCGGCTCGGCCTGTGCGCCGACCGACTCGCGCAGCAGGTTCTCGGCCGCTACCCGAGCCGAACGCTGAACGATCAGCGCCCGCGCCGCCTCGAAGTCGACCGGGGTGTTGGTCGCGGCGGAGCGGACGCTGCTGAGTGCAGCCAATTCCCGATCGATGCAGTGCACGAGCAAGTCGCGCGCATGCTCGATCGACATAGGCGCTTCGCGGTGCGCAACCGCAGTAAGCGCGAGGTATGCCTCTGGAACGTCAAGAAACGGCTGCAGCTCGCCCCAAGCCGCCTCCACCTGCCGCTCCGTGGTCGCCGGAGCCAGCACCAAGTACCGATCAGCACGCGAGTCGTACGCGTACAGGAACCCTCGGCCGTGAGCTTCGACCGGGGCAAAAGAGACCCGGACGGTGCCGTGCTCACCCCACCGCATCCCGAAGTCGATCTCGGGTCCGGCCGCGGCGAAGCCGGCTGCCCGCATCGCACTTGAGGTCATCCAGAGTCGGCCGTTCTCGGACCGAGCCTGTGCACGCATCGCGCCTCCCAGTCGAGATTTGGTTCGACTCGAAGGCCCCGGCGTCGGGAATTCGCCAAGCTGGATTGGCCAACGGCCCACCGGGATCAGGCATCCGACGCCCGTCCACACGTCCGGGACGCCGGCTCTGTGCGTGCGATCATGACCATCGTGAAGATCGCCGTCGAACATTTCCTGGACGTTGGAGAGCAAGGCGCCAACGGCGACTGGGGCTACTTCTACGAGGGCGATCTATTCACGTTCAGCGCCGACTCGAACGCCGGCGCGACGCTCAGGGCGCGGATCTACAGCGATACGCCTAGTCGTGCGTCGTTCCTCGATTCGCGGGACGAGATGGACGCGTCGCCGTTCGTTGACGAGGCCGTCGCGTACCTGCGCAGCCGCGGGGCGACGGAGATTCATTACCTCGGTCCAGCCGGTTACGACATCTGGTCGCGTGCCGAGTAACCGCCCAATTGCCGACCCGGCGGCACCGACCTAGTTCACTTGGGCGCGCCGAGCCGTCTGCGCGGCGACCGGTCCGTTCGTTCGTCGCGCAGATGAATCTTGGTCGTGCGCCCGACGAGGATCCCCCGTATGGGTTCGACCATTCAATGGTTGCGGGTTCTTGGCGCGACTGGTGCGCCCGCGCCCGCCCGATTCTGCTCTACGCCTCGGCCGGCGCTCGTCGCCGCGTTCGGGCACTTAAGGTCAGCTCTGGGTTCAGCCACCCTTCGACAAAGACCTCAACCGAAGAGAGAGGCGAGTCTGCGAGCCGTCGATTAGGCGACGCTCGCACCAGCCCCGCGTTACTCATTTACACGTCTTGCTCATCGAGTCCAAGTGGCAGAGCGAAGTTTGTCACGTTCTTATCGATCCATTCCGTAATAACAGAGGTCGACGTGTCAAACGTGAATCCTTGTGTCGGTGCACTCGTTGTGACTGATGGACGAGATTCCAGGAGCTTCTCGTGCAATAGTCGCGCCGGAGCGCTATCAGCCATGAGAAGATCCGATTCGGCGTCCCCCATTGCCACGGCGAGCGCCCGACCTTCCTTGGCGATGCGAGCCGTCACAAGGGCCTTGCCGAGACTGGTGCCACTAAGCGGCGCGGCCGGATCGGCTTGTACCTTTGCGACGTCGAGTCCATAAACCTCAGTTATGCCGATCGCGCGTCCGATCTCGCGTGCCAGCTCGAGTGGTGCGCCAGTGATGAGTACTGGAGCAATCAACATTTGTCGCAGCTTACGCACGAGTGGACGCGCAAATGGCATAAGCTTCCCGTGCACCGTCGCTACTTCGCGCGCGAACGTGGCCGCCGATTGCTCAATGTCGCCAACCGAGTTCAATACGTACAATCGCGCATATGCCGCAGCGGCACACTCTGCGAACTGGTCGTGATCTATCGCCCCTTGCTCGTAGTCCTGTTGATGCATGATAAGTCTTGCCCTCAGTTCGGCTACACCTTCAAGGTGCTGGGCATGTACGCTTCGCGCCCACTCGGTGATCGACCATCCGTTGAACTAGGTATTGTCGAGGTCAATCGCCGCGAACGCTGGCATGAAGTTGCTCGGGAGAGCACCGCGCGGATAAAGGTGGCAGCGTCTGTCATCGTGCACCCAGCCTTGGGTGGTGTCCACCTTGCGTAACTCGACGCCCTGGTAATACGTCGTCCGTGTCATTTCGTCTCGTCGCCGGCTAAATATGAGGAGCCCGCTCGACTCGTGTTCGTCGTCGTTTTCGGGCTCAAAGATGAGTAGGTAAGTGTCCTCCCGTACGGTTCCGAAGGATCTCCACCTGCGTCCCGATCGTGGATGGCAGGGTAGAGCCGCTCAAACAATGCCGCGACCTCAGACCCGCTAATCCACATGGTCACATCATCGAGACTCACGTAATCGCGGGGCCGGCCGTTGGGTTCTACGACGCAGATCCACCGATGCTCTTCTCGCGTCGGTTCGTCCGGTGTCTTCTCCGCTTTCCGGTGAGTATTGAACTCGCGCTTGATCTCATCGGCGATTGCGGGGGGAAAGACGAGGTGGATTTGCTCAATAACTCCCGGACGGGCCGAGGAGCCGCTCTCGACATTCCGTACGCTCGAAGCGTTAACACCCAAGATCTCAGCCACGTCCTCGGGGGTCATACCGGCGCGTTTACGTGCTTCGATGACTAGCTCGGCGAATCGAGGTTTGCGCTTAGATTCGGGCATGGCCGAAGTCTAGAGGCAGCGCTGCCAGTTCCACAACGATCGCAAGTCCGCGACCGTTCGCCGTTATCCCGAACGTTCCACTGGGCCGAGTGCACCTGCTACAAGTTCGGATTCGATCATTTTTTCGCTCTGTGTTGCTGAACCTGTTTCGAAGGGCGTAAGACCGTATCCCAGACCAACAATCGCTTGAGAAGGCGAGATGGCAACAAGCGTCGCGTACCGGGTTCTTCCCCTGACGGTGAGGTTTGCGAACGGGAGCTCTGTCGGTTCTAATTTGTCCGTTCTCAATGCTGCGCTCCCGGTGTGGGGCGTGACTCACTTGGGGCAGGGCATTTGCGTTCCCGAATCCGCGTTTATGTTTGGTGGTAACGACCCGTGGACACTATCCGGCGCGTTGATTTCGACTCTCGATTGCAGAGGAACGGCGTCAGAATGACACCGCTTGACGTTGTCGCGTATATTCTGTTTGCCCTGAAAAATCATGCCGAGATGCCCCGGATTGACCGAATTAGCCGCGCTCATGTCCTAGGTGGGCGTGACGATTAGGTCAAGTCACAGGCGTGGCAGTGTCATCGGGACGCGAGGTGAGCCGCGGTGGTAGTAGACATCGGACTGGTCGCCGCGGTGGTAGGAACCGCGGCCACGGTGCGAGTCGTGGCACAACAGATTCGGCTCAGCAGGCGCGACCGCCTGCACACGGAGCTGATGCGGGCGGAGCTTGAGCGGACCGGGCAGGTCGGCACTGCTGGTACGGCCCTACAGGGACTCGTGGCCGCGGAACATCCTGAGCCTGGTGCTACCGAGCCAGCCGTTCCTACTCGACCACCATCGTCTTCGGCGACGGTGCCGGCGCCGCGCCCCTCACGCTAACCGTTCTGTGTGGGCTGACGGCACTCGCTCAATGCGCGGAGATGGAACTTTCTCGCCTGCAGTCGACCTGCTGTCCTAGTCAGCAGTGCAGCGTAATCGATCACTAGGCCAGAATCCCGGCCAGTACCTCAAGCGCGAGTCCGATACCGGCTACGGTTATCGACCGCTGGACATGCTTGTACTTGTTCCAGGCGATGACGCTCATCTCGCGCACCTGCTTGGCAAGCATCGGGACGAGGTCAGCGTTCCGCAACCCATCGGCCAAGTCGTCAACCGCCCAGAAGCGGGCGTGGCCGAAATACAGGAAATTGTCGACCGCTTCGGTTTCCAAGCTCTTGCTGCGTAGTCGAGGCCGCACCGTCCAGGCCACCAGCAGCACCGCGACGGCAAGCACGCCGATGCCAGTCCAGAACGCTACTGCAGCTAGACCGCTAAGGTCGTGAAAGATGCGGTGGTCGGAGGTCAGTGCCAGGACCCCGGCAATCAATCCGGACTCGATAGTCAGCGCGAAGTTCGCTTTGCTATCGACGTTACTCGTCCAGCCGGCGACCGCGCTGTGAATACGCCAGCCACGCTCTTCGGCATCATTCATGCGGGAGCCCAGTGCCAAAACGAGCTGTAAACCGTGAATACTCGGTTGCCGATGGTCTTGAACATCGGGCCGCTCCACATCGGTTGGCCGCCGTCGGAAAACGCTACATCGTTCGACATCGGTTCGTAGACCTCTTTGGTGATGTAGATGCCAGTGCCAGTTTCGGTCAGTTTGGCGGCCGTGTTCGGCGCGCTGCCGCATGAGATCAGGTCGTTGTCGCCTCGGATGCCCGTCCGCGTGATGAGCGCTTCGCCGGAATCGACCCCGACGCCGTGGTTGAGGTTCCAATGCTGTGCGATGTCAGTCCATGTCTCGTTGATCTTCTCGCGCAGGTAGCCATGGACGAGCCAGTTGACGGCGAGCGCCGCTCGGACAGCCTTCGTCTCCTTGTCGTCGCCGATGAAGACGGCGAGCACGCGGTCGCCGTCGAAGCCACGGATGGCACCGCCATAGCGGGCCAGGATGGAGGTCGCGCCGTTCAGATAGCTGCGCAGTATCTTGGCGACCACCGGCTTCTTAATGCTCTGCGCCAGCTTTGTCGAGCCGTCCATGTCGCAGTAGACGTAGGTGGCGTCCACGAGCACACCTTCGTTCTTTTCCAGCTTGATGTCGGCTACATCTGGCACCGTCGTATAACTCTGGCGCACGTTGATGTAGCTGTTCAAGATGTCGGCTGACTTCCTTTCCAGTTGGTCTGAGTAGTAACTCATGTCCCCCATCCCTCCGCCCTCATCCTCGGCCTTGGCCATGGCCTTGGCGGCAGCTTAGCAGGCGGGTGTGACACTTCGAGGCAACAGGTTTACATGCTCTACTGGGCGATTTCCGTTGTGTTATTCGTTGAGCAGGAACGTCAAAGCGGCGACCTTACTTCGAAGTGGTACTCACGACGTTACGGTCAAGCTTTCTCATCGTCACGTTGCTCGCCCTTGGCCTCAACGGTGGCACCGTACTGCGAAGCAGGGCAGCGCTTACCAAAGCGTCAACCGAGCTGGCAACATATCTGACAAGGAGTCCAGACGCGCCCGTGCGCTAACGCTGTGATGCGACCTCTAACTCCGGCTCAACACCTGATCGCGAAGTGCACATACCTTGCGCGCCCTCACGTCTCGATTGCATCTGCGTCGATGTCTCAGAATCGGCGGCCCGGTCGCCCAACTGGCGTCGGACCTCGGGGCATACCGTCGGGTTGTCATCGTTGTTTGCTGGGGCGCCGGCCCCGGGTTCGGGCCCTGGCTCGACCTTGGAGGTGGTGGCCATGAGGACCACGACATCCACTCGGCGAGGGGCGCCTTGGTGCCGGTCGCCGACCCGCTGTTCACGTTGGGCGAGCGGCAGGCGATGGCTGGATTGCTGTCCGGGTACAGCGGCCTGACTCGTGATGCCTACGCCCTAGACCTGCGTCAGTACACCGCCTGGTGCACCCAGCACGGGTTGCACCTGTTCGCGGCCGGGCGGGTCGACATCGAGACCTTTCGCGGCGACATGGAGACCGCCGGCAAAGCACGGGCCACGATCGCGCGACGGTTGTGCACGATCGCCGGGTTCTACCGCTACGCGGTGGAGGAAGAGCTGCTCGACCATTCCCCGGCCGCGCACGTTCACCGGCCACGGCTGGACTACGAGTCCCACGCCACCGCACTGGACCGCAACGAACTCGGCGCCCTGCTCGTCGCCGCCGGCCTCGGCACCGCGCAGGAACACGCGCTGATCTCGCTGCTGGCATTGAACGGGCTGCGGATCAGCGAAGCCCTCGGCGCCGACATCACCTCGATGGGCAGCGAACGCGGCCACCGCACCCTCACCGTGCTGCGCAAGGGCGGCAAGATCGTCACCATCCCGCTCGCACCCCGTACGGCTCGCAGCCTCGACCTCGCGATCGGCGAACGCCTCGACGGGCCTATCTTCACCCGCCCGCGCCGACGGCCGACGCCTGGACCGGCACGGCGCCAGCCGCATCGTCCAGCGCGCCGCCAAAAGGGCCGGCATCGACAAGCCGATCAGTCCGCACACCCTGCGGCACGCGTTCATCTCCGCCGCCCTCGACGCCGGCGTCCCGCTCCGTGACGTCCAAGAAGCCGCCTCACACGCCGATCCGCGAACCACCATGCGATACGACCGAGCCCGCGCATCCCTCGACCGACACGCCACCTACATCGTCGCCGCCTACCTCGCCGGCGCCGCCCGTTGAACCCGACATCGTGCCGCGCAGACCGTCGACGCGGCACACCGCAAGAGACCCGTCGATCTCGAGCACGATGCGTCATCTCGTCGGCTGCGAATATGGAGTGATCTGGCGCGTCGGCCTTGCTAGTGCCGCTCGCACCCCTGCCGATGAAGTTCAGCCTCAGAGGCAGGTCGGCCGGGCGGTCCGGGCAGCCCGCGGATGCACATGACCGTCACCAACTAGGCCTGCGCATGACGCGCTACCGATTTGACCGGACAACTGACGTGCCAACGATCGGCGCGACGTGGCCATCACACTGTCGTGAGCGGTGGTCACGGCCAGTCCATGTGCGAGGTGGTTCTGAGGTGCGGCCGGCCACGCTCGGCACGGCTCGCCAGAATCGTCAGCGGCGTGGCCTACCTTGATCCCATGGCAGACGGCAGCGGCATCGAGTGGACCGAGGCCACCTGGAATCCGACCACGGGATGCGACCGAATCAGCCCAGGTTGCGATCACTGCTACGCCCTGACGCTCGCGAAGCGACTAAAGGCGATGGGCAACCCGAAGTATCAGCAGGACGGCGACCCTCGAACGAGCGGTCCGGGCTTTGCAATCACGGAGCACCCGTCCGCGCTCGACATTCCTCACGGCTGGACGTCGCCTCGGTTGATCTTCGTGAACAGCATGTCAGACCTGTTCCACGCGCGGGTGTCACCCGACTTCATCCGCGAAGTCTTCCGCGTGATGGAGGAGACACCACGCCATACGTACCAGCTACTGACCAAGCGCCCGCGACGTGCGGCACGCATGGCCGCAGAGCTGCCGTGGCCGCGCAATGTGTGGCTCGGAGTCAGCGTGGAGACGAGCGACCAGCTGTGGCGCCTCGATGAGCTTCGGCGCGTGCCTGCGGCGACGCGCTTCGTGTCCGCAGAGCCCTTGCTCGGATCGCTCGCTGGGCTTGACCTCTCGGGCATGGACTGGCTAATCGCAGGCGGCGAGAGCGGCCCGAACCACCGTACGCTTGATCCCGAGTGGGTGCGTGAAATGCGAGATGCGTGCCGGCACGCCAGGGTCGCATTTTTCTTCAAGCAGTGGGGTGGGCGAACGCCGAAGCGCAACGGTCGCGAGCTCGACGGGCGGCTGTGGGACGAGATGCCGGTTCCTACGAAGGTGTAATCCTCAACGTCAGCATGTCTTTCACACCAGTCGGGTTAGTGGACGTCTTGCCTGCGGTGTGCACATTCTTGATCGCCGCGCGCATGTGCACGTTGCGGACGACGCCCACCAGGTCGCTCAACACTTCAGCGGGTCGCTCGATGATTCGAAACGCTTCGCCCTTCGCCAGCTCGGTCGTCAGGCGCTCCGCGATGGTGTCGATCCACTTGGCCTTGAGCAGCGCCTCCTGGGCCTTCCACTCAATCTCCCAGTCCTCGGCCGCGCCGAACAGATCATCGCTGGCGTTGTGCTCGGCGTGGTATCTGCGCCACTTCTCCTGCCCCAGCGAGGCTGACTCTCCGAAGTACAGCAGCCCGTCCCTGTGCCTGGTGGCGAACACCAGGTAATACAGTGGTTTCAGGTCCGCGCGAGTCCTGACGGCGATGATCCACGTTCCAGCCCCGTGCGCACGCTCGCGGAGCTTCTGCGCGTAGCCAGCGACCACGGCCTTTTCGGCAGCGTCCTTGTCAGGCAGGTGCTCCAGCCAGGCCTGCCTCCACCAGTCGCCGCCGCACACGTCGTCTATGCGCTTCAGCGATGCCTCAACGACCTTCCTACTGGTAAGCATTCCAGCGAACCGACGTAGGTGCGCCGTCAGGTTGATAAGCACCTCGGTCGCGGGCGCACCCAACCCGGTCGGCCGTTCGAAGATCGTTGCGACCTCGTCCATCGGAATGATCAACCCGCACGGATCGAGGTAGACGAACAGCGGGATCCCGCTCGCAGCGCCGAGCAGCGCAGGCAAGTGCGTCGATATGTCGCCGTCAGTGACCGTTGGCTCAGGGTCGAGACCTGCGCCCTCGCTGTCCACCACATGGCGCAGCTTCGCCACCGTCTGCGGGTCCTGCTCGACGAAGTGGAGTTCGACCTGGCGCGGCGAGTTCATTGCGGCGAGTTCGTGCGCCTTCCGCAGCAACATAGCGCCAGAACCCTCAGCGCCGTCGTCATATCGTCCCGGCCCGGCGTACCCGTCGATGAAGGCGACGCGCCCACCCGGTGACGTGCTCCCGGTCTTGCTCGCAAACGGTGTCGCGTACTGGTTGATGATCTCGTGCTTCAGGACGGCTGCAGGCATCTTGCTCTGGTGGAATCCGGTCACGGTCACGTGACACCCCCTCCGACACGGGCCGGACTGGCGGCGCGGCCATCGTTCGTACAGGGAGGGTTACCACGGGACGCAGCCAAGATCCACATGCCGCGCGGGCGCAGAGTCACGCACCGGGTGGATGCTGCTACCCAGTGTTGTCGCGCCGAGGCCTCGATATGTGCGAGAGAGACAGCAGATAACACCCTCGCCGAAGCAACGTCCAGGCCGTGTCAGATGCCCGGACTACCCGCGGGGGCGGATGTATTCCTCGAGAGACGGGAGCACGACGTCGAGAATGAAGTCCCGGCACGTAGCGAGCACGTCGGTGATTGGGCGGCCCGCCGCACCCTTGTGATCTACGCCAACAAAGGATTGACCGCCACCACCGACGAGCACCTCAGGATGGTCCGTGAGCACGAAGGGCTCCGGGAACTGGAAGGCAGCGATCGGCGTTTGGTCTCCGACGGCGCCCCCCGAGAACTGCCCGCCGAAAACGGCACCGGCCGGGAACTGCAGAAATGCTTGTGTCTGCGTCAGGTACGACGCCGCGACGTGGAGGGTCCGGTGCTTGTCGGCGTTTGAGAGGTCACGAACAATCGCGAGCGGATGCGCCTCGGCCTTCGCGCCGTCCTGGAATGGCTGAAGCTGCTCGATCGCGACCAGTAGCTCGTCCGCCACTTTGGCGCCGACGTAAAGCGGCTTCGGGGCGCCGCCGCTGACCTTCTGAACATCAACAATTGGGAACTGAGTGCGATCGCATGATTCGCCTCCGAGCATCACGATGTCGCAAATCGCGTGATCAAGTGCCGCACGCAGATTGCCGACGCAGTCGCCGACCAGCAGCCCGAACCGAGCTGGCGGCTGCTCGGCGACATGAAATTCGACCAGCACGATCCGTTCGTCCTGCGGCTGCACGTTGAGCACGAGCTTGAAGGGCTCGGTGGCGAGATAAGCGGCGATCTCGTCGTCAAGATCAACGAGGTGTTCATCAGCTCGGGCGAGTTTCGCACGCGACGACTCGAAGCTCACAACGGCAGCCTATTTGGTCGCGGCTATTGATGCGGTGATGCCCACCGCTGGTCGCGCATAACGACGTCGAGAGGCTCGTCGAGCTCATTGGTCTTGACCCGGCTTGGCGGACACGGTGTTGGCACGCGACCGCGTGGTGTTCGAAGTCTATGGGGCTGCGGTTGTCCAGCCGCTGCTGAATCCGTTCGGG
>Ga0105237_10005224_pt1 | contig 14689 bp, 13 predicted proteins | sample KBSC24metaG_FD_81520 | JGI IMG/M metagenome (GOLD analysis project Ga0105237, IMG submission 81520) | Corn rhizosphere microbial communities from Kellogg Biological Station, Michigan, USA - KBS C2-4 metaG | ecosystem: Host-associated > Plants > Roots > Rhizosphere > Soil | place: Michigan, USA... | reverse complement strand
CGCCACCTCGTGAAAATTCCAGCACGTGACGCCGCGCACGGGATCGATGCCGCCCGCCGAAATGAAGGCCTTGTTGATCCCCATACGCCGTAGCATTTCCAGACTTTCATCGCCTGCAAATGAATCCGAAGACGGCACGTAGACGCCCCCTAGAAGGATCATTCTCACGTTCGGCATGCGCCGCAAAATCTCGGCGATATTGAGCGAGTAGCACAGGACCGTCAGTTGGATGTCGGCGGGAATCAGGCGTGCGAGGGTGGTCAGCGTTGTGCCGCAATCGATGAAGATCGTTTCGCTGTCGAGCACGAGTTGCGCCGCATACGCCGACGCTTGCGCCTTGGCCTGCGCGAAGTGATCCTGCTCTTGTTCGAGCGAATAGCCGGCCGCGTTCGGCACGTTGGCGGCGCTGACGATATAGCCGCCCAGATACGTAAAGCGTTCGGAATTCGCGGCAATATCGCGCCGCACCGTCATTTCAGACACGCCGAGCAATGCAGCGGCATCGCGCAGCCGCATGACGCTGTGCTTGGCGAGCGCATCGGCTAAGGCGCGCAGGCGATCGGTTTTGACCATGAGTTCCGTGAGAGCGCCGCGAGGGTGCCGGAAGGCGTATTCCGTAAGTTACTTTTATAGCGGACGTGTGATCGGATTATAACAAACGGCAGTCGCGATGGGCGCCATTTTTAGCTGACAAAGTGTGCGTACGTTTAGAAACCGCGCCCATCGAACAACCTCACGGGCCGTTGCGCTGCGCGCCCTAGATAAACTGACCCCATAACCTGGAAGAGCGGAGTTATGCCGAAGTCTTACGAAATGAAACGTTTTCACCCGAACCTGCGGCGTTTGAAAGTGATTTGTCCCCCCGGGTTTATGAGTACTTCAGAATTGGCTGCCGAAAGCCGATATCCCGAGTGTGGTTATGAAGGAATTGCTGAAATGGGATTGCCTGTACTGGTCGTGGACGATTCGACGCTCGCCCGCAAGCTATTGATCAACGCTTTGCCTGAAGCGTGGGACGTCGACATTAGTCAAGCTGCCAACGGCCGCGAGGCGCTTGCCGCGTATCGCGAGGGGCGCGCTTCGATTATGTTTCTCGACTTGACGATGCCGGGCATGACGGGGTTCGAGGTACTCGAGGCCGTGCGCGCCGAAGGCCTCGACAGCTTTGTGATCGTCGTGTCCGCCGATATTCAGCCCGAGGCGAAAGCGCGCGTGAAGGCGCTCGGCGCCGTCGCTTTCATCGAAAAGCCGATTACGAATGCCAAGCTGTTGCCCGTCTTGAAAGAGTACGGATTGTATGAGTGAACCTATTCTCTCCGAAGATCAGCGCGATGCGCTGCAAGAGATCGCGAACATTGGCATGGGCCAAGCGGGCGCGCGTCTTGCCGCGCTGCTCGGGCGCTTCGTGCATCTTTCGGTGCCGCGTATCCGCATGGTCGACACCGATACGCTGCCGTCGGCCGTACGCGACATGCTCGACTTTTCGGAACCGGTCACGGCGCTGCGTCAAAGCTTTCGCTGCGAGATTGCCGGCGAGGCGATCTCGCTGTTCGACAGCCGCAGCGCGGCGCATATGAAGTTCGTGTTCCGTGCGGAAGACGAACTGAACAATGAAGCGAGCGACGAGGAGATGTCGGACGCCGAGGTGCTGTCCGATATCGCCAATCTCATTGCGGGCGCGTGCCTGACCGGCCTTTTCGAGCAGTTGGAGCAACTACCGACGTTTACGCCGCCGCGGCTGATCGGCGAGCGCCTCGATCTCGAGGACATCTTGCATCCGTCGAAGCTGCCGTGGGATCGGGCGCTCTTGCTTGAAGTCAACTTGCAAACCGAGGATGGCGTGTTCGGCTCGCACTTGCTCACGCTGATGACGGCCAAGGCAGTGCAATCGCTCGCGGCGGCGCTCGACGGTTTTCTCGCCAATCTTTGAGTTCGATGTGAAGCAGTAGCAGATGGGACGTAGCAGATGGACATTCCTGGCACCGCTCGCTTGAGCGAGCTCGCGCTCGAACGCGTCGGGCTCGGCATTTTCGCCGTGGATCGCGATTACCGCATCGTGTTGTGGAATCGCTTCATGGACGAACATAGCGGCCTGGCCGCCCCGCAGGCGCTCGGGTGCAACTTCTTCGATTGCTTTCCCGATTTACCGCGCGCGTGGCTCAAGCGCAAATTCGATACCGTCTTTTTACTGCGCAGCGGCTCGTTCTCTTCGTGGCAGCACCGGCCATGGTTGCTGCCGTTCGAGCACGACTGCCCGATCACGGGCTCGCTCGATCTCATGCAGCAGGACTGCGCGTTCATGCCGCTCATCGAAGCGGGCGAAGTCGTCGCCGTGTGCGTCACGATTGCGGACGTCACCGAATTGGCTGTCGCGTGGAAAGAGCGCGAAGTCGCGCTCGATGCATTGCGCGATTCGTCGGAGCGCGACGCGTTGACGGGCCTTTATAACCGCCGCCACGTCGATCGCCGGCTGCAGGCGGAGTACAACAGCTGGGCACGTCATCATGACGCGTTTGCCGTGCTGCTGTTCGACATCGACCACTTCAAGCGCATCAACGATACCTACGGCCACCCGATGGGCGACGCCGTGCTGCGCAATATCGCGGCGACCGTATCGCCGCAGCTGCGCAACAGCGACATCCTGGGTCGCTACGGCGGCGAGGAGTTCATTGTGATCCTGCCGCATTGCGACGAGGCCGGCGCTGCGGTGGTGGCCGAAAAGATCCGCGTCGCCATCGAGGGCTCCGCGCTCGAGGTGGCGGCGGGCACATTGAGTGTGACGGTGAGCGTGGGCGGCTGCGTCGCAGCCGACGGGCTCACGGGCGCCGCCCCGCTCGTGGCCGAAGCCGATCAGGCACTTTACGACGCCAAGCACGCGGGCCGCAACCAGGTATGCATCGTCCCCACGCACTACAGCGCACCGCAGGCCATCGCGCCTTCTCAATGACTCTCGGAGCGAGCGGCGATCCAATCCATCGTCGCGAACAGTACGCCCGAGACGATGAAGGTCAAATGCAAGACGACGAGCCAGCGCAGGCGCGGCTCATCCAGCGAGACGTCCTGCTCGGTCAGGCTCATGAACGCGCGCAGCAGTGAGATGGCCGAGATCGCGACGATCGAGCCGATCAGCTTCATCTTCAATCCCGAGAAATCGAGCGTGCCCATCCAGCTCGGGCGGTCTTCGTTGCCGCCCGTGTCGATCTTGGAGATGAAGTTCTCGTAGCCGGAAAAAATGACGATGACGACGAGATTAGCCGCGAGGGAAAGATCGATTAGACCGAGCGTCGCGAGAATGATTTGCTCGGGCGTGGCCTGAAATAGGCCCGTCAACCCGTGGAGGAGTTCACCGACGAACGCTACCAGCAGCATCATCAGCGAAATCACTAGACCGACATAAAACGGTGCAAGTAGCCAGCGCGATTTGAACAGAGAGAACTCGAGCAGCTTTTCCAGGCGGTTGCGTTGGTGCATGAGGCGTTGTTCCGGTTATGAGCCGAGCATGGCGGGCGAGCCGCTTCTACGCAAGGCGAAACCCGGATTTTACATTTGCCTTGTGACGGACGCCTTAAGCCGGCCAGAGGTGGAACTCCCCCTCGAGCGAACCCTGCATTCTCGGAAGCGCGCCTAGGGCAACAACCCGAATACCGCGACGCCGTTCGCGCGGCTGCTTGCGTTGAACGCGTGCAGCGCACGGGTGCTTTATCAACGGGCGCGGCCACCATCCAATCGGAAGCATTTTTCGTACAAGGACGGCTATCGCACGTACGACATGGCCTCGCCCAGCGTGAACGCGGATACCGCTGTTCGAAGGTTCGCGGCCTGCTCTTTCAGGGATTGCGCGGCGGCAGCCGACTGCTCGACGAGCGCCGCGTTCTGCTGCGTCACCTCGTCCATCTGAACGACCGCCTTGCTCACTTGCTCGATTCCACGGCTTTGCTCGTCAGAAGCGGTGGCGATGTCGCCCACCGTTTCCGCTACGCGCTTGATAGCGTCCTTCACTTGCTCCATCGTCATTCCTACCTTGACCGCCTGTTTGGAGCCGCCGTCGATCATCTCAACCGACGTGCCGATCAGCTCCTTGATCTCCTTCGCCGCCGCAGCAGACCTTTGGGCCAGGCTACGCACTTCAGAAGCCACCACCGCGAAGCCCCGCCCTTGCTCGCCGGCTCGCGCCGCCTCCACGGCGGCATTCAACGCAAGGATGTTCGTCTGGAACGCGATTCCTTCGATCACGCCCGTAATATCCGAAATCCTCGTGGAGCTCTCGCTGATGCGCGCGATCGTGCCGACCATGTGCTGCACGACCTCGTTGCCCGCGTCCGTAATCATCGCCGCATTGGCTGCGAGCGCGTTTGCCTCGCGCGCATTACCTGCGTTGTGCCTCACTGTCTGGGTCAACTGCGTCATGCTCGATGCGGTCTCTTCCAACGACGCAGCTTGCGTTTCTGTTCGCGCCGAAAGGTCCAGATTCCCGTCGGCGATCTCCTTGGCTGCGAAGCTCACAGTCTCCGATGTCGTCATGATCTCGCGCACAGTTTTGCTCAACTGCGCGTCCATCCTCTGCAGCGCTTCGATCAGTTTGCCGAATTCGCCGCGGTAGGACCTCGACATGCGGTTCTCGAGCTTGCCATCTGAGATCCGATGCGCGAAGCCCACTGCGTCACTCAATGGTGTAGTAATCGCGCGTAGCAGATAGATCGAAACGCAGAACCCGATTACTACGCCGACGGCGATGCAAACGCTACTTATCCAGAGCACGGTGTCGAACGTTGCCATGCTGTCGCTCGCGAACCGTTGCGCCTTCTGCGCATTCACGCTCGCGTCGTCCTCCAATGCGGCGCCAAGCGCGTCGGAACGCTTCTCTGCAGCGGCAATCGCGCTGTCGGCCGCGTCAAAGTTGTCGGCTTTCAGCATGACGACGATGTCGTGGATCTCCTTTTTGAACGCGGGCAGATCGCTCGACACCCGTTCGACAATCGCATGCTCCCTGGCGTCGCGGAAGGGCCGATGGACGTACTCGTTCCATACCTTTTCGAGCGCCTGGAGATTCGATTCCACCTTAGGAACGTTCTCCTGCACGCCGGAATCAGAACGCAAGGCCTGCATGCGCCTCAGCGCAACTCTAACCTTCAATTGAAGCGCTAGCACCTGCGAGAGTTGGACGATAGGGACGGTCACCGATGAATAGGATTCCTCACTATTTCGGGCGATCTTCCATGCACCCGCGAGGCCCGATAGACCGATCGCGATCATCAACACGATGCAAGCGAAGAAAGACGCGTGAATCTTGAATTTAATTGTTTTAAAGAAATCGCTCATCGGTCTCCACCTGGCATGCGATCGAATTCGCGCATTGTATTCAGCTCAGTCAAAAGAAAGCTGTCACTGCTCGCCAGGTTTGTAACAACGGGGTCTTTATTGCCCCTATGCGCAAACCCTCGGGTAAGTCCGGACGGAAAAGCCATCTTGCTGACAGGCGGTAGACAGCTTGCCCTCCCTACCATCCGTTCACTGCTCGACGAACGCGACGAGCGGTGTCCGCGACAACAATCAGATGCAGGAGACAAACGATGGAAAGGTGGGCAAGTTCAAATAACCCGCGGCAGCGGCGTTCGAAGAAGCAAGGATCGTTGCGGGCACGGGTGCTGTATTGTGCTATCGCCGGCCTTGCTGCCGCACCGGCCGTACATGCGGCGAACTTGAGCCAGTTGCAGGCAGAGATTCGCAACCTATCGGTGCAACTCGATCAATTGAAAGCCGCGCAAGCGCAGCAGGCAGTCACTCAAGAAAAGCAAGCGAAGCAACTCGCCCGACCAGTCGCCGTCGCGCAAGCGCCCGGCGTGGAGCTTACCCCGATGAAGGCAGAGCAATTGAGTGCGTCTGCCGAGTACATACGGCGGGGAACGATGCCGCACTCGTTCATCGTGCCCGGTACGAATACCTCGCTCAGTATCGGCGGCTTCATCAACTTCCAGGGTATTTACGATCCGACCGAGAATCTCGGACCGAAATTCGCTATCGGCAACTTGGATCCCGCGGGCAGCAACGCTCGAGCGCAATCGGCACGTACCTTCCACTTTCAGGACAAGGTGTCGCGCCTGGTAGTCGGTAGCAGCACGCCGAGTCCATACGGCAACGTCACGACGAACTTTGGCCTCGATTTCTACGGCTTCGTGTCGGGCGGCGACAATAACCAAGCGCTGCAAAACAACAGTTGGGGCGCGCGGATCGTCACCGCCTACGGCACGATCGGGCCGTTCCTCGTCGGTATGGCCAACTCGAACTTCATCGACGATCCCGATTCGCTCGAATCGTTCGACAATGCGGGTCCGGCCGGTCTGCCTGCGGCACGCACGCCGCAGATCCGATACACGATGCCGCTCGGCAAGGCCGGAGCATTGTCGTTCGCGCTGGAGAACCCGCAAACCGGCTATCAAGACACGCGAGACAACATCGAAGCCAACACCAAGACGAATCCGCTCCCCGATCTTTCGGTGAAATACGAACGCGAAGGCAATTGGGGGCACTTCCAAGTCTCGGGTTTGGCTCGCGACCTCGGGTTCACGGATCAAAACGGCGCTCGCAAGACAAAATTCGGTGCGGCGGCGCTAATGGGTGTCACGTTTAATCTGCCTCACAGTAAGGACAACTTCGGCGGACAGGTCTGGTATGGCGCGCTGGGCCGCTACCTGCCCGACGATTTCGGCGCAAACGTGGCGTCGGTCCTCGCGGTCGACAACGGGACGGTAGCCAATCCCACGGGCGCCAACAATGTCGAAATCCAACCTGATGCGGGCGCCGAACTGTTCTTCCAGCACTGGTGGACGCACAAGCTGCGCTCGAACGTTGGCCTCGGATATAACCACCAGCGCCTTGCTTCGTTCGTGCCGGTCGATCCGACCAATGCCGTCACCACGAAGACGGTGCACGTCAACCTGATCTACCGCCCCGTGCCGACCGTCGACGTCGGCCTCGAAACGATGTGGGGACAAAAGACCTTCCAAGCCGGTACGGGCCTCGGCAACCAATCGGCCTGGCGTGTCGAGGCAGGCGGTATCTGGCACTTCTGAACTCGGCCAACGCGTAGACCTCAGCTTTCGGCGGCATGCGTAAAACCCGGTCCCGTATGCCGCCTTTTTAAATGGAGGACTGCCACCCTCAAACGATTACTGCAAAGCCATGAAGACGTCGTTGCTCTTTCCGATTCCCGGATCTCTAGAGCGGGAAAATGGAAAGGCGATCGGATAGGAGCGCGAAACGGAAAAATCCGGGCGGCGCAAGATTAATGCAATTTGCCCATCGTTCGCCGATGGGTCCACGAAATAAGGTTTGTTATGTCAGAAACTTCAACGAGGCGAGGAGGCGTTCAGTTCTCCGGGGTGACGAAGCGCTTCCCCACGCGCGACGGCTCCGAGAAGACCGTCTTGCGCGACGTCGACCTCGTCATCGAGCCCGGCATGTTTTGCGCGGTGGTGGGACCGACTGGATGCGGTAAGTCCACCACGCTCACGCTTGCGGCTGGGCTTTATCGTCCAAGCGCGGGCGTCGTGCGTGTGTCGGGCGAGATCGTCGACGGGATTACGAGCGGCGCCGGCTTCGTCTTCCAAAACGATGCGCTGTTACCGTGGAAATCGATTCTCAAGAACGTCGCGCTAGGTCCCATCTTTCGCGGCGTGCCGAAGAAGCAGGCAACGGAGGAAGCGCGCGAATGGCTGCGCACCGTCGGCCTGGCAGGTTTTGAAGATTACTTCCCCTATCAGTTGTCGGGCGGCATGCGCAAGCGCGTGAGCCTCGCGGCCGCGCTCATCAACAAGCCGTCGATGCTGCTCATGGACGAGCCTTTCTCGGCGCTCGACGTGCAAACGCGCGCGATCATGTCCAACGAACTGTTGCGTCTGTGGGAGCGCACGCGTCCTTCGGTGATCTTCGTCACGCACGACCTCGAAGAAGCGATCGCGCTGGCCGACCGCGTCGTCGTGATGACAGCCGGGCCCGCGACGGTCAAGGCCGTATTCGACATCGATCTGCCGCGGCCCCGCGGCGCAGTGCAGGAAATTCGATTCCACCCGCGTTTCCTCGATCTTTATCAACAAATTTGGGAGTCCTTGCGCGAGGAGGTAGAGCAAGCCTATTCGCGCACGACCTCCGTTTCCAGTATCGAAAGGAGCGCGGCATGACGAGCGTCAACTCTAGCGCGCAATTGAAAACCGCGCGTACGGATCCCACCGATGTGGCAGGGAACGCGCGGCGTAAGGCCCAACGGCGCAAAAAGCTGGTTTTGCTCGGGCGGATCGGACTGTTCGTGCTGATCGTAGGCGGCTGGCAGCTTTTCACCGATTGGGGAATTGTCGATCCGTTCTTCTTCGGCTCGCCAAGCGGCATCGTTGCGCGTCTCGTCGATTGGGCCCAAAAAGGCACGGCGTATGGCTCGATCTGGCTGCAGATCTGGATCACGCTCGAAGAGTCCCTGCTCGGCTTTATCGTCGGCGTGACGAGTGGCGTGTTTCTCGGCGTGCTCCTGGGCGAGATCCCTTATCTCGCGGATGTCATCGGCCCTTATATCAAGATTGTCAACGCGCTGCCGCGGATCGTGCTCGGCTCGGTTTTCGTCATGTGGCTTGGCCTCGGCATGCCCTCGAAGGTCGTTCTGGCGGCCGTACTCGTATTCTTCGTGGTCTTCTTCAACGCATTCCAGGGCGTGCGCAGCGTCGATCGCAACTTAATCGCCAACGTCCGCATTCTCGGCGCGTCGCGCTTTCAGGTGATTTGGCACGTGGTCTTCCCGTCGGCGATGACGTGGATCATCGCGAGCCTGCATGTTGCGCTCGGCTTCTCGATCATCGGTGCGATCGTCGGTGAATTTCTGGGCGCACAGCAAGGCTTGGGGCTCGTCATTGCGACGGCGCAAAACACCTTCGATGCCAACGGCGTGTTCGGCGCAATGCTGATCATCGGCGTCGTGGCACTAAGCGCGGAAGTGCTAATGGGCATCCTCGAGAAGAAACTGCTCTCGTGGCAGCCGCCGTCGGCGACCGACGGCAACCGAGCCGGCACGTAACGCCGGATCAACCGAAAACGTTTAGAGCTGCTTCATAAGAGATCCCGTCAAGGGATGGGATCTCCAATAACCAAGGAGATATGTGTCATGAAACAGAAGTCACGCGCGACGATGATGCTGGCGGGCTTGGCCTGTGCGGCCGGCGTATTCAGTTCGGCCTGCATGGCAGCGCCGCTGCCGAAGGTCTCGCTGATGGTGGGGGGCATCGACAAACAGATCTATCTGCCTTATCAGCTTGCTCAAAATCTTGGCTTCTTCAAGAAGTATGGCGTCGACATGCAGTTAAGCACCGAACAAGCCGGTGGTGTGGGCGCTGAAGATGCCGTGGTGTCGGGGCAGGTCGACATGGCGGGTGCCTGGTACGTGCATACGCTCGAATTCCAGGAGCACGGCAAGAATGTGATCGGCATCGTTCAGTTGAGCGGCGCGCCTGGCGAGCGCGAAATGTGCACGCCGAATTCGGGTGTGAAAACCCCGGCTGATTGGAAGGGAAAAACCGTCGGCGTGACCGACGTTGGTTCGGGCACTGATGACTTGACGCTGTATTTGGCGGCCCGCTATCACCTTTCTTCCAAGGATTTTACGCGCGTGGGCGTCGGCGCCGGTCCGACTCTGATCGGTGCGCTCAAGCACAATCGTATCGCGTGTGGGATGACGACGCAGCCGACCGTCAACGCTGTCGAGAAAATGAAGCTCGGCTACTCGGCGATTGACCTCGCGACGGGCCCGGGCGTGAACAAGTGGCTTGGCGGCTACTGGCCCACGGCAACCGTGCTCGCGCGCGCTGAGTGGGTGAAGGCCCACCCGACCGAAACCCAAGCCGTCGTCAATGCGATGGTCGCCACGATGCATTGGATCAACACGCATAGCGCGGCCGACATCGCCGATCATCTGCCGCCTGACTTCGTGAGCAACCAGTTGTCGACGAAGCAGGAATACGTCAATGCGCTCGCGCAGGACAAGGGTCAATTCTTGCCTGACGGCATGATGCCGAAGAATGGCCCGGATACGGTGCTGGCGGTCGAGAAGCTCGCGGGTAAGGTGACGAAACCGATCGACCTCGATAAGACCTACACGAACGAGTACGTGATCAAGGCCAACGCGCTGCTGGCCACGGAGGGCGGTGCAGGGAAATAACCGATTGTGGATCGCCCGGGAGGTGCGTACTTTGCGATAACCTCCTCCCGGCGAGTCGGCAAGCGACATTTCCAGGGATATTCGTTCATACATGTGCGGATGTCCCTGCAACGTAGACCGTTTATATCGCCGGCGATTAAATAAATGAAGCGATTAGACCGGCTTCGGTAGGCCTCGATGAAACTGCTGCTCGTGGAAGACAACGTAGAGTTCGCGCTCTGGCTCGGTAAAGCACTGCAGGCGGAACGCTTCACCGTCGACTGCGTGCACGACGGCGCTGCCGCGATCGATCGTCTTAGCCAGTCGCAATACGACCTTTTGCTGCTCGACCTTCGCCTGCCGGGCATGGATGGCCGCAACGTCCTTAGCAGCCTGCGACGCCGCCGTAACGACACGCCCGTGCTCGTGGTGACGGCGAACGCATCCGTCGACGCCAAGGTCGACTGCCTTGATCTTGGCGCAGACGATTACGTCGGCAAACCGTTTGAGATGCGTGAGCTCGTCGCGCGCATCAAGGCGCTCATCAGGCGGCGTGGACGCAGTAGTCAATCGATCGTCCAATGTGCCGATCTTCATTTCGACCTCGATACCCACGAATTCCGCGCCGCAGGTCAGCCGCTCGAGTTGACGCTGCGCGAGCACGACGTGCTCGAAACGTTGATGCTGCGTCAGGGCAAAACGGTCACCAAGGCACAGCTCATGCTGAAAGTGTTCGACATTGGCAGCGAAGCGAGCGAGAACGCGATCGAAACCTATGTGCATCGCCTGCGCCGTAAGTTGACGGGCTCGCAGGCGCGCATTCTCACGTTGCGTGGGCTCGGATATCTGCTGCGCGACACGAATGCCGCGACATGAATCGGTTGCGCGTACGGCTGTTGTTATGGGTGCTCGTACCCATGACGTTGGTGCTGGCATTGATGGCCGTGCTCTCCTGGCAAAACGCGCGACGCACGGCCTTATTGGTGCAAGATCGCCGTTTGCTTGCCTCTGCCGAGGTCATGGCCGGTGAAGTTCGGTGGCAGCAAGATTGGTTGAGCGCCGAGACGCCGCCTGCGGCGCTCCAAATGTTCGCGTCGCGCGAACAAGACCGCGTCTATTTTCAGGTGCGCGCGGTGCCGGGCGAAGTGCTCGCGGGCTGGCCCGATCTAGCGAAGCGCGATCCGACGCCGGGCACTGGGCCCCGCTATAGCGATATCGAATACCACGGCGATGCGTTGCGCATGGTGACGCTGACGCGCCATTTATACCGCGATGGCCGTACGACCGCGGTGCTGGTCAGCGTGGCCGAGAGCCGCCGCGCCTACCACCACCTCCTCCGAGCGCTTTGGCGGCCCGTCCTGGTCCAGGAGTCGGCGCTGCTCGCGCTCGCGTTGGCGCTCATGGTCATCGGCCTCACGCTTGAACTCAAACCGCTCCTGGTGCTGCGCAGAGATTTACAGGCGCGCGAAGCGGACGACCTGACGCCACTCGACACCGTGCGGCTGCAGCGCGAACTGCGGCCCATCGTCGAAACGATCAACCAATATGCCATGCGTTTGACTGCACAGGTCAGCATTCAAAAGCGATTCATTGCCGACGCCGCACATCAATTGCGTACGCCGGTCGCGCTCATGAGCACGCAGCTCGATTACGCGGCGCACCTGGCCGAGGACCCCGAGCTCAGCGATACGCTGCGCGCGGTACGTGCATGCGCTCGCCGGCAAAAAGATCTCATTAACCAGTTGCTGACCCTGTCTCACGCCGAATCGAGTCCCGGCGCGAAACTGCCGCGCAAGAAGACAAGCCTGCTCGATCTCGCGCAAGAGGTACTGGTCGATCTATCGGTCCTGGCCGACGACAAGGGCATCGATCTTGGCCTGAGCGCGACGAGCGCCGATGTTTCGCTATGGACCTATCCGACGCTGTTGCACGCGATGCTCTTCAATTTGGTGGACAACGCCGTGCGCTATACCCCGCAAGGAGGCCACGTCACGGTCCACATCGGGCCCGACGGCGAGGGCGCGATTGTGCAAGTCGACGATACCGGGCCCGGTATCCCGGACGCGCTCAAAGCCCGCGTGTTCGAACGTTTCAGCCGCGGCAGCATGTCGGACAACGACGGTTTCGGGCTCGGGCTTGCGATTGTCAGTGAAGCCGCGAAAGCATGCGGGGCTCGCATCGAGCTCGCGACGAGGCCTGGCGGAGGACTCAGCGCGATCGTGTGGTTGCCGGCCGGTGAGACGTGAGGACAATTATTCGAGACGACGCGCGCCTTGGCCAACCGCGCCGACGGCAGACAAATACAACGTGGAGAGACCACACATGGGTACCGTAAGACGCGTAGCTGCAATGGCCGCGATTATGGTCGCGACGTGCTCGGTGGCGAAAGCCGCCCACGCCGCGGAGAAAATCACGATCATGGTCGGCGGCATCGACAAGATCATTTATCTGCCCGCGATCCTTACAGAGCGGCTCGGGTATTTCGCGCAGCAAGGATTGGACGTCGACGTCGTGACCGAACCGGCAGGCGTCGCGGCCGAAGACGAAATGATCGCGGGCGCGGTGCAGGGCGTAGTGGGCTTTTACGACCACACGATCGATTTGCAGAGCGAAGGAATCGAATTGGAATCGCTCGTTCAATTCACGACGGTTCCCGGCGAAGTGGAACTCGTCGCGACGTCGCACGCCGCGGAAATCAAAACGCCGGCCGACTTCAAGGGGCGATCGTTGGGCGTAACCGGCTTGGGATCGTCAACCGATTTTCTGACTGAGTACTTGGCCACGAAAGCCGGACTTCGAAGGAAGGACTACCGTCTCGTGCCTGTTGATGCGGGCCGGACGTTCATAGCGGCCATGCGCCAGCATCGCATTGTTGGCGGGATGACAACCGATCCCACCGCGGCCGCACTGCTCACGAGCGGCCGAGCGAAGGTGCTGATCGATCTGCGGACGGAAGCGGGCACGCGCGAGGCGCTAGGCGGCATCTATCCCGCCGCTTGTCTTTACATGCCGCTGGCCTGGGTCAACGGGCATCGCGAGGAAGCGGCAAAGCTCGTCCACGCCTTTGTGCAAACGCTGCAGTACATCCATTCGCACAGCGCGGAGGAGATCGTCGCTCAATTACCGCCTAGCTTCTACGAGGGAAAGAAGGCGCTCTACATGGAGGCGCTCAAGGCTTTCCAGCCGATGTTCTCGACCGATGGCCGCATGCCGGACGGCGGTCCGCAAGCGGTGCTCGCCATTCTTTCGACGATCGACCCGGACGTGAAAGCGACCGATGTCGATTTGTCGAAGACCTACACGAGCGACTTCTTGGACTCCGCCAAGAAGTAAGCGTAAACAGCAGGATCGCGCGACAGCTAGTCGTCAGGTTGCGTGGCCTACCATCGTCGTCCTGTATGGGGTTCAACGGGATTTACGATGCGAGACGAGAACGTCGTGCCGTCGCGGCTCGAATCTGGCGGTGCGCCGTGGCGGCAGCCAGGGTCCGCTGGCGCGGTCACTGTGTTCGAGGCGGCGGCGAGAGGCTATTTGATTGCGGGCATCACCCGTCAAGGCCACGCATTCCGGCCATCGGACTGGGCCGAAAGACTTGCCGGCGTGGTAACCGTCTTCGTCGAGGAACGGGCAACTCACACGGCTGCACACGCGCGACAATTCGCAAGCCCGGTCGTGCACGACGGCATCAAGTCATTGCTGATCGACGCTACCCTGCGCGATTTTTGTCCGAGCGCTTTTGACTTCCTTTCTAGCTTTGCTACCGACAACGGATTGACCATCCAGGCCTGCACGCACGAGGGCGGAAGTGGCTTGCTACAGCCGCCGTCTTGCTAGGCCCTCGATATGGCTTTAGGCCCGCCCGTTCGCATTGCGCGATTTGGATAAGGACGGCTTAAGGATACGTCGTCAAACTCGCTTGTCATATCGGCAGCCTGTCCTTGGTCCTCGACGTTTTATTGGCGCTTACTTCAGGAAACCTTATCTTGCCCGTCTTTTATGTCGCCACCGTCGCGCGACGGCGCCGAGTCGCTGCGGCGTTCACCCATGCGTTCGGGCGCTTGCTCCTGCCTTCGTGCGTGTTGCTGCTCGCTGCGTGTTCCTGGTACCGCCCCGAACCGCTGACCCGGCAGGACACGTCGACGAAGGCCGACGAGTTGGCGCGCATTCGAATCGATCCTTCGACCATGCCGCTACCGTCCCTCGCCGCACATCGTTTCGATCCCACCACCGGGCTCGACGTCGAGGACGTGGCCATGCTGGCCGTCGTCAACAACCCGGACCTCAAGCTCGCGCGCGACGACCTGGGGATCGCGCGCGCTCAAGCATTCTCTGCTGGGCTTCTGCCGGATCCTCAGTTGAGCGCATCGAGCGATTTTCCGGGCGCTACCGGTTTCTCGCGCGCGTTCAGCTACGGCCTGAGCATGGACCTGATGGCGATCGTCACGCGTGGTGCGAACAAGCGCTCGGCCGAGGCCGGCACTGCGAAGGTCGATCTAGGGTTATTGTGGCAGGAGT
>Ga0105237_10005223_pt1 | contig 14689 bp, 16 predicted proteins | sample KBSC24metaG_FD_81520 | JGI IMG/M metagenome (GOLD analysis project Ga0105237, IMG submission 81520) | Corn rhizosphere microbial communities from Kellogg Biological Station, Michigan, USA - KBS C2-4 metaG | ecosystem: Host-associated > Plants > Roots > Rhizosphere > Soil | place: Michigan, USA... | reverse complement strand
TTCTGGCTCATACCAGAAGGCTACCAGAGCGCGTGGTTTTGGAATAATGACGACATAGAGATCATGCGACTTCGGGACGACGAAACTCGAGCATATAGCGGTGGAAGTGGCCACTACAAAAAGAAGGATTTGATGATGGCAGTTGCCGACATCAAGACCTGGGTCTACGCCTTCAACCACATGTTCTGCATGACACTTGTCTACGGTATGTCCCCAAATATTGAGCTGTGCAGTCACTGACGAATACCGCAGGGTTCTCTGTCTTTCTCCCCATTATTCTGAAGAACGGATTCAAATTCAACACTAAGCAAGCACAATACCTTGCTGTCCCAGGTAATGTGAAGTCTTGCAGGATCTTGGGGACAGCCGAAAATGCTTACCTAGTTTTCCTCTGGGGGGCCATCGTCCTAACAGTGGTCGGCTACATCTCTGGCATTATCAAAAGAAGTTCCTGGCCACGGTACCCACCACGCCGTTTGGAATTGCCGGGTACACGATCTTGCTAGCACCAACAGAAATAGTACCCGTTGGAGTAAGATATTTCGCCTGTTTCTTAATCACAACCAGCATCTTATGCTGTGCAGGAGGCAACTCTGCATGGCTCTCTTGCAACACGGCACCAGAAGGGAAAAGAGCAGCAACCGTGGGAATTACACTTACCTTGACCAATATTGGGGGTATCATATCAGGTCAAATCTACATTCTAGACCAAGCGCCACAGTTCCAAGTGGGCCATGCTTGCAGTCTGGCGTGTCTCGTCCTTGCCGTCATCGGTTGGACATTCCTGAGCGTCTTAATCGCGGGGGGGGGAGGCGTGGAAGGCTCAAGTTAGGATCGAAGGGTTTGAGAGAGATGGTGCTGAGATCTCTGATCGTGACCCAGAATACCAATATCAGAGATAAGCCATCAAGAGGGCTGTGAGGATTTGATTTCGGGACACCATGCATCGTTAGCATCCATGACGACTCAGGATCAAAGTAGGCTGCTTGGGATTGGTTGTATCCGAGCAATTTTATAGATCCAAGATACTTAAAATAGCAAAGAATCAAGGTCGTACATCTCGAACAAAGACTCAAGTTTTGATGAGGAAACTAAAGTGAATAAAGGGGGCGACCGTAAGGCAGCGTGACTTTTGTCCTCAAAGGTGGAAGATGATTGCTTGGCACTATTAGAAGCACAGTCAAAGCTGCTTGAACCTCACTTACGAGTACAGCCTCATCGCCGACCGTGCCGCTTTCAAAGCCACTCTCACCTCTTCCCGTCCTTCTACTCACCAACAATAGTAACTCACCTTTCGCGTTGCCCTCGTGTGAACGGTCCCTTTTCGCCCTGCAGTGAATACCCGCCCGCCGTCCTCCTGCGGAAACCCAATTTTGGTTACAGTGGATGCGGCCCATTTCTGGGTCTTCCACAATCGAATTCCACATTGTAACACGCCCCTACCGTCGACCGTGTCTCTTCCCTACCTCTGAAATACCCCCGAGCTTCACATTTACCGAGTACAAATAGCGTCTGATCCGTATCGTGGCTCGCTGGCTGCGAAGTCTTCTCCAGCACACAATTCTTCCCACCTTCTAAATATCTCGTCCCCCATTATCGTTTTCGTGCCAACTTAATGGCCTCTATCGCTTTTCCTCTCCCTCCCTCCACACGAGACCGTTCGCTGTGTCAAAGGCTGTTCCACTCCACGTGATTTCCACTTCAGAGTTAGATTGATGCCGATACTAAATAAGTGGACAGGATACCGCCGACGAATGTGAAACAGCTACCCAATCCGGATCGTATTCGCCTTAGCAGTGGAGCCCCACACCTTACTCCTTTTGGCACGTACTCGTTAATAACATCTTCGAGACGCCTAACCACACAACTCTCACGAGTAGCTGGGTGATGACGTACACAAGTTGACTGGACCCACTTGATAATGATTTACTATTCAATTCGATGCCGGGCTGCCTTCGGTATGCGGCTCAATCCAACCCGTGTCGAGGTATAAAAGGCAATCGAGGGATGCCCTCAGTCTCTACACAACAGTTCATCCAAATCATCACTTCACAGTCCCACTGATAGTGCTGTCCTATCTAAACATAAATAGAGATATATCCATCCCCGTCAATCGAAATCATAATGCCGGCACCTATTGTAGCAATCGCTGGAGCGAACAGCAAATTGGCTACACTCATTGCGAACCACATTCTTCAAAACTACCCACAGATCAGAATTCATGGTATCGCGCGCTCTCCCGAGAAAGTGGACGCTGCCATCCGAAACTCTCCAAACGTTGAGATATTCGAAGCATCAGCTTCCGACACGAGCGCACTCCGCCGGGGGTTGAAAGGGGCCGAGGTAGCGATGTGCTGCTACCTTGGGAATAATGAGCTTATGACCGAGGGCCAGAAGACCCTCATCGATGCCTGCATTGACGAGAAGGTGGCTAGGTACGTCGCTTCCGACTGGGCCTTTGATTACCGCGGCTTGGAACTCGGAGACCACCCATCGAAGGACCCCATGATACATGTCAACGCCTACCTCGAAGAAAAGGAAAAGAGTGGTAAGATAAAGGCGGTTCACGTGTTGAACGGCGCATTCATGGAAATGGTACTGGGCCCGTTCAACCCGTGCTTCCAGCCGAAGGTGCAACTGTACCAGTATTGGGGAACTGGTGATGAGACGATGGAGATGACCACGTATGCGGATGCAGCTGTGTTCACTGCCGAGGTCGCCGCGGACACCAGCGCCGTTGGGTTCTTGAATGGTGAGCTCCGCTTTCAATTTCCGCTAATTACTGCTAATGGCCATTCGAGTCCTTGGGGACAAGAAAACCGTGAAACAAGTTGCCGAAGCGTATGAGAGGGTCTATGGAGAGAAGCTCGAGCTGGAGCGCCTCGGATCTCTGGACGACTTGAAGAACAAGATGACTGCAACTTTCCAAGAGGGCCCGGAAGACCCGTACCGATGGATGCCCATGTTTTACCTGTGAGAATTTCCCCGTGTATTTTGAAGTGCTTCAGGCTGATTTCGTTGTTAGATTCCATATGCTGAGTGGAAAGACGTGGTTGAAGCTATTGGACACCCCCCGGTACCCGAGCGTCAAGCCCATTGATGTGGAGGCATTTTTCAAGTTACACTCTAAGAAGTCATTAAGCAGCTTCCACTGATGCAGAAAGGTACCCCCCACAGACAGAGTCGATATTGGTAGTTGCTTAACCTGCATTGCCATTGAGAAACCTTTAGTTCCCACATATACCTGGTAAATTTAGATGGATTCAAGGCTGACCGAAGGAAACTTGAGCAGTCCTTGGATATCGGTACTTGGGATCTCGCGTAAGAAATTGAGTAGCTTTATCCCGTCAAGTCTGGCCGAGTCAACCATCCACCATTGGCCGATCCGAGCTCCCATCGCGTACCAATAGCAAAGCAAGAGTAATGTCTTAGGATCTTTCATTTCAAGTAACGTTAGAAACCGAGAGTCAAATCCCCTGGTGAAGAAGAAAAATGTCGAGATCATGCCGTCTCCAACCTCGCTCAGCATCAGGTGGCGCAAGGAACTGAGCGGGGCGTCGTACACGCCCTCGAGCGTCGTGCCCCTCTTGTCACCTTTGCAGAGCCTTTCCAACCTCTCCACAGTGGCAAGCTTATCGGAATACTCGGCCACTGGCTTCAGATAACCAAGCCCATCGTTTTCGCACTGACCGATCATCACGCTTTGGCCGAGCTTCGGTTGCAAAGCAGGCAGGCCTTTGAGAATTCGAAAGCCAGCCATTGCCCGAAGCCCGGTGATATTTAGAACCGGCTCCTCATCTACACTTGGATCGCGCCGCTGTGACAGGAGGTGAGATTCTTGTAGGCTATCATCGCGAGAATTATAGAACATGCGAAGAGAGCGTCGAGCTCTGCCGCTCCTGGGTTGTGAAGGACAGTGTGATACGACTGCAGCGCGCAGTTGTAGTATATGGCGCCAGCCAGGTCGAACTTCGTTGTCCTCGGTCGAACAGTCGCAAGGTGGGAGGCTGAGAAGGAAAGTATAGCAAATCGAAGATAAGGGGCCTCGACTGTGAGCCTCGGCCCATGCTGCTGTAAAATCTTCTGGCAAGACGGCCCACCAATCCAATTGCGATGGTTTGTGTGCATGAAGTGGTCGAGAAGCTCCATGGGATTCACCGACCCGTGGATCTTCTTCCAGATTTCCGAGATTCCGGTGAAGTAGCCATTTAGGAAATCTACTGGGAGTTGTCTTGGAACTCCAGGGGTCGGGAACGACCCTCTACGTGATGGGGATTTTGAGGTGACTGACGAGGAGGTGTAGCTACAAGCGCGGTGGCCGTGGATGCATTGCCCACATCTAGGCTTATGCTCGTCGCACTAAATCGCAATTAGCCGGCCGATTGCAAAGGGGATATCATGTCCTCGTAACCTTTAAATGGCGAATCTTACATGTGCTGCAACCCTTGCGCGACTTGGTATGCGGCCGGCGTGCCTTGTACTGTCGGCTTTTGTCACTTGGAAAGTGGCTTGCCTTGTCGTCGATGGCTAACTTAGGGTTCTCAAATACTATAGTTGCATGGATAGTGTCAGGCATGTCGGAAAATCGATCTTCTGGATGTTGTTGTGGAATTGACTTGGGGTATTATTCTGGAACAAGCAGGAAGAAGCAAGGTCATAATTAGCTTGCGGAGAGTAGAGGCTGGCGAATCGCGGGAAATCTTGTGCGCGTATGTGGACGCTATCTTCAGCACATATTCAGCATCAAATCTGCATGCTGCTCACAACTGAGCTTCAGAAACCAGAAATCAAAACCCATTGAATTGATTGAAACTACTTGGAATAGCAGTTGAACAAATTCCTATTAAACCACTTACAGAATCGGTCAATTAGGCGTAAGGAGTGCTGGTCGACAGCGAAAACAGCTCCGGACTACTCTGAAGTAAAGCGGGCAAGTCAAAGCCCGTCTAGAAATACGTCCAGCAGCGCTGCTTTTAAAGAAGTTCACAGTTTGATTAGATAAGCCCTGTTTGTACTCCGCACTATAACTGGTGATAGTGGGACGGATCGAGAGATCCAATCATGGCTATCAGCAATGGGACCCACCAGGGCGAGCAGGGATAAGGCCCCTTGAGAGATGAATCACAGGTGAGACTAACCCAATGTAGGTAAGACTCGACTACGCACAGGGCGGCGTCATCATCGTCCCGAAGGAGGGTGAGTCGCGGGTAGGTTTCCTAACCCTTGGCATTTGGATTGTCCATCTGCGCCATTGTGATGCTTTCAACTCCAACACCATATCACACTCAACCAAGGACACCAGTACACACTCACTGCTTCCATTCCCTTCCCTCGAATTCCTTCCTCGCCGTCAGATGTCTACAACCTCGCCGAAAAGGAAAATCCCGTATCAGCATCATCATGTGCTGACACACAGGCCTCCGCCTGTTCCAACCAGGGAACCGGCATTGATCAACCATGAGCTCGTCGAGAAATTACTGGTTGACAGCATCAAGGCAATATGCGAAGAGGTGGCGATGAAAGAGAAGTTAGAATACCCTGTGATTGAATCTGTGGCGTTAGAGTCACTCGTGGCCGCGGTAGATGAATGTAAATACACCAATTTATTCTTCCCGACTTTCTTCAGTCTCGAGTCTAGAAACTGACCCTGGTCCTAGTCATTCTCAAATTCCTTTCGAAAGTCCGTCAATCTATGCTGGCAGCCCGGAGGACCGCACCTATAGCGACAGACTTCGAGACGGCCCTCCAAGTGCTCGACGTTCCTCGACCAGACGACCAACTGAAACCCTACATAACACATCCTCCCATCAACCAGCCGCTTCTACCAACTCCTCCTCCTGAAGATACTTTCCATAACGTAGTGAAACTCCCCTCCGACTTTTTGGGCCCTGAGCTTGACGGCCACGGACAGCTCCAGAGATTCGGGTTCAATACTTCCAGTCTACCTTCTCTACCCTCTGCGCACACGTTTCGAGACACGGCCCACTTTCCCACGCTGGAAAAGGATACGCGAAAGATCCGTGAATTGGCAACGCAGGAAGGCAAGCTGGGTGAGCAAGCGTTGCGCAAGTTGGCCGGAGCTGTGAAACTGGACGCAACTCATCCGCTGGACTTCGAGGCCACAAGGAAGAAGACGACAGGCACTGCGCCTAGGAAGCGTTGGAAGAATGGCGTCAGTCTCTCCGAAGAAGCCGTGTTTGAAGAGACCCTGAGAGATCTCCTCGCGAAAGAGCCTGGAGGGTTCGAGCTGGGGCCCATTGTCACATGCGAAAAGGCATACCGAATGCCGGACGACGTGCAGGTGAAAAGGAGGGCGCCAGTCGAGGCTGTACCTAAACGTAAATCTGGATCCGCGGCTACGGAAGCCGATGTGATGGAGTTCTAATCCCGACCATTTTCATGATTGCTTGACTATACAGAGCGAAGGCGTTGGCGGACTCAGGATATGACAGTATCGCTGAAATAGCATTTTACAAAATGATACCCCCGGTGGAATGGGAATGGCTCATTGCGATTGCGACGACCAGAATAAACTCTTCGAACCAGACTTTGAGCTTTTGTCCGTTGGCGTAACTGTAGCACTCGATTCTTTGGAGGGCGGAGTCCAAGCGTGTTCGCCCTCCCAAGCGGTCGTCTCGACGTGGAACGTATGATTTCCCTTGACGCACCTATCCAACCCCATTCCCGTTAGTAATCGCTCAAAAGCAGACTTGTATAGAAGAGAGGTGCAAACAGGGCACATGCATACTTTCTGAACAACCTCACAAACGGGAAACACTCCATCTGGGCCATGCTTGTCGGGCTCTGTAAAGCCTTTTGGTACTGTTGCTCGGGGGTGGTGCAGCTGTATTGCACCAGCTCGAGCAGCTCACAGTCTCGCTGAAGGTCGAAATCCCCGAGTTTGCGCACCTTGCGTTTCCCATTGACGGGGTGGTAGTGAATCTGCTGTTCCAGCTGGCGTACGGGGAACGGGTGCTCAGGTGGAGCCATGATTGGGGGAGGGATTGGCGTGATAACTTCGCTGGCTTTTCGTCCTTTTCAATTCTTAACTTTCCCCTGTGTTTTGAGAGCTATCTATGAGACGGTTCGCGACTGCAAATTCAGGCTGGTCATGGCGCAATCATGTCAGCCGAACAATACGGCTTCAATCTCCTGGACGGGGTGCGTGAGGAAAGTCTCGAGCAGGTGAGTGAGTCTGGCGTGATTCTTGAAATTAGAGGTTTCCGCTACACCTTCCCCTTGGCTCAGTAACCCTTTCGATGCCCGCATCCACCTCAGCCTCGTCAATCTACATATCATCAATCAACAGTACCTGGTCTGATCATCATGACCAGCTTCTGGTAGACGTGAGACATATAACATGTCCTCAGCCAAAATCAGTCCTCGGGATCCCACAGCTAGATGATCTCCTAGAGTACTTCCGATACCCAGATGAGCCGACACCTCGACGCCCGCAATGGGTGTCCTCAGGAGCACCGAGCCCAGAGGACCACGCAGAAGAATACGATTCTGCAGAAGGTCTCACCGCAGCGCCCGAGAGAACAGAGTCCCAGCTGAAGAGGAGCAAACCCGCCACCATCGAAATCACTAGTCGACAGTCAGCATCTGGCAAAACACATCTGTTCTACTACTTGGCAACCCTCGCAACTCTCCCACGCGAAGTTGGCGGGAAACAGTCAGCGGTAGTGTGGATCGACAATGACGGGCGCTTCTCTGCCTCGCGGATGTTGCAGGTCCTTCGCCACCATCTCCTCCAGAGTACTGTAGACAACACAAGCGAAGCGGAGAAATCCAGCTCCAGCTCTAGCTCCAGCACCCTCATCCTCGAAGCTCTAATACACATGCACATCTTCCGCCCAAATTCCTCATCGCAGATTCTCTCCATCCTGGAATCACTACCAAGCTATCTGCTCGACCAAACGCGGCATAAATCCTCGCCCCGCCCACTGGGGCTTCTGGTCATCGACTCCGCGACGGCCTTCTACGCGCAGGACCGCTTCGACGCGGATATGGCGCGCCTTGACGCGCCGCTCCAGGGGAGGGACTCAACTGGGAACTATGGAGCAGGACCGTCGAAGACGGCTGCGATAATTGCGCAGCTGAGGGAGGTGCAGGCGAGGTTTGGCTGTGTGGTGCTGTTCAGCACTAACATGATGACGACTAATATAAACAATTCCAACGTCTCGCCCTACCAGCTAGTATCTCAAGAGCCATCAGCAAATTCACGAGCACCTCCGGGCCCAAGCCACCCCACAATGCCAACGATAAGCCCATGGACGCATTTCGCGACACTAACACTTCAGCTGGAGCGTGTGCGAATACCGCAGTTCGCCCCGCAGATGAGTCTCGAGCAGTGCCTGCATGACGCGGAGAGGAGGCTAGAGGTTGTGAGGAGAGGAAGGTTCGTGGTTAGTGTGCTGCACAGGAATGCGGTGGATTTGAGAGGTAAGGGGAAGGACGTGGTGAAACTTGTGTTAAGGGTTGTGGAGGACGGGGTTGTGCTGGAGTAAGGGATGCAACGAATGGAGGGGGAGGGGAATGGCATGCAACACCATGGATTAGATGAAGGGGTAAGGAGGGAGTGTTCTCTTCGCCATTCATTGTGTTATGCGCACTACGATGATCTACGATTTCTAGCACGAGTGGGAATACTAAGCGCAATACTATGACAAAGAATCTGATCAACCACCTGGTGTCGATCATTCTGGTAAATTCGCTCTATCTATCCCTGGTGATCTCTAAGAACATCTATGTCCTCATCATTCATTATTGGGTTCGCAATCAAATCTGGGCTGAGTGACGGTCCACTCCCACCAGAAGACAGCAGTAGCTCATCAGTGGCCGATTCCGTGGCCTTCCAACATCTCCTTCACACACACCTTCCGACACTCCTCGTAAACCTTGACCTGCTTCGCAACTTCGCCGAGTCTGCCAATGACTTCTTTGTTGCCCTGGCCAAATCCATAAATGACATATGGGATCTTGGTCTCCTCGCAGAATTCCTTGACGTATTTTTGCGCGGCACGTAAATTATGGCGCGGAATCCGCGGGTACAGGTGATGGACTGCCTGGAATTGGAGGCCGCCATGGAAGAAGTCAAGCCAGGTCGGACAGTCGACGTCCATGGTGGTGCGAAGCATTTTCTGAGCGAAGGATTCGTGAGTTCCCATATCCGTTGTTGACATGGCAAAGTGGGAGAGCGTGATTTGTACGTGAAGAGGGGCAGTGACAACATGGGAGACGATGACGAAGACAAATCGATCCCAGGCTGTAGGGATGGATTTATAGACGACTAGGTATCCGAACCAGGCCCAAAAAAAGACCTGCCCCAACATTTCCAGGTAGCGATGCCACCACGCTTGACCTTTTTTCGGGGCTTGGCCGAGTAAGAGGTATTCCCAGGACAGGCGGTAGAGGTTGAAGCGACCAAAGGCCATAACGGGGTAGTAAAGCCAGTCTTGCCTGGCAACGAGGAATTTGGCGAATATGTCAAATTCCATGATGCGGTCGTAATAGGTGGATCGGAGAGAGTTGAAGAAGCGGGTGGTGATGGCAAAGAACGGGATGTGCTCAATATCGGGATCATGCTCGGGCGAGTTGGTCACAATATGGTGAACATTGTGGTTTCGTTTCCACCAGCCGATTGAAAGTCCTCCAAGGAAATCAGCGATAAAGATGCCGATGCAGGTATCAGTATGGAAGTCGTGGGTAATACCCATGTGGCCAGCATCATGGGCAGTGAAAACCAACTGGTGCCAGAACATTCCGAGCAATGCACCTGACAAGGCGAAGTAGGAGTAGTGGAGAGCAATCAGGAAGGAGGCAAAGAGTAAGGTGTAACGGACGCATTCTATGGCGTAAGAGCCATAGGGACACTGGTATAGACCTGCAGCACGGATTCGAATGTCCGTTTCTCGGTACTTCTGTGCAATGCGCTCTTGTGTATCCTCGTCCAGGGATGGGTATTTGAGGATGTCGGAGGATTTTTCCGCGGAAAGACGGACCTCCAGGGGGCTAGACTTGAAGACTGAATCCTCACGGCCAGAGGTAGAAGATGCTGAAGAAAAGGACGGGGTTGTCGAAGCATTTGCGTCAATTGGGTCGAAAGTGGGCGATGGGGGGATGCTGCCGTTGCTGGAAGAGCTAGCACTCCCCTCGAAGTGGACATACGTGCCGGTGATATCTTCTGATTTGCCCCGGTCCTCTGCACCTTGCTTCAGAGGCCTGAAAACACCTCCTTGAATGGGAGGCAGAAAGTTTGACCATCTCCCAGAAATCCTTCCTATCACGAACTTCTGCATTTGTGCTTGGGCGTCCAGCGAATGCAGGGCCCTGATCTCGTCGGTGCCATCTCTTCCCACCATATGCAGGATAGCCTTATCACCACCAGGGTGGTAAGGAAGCCATGCATCGGCTTTAATCACACATCCATCGAGGATAATGATCTTTCTCCCCTCTGCGATCAGTCCCTCGATCTCTCGGCGAGACCACAGTCGGTCTTTTTGGCTGCTGTTGGCGGTCATTGTGCGATCATGGCGAGAAGTAGAAGGAACGAGAGACTTGCAAGACCGAGAGAGGTCAGGGGTTATTGAAGAAATATTCGGTGAGGAGTCCTGTCAGTTAGAACGTGAAGACTCAGGCCACAGCCAAACTTGTAGGGATCAGGTCAAGGTGATATTAATTAGCCACTCCTTAGGTACGTTGGTGGGGTTGAATCCACCTAAGTGGGTGAGTTTGGCATGTCATTTTGGCCCGATTGACGCGGTTGTAGGTAAGCTCCGCTCCGTGCATTGGGATCTTCACCCAGGCTGATGAAATAAGGTACGCTCACGTGACTACAAGAAACAGATTCCACGTGATATTCAATGCCAAGACTAGACCTCACCTGATCCTTCCCATGATTGAAGGTTGCTAGTCCTTGCAGCTTCAACAGCTTCCTCGCACCACCTCTCCTCTCACTCCTATCTCAATACACGTCCAGATCGCAAGTGGACGTATTCCACAGCTATCCGCCACATCCAAAATCCGATCGAAACTCGCCGTTCATACGAAGCAAGCTCCAAGAGAGCTCGACCGGCACCATGCCTATCAAACCGATCGAAGGAGTACGTTCCCTGCGAGTCACGACCCTCTCAAGCAGCCCCTCAAGCTCCTGCTGCGTTCCCGATGTGACTTATGAGCTGGAGACTGACAAATTGCTGCTGTAGATGCTCCGACGAGGACTCGTCTTGGATATAAGTATTGCTGGGGGTAAGCCGACACTTCCAGACCCTCTCCTAAAATGGGACGCATGACGGGTGAAATTCTTGGAACACGATCTTCTTGAGGCATTCCCGGGAGTCTAGATCTTCGAGGAAGAGGGATTTACACGGTTCACCAATGTAGGAAGCTAACTGGAGATATTTACTACAGGTTTGGGAACCACCTTCGGATATCTGTGGTGGTACGGTACGTGAAAACAAGAATCCTGCTCCAGCCCGCATTGTGCCCATGCATGAAATACCACTCCTATAACACCTCGATGTCCAACGGGACTGACAGCCTCATCAAAAGGATACCACCTGCCCCGTGTCAGGGCCCGAGATAACTACTACGCCAAGCTGGAAGATCAGCGAGCGAGAGATGCCGGATTCAAATAAATAAACTAGCGCGCACATATCTTCACAAACACGCCCATCCTCACCCATCCAATCCCCCGACGTTTTCATCGCCCTTCTCGATCGGCGCCAGATAAACTCGGAGGGGAGGGCGAAACGACAAAGAGACCGAAAAGGGACCATACCTGTACATATTCTGAGAATGGCATCGTGAGAGAGTGAAAAGAAATTAAAGAAAGAACGTTCTTGAGTGATTTTTATCTTGACGAAATCCAGTTCGCCCAGTGCTTGAACCTGCTCTTTTGTGCTGTATGCTCCGACGACCTGACCTCATCTTCCACATCCCCTGATTATCTTGTCATGGGTTACGCAAGACTACCCACCAGTGCTCAACAGAATCCATGTATGCTAACCAACGGTTACACGTGAAAATGATAGTGCCATAACACAGGGTTACGCACTACTTCGGACTTTGCCATGAAGGAGAAATCTACTTGTGCAAGTAATTCCTGGACAAATCGTCCTCATTTTCAAATGAGAGTTGAGTGTGTTACTATAGAAACCGGTTGGTGTTCACAATCTGTCTACGCCTTGAACATTCAAGTATCAAAGCAACCTGAGTTCTGGGTAGCCCTTCTTGCAATGACATGACTCCCTGTCCGCCGTGCTCCTTCGCCCTGTACCAGTTCTTTGACACTGAATAGCTTCGAGTCTATCGGAAGGTGAAAGTGAAGTCTGGGCTCCTTCGTGTCTTGGCTTCATGTTGATGAGAAAAGTCAAAAATGACTTTGGATGACAGGACTGATCATTGCTATTGAGTATTTGGGGTCACGTGGGGGTCAACTCCAGAGGTCATGTCGGCGAGAATTTAATGCTAGGTGGTGTGAAGTGGAGGGTTAGTCAATGGCTCTAGCTCTAACCTCCAGCGAGAGGAGTACAACGAGTGAGAGAGTGATAACATACACCACAGCCGCTGCAGACGCATGATCCAGTGCAAGCAGATCCTTTGCAGCACGAGCAGGATCCGCAGGGTTCCATGAGTGATTGATCGGGATGTGGGTGTATTTTGTTTGGGTCTGGGTATTAAATGCCGGCTCTTGAAGGGCTTAGAGCTTTAGTGGACTGATGGAAAGATCTTTGAAGGTGGAAGAAGGGTGAGCTCTTGACAAAGGGCGACGGGCCTTGATATAGAACTGCACTTACGGCTGAGTGGAGTTTGTGGTACCCATGGGGATCTCCAACAGCTTTATAGGTTGAAATCAACATGGCAGCAAATACAGACAGCTCTGGAGCGGCAAAACCCTTCATCATGCCACCTCTGTGAGCCTAGATTTCTGGTCCTTGCCGTAACGCTGGCCGATGACTGGCGACATCTTCATGTACCAATAGGATTGGTTGGCCGTGGACCTACCGTTGGATGTGCCCTGCAAGTGTGAATGCATCCTCACTGCCTTTCGCCATAGCGCTGGCTGTTGAGCGATGACCCTATCCTCCAATGGCGAAGATGCCGCAATGCTGTGCACCCTTTGTCGCATGTCTGGGCATGTATAGATTCTCCCTTGGTGACTCCTGGATGAAGAAGCTCGGTCTCCCAGGATCTGGACTGGGACGAGTTATCTTTCATTGGCAGCAATGGTAATAGACCTGACGAGTCAATCCCAATCTCCAAGAGTTCGTGGAGACACGAGCCTCGGCCATGTCCGCAGCAGAGCCGTATCCACGGCTTTCCAGACTCAAATATGCTATCGACTTTCCAGTGATAGGCGAGAACAGCTTCAGCTAACCAAACAGAAAATAGGTCAGACATTGAGGGTTCGGGGACAAACTGGAACGATACGCCGATAGGCTGTTCGAGGACTCTGCTTGAAGAAGCAATAGGATGTGATGGAAGGCCCTAGTATATGATAGAATGTACGCAGAAGGCTCCAACATATGACATGTGATGGCGGCAGAGACGATTGCAAGTGACTGCATTAAAACGCCAGAAGAAGCGAAGGATTGAATATTGGAACGAACTCCAATGAAACCCCCATGTTTGCATAAATGCCTGTCGTCTTAGACTTTTTAGACTGCCACGCTCTGGTAGACCAGATTGTTCTTTCACAGGGTAAGGTCACACGGCATGTCGAGGAATGCAGTTCCTCGAAGTAGGGATAGCTTGTGCACCAGCAGCAATCATGGCCGCGTGTCAAGATTTCAGGGGCCGCGGGATTCACTTACCTAAGTATTGCGATGTCATCTAGACTCGCTGGCAGGACGAACAAGTAATCAAGGTTGGAATCATGGCTTTACAATCTCATACTTGAAGTACCTCAAGACGCGGGGCGAAACAATTCTGTTATCAAGTGGGTCTTCATGTTGTAAATCGCAGGCAGGGTTGAGGCCTGGTACGCTTAAATAACTGCCCCTCGGCCGACTGTAGTACTAGCATAGATGGGAGCCTGGAGGCCTGACGTAATGGGGGTCAATAGCAGCAGGAGGTTGATCAAACGTCAAGCGAAGGAGCAGCAAAGGCCTATGCCAGTTCGAAGTCTTCGATAAACTTGATTAACGAAACAATCAAGAGGCATTTTCTTGAAGGATGGTACCAGTCTAGTTGCTCGCATCGTCCTCATGCACCAAAATCATCATGTTCGTACTTCATGGTTTGATTGCATTTATGCTATCCATCCTATCGCTCGCACCATTCGGGAGCGCAAGTGTCACCCCAGCATTCATTTTCCGGGAGATGACCATCTGGGATATAGATGCTGTGACAACTACGATAGTAGATGCTTTCGGTCCTGGTCCAACATGGCGATATCTCTATCAATTCCGTAAAACATTCCCTCACTTTCATTGGAGGTGTATTCGTGAGAACGTGCAGAACGATTTCCTGAATACCGATACTACGGTGCACTACAATGTGATTGTGCCAACCAATGCAAAATACCACGAAGTGAAGAGTGTTGCAAGATGGACGTTGATGGTCAATCATGAAGCCAATTCATCACACAGTGAGAGGAGAAGGCTCCAGGCCGAGTTTCGACCGATCGCTCCTGGGAGTGTGAGCCACGGCGACGAGCAGCGACTCGGAGCACAAACACAACACC
>Ga0105237_10005219_pt1 | contig 14696 bp, 11 predicted proteins | sample KBSC24metaG_FD_81520 | JGI IMG/M metagenome (GOLD analysis project Ga0105237, IMG submission 81520) | Corn rhizosphere microbial communities from Kellogg Biological Station, Michigan, USA - KBS C2-4 metaG | ecosystem: Host-associated > Plants > Roots > Rhizosphere > Soil | place: Michigan, USA... | reverse complement strand
GCCTGATGGTGCATGTAGCACTTGGGCGGCACGGTGAAGAGGCCCTTCGGGCTGTCGCGGAAGTCGGTCGCCGCGACCGCCTTGGCGCCGCCGTCCACCATCTTGTCGTCGGTGGCGATCTTGCCGAAGATGTCGATGGCGTTGACCACGGCCGGGTCGGTGAACGGGATCTCGTTCTTCACCCATTTGTCGTAGACTTCCGGCGGCTGCGTGCGCAGCATGATGTCCTCGACCCAGTCGGTCGCCGGCCAGCCGGTGGCGCCGCCTGAACCGAGCCCGATGCACCAGGGCTTGCCGCCGTCGGCGATGATCTTCTTTTCGAGGTCGGCGAGTTCTTCCTGGGTCTTCGGCACCTTGTAGCCGGCCTCGTCGAAATTGTCGGGCGAGTACCAGACCAGCCCCTTCACGTCGATCTTGTAGGGGAAGGCGTAGAAGCCGGGCTTGCCGTCCTTGCCATTATAGGTGCCGAGCTTGGCCCAGGAGTCGCCGGCGGCGTAGTTTTCCTTGATCCAGGCGGCGACGTCGTCGCCCAGCGGCGTCAGCACGCCCTTGGAAGCAAGATCCTGGATGAGGCCGGGCTGCGGCAGGACGGCGATGTTGGGCGGGCTGCCGGCCTGGGTGTCGATGACGATCTGCTGCTCATAGTTCTCGGACGAGGAATATTTCACCTCCGCGCCGGTGGCCTCGGCGAAATAGTCGAGAACCGAGTGGACGAGCGTTTCGTCCTCGCCGCGCCACGGCCCGAAGATCGTCAGCGTCTCGCCCTTGAGATCGACCTTCTTGAGATCGTCGTAGTTGGCCCAATGGAAGCGCGGGTCCTCGCCCGGCTTGAACTTCAAGTCGGCTTGCGCCGGCAGGCTGAGGGTGAGCGCCGCGAACGCCGCGCCCAAGAGAAGCATTTTCTTCATCGCAAGTCCTCCCAGTGGTCACAAACAGGACGAAACCTCCATTTCGTCCGCCGACGCCCGCGGAACTGTGACTCAGCGAAAGGGCAACCGCAACCTTTCGAAGAGACTTCCAAAGCGCTTTGGCTATTTTGATCTCGCCATTGAATCGCCTGGAAGTCAAGTGGGTGAGTTCACTAATCGATTTAAAACCTGGAAGGTCGAGCAAAGAAAGTGCAGTGCAGCATGCTTTTTTGGCGCTGCAGCAGCAATTTTTGCTTCAAACGACGCCGGCGGGCCTCTAAGCTCGTCATGCTTGGTGATCTCGCCAACAATCATCGGATCGATTCAAATTGAAAGCGCTTTGAGGCTGGAGGCCTCCGATGAACCTCAAGCAACTCTCGCATATGCTGTCGCTCTCGCAGACCACCGTGAGCCGGGCGCTGAACGGCTATCCCGAGGTCAATGAGGAGACCCGGCGCCGCGTGATGGATGCGGCCAAGCGGCATGGCTACCGGCCGAATCCCAGCGCGCGCCGGCTAGCCACTGGCAAGTCGGGCATGATCGGCTATGTGCTGCCGACGGGTGCGGCCGTCGACATCGATCCGCATTTCGTCGAGTTCCTCTCCGGCCTCGGCGACTATGCCCGCTCGCACGAGCTCGACCTCGTGCTTTCGCCAGCCGATGCCGACGACGAGGAGACGACCTATCGGCGCATCGTCGCCAACCGGCAGGTCGACGCCGTCTACCTTTCCTCGCCGCGTCCGGCCGACAAGCGGCTGGCGCTGGTCAACACGCTGGGCATTCCCTTCATTGTCCATGGCCGCAGCGAGGGCTTTGACTTCGACTATCCCTATCTCGACATCGACAATGAGGGCGCCTTCCACGAGGCGGCGCGGCTGCTTATCCAGCTTGGCCACAAGCGCCTGGCGCTGATCAACGGCAATGAGCGCGAGACCTTCGCCATCCACCGCGAGCGCGGCATGCGCCGTGCGCTTGCCGCGAGCGGGCTGACGCTTGGCGAGCGCCACATCCGCTCGGTGGCCATGACCGAGGAGAACGGCTATCGCGCCGCCCGTCGCCTGCTTGAGGAAAGCGAGCCGCCGACGGCGATCGTCTGCTCCAGCCTGATCATGGCGCTGGGCGTCGTGCGCGCCGTGCGTGATCTTGGCCTCACCATTCCGGGCGACCTGTCGCTGGTCGCCCATGACGACGTCTTCCCCTGGCTGCGGCCCGAGAATTTTCCGGTGCCGCTGTCGACGACCCGCTCATCGATCCGCCTTGCCGGCGCCCGCGTCGCCGAGCGCCTGGCGGCGAGGATATCAGGGCTGGAAGAGGGGGCTCGCGGCGAGGTCTGGCCGGTCGATCTGGTGGTGCGTGGGTCGGTGGCGGGGGCGCCGGTATAGGGTCGGGATCCAACAGCTTCGCCGACCTGCTCCTTCTTGATGGGCTGCATTTACTCTCGTGGGACAACAGTCCGCCTGCACCTGCTCCTGATTTTGGAAGGTGGCAACGGGTAAGTCAGAGCCGTCAACCAGTCCTTCAGGGTGCGCCTTTTGCCTACATTCCCGTTCTCCGAAACGGATCCGATCCAACATCCAGGTCCGCCGCCGAAGACTTCGGAGGTTGTGATTGTCGGTGGCGGCGTTATCGGCGTGACGACCGCCCTTTTCCTTGCGATGCGCAACATTCCGGTGACGCTGCTGGAAAAAGGCCGTGTCGCGGCCGAACAGTCCTCGCGAAATTGGGGCTGGATCAGAAAGCAGGGACGAGACGCCGATGAACTGCCGATCGTCATCGAGGCTATCCGCCTGTGGCGGCAGCTGGCCGAGGAATGCGGCGAAGACATCGGGCTCACCCAGACAGGCGTGACCTACCTGGCGAACGCCGACAAGGACATGGACGGCTTCGAAAAGTTCATGAAGATCGCCGCGACCCATGAACTCGACACGCGCCTGCTTGACGCGGACGAGACCGCGAAACTCATCGACGGCATGTCGCGCAGGTTCAAAGGCGCGATGACGACGCCCTCCGACATGCGCGCCGAACCTTGGCTGGCGGTGCCCGCGCTTGCCCGGCTTGCCGTGCGAAAAGGGGCCAGGATCGTTGAGAATTGCGCAGCGCGAACCCTCGACATCGCGGCCGGCAGGGTCAAGGGCGTGTGGACCGAGGCGGGATATGTCGAGGCCTCCAGCGTACTGGTCGCGGGCGGTGCCTGGTCCTCCCTGTTCCTGGCGAGGCACGGCGTATCCATCCCCCAACTCAGCGTCAGGGTGACAGTGGCCGCAACGGAGCCCTTGCCTGAAATCTATGCAGGCGCGGCCGCCGACGATCACATCGCTTTCAGGCGCAGACAGGATGGCGGATACACGCTCGCTGCAGGCGGCAGCCACCTGCTTTACCTGGGGCCTGACGCATTCCGGCACGTCACCAAGTATATTCCCGCCCTCAGGGACAATCCGTTCGGAACGCGCTATTTCCCATTCGCTCCATCGGGCTACCCCGATGGCTGGTCGACGCCGCGCGATTGGGCGCCGAATTCAGAGAGTCCTTTCGAAAGAATGCGGGTGCTCAACCCAGCTCCTGAACCGGCCAAGCTTCGTTCGATCGAGCGCAATTTCAAACAGCTTTTCCCACAGTTCGAGAAAGTTCGTTTGAAGGTCGGCTGGGGCGGCATGATCGACGCCATGCCCGACGTCGTCCCCGTCGTGGACCAGGCCCATGCGGTCGGCGGTCTTTTCGTCGCGACCGGAATGAGCGGCCACGGGTTCGGCATCGGGCCCGGCATAGGCCGCGTCGTCTCCGACATGATCCAGGGAAATGAACCCGGGCACGATCTCAGCCGCTTTCGGCTGTCGCGCTTCTACGATGGAAGCCCTGTCCGGCTAGGTCCGGCTCTTTGAATCGGTCGCGCGAAATCCAGCTTGGAGTTCTCTTTGGCTGGCCTGGCTCTTGCTGCATTGCGCCACATGCGAATGACCCAGCGTGTCTTAGAAAGCCAGATAGAATTTCATGAACTCATCTCGAGGCCGAGCGCGCCAGCCTCATCCGAGCAGCCCTCGATTGCTCGACCGCCTCGCCGGCGCACGCGTCGCCTCGCGCCTGACGGCGCGGATTTCCGGGCGCGCTGCGAGGTCTGGTCCGTCGACCTGATGGTGCGTGGGTCGGTGGCGGGCGCGCCGGGGGTAAGGCATCATCGATCGGAGCGGTGGAGTAAGCTCAACGCCTGTGCTCTAGGCGCGAAGGGCAGCTTGCGCTCGATGCCGGCAGTTCCAGGCACATGGGATACTACGAGCGAGCAGACGCCGCTCACGACACGCACAGGCTTGAGCTACGCCATCGATCGCTCTTCGGGGGGAGCCGCGATCAGGCGGCGCCGACCGTCAGTGCTTTCCAGGCCGCATGCGAGTCCATGTAGTCCCGCCAGCGGGCGATTTTCCGATTTTCAAGCTCGATGATTGAACAGAACCGGTTCTGGTAGCCGGCGCCCATCGTGAGGATCGTCCCATGGACTTCGTATTCGAGAATGACGACCCTGCCATTGTCCGCCTGGTTGACGATCAACCTGTCAGCGGACTGGAGCCTGATGCTGGCGACATATCCCCCGAACTGCTCCATCAGCTTGGCACGTCCCCGGACCAGACGAGGCCAGCCAAGCTCGTAGCGGACCTCGTAAGCGATGTCTTCAGCGAGGATGTCGAAGAAGTGCTCTCCGTCGACGAGGTCCCCCAGCGCCCTTCGGACAAGATCAAAATAGGGTTCGGCGCCCGCATAGGCGGAGTATTTCGTGCTAGGCATTCTGATCTCTCCATGTGTTGCAGTTTCACTTGCTAGGCGCCGCCGTCGGGGGATGGTCCGGTCCCCGCCCGTGATGCGCCCGATGACGGCCATCGGCGGTGTGGTCACCCGACCGCTTCCGGAGCCCATGCGGTCGCGTTTCGGCGGGCGAAGTCCTGGAAGCTGGTTGCCGGCCGGCCCGTGACCTTTTCGATATCGCCGTTCGGTCGTGACCCGTTGCCGGCGATGATCGTTCCGGTCAGCCAGCGAAGCATGGTCGCATAATCGGCGGGGACGATGTCGGCCTTGACGGCGCCACCGATCCAAACGTCCGGATCGATGTCGTTATGGGTGACGGGCCGGCCAGTGATGCCGGCAATGACGTCGGCGACCTCGCCGACCGTGAGCGATTGCGGGCCGGTCGGCGCATATTGAGCGCCGGCATGGGTCTCGGGATCGACCAGTGTCTCGACCGCGACCGCCGCGATATCCTCGGCGTCGACGAAAGCTTCCGCCCCGCCGCCGGTCGGCACGGTGATCGCGCCGCCGATGAGGGGTAAATGCTCGTCGCTGAAGTTCTGCATCACCCATGCCGGACGCAATATGGAATGGGTGAGGTTTCCCCGGCGCCCGAGGTCGAGCTCGACCGCCCGGATATCGACTTCCGCAGGCGCCCGGTCGCTGTCGTAGGTGCTGAGGTAGGTCACGTGGCGGACCCCCGCGATGGCGGCAAGGTCGAGGAAGTCCGCGACCTGACGGGCGAACTTGATCCGCATGGTTGGGGTGACGAGATAGACACGGTCGACGCCATTCAGCGCCGCAGCATATGTCGCTGGCTCGTCCCAGTCGAACGTCACGTCGGCGCCGCGCCGCGACGCCGTGCGAGCATCCAGGCCCCGCGCGACGAGTTTTCGCGCCACGAGCGCTCCGGTTCGCCCGGTTCCGCCGAGCACAAGTGCAGTCCGCCGTGAAGCAATCATCTGTCGTTCTCCGTTGGAGGTTGTGAATGCATGATGCGAACGAACGACGAGCGGATCAATGCGTCGTCCTCTCAGTTTTTTAATCAGGACGCTCACATGGTTGACGAAGGCGATCGTCCTGCATAGTGATTGAAATATGGATCTGCTCGTGGATCATCTGACGAGGGCACGCGCCTCCGGCGCGGTCTTCGCTCGCACCGTTGCCCGGCCGCCCTGGGGGCTGCGGCTCGGCGGCTCCATCCAGCTCGCGGTACATGCTGTCGCCCAGGGGCGGGGATGGTTGTGGCTTGACGATCCCTCGCAGGGTCCGATGCAGCTTTCGCCGGGCGATGTGACGCTCGTTCGCGGTGGACTCGACCACTATATCGGGCATGAGCCCGGCGCCGACTGCCTCGAACCCGGGGAGTTCCGGGCGCGCCATGGAGTCGGCCACGTTGCGGACGACCCGCAGGCAACAGTGTTCCTGTGCGGCGCCTACCGTTTCTCGGGGGACATCGGCAGCGGCCTGCTTAACGCGCTGCCCCAGGTCATGCCGCTCTCGCCGCCGATCGGCGATCCCTTGCGCGACGTGACCAACCTGCTGTCCCGCGAATTGGCTTCCGCCGAGCCCGGCCAGAACACGGTGCTCGATCGGCTCCTCGACATACTTCTGGTTCTCGCAATCCGTGCCAGCTTCCGCCAGGGAGCCACCACGCCGCGCTGGTACCGGGCCGCGGCCGATCCCCGGCTGAAAGCGGCGTTGCAGGTGATGCACGAGGACCCGGGACGTCCATGGTCGGTGCCCGAGTTTGCCAGGATCAGTGGCCTGTCACGCGCCGCTTTTGCGCGGGCCTTCGGCGACGCGCTTGGCCAGACCCCCATGCAGTATCTGACGGACTGGCGGATGGCCCTGGCCCGCGACCACCTGCGCAACAGCGAAATGGACCTGGCCGAGATCGCCAGCCTGACCGGCTACGGCTCGCCCTATGCATTCGCCGCTGCCTTCCGGCGCCATCACCGGTGCCCGCCCGGAGCCTGGCGGCAACAGCAGTCGGCCGAGGGCAACAGGTCGGATGCCGGCGACGAGATCCACCTCGGCTGATAAGTCCATCGAGTTGGACCTAGGTCCATCTCGGCGAAAACCTCACTCCTTGATCGCTTCGGCGGCCTTGATATCCAGCAGCCCATAGCCGAAATCATTGTCCCTGCCCTTTGGGCCGAGGTCCTTCGCGGTCGCGGCGAGCGTCTTCTCGATCTCGTCGGCCGTGCGGTCGGGCGCGGCGTGGATGAGGTTGGCAATGGCGCCGGAAACGATCGCAGCGGCAAACGAAGTTCCGGTCACCACGTCGGAGCCGGCGCCGCTCGGCGCCACCATCTCCACGCCCGGCGCCGAGATGAAGACGTAGGCGCCGCGATTGGCCTGCGGCATCAGCCCGTCCTTGGCGTCGGTGGCGGTCACGGCGATGACGCCGTCGAAGGCAGCCGGATAGCCATAGGGCGCCTTCGGGCCGTTGTTGCCGGCGGCAGCGACCAGCACCATGCCCATCGCCCGCGCATTGCGGCAGGCGGTGCCGAGCAGGTCGTTCTTCGGGCCGACGAAGCTCATATTGATGATGCGAACGTCCTGCTCCGCCGCCCAGTCGAGCGCCGACAGGATGACGTCCATGGTCGACTTGCCGCCTTCGAAGGCGCGCGCGTGATAAATCTTCGCGCCTGGGGCCATGCCTTCCAGCGGACCGACGCCGGCAATCAGCCCGTCGACCGAGGTGCCGTGGTCGCGCTTCTCGATCGGCACATTGGGCATGGCGTCATATTGCTCGGCGATGACGCCGGCGAGCGCCGGATTGGTGTCGTCGATGCCGGTGTCGATGACGGCGACACGCACATTCTCGCCGCTCGCCTGCTTGGCATCGAGCGTGATGCGGTCGAAGGCATAGTTCACGATGCCGGCCGCCTGCTGCAGCGAATAGATGTGGTTGGGCTCGCGCCGCTGCGTGCGGCCATCGGCGGCAAGCTGCGCCAGCACCACGCCGACCGGCCGCCCATCGGTGATGCCGAAGCGCACCAAAGTCGTGCCGAGCAGCCGCGACTGGCGCTGCGAACGCACCTGCAGGCCAAAGGAATTGGCGATCTGCTGCACGACGCCGGCATCGCCGTCGACCGTCACCAGCACTTCGTCGGGCACGAATTCGCCGGTGATAGCGCGCGGCGGCTCGGCCAGGTTGAGACCTTGAGGCACCGTCACAGGCCCGCTCGGCGCCGGAGGGGGTGCCGGTGCATTGGCGGAACCATTCGATGGCGATGTCCCGTTCGAGGGCGTCGGCGTTTGCGGGGCAGCACCAGCCGGCGGATTGGGAAACAAATCGACGATCAGCGCCGGCAGGAACACCGCGCCACCCGTGGCAGCGCCTGTGCCCGACACGCCGCCGTTGCCCTTGGCGCCGCCGTCCTTGTCGCAGCCGGCCGCAGCCGCCGTTGTGCGGTCCAGGCAATCGACCTGCTTTTGCGTCAGGTTGGGATCATTGGTCTGCCCAAACGCAGGCGCGGCGACAAAAGCCGCCGCGAGGATTGCCGCGTGAAGAATGACCGCCTTAGCCGCCATCGACCGGTTTCCTTCCCTGCATCACAGCATCCGCGAAAGGCTGGGCGGCAATAAGGCCGACAAGCCTGTCATAATCGGCCGCCGTGCTGGCTGGGATCGTCAGGTGGAATACGCCGTCCGCGGTCGGGCCGCTGGCGATCTTCAATCCGTTCTGGCCGAGGAAGGCGGCGATATCAGCCATCTTCGCATCCGGCTTGAATTTCACCAGGGCGAAAGGCAGCTTCGCGAGATCGTCCTGGGCGCCGGCCACCTCGAAGTCGCTGCCCTTGCCGCCCGGCCGTTCAAAAGACTGCACCAGCACCAAGGCAAGCAGCGCCGCGGCCGCAGCCCAGGCGACGCCGGCCGGCATTGCCGCCACCCGGCTGAAGATACTGGCTAGCCACGACTGTCCGGCCGGCGGGCGCGCCGGACCGGCTTCGGCGTCAAGCGCCTTGGCAAAGCGCGAAAGCGCATCGGCCGGCGGGCGGATCGCCTCGTTGGCGGCGGCGGTGCCGGAGAACTCGGCCTCCGCTTCGCCAAGCGCCGTCATCGCCGCCGGGTCGGAGGCCAGCCATTCCTCGACGGCTTCCAACTCGGCGCCTTCCAGTGAGCCATTCAGATAGAACGGCAGCAGCGTTTCCATCTCGTCGCGGCGCGACATCTTCTCAGCGGCGCTCATGGCCACCCCCTCTCGTAACCGGCGGCCTTGAGAGCCTCGCCGAGTTTCTTGCGGGCGTAGAACATCCGGGTCTTGACGGTGGCGACCGGAATGTCGAGCACCTCGCCGATCTCGGTCACCGACTGCCCGTGGTAATAGGCAAGGTCGATCACCGTGCGGTGTTCTTCCGGCAAAGCGTTGATCATGCGGCGCAAGGCGGCGGCCTTGTCTTCCTTCATGGTGACGACTTCCGGCGTGTCGGCGCCGTCCGCGATCTCTGCGGCAGCGTCGTCGTCGATCCAGTCTTCCTTCTTCTTGCGCAGAGAGGACAGCGCCTTGAAGCGGGCGATGCCGAGCAGCCATGTCGAGACTTCAGAGCGGCCCTCGAAGCTGGGCGCCTGCTTCCACAGCTCCAGAAAGACCTCGTTTGCGATATCGTCGGCCATCATTTCCGATCCCGTCTGGCGCGCCACGAAGCGGTAGATCCGCGCGTGGTGACGCATGAACAGGAGCCGAACGGCAGCCCGGTCGCCCTTCGCGACCCGGTCTACAAGCGCGCGATCGGTTTCGGTCGCCGCATTCATGGCCGGTCGAGCCGCCTGGCTCCTCGTAGCTCTGTCGCTGATCGGTCCAAAAAGGTTCATCCTCCGCCAAGGAATTTTGGCGAGGCTAACCGAAGTAATTGTGTGTTGCCAGTGGTGCGCCTTTTTCCCTTCTTCCCTTGTGGGAGAAGGGAAGAACGTCGCACTCACCCCAAAAACACCTTCGCCTTCATCGTCCCGGGGATCGCCACCCCAAGCCGGCTCAGCACCGTCGGCGCCAGTTGCAGCTGGTCGAGAAGCGTGTCGGCTGCCGGTCCCTTCGCCGGGCCGAAATAATAAAGCGCGAAATCCTGCATCTCGTCGTCATGGCCGCCATGGTGGCCACGGTCGGTCTGGCCATGGTCGGCCGTCACCATCACCTCATAGCCGGCTGCGCGCCACTGCGGCAGGAAGGCGGCGAGCATCGCGTCCATCGCGTAGCAGGCATGGTCCATCTCGTGGCAGTCATGGCCGAAGCGATGGCCCATCGAATCCAGCGTGCAGGTGTGCAGTATGCCGTAGTCGATGCCGTGGCGCTTCGTCAGCATGGTCAGCGTCGCGAACAGGTCGACGTCGCTCGGCGTCATCTGGTTCTTGAGATTGTAGCCGGTCATGGTGTGGAAGCGGCCATGCGTGATCGGCCCATCGGGCTCGTCGAACTCCATGTCCTCGACAAGGTCGAACGGAAAGCTGCGGAAGAATTCCGACCAGTAGGAATGGGTCACGGCGCCCGTCCTTCCGCCGGCCTTGCTCACTTCCGAGAAGATATCCGGCTGCGTGACACGAAAGCGGTTCTCGTTGGAAAGGATGCCGTGCACCTGCGGCGTGACACCGGTGTGGATCGAGGCGTAGCAGCAGGCCGAGGTCGACGGCAGCACCGAGCGCATCTTCCAAACCTGCGCCTCGCCGGACTGGGCCCAGCCTTCGAGATTGCCCATCAGCCGGCGCCAGTTCCTGTAAGGCACGCCGTCGAGGATGATGAGCAGCAGTTTGGATTTGAGCGCCACGGCGGTTCCTGTGATTGTCCTTCGAAAACACAAGCGCCGCGTGTCGCGCAGACACGCGGCGCTTGTAAAGGACTAGCCCGATATCAGGCGTTCAGCCAGCACTCGTTGAGCGCATAGCCGTCCATCATCTCGCCATTCGGGTTCTTCACCCAGCCGCTGACCTTCCTGGTGTTGGCGGCGTCGACGAACTGGTTGAAGAACGGCACGATCAGGCCACCTTCGTCGCGCATCAGCATTGCCATGTCGCGGTAGATCGTCTTGCGCTTGGCCTGGTCCAGCTCGGCGCGCGCCGTGTAGAGCATCTTGTCGAATTCAGGCCGCTTGAAGCGCGTGTCGTTCCAGTCGGCGGTCGACAGATAGCCGGTGGAATACATCTGACCCTGTGTCGGCCGTCCGCCCCAATAGGAGAGCGAGAAGGGTTGCTTGTTCCACACTTCCGACCAGTAACCGTCGCCGGGCTCGCGCTTGATCTCTATCTTGATGCCGGCCTTGGCGCAGCTCTGCTGGTAGAGCTGGGCGGCGTCGACAGCGCCCGGGAAGGCGACGTCCGAGGTGCGCAGCACAATCGAGCCGCTATGGCCGGACTTCTTGTAGGCCGCTGCGGCCTTTTCGGGATCGAACTTGCGCTGCTCGATGTCGGATGAAAACAGCGGGTAGGCCTCGTTGATCGGGAAGTCGTTGCCGACCGAACCGTAGCCGCGCAGGATCTTGTCCAGCATCTCCTCGCGGTCCATCGCGAGCTTCAACGCCATCCTGAGGTCATTGTTGTCGAAGGGCGCGGTATCGCAGAACATGTTGAACGGGTAGTAGCCGCGCCCGGCGACGTTCTCGATGCTGACGCCCGGCATGCGTTTCACCAGATCGACCACCTTGGGCTCGACGCGGTTGATGAGATGCACCTGGCCGCCCTGCAGCGCGGCAAGGCGGGCCGTCGCGTCGTTGATGACGACGATCTCGATCTGGTCGGCATGACCGGCCTTGTCGCCGCGCCAGTAATTGGCGAAACGCTCGCCGCCATGCTTCACGCCGGGCTGGTTGACGGTGACCTTGTACGGGCCGGCGCTGATGCCGGCATTCGGGTTGTCCTTGCCGCCATTCGGCTGGATGACCAAATGGTAGTCGGCCATCAGATAGGGGAAGTCGGCATCGGCGTCGCCGAGCGTGACCACCACGTCCTTGCCGTTGGCCTTGATGGTCTTGATGTTCTTCAAAACGCCGAGCGCGCCGGATTTCGACTTCTCGTCGGCATGGCGCTCGAGCGTGGCGACGACGTCCTCCGCGGTCACCGTCTTGCCGTTGTGGAATTCGATGCCGTCGCGGATCTTCATCGTCCAGGTCTTGGCGTCGGCCGAGGCGCCGATCTCCTCGGCGATCAGGTTCTCGATGCCGCCTTCCGGGGTCAGGCGGACGAGGAATTCGCCCCATTGCTTGCAGAAGCTGTAGGTAACCTGGCTGAGGTTCAGCGCTGGGTCGAGGCTGTTGGTCGATTCACCGCCCTGCAGGCCGGCCTTGATGATCCCGCCCTTGACCGGCGTCGCGGCAAAAGCCTTGCCGGCCAGCGTCGTCGCCAGCGCCGCCGAGACGCCGAGCGCTGCTGCGCGGCCGAGGAAATCGCGGCGCGAGATCCTGCCCTTGCCGGCGAGTGCGGCGAGATGGTCGAGTTCCGTCTGCATGTCCTGCCCCCTTTTTCGAGATTGATTTGGCGCGAGTCCAACCCGCCCGCGCCATTCTTTCCCGTTCCGCATTGCAGGCGCATGACAGCGGCTGTCCTAGAGCCGGATGATTTCAGGTCGAATCGACCTGAAATCTGCATCCGTCTCTACTTCAAAGAGATAGAGCATGATGCCGCTTCACACTTTTCGGCATCATGCTCTTGGGGGACTTTTGATCGGCTAATTTCCAGCGCTTGCCATGCGCCGGCCCTTGATCGCCTTCTCCAGCCAGCCGATCTCCATCTCCGGCACGGAGGACAAGAGCAGGTCCGTATAGGCATCGAAGGGCGGCGTCAGCACCTTGCTCTTGGGACCGTAGCGCACCACCTCGCCGCGATACATCACCGCGATCGAATCGGCGATCGACTTCACCGTCGCCAGGTCATGGGTGATGAATAGGTAGGCGACCTTCTCGTGCTGCTGCAGGTTGAGCAGCAGTTTCAGGATGCCGTTGGCAACCAGCGGGTCGAGCGCCGACGTCACCTCGTCGCAGATGATCAGCTTCGGCTTGGCGGCAAGCGAGCGGGCGATGCAGACGCGCTGCTTCTGGCCGCCGGACAACTCGGCCGGATAACGGTCGACGAAACCCTTGCCCATCTCGATCTCGTCGAGCAGCTCGGCGACGCGCTTGTCGCGCTCGCGCCCCCTGATGCCGAAATAGAACTCCAGCGGCCGGCCGATGATGGTGCCGACGGTCTGGCGCGGGTTCATCGCCACGTCGGCCATCTGGTAGATCATCTGCAGTTGGCGTAGATCCTCCTTCGGCCGGTCCGCAAGCCTGTTGGCGAGCGGCCGGCCGTCGAAAGTGACTGTGCCTTCCTCCGGCGGCAACAGCCCGGTGATGGCGCGCGCCAGCGTCGACTTGCCGGAGCCGCTCTCGCCGACGACGGCCAGCGTCTGGCCGGGATAGATGTCGACCGAGACGTTCTTCAGCACCTTGACATGGCCGCCGCCATAGGCGGCGGTGACATTCTTCACCGACAGGAACGGCGTCGTGCCAGGCTGCTGTTCCTTGTGCTCGATCTCATGCACCGAGACCAGCGCATTGGTGTATTCCTGCCGCGGCTCCTTGATGATCTGGCGCGTGCCGCCCCATTCGACCAGCCGGCCATGGCGCAGCACCATGATCTCGTCCGAAACCTGGGCGACGACGGCCAGATCGTGGGTGATGTACAAAGCCGCGACATGGGTGTCGCGTATGGCGTCCTTGATTGCCGCCAGCACGTCGATCTGAGTCGTCACGTCCAGCGCCGTGGTCGGCTCGTCGAAGACGATGAGATCGGGCTCCGAGCACAGCGCCATCGCCGTCATCACGCGCTGCAACTGGCCGCCGGAGACCTGATGCGGATAGCGCTCGCCGATCGTTTCCGGATTGGGCAAGCTGAGTTTCTTGAACAGCGCGACGGCCCGCTTCTCGGCCTCGGCGCGGCTCGCGGTGCCGTGCAGGAGGGTGGCCTCGACCACTTGGTCGATCAGCTTGTGCGCCGGGTTGAAGGCGGCAGCCGCCGACTGCGCGACGTAGCAGACTTCGCGTCCGCGCAGCGCCCGCACGCCTTTCGCTCCGGCCTTCAGGATGTCGCGGCCATTGAGGATCACCTCGCCCCCGGTGATGCGCACGCCGCCTCGGCCATAGGCCATGGACGACAGGCCGATCGTCGATTTGCCGGCTCCGGATTCGCCGATCAGGCCGAGCACCTTGCCCTTTTCCAAGGTCAGCGAGACGTCATGGACCAGCGTGATCGTCTTCGGCGCCTCGCCCGGCGGATAGACGGTCGCCTCGATGCGCAGATTGCGGATGTCGAGGAGCCGGCCCGGCTCTGCATGCCCGGACTTCGGTTGGTTGTCAGCCATCAGCCGCGTCCTCCCTTCAGGCTCGTCGTGCGGTTCAGCACCCAGTCGGCGACGAGATTGACCGAGATCGCCAGCACCGCGATCGCGGCAGCGGGGATCAGCGCCGCCGGAATGCCGAAGACGATGCCGTCCTTGTTTTCCTTGACCATGCCGCCCCAATCCGAGTCCGGCGGCTGCACGCCGAGGCCGAGGAACGACAGCGCCGACAGGAAGAGCACGGCGAAGATGAAGCGCACGCCGAGTTCGGCCACCAGCGGTGACAGCGCGTTGGGCAAGATCTCGCGGAAGATGATCCAGCCCTTGCCTTCGCCGCGAAGTTTGGCCGCCTCGACGAAATCCATGACGTTGATGTCGACGGCCACCGCGCGCGACAGCCGGTAGACGCGGGTCGAATCGAGGATACCCATGACGAGGATCAGCGTCAGCGCGTTGGTCGGCAGCACGGAAAGCACGACGAGGCCGAAGATCAGCGTCGGGATCGACATCAAAAGGTCGACGAAGCGCGACATCAGCGTGTCGAACCAGCCGCCGAACACCGCGGCCGAGAAGCCGAGGATCGAGCCCAGCGAGAAGGACAGCGCCGTCGCCGCCACCGCGATCTCCATGGTGATGCGCGCGCCATAGATCATGCGCGAGATGAGGTCGCGGCCGAGATTGTCGGTGCCCAGCCAATGGGTGGCCGACAT
>Ga0105237_10005212_pt1 | contig 14704 bp, 16 predicted proteins | sample KBSC24metaG_FD_81520 | JGI IMG/M metagenome (GOLD analysis project Ga0105237, IMG submission 81520) | Corn rhizosphere microbial communities from Kellogg Biological Station, Michigan, USA - KBS C2-4 metaG | ecosystem: Host-associated > Plants > Roots > Rhizosphere > Soil | place: Michigan, USA... | reverse complement strand
GATTAATTACGGCTAAGCTATTGCTTGGGCATCGTTATCTGGACGCATGAATTATAATGGTTGGAAAAAATCTTTTGCGAAGCGCGTCAGAGTCGTCAACGCGAAAAGTCAAATTGCGGCTGCTTGGTTCGGATGCTCGCCAGGGCGTTGCGGCAGGATCAGGACCAGCGCGACGATAATCGCAGCGAGGATCGCGGAGGCTAAGGGACGGCTCAAGTTCAGGCCCCCATCTGCAAGCGGTTTATCCAGAAAGTCACCGACCGTTGCACCAAGAGGGCGGGTTAGAATGAAGGCGGTCCAGAAGAGCGCCACGCGCGAGGCATTGGTCCAGAAATAGAGCGCAGCCACGACCGATAGTGCGGCCACAAACACGAGGGCGCCGCCGAGATAGCCAAGCCCCGACGTGTCGGCCAGCCAGTCGCCCAATGCCGTTCCGAGCGTCTGCGAGAAGGTGATGGTCAGCCAGTAGAAGGCTTCGACTCTCGGCGTGTTGACCGTATCGACGGAGATGGTGCGCTCGGACCAGAACCAGAAGGCCAAAGTCAGGAGCACGCAAACGAGCAGCAAGGCGGAGCCGCCGGCGTAGCCGATGCCCAGGGAGCGGTCTGCAAAGTCCGCGAGGGTCGTGCCCAGCATGGTCGATGCCACGATGGTCACCCAGTAGAGAAACGGATGAAATTTCTTTGCAACGATCTGCGCCACAACCAATGCCACGAACGGCAAAAGCACCAGGGCGGTGCCGATCAGGTAGCCGTAACCTGTGGCGGAGGTGGTCGTTTCACCGAGCCAACTCATCGTGATGGTGTCCCCGCCGGTCTCGCCCAGGGTCGTGGCAAGGATCTTGATGATCCAAAAGCCAAGGGTGACCGCTGGCACCTTGCTCATTGTGGTTTCTACTTTCATCTGAGCGGATCCACTTGGAGCACCGGCAGCCGCTGACGGACGATGAACTTGAAAAGTCACGGGCTGCCAGTGCTCTATTGAACGCTGTCACTGCACCGGTACGGCAACCGCTTGCAGAGTTTTGGGTCCCGAATTTTTCGGCAGTGAGATCGTCTTGATTAGTTTGTGCGTGGCGACATCAATGACGGCGATCGCGTCGTCTTGCGCCAGTGCGATGTAGCCGAACCGATCGTCAGGCGAGAAGGCGACCCAATAAGGCGATGCGCCGACCGGTATTCTAGCGATCAGCCGTACGGGCTCAGCCGTGCGGTCATAGGCGTAGACGACGCCGTGGTTTACCGAGTTTGTCCATACTTCTTTCTGATCGGGCGTAATGCCAATGCCATGCGCGCGACTGAAGGTGGTCTTCTCATCGTCCGTGACGAGAGGAAATTTGACCCGCTCGATCACCTTTCTTGCCTTCGTATCGATGACCAGGAACCCAAGAAAGCCATCTATGTCGGCGTAAAGCCTCTTTCCGTCATCGCTAGCCACAATCGGACGCGGCGCATTACCGACTGGAATTGTTCCGACAATTGTATTGCTTAGCGTATCCGCAACATAAATCTTGTCATTGGTTGTGTACGCGGCCTTGGGTTTGCCGTCGCAATCGCGCAGTACTCCACGGGAGATGGCATATTTTGCGGCTACGGCGGAGTCCGCGCCCGTGGGCGAAAGATTCATCGGCGCCAGGTACATGAAGCGACTGTCATTCGCTGCCTTGACGACATTGTGAGGGCTCCCATCGACTGGAAGATGAGCAACGACTTTTCCCTTTTTTGTGTCGAAGACATCATAGCAACCATCCATGAATCGACCGGTATAAAGCAAGCGACCGTCGTTGGTGATCTCCATTTCCTGTTGGTAGGGACCCAAGTTAAAATTGGCGGTGACGACGTCATGCACAGCGTCGATCTTGTGGATTTTCCCGTCGCCCTCGGTCGCGATCCAGACCCAACGCCCATCCGTCGTAGCGGCAATGCCGTGCGGTTGTTTTCCCACATTCAGAGTCTTGATGATCGCATTGGTATCGACATCGATGACGTAGACTTCGCTGCCCCCCGTGGCAGCCACATATAGTTTCACTGTGACCGGCGCGCTGCTCGAGGTTGGTGAACTGCAGAGACAGGCGGTGCAAACCGCAGCCATGATCCCCGCCCATCTCATAGCAGTCTCCGCTCGAGATCGGCTTCTACGCCCGTCACGGTTAGGCCAGAGGCTTTGGTCTCGTATTGCAACTGAAAGGTGCGGCGTAGCGCCGGGCCCGAGATCCAAGCGCCGTCGTGCTGCGGATCGAACAAACTAAAGTGACACGGACAGCGAAGCAGTTGGCCATCAAGCTTGATCACGCAAAGCTCGTGCGGACAGTAGGTACAAATCGCGACGGGACCTGCCGGCGTTCGAACAGCAAGACCCGGAATGACGCTGTCGTTGCCATCGGACTTGGTAAACCGCGCTTTGAACAACACGGGCATCCAATCGTGTACCAAGCCATCGAGTGGAATATCGACGGGCGTCTTTAGAGGCAGAAACTCGGCCTCGCCGGAAGCTGGCGTTCCATGAGCCGCACTGGCGATTACGGCACAACTGCCGCTCAGGAATTCGCGTCTATCCAGCGCTAGGCTCCTTCGTGTCCAGCCGGCACGTCGCTCAGAAATTGCGCGTTACCGAGACTCCAAACGTTCTCTCGGGGTAGTATTTGACGAGGTACAAGAATTCATTTGGATCTAGGAACTCCGGCAGCGTCTGGAAGAGCACACCAATATTGGAGGCACGCAATAGTGCCCGGTCGTCCGTTATGTTCTTGCCCCACACAGACACACGCCATTCCGAGTCATCTGTGACGTAATCAGCATGTAAATTGACTATGTCGTCCCAGGACGTTCGGCTGGCGGCAAATTCTGGCAGGACCTCGCCGGGATTGAACAGCACGCGGCTATGGTATGTGAAGTCGCCTGCCAAGCTGATCACACCACCCAGCGACGGGACCGGCCAGTGGAGATCGCCTGAAATGTTGATTTGATGGCGCGGGGTATAGGGAACGCGAGTGCCATCCGCAAAATGGGCATCGAGATAGCCGTAGGTTAGGCCCATGGTGAACCAGTCGGTCGGAACCGCCGTCGCCTCCAACTCGACTCCCTGCACGGTTGTCGTTCCCGGTGCATTCGATGTGATGTTGGCTAGCTCGTGGTTTGGCAGAAGAACAAGTTGTGAGGTCTGCAGCTTCTTGTAATCGGCACGAAACAAGTCGCCATTGACGACCAGGTGATTGTCAAATCCCACAAACTTTTCACCGACTTCGTAGCTCCACAATGTCTCGGGATCGAATGGCTTAGCAAAGGCCAGAGCGACGTCTTCAGAACTACTGGCTCCCGTGCCTGAGAGATCATAGCCGCCGCTCTTGAACCCGCGCGTCACGGAGACATACAGGAGAAGGTCGTCGGTCGCCTGGTAGCTCAAATTGAACTTCGGCGTGAACGCATCCCAAGAGTGGGAGTATGCAGCCGACGCTGGGAATAGATGCGCCGGATCGACGATGCTGTAGCTCACCATCGAAAAGCCACTCTTGCGCTCCCACGTTTCGCGGGCGCCGAGCGTCAGCTTCAAGGAGTCGGTTATGGCGTAAGCGCCCTCGCCGAAAATCGCGTAGCTGTCGGTCGTGACATTCTGGTTCGCTATCTGCGTGTAGTGGGTGTCGGCGGAGAAGAGTCCGGCCACCGTCGCCGGATCGAACGCAAAGATGAGCGAACCATCTTGCAGCTTGCTTGAATGCAAATAGAAGAAACCGCCCACCCATGTCAGCTGCTGGTCGCTGGGCGAAGTGAAGTCGACCTCTTCGGTGACCTGCTTGTCCTGAACAATTCCAATTTGCAGAAGTTGGTTGTCCGGGTCCCCCAGAACACTGTTTGGAAAGTGGTCGTTGACGTTGCGATAGCCCGTGATCGATGTGAGAACGCCGATCGGATTTGTCCAGCTGATGCGAGCCAACCCCCCGGCGATCTGGCGATGTTGAAACCCATTGAAACCTTGATTGGTCGTGTTGGGATCATACGAAAGATTCGGAAAAAGTATGGGCTTGAAGTTTGCGATCAGACGACTGGGATAGCCACCGGAGTTGTCATTCAGATAGTCCGCTCCGAGAAGAACTTCCAAATCAGGGGTGACGTTCCACAGCAATTGACCGCGAACATCGAACTCGTCGGTGCCGTCCGTTTTGCCGCCGATCGTAACATTTTTGATGAACGCATCGCGGTGGTTGAAGTCGACCGAGAGCTTCGCCGCAAGGGTGTCAGTGATCGGGCCAGTGATATAGCCCCGGGCCTGAACGGCATTGTAGTTGCCGTAGCTCACCTGAGCTTTACCGGCGAAGTCGAAACTTGGCGACAGTGTGTGAATGACGACCGCACCTCCCGTCACGTTGCGCCCGAACAGCGTGCCTTGAGGTCCACGGAGGACTTCGATTTCGCTAAGGTCAAACAAATCCGGATTCTGGTCCCCGAGTCCGGTGGTGGGTACTCCGTCGATGAACGTCGTCACTGCGTCGTCCCAACCGGCCGCATTATTGTTGATCAGCGTGCCGCGAATGGAGAGGTACGATTCCTGAGGGCTGAACTGTGTGTAGGTCAAATTTGGAACGCGAAGCGCCAAATCGGCAAAAGTGTCGATTCGGTTGTTCTCAATCGTTGTTGCCGTCAGAGCAGTAATCGCTACTGGTGTTTTCTGTAGAGGCGTGGTGCGCCGCTCCGCGGTCACCGTGACCAGCTCGATGCCTGTTGATGTCGTAGCATTCTGGGCGTTTGCAGCCGGCGTAACCGCCGACAGAACGGTCGCAAGTGTCACCAGGCAGGTGTAGGCGATCGTCTGGTTCGGTGTGCTGCGTGCAAGCTTTTCTTTCCTCATGGCGTTCCCCCAGATTTCGTTTCATGGTCGGTGCGTGAGAGCACCGGGATTCCCTCATTTCTTCTTCAGATCGACGACAAGCACTTTGAACGTGCCGGGTTCCACACCCGGCCGATCGCCGTGTTTCTTCGGAAAAATGATGTTGCCGGCCGGCAGATAGAGGAGCCCGCTCTCGGCATCGACAGCCTCAGTGTGGATGCCCGATGCAAGCGCGACGCTTGCGTCAATACGTGGAGCGCCATCGCTGCCCTCGGAGATTATAAACAGCGTGCCCGGTATGCAGGGAACGTAAAAAACCCGCCGAACCGGATCGAACGCAATCAGGTCGGGGTACTTGGATATCGGCACCGTTCCGAGAACCCGCCCATTATGCGAATCAACCGTCATGGCTTTCTGATTGGCACAAGTCACCAACAAAATGCCTTTGGCGTTGTCGAGCGCGAGCCCTGATGCGTCATCGCACTGCGGTAGCGGGATTTGTTTGACGAGCTTGTGTGTCGCAACGTCGATGACCGAGATCTCGCTATGATCGGAAATCGCGGTGAATACGATTCCACGTCCGGCCACAACGGGGGTCCCTGGCTCGCCATCCAGCACCAGATTTCCGAGTACCGCTCCCGACTTCGAATCGGCAAAGACTACGTCATGGCTAATCCCGTTCATGATCACGATTTGGCCGGTCGTGGGCTCCACCGCGGCGCCATCAGGTTTTGTACCCGTTGGTATTTCGCCAAGTATCTTTCCGGTGCCCCGATCGAAGATCACTGCTTTGGCAAGGCCGCCATTCGTGGCGAGGGCCCGATTGTGATCTAGGAGAACAATATCGTGTACTTGCTTGCCTTCGATAAACTGGGGAGTCACTTTGCCGCTATCGAGATCGATCGTCGTGACGCCGTTTTCGCGGCCGATATAGAGCCGCCGCGCCGCAGAATCGAGAACGGCATAATCCCAGAATGCGTCACCCGCCTGAAACGTTCGCAACACTGAATAGGACGCAGGTGACGTATCAGCCGCTGCTGCTGAGAAGAACGAGAGGCCTGCCAGAATCCCCGCCAAAGCGGCAACAATTTTCATGTTGTCTCCTAATTTCGCTGTTCTGCTAAGCGCAAAGTGAGTCGCGACAAAGAGTCGGTCGCCCGCAGACAAAGCAGCAGCTTCGTGTGACCGGGCGATCTCTGTTTCGTGACAAGTTGAGCCGGTCTGTCCATGGCCACATGTTTCACATCTGGGCGAGGTGTTTGGCGTGGCGCCGTGGACCGGCGGAATCGTTTTTGGGCGGAGCGCTTCCGGTTGAGCATCGTTTGCCGACCGATGCAGTTGAGGAAGAAGACGCTGTCCCTCATCGCTTTTCCCCTCAAACGCAGCACTCACTTCGTTCCGTGACACGGAACAGCATTCCATGCTACAGAACCGTGGGCCCCTCCTTCGGATTTGTCAATGAGACCGGTTCGCTTGGCATTTCAAATAGTGGAAGAAATAGCGTCTCACCAACCAATTGGAACCAGCGAACTCGCCAGGCGGCTGAAACTTTCCAAGACAACTGTTCATCGCTCGCTGAAGAGCCTCCACGAGTCCGGTTGGATCGAGCCCTCCGAAGAGTCGAGAACGTCCTGGCTCTTGTCGATTCGCGCGCTTGTCGTTGGCGGTCGCTCTGTGGAATCATTGGGCAGCCTACGTCGCGTTTGCGTCCCCGTGATGGAGGATCTTCGTCGTTCGACTGGAGAAACAATCCATCTCCTCGCGCACTATCAAAACAACGTGGTGCTTATCGAACGATTGGATGGCATCAAACCGGTGCGAGTGTTCAATCCATTCGGTGGGCGCGCTCCCTTGCATCGCACGAGCTCGGGAATGGCGATCCTGGCACATCTGACGCGCCAGGAGCAGAACGCTTACTTCGCTGAACTTCGCTCGAGAACATCAAATCGTTCGGCAACTGACATCAGGGGGTTGCAAGACGAGTTGGCTCGCATCAGACGACGTGGATTCTCGGTCAATCTGGGTCAGAATCTACCGGATGCGAACGCAGTTGGCGCAGCCATTTTCGATGCGCGAAGAATCCCGATCGCCGCAATTACAGTCTCGGCGCCATCTGAACGAATGTCGCCTGCGCTGTGCATTAAGTATGGGCCGCTCGTCAATGACGCGGCGCGCCGCATTTCATTGGGCATGGGCATGCGCGGTTGACCCGTCGCGATGCGCGTCGCGCGGCAACGAAGTAGGCCGAGGGCGCTCCGCCGACCACTGCCCCGACAGGATTTGGTCGAAAGCGAGCGTTCGTGGGCCGACCGACCTAGCTCCTTTGGGCGGCTCGTCGCGCCACCACGTGACAAGTAACGCGCTTTGGTTGAAGTTGGTCATATCCGCGTTCAGGGATGGGTTGGCTCTACGCGCACGGGATGCGATCGAGGTACTGTTTGCATGACGGACGTTACTGCAACGACACCAACCGCGGCGCTGCTGAACGGCGCATCGCTATCGGGTCCCAGGCATCGCTATATACTTCTACTTCTTCTGGGTGCCTACACACTGAGTTTTCTCGATCGGCAGGTCGTCACCATCTTGGCTGAAGCGATCAAAAAGGACCTGGACATCAGCAATTTGGAGCTCGGGATGCTGACTGGGCTCGCTTTTGCAGTTTTTTACACGTTTCTTGGAATTCCCATTGCGCGCCTCGCTGAGCGGCGCAGCCGGCCGCACATCATCGCAATCTCAATGGCGTTGTGGAGCGGGTTTACCGTACTGAGCGGTCGTGCGACGAGTTTCGGCGTGATGGGGCTGGCGCGGTTGGGCGTTGGATTCGGAGAAGCCGGATGTAATCCATGCGCTCACTCCATGATTGCCGACATCACACCGCCAGAGAAACGAGCTTCGGCCCTGGCGTTTTACTCCCTTGGAGTTCCGATCGGCACCATGCTGGGACTCGTTCTAGGAGGGGTCATTGCCGACGCCTATGGCTGGCGTGTTGCATTCATGGTGGCCGGCGCGCCCGGACTTTTGCTGGCTGCGATCATCGCGCTCACGGTCAAAGAACCGCGCTCTCAGTTAGCCGCCGATATCAAAGTGCGCGCCCAATCGATGCCGAGCTTCCAACAGACACTCAAGGAACTTCAGGCGAAACGCACGTTTTGGCTGATCGCGGTCGCTGCAGGATTGCTCGCCTTTGTCGGTTACGGTCAAGGTGCGTTCGGCACGCCATTCTTCCTGCGCGTTCATGGCAAGGAAGTCACGGCCCTGGCTCACGGATTTGGCCTGGGCCCACAAGGTTTCCTGGGTATTGCTGGCGCGCTGAGTACGGGCGTTGGTGGGCTGGTCGGCACCTGGCTCGGCGGCTTTCTCGCAGATCGTGCCGCTGTGCGTGACAAACGCGCCTATATGAGCGTGCCGGCAATCGCCGGTCTTGTGTCACTGCCCTTCATCTATCTGATCTATACAGTGCAAAGTTCCGCGTTAGCGCTCGCCCTGGGGTTCATCCCTGCGCTGTTGAACACGTTGTGGTATGGCCCCGTATATGCGACCGCACAGAGTGTCGTGAGTCCGCACAGCCGCGCCACTACTGCAGCCATTCTTCTGTTCGTACTGAATATGATCGGACTTGGGCTCGGACCGATGAGCGTCGGTGCTCTCAACGACCTCCTTGTCGGACCCACCTTTGATCTTGGCGAGATTGAGGGTATCCGCTTGGCGATGATCCTCGCAGGTTCCGTGATCCTAATTTCGGTCGGTCTCTTCTGGTGGGCACGCGACACGGTGCGGGAAGATATCGTGAGTTGATAGCAATCGCCGAGCGCAACAATGATACGTGCTGCCGAATGTTCGCTTTGGGTGGAAAGCGGACATTCGAGCTTTGCTAGTTGCGTGCACGAAACGGCGGCACAATGGCCCGCCCTGGTTACGCTCATCCGCCTTTGTTTTGATAAGCTAGGCCGCGCACAATCGGAACACCGTAGAGGACTACGCTCGCTGTCGGAGGAGAAGTCGTGTGAAAAGATCTCCCAAGGATATGCTCGTTGGCACCTGGGTTCAGGTCTCGCTGGATACTGTCTCCGCGGACGGTTCGAGGCGGCCGCTCTACGGTGAAAATGCGAAGGGCATGATTATCTACACCGGCAACGGATATTTCACGCTCATGCAGGCTAGCGTTGATCTTCCTAAACTCAAATCAGGCCTACCCTCAAAAGCGACGCCTGAAGAGGCTAAGGCCGTGATCGCCAACTCCATCGCTTATTTCGGCAAATATTCGTTAGACGAAACCAGCATGGTTCTTAGTCTCTATATTCAGGCCAGCACCTTCGCAAATCTGACCGGCAGTCCTTCAGAAAAGCGCAATGTCACTTCTCTGACGGACTGCGAATTGAAGTTCAATAGACCATTTGTGAAAGGCGTAACGCTAGAGGCCGTTTTCGAGCGAGCCGAATAAACGATAACCGATTTTGTCGATTAACCCACCCTGAAGTGAATGTCCGCTTTGGGTCGAAAGCCGTCTTTCGGCGATACCTGCCGCGGCGACCTAGCCGGCTGGCCGGAGGCGGATTTAACGTCTGAGCTCGAATATCTGGCCCAAAGTAAGGGGTGAACTTCAGGGGGGCAACCGGATAGGCTATTCGGGACCAATCAACCGCCCCCGCACTCTGATGCAGCGCAAACTTACCGCAATCCTTTCCGCCGATGTGGTCGGCTATAGCGGCCTGATGGAGCTCGACGAGTCCGGCACCCTGGAACGACTTAAAGCTAACCGGGCGGGGATCTTTGATCCCCACGTCGCTACGCATGGCGGGCGGGTGTTTAAGCTGTTGGGTGACGGCGCGCTGGTGGAGTTCTCGAGCGTGGTAGCCGCCGTGAATTGTGCGCTGGCTATACAAGCAGAGACGGAGAAGGCGGGAACCAACAATACCAAGCCAATCCGCTACCGCATCGGCATCAATCTCGGTGAGGTGATCATCGAGGGCGATGACATCTACGGTGACGGCGTCAATGTCGCTGCGCGCATCCAGATGCTGGCTCCCGAAGGCGGTGTCGCCCTGTCACAGTTGGTACGGGATCAGGTGAAGGGAAAATTACCCTTCGAGTTTGATGACATGGGCGAGCATACGGTGAAGAATATCGAAACGCCTGTGCATGTGTTTTCGGTCCGCGCCGCCAGGCGGAATGAGACGGAAGGTAAGGAAGTGGAAGAACCGCGCAAGCTGTCAATCTGCGTTCTGCCGTTTTCGAACATGAGCGGCGATGTCGAGCAGGAGTACTTTAGCGACGGTATAAGCGAAGACATAATCACCGATCTGAGCAAGGTCTCGGCACTTTCCGTCGTTTCGCGCAACACAGCCTTCACGTTCAAGGGTAAACACGTTGACCTTAAGCAGATTGCGCGGCAGTTGCAGGTCAGCCATGTGCTGGAGGGCAGCGTTCGCAAGGCCGGTGAGCGTGTTCGCATTACCGCACAGCTGATTGAAGGAGCTAAAGACAGCCACATCTGGGCCGAACGCTACGACCGCGACCTGAACGACATCTTTGCCCTGCAAGACGAAATCTCTGAAGCCATCGTCAAGGCTTTGAAACTGAAATTGCTGCCCGAAGAGAAGAAGGCGATCGAATCGCGATCCACGACGAATCCAGAGGCTTACAAACTCTATCTAATGGCGCGGCAATACAGTCTCATGGCAAATGCTCGTCACCGGGAAATCATTATCCGCCTGTGCCAGCGCGCTACCGAGATCGATCCCAACTACGCGCGCGCGTGGGCACTCCTTGCGATCAGCCAATCCAATCTTTTACTTCTTGGCGGTGTCGCAGGTGACAATGGCTGGGAAGCCGCAGAAAGGGCCCTCGCCCTCGACCCGACCTTGGCAGACGCACATGCTGCCCGTGGTCGTGTCCTTGCTGACGGTGGGCGCTTCGATGAAGCGATTGCCGAGCACGAATTGGCTTTGCGGCTCGATCCAGACTCCTACGAGGTCAATTCGGCTGCGGCCCGTTGCTTCATTCCCCTGCGACGATATGACGATGCCATCGCCTGTCTTGAAAAGGCAGCTTCTGTTGCTCCCATGGACTTTTGGGCGCTTGGCATGGCTGTTCAGTGCTATCGCGCCAAAGGCGACAGCGAGGGTGAAAAGGACGTTGCGCGCCGGACATTAGCTCGTGTCGAGAAACTGCTTGTCGCCGAACCCGATCATGGCAACGCAATGAGTTTTGGCGTGACTGCTCTGGTCTCCCTCGGAGAGGGAGCACGCGCCAAGGAGTGGGCGCAGCGCGCCGTCCTACTTGATCCAAACAATCGCAACCTGCGCTACAATCTCGGCTGCAGCATGGGACATTTGGGCGAGTTCGACGCCGCACTCGATATGCTTGAACCCGTGTTCCAAACGGCCCCTCCTCAAGGACTCGTGTGGGCCAAGGAAGATAACGACCTTGACGCGATCCGCGACCACCCTCGCTTCAAAGCGATGATCGCAGCCGCCGAAGCCCGGCTCGCGGCAGAGGAGTCGGCAACCAAGTCGCTGCCGTCGTAGCGTCGCCCCCTTGATTACTTGCAAGCTTTGTCTCGTGTGCTTGGGTCCAAGCTCGAGGCACGGAACACGAATGTCCGCTTTGGGTGGAAAGCGGACTTACGTTTCGCAAATAAAGCGAGAACGTCACGAAGACTAAAACGGCGGCACGATGGCCGCCGTTGTCACCACGTAGGTGCTGTCCTAATTAGCCCCTCAGTGTCCGTCGTGTTTTTTCTTGGGCTCGCATGGGGCCGATCTTTTGAGACCAAACACGAATGACGATGACAGTAGAACCAATACGAGAAGCGCCATTTCTTCCCTTCGATTTGGAACCATCGTGGGAGAAAGCGCGGACACAAGAAACATGACAGCGACCACAGTACCCAAGAAGAGACTCCATCCCGCCAAACTTGCAGGCCACTAGACGAGGATCGTGATGGGAGGTATGCCGACGCGCGCGTATCGAAACCAAGGTCTCCGTTCGCTCATTGTTGGCTGCCCTCAACTACCTAACGGGCCCACTTTACGGGTGCTGTCCGAATTAGGACAACCAAGAACGGAACTTAGGACACTCCCTTTCGTTCGCCTTTAACGGCGGCAACAGCCTCTAGCCAATCGCTCCACTGAGCCGGGTCGCCGGGTTCTAGGTTTAGCTCGGTGTTTCGGCTGATGTCAGTCAGTAGAACGGCAACATCGCGGGGGCTCTTGCCGCCACGTTCCCAATAGGCTCGCAAGAATTTCTGCATTGCATCGTAAGCTTCCAGTTCGGTGAGGCCGTACTGCATAGGCTGGCCCCACCGGCTTTGCTTTGTGCTTACGCCGCTCACGGCTGACCTCCGTCAATTACTGTGAACCGGTCAACCTTACAGCCTTTGGGCTAATCGGTCACGACGCGGTTTGATGTCGAGAGCGCGAGCGTTAGACTAAACAACCTAACTTTGTGAATGTGTGTCGGGGGATGATGTGCTGAGGTTGATTTGCACATTTTGGGCAGCAGTGGCGCTCCTAGTAGTCACGCCCGGAGTAGCGGCCCCGCCAGACAATTTGCGACTATTTTCGATCCTTGACGAGGATGTCAGTCTTTCAATGGACGGCATGGCACCAGTAACCATTAAACACGGCAACATATACTTTTATCATTTTGAGTTGGGCGACCATTCGTTGGTTATGACCAATGCATCTGGGCAGTCGGTCTCTCTGAACGTTAACCTGACGGAAGATCAGATGGCCACGTCACGTGGCCGAAGATGGTGGTGTGTGAGTACCGGCATACGAAAACGTGACAATGCTTGGATGTTTTTTCTCGATAGCAAAAAGCTCTGCCAGTCAGTGTTGGATTTAGCGCCCGAACAGGATGATCCGAACGACGATCCAGCGTCAAAATGATGTGAACGAACTAGGACTATCGCTAGAACAAACCAGGTCACTGTCGCAAATAAAATAGGTAGTGTGCCAAAAGTGCGGCTCATTCAATTTTTCTCGAATCAGATCACCATGGTATGAACATGCCGATTGACCAGGAACGATTGACAGCCGAAATCAACGCTGATCTCGACGTTATCCGAAGCCTGACGGAAAACGGCGACGTTCCTTCGATCGTTCGTCCAGTGGACGTACGCTTCGCAGGTGATGACGTGGCGATCGACAGGCTAAAGGCCCTCGTGGGAGGTACTACTTGGAGGATTGTACAAGTCGTCCCGACTGACAAAGGCGAGCTCGCCATTGACCTTGAACGTGACCAGACCACCGATTCCGCGACCGTCATCGAGCTAACTAAAGAAGCGCTCCAACTAGAAGAGAAATCGGGAGCCAGATATGACGGATGGGGAACGATCGCAAAAGCCAAAACTGAGTTGTGATTTTTATGGTGGTGGTGTGAATGTGTGTCGGGAAGCGCGAGGAAGATCATGGGACTTTGACGAGTTGATTGGAGAACCAAATGTCAGCCTCAGGCATAAGACACCCGATAGCTGAGCGCCATCTTCAGTTGACAAATGGAGGCCATGTCGACGTTTTGATTTGGGCACCGGAACGTATCGCCGATGGCGAGTTTCGCTGCGCCTATCAGATTCAGGGAATGACTGTCGCCCGTGAGAGCCACGCGATTGGTGCCGACGGCATACAGGCCTTAATGCTAGCCTTCGAAAAAATTGGAGTTGAACTCTACACTTCGGATGACGCCAAATCTGGCGCCCTGCGGCTGGACGGGGAGTTAGACTTGGGATTCCCCGTACCAAAAGGGCTAAGCGATCTCTTACCAAAGGTTGGGTCTTAACTTATGACCCTGGACGAACAGGAGACGCGCAAGTTAGCGGAAGCGTGGATAACTTTCACCGCGAACCGCCTTGCCAATGAGAACAGCGAATACTTTTGGGCGTTTGAACAACTCCAAGCGCTGGTTGATGTAGATCCGGATTCTGCCTGGAAAGTGATCGATTCAATTCGACGTCTTGATACTTGCAGCGACTTGGTTCTGGCGAACCTTGGAGCTGGACCATTGGAAGATTTACTCGCTCGCCACGGGTCGAAATTTATAGAACAATTTGAAACCCTAGCGCGGCAAGATGCTGAATTCCGCCGATTGCTAGGGGTCGTGTGGCAAAACAATATTGCCGACGATCTTTGGTTGCGCATCAAAGCGGTCGCTGGACCATCTTGGTAAGAAGTTTAGTACGCCCATTACAATGCAAGACGATGCCCCTCGACTATCAACAAGTAACGCTACCGCTTGCTCAAGCTCGCCAATCGTCCAAAATAGTCGGCGAGATGATTCCATTTGATAAGAAATATGACACCCTCAAGCACGTATTGATCGCTGTATCTTTGTGCTTTTTTACAATAGCGGCGTACGTCTATTCGACTGACACAGTCGTTCCTATCCCATCTACTGGGCATACCTTTCCAATCCAAGATCACGGCGGATACATTTACACGCTGCCATGGTTGGGATGGGCCTTCTACGGACTATTCAGCGCTAGTTTCTCCCTCTTCTGGATTTATGGATACCTCAATTTCAAAAGTAACGGCTTTCGCTTCTGAGCATGAAATTCTGACTCCACTATCGATTGATGGGGGCACGATGTTTCGCCGATTTGTGGCTCTCGCCTTATTCTCGTTCGGCTTTGTTGGCAATTCTTTTTCTGCGGAGGTTCCGAAAGATAAGGCGGCGTTCACCACCTACATGCAGGCCAAATTGCAATTGTACTCTCCGTCGCCAATCAAAGTACTCGGTCCATTGAGTTTGTCAGTTGGAACGTCGAATGCTTCCGTCACGCTTCCATCGCTGAAGCCGTTGCACAAACTTTGCGTCGCCTCGCCTTTGAAATGTGATCATGCCATCAATGACTATGTGCAAGACGTGACGCGCGAGTTTCTTC
>Ga0105237_10005211_pt1 | contig 14705 bp, 11 predicted proteins | sample KBSC24metaG_FD_81520 | JGI IMG/M metagenome (GOLD analysis project Ga0105237, IMG submission 81520) | Corn rhizosphere microbial communities from Kellogg Biological Station, Michigan, USA - KBS C2-4 metaG | ecosystem: Host-associated > Plants > Roots > Rhizosphere > Soil | place: Michigan, USA... | reverse complement strand
GGGTTGGTCACGGGTACCTGTTTCGCAGAGACTGGTAATGATGTGGTCTGTGTAGATATCGACGCTGGTAAAGTAAAAAAGTTATCCAATGGCCAGATCACCATCTATGAGCCGGGTCTGGAAAAGCTCTTCATTCGCAATCTGAAGGAAGAACGTCTCAGGTTCACCACCAGCCTGGAAGAAGGCATAAAGGACGCAGAGATCATATTCTTAGCGCTGCCCACTCCTCCCGGTGAGGACGGATCGGCTGACCTGAAATATATTTTGGGTGTTTCTGACCATCTGGGTAAGATATTAAAAGACTATAAGGTCATTGTAGATAAGAGCACGGTCCCTGTGGGTACTGCCGAAAAGGTGCATGCGGCCGTGGTAAAGAATTACAAGGGTGAATTCGATGTCGTCTCCAATCCTGAATTCCTTCGAGAGGGGGTGGCGGTAGACGACTTTATGAAGCCCGACCGTGTGGTCATCGGCACCAGCTCCGAGCGCGCCCGCAAGGTCATGGGTGATCTCTACGCTCCTTTTGTACGTCAGGGCAACCCTGTTATCTTTATGGACGAGCGTTCGGCTGAGCTGACAAAATATGCCGCTAACTCTTTCCTAGCGACAAAGATCACGTTCATGAACGAGATCGCGCTGTTATGCGAGCGACTCGGCGCGGATGTGGACATGGTAAGGCGTGGTATCGGCAGCGACGAACGTATCGGCAAGCGGTTCCTCTTCCCCGGCATCGGATATGGCGGCAGCTGCTTCCCGAAGGATGTGCAGGCGCTGGTGAAGTCATCGCAGGAGGTGGACTATGAGTTCCGGATACTCGACGCGGTGATGGATGTGAATGAAAAGCAGAAGCTGCACCTGCTGCCGAAGATAAAGAGGTATTTTTCCGGCAGCCTGAAAGGTAAACATTTCGCCCTCTGGGGACTTGCTTTCAAGCCCAACACCGACGACATACGGGAAGCTCCCGCGCTTTATATGATCGATGCACTGATCAGCGAAGGCGCTACCGTCAGCGTATTCGACCCTGAGGCTATGAACAATGTGAAGCAGCTGATAGGCGATAAGGTCACGTATGCGGAGAGTCAGTATGAAGCCCTCGAAGGCGCGGACGCGCTGATCATTGCCACGGAATGGAACGAGTTCCGCACACCTAATTTTTTGAAGATCGTCACGAGCCTGAAGAACAAAGTAATTTTCGACGGACGCAATCTGTTCGATATAGCGGCTATCAAGGAGCTTGGCTTCTACTATGAGAGTGTAGGACGCGCCCCAGCCAATCCATCGGGAAAAAAATCCTAAACCAGCACTACAATGGGTAAAAAAAGAGTACTTATCACAGGGGCCGCAGGTTTTTTGGGCTCTCATTTATGCGATAGATTTATAAAGGAAGGATGTCATGTCATCGGGATGGATAACCTCATCACCGGTGATTTGAAAAATATAGAGCACCTGTTCCCCAGGGAGGATTTCGAGTTCTATCATCATGATGTCAGCAAGTTCATCCATGTGCCGGGGGACCTGCATTATATCCTTCATTTCGCCAGCCCGGCCAGTCCCATCGACTATCTTAAAATACCTATACAGACGCTGAAAGTGGGATCGCTGGGCATACATAACTGCCTGGGTCTGGCCAGATCAAAGAAGGCCAGGGTATTGATCGCATCCACATCCGAGATCTATGGCGATCCGCTGGTACATCCCCAGCCGGAAGAGTATTGGGGCAATGTCAATCCGGTGGGACCCCGCGGCGTGTATGACGAAGCAAAGCGTTTTCAGGAAGCCATGACCATGGCTTATCATAATTTCCATGGACTGGAGACCCGCATTGTCCGGATCTTCAACACCTATGGACCCAGGATGCGGCTCAACGACGGCAGGGCCCTTCCCGCCTTTATCGGGCAAGCTCTTCGCGGCGAAGACCTGACCGTATTCGGGGATGGCAGCCAGACGCGCTCATTCTGTTATGTAGACGACCTGGTAGAAGGTATCTATCGTCTGCTGTTAAGCGACTACCACCAGCCTGTCAATATCGGCAATCCCTCCGAGATCACGCTGAAACAGTTTGCGGAAGAAGTGATCTCCCTCACCGGCACCAAACAAAAAATAGTTTATAAACCATTGCCTGTCGACGACCCCAAGCAACGCCGTCCCGATATCACCAAGGCGAAGCAGATCTTAGGATGGGAGCCGAGGGTGGACCGGAAGGACGGATTAAAGATCACTTACGACTATTTCAGATCCCTGCCACCCGAGGAATGGAACAAACAACCCAAGGAATTTGAAAGAAAAGGATGATCCAAATGAACAACCAAAGGATTTATGATCAACTAGTAGCAAAAAAGGCCAAGCTGGCCGTCATCGGATTGGGCTATGTAGGTCTGCCTATTGCCCTGGAATTTGCCAGGAAAATATCTGTCATCGGCTTCGACATTAATAAAAAGCGCATCGGTATGATGCGGGAAGGGATCGACCCTTCCAAGGAAGTAGGTGCTGAAGAGTTTAAAGGAAGGGATATTGTCTTTACAGACGAGCTGTCCGTATTGAAGGAGGCCAGCTTTTTTATTGTGGCTGTCCCCACTCCTGTAGATAAATACAATGTACCCGATCTGAAGCCCTTGTTAGGCGCCTCCGAGACGGTGGGAAAGGCCCTAAAGCCCGGCGACTATGTGGTATATGAGTCCACTACTTATCCCGGCTGTACGGAGGAGGATTGTCTGCCTGTGCTGGAGAAAACCTCCCGGCTGAAAATGGGGGATGATTTCTACCTGGGCTATTCTCCTGAAAGGATCAACCCCGGCGACAAAAAGAATACGCTCCGTACCATCACCAAAGTGGTCTCCGGCAATGACGGGGGCAGCCTGGAACAGATCGCAAAGACCTATGAGCTGGTCGTGGATGCAGGGGTTCATCGCGCACCCTCCATCAAGGTGGCGGAAGCCAGCAAGATCGTGGAGAATACGCAGCGGGACCTGAACATTGCGCTGATGAACGAGCTCTCCCTGATCTTTGACCGGATGGGTATCAATACTTTCGATGTCATTTCGGCTGCAGGGACCAAATGGAATTTCCTGAAATTTTTCCCGGGACTTGTCGGCGGACATTGTATTGGCGTGGATCCTTACTATCTTACGCATAAGGCGGCGGCGCTGGGTTACGAGTCGAAGGTGATCTCTTCTTCCCGCTACATCAATGACGATATGGCCAAACATGTGGCCCGTAAGATCATCAAGCATGTCCTGCGTATCTCCAATGAGCCGCGGGTGCTGGTAAAAGGCGTCACATTCAAGGAAAATGTGAGCGATATCCGGAACTCGAAGATCGTGGATACTGTAAAAGAACTGTTATCATTCAATATCATTGTGGATATAGAGGACCCGTATGCCATGGAAGACGAGGTGCATGAGGAATATGGCCTCAAACTTGTACGTGAGGGAGCCGGGAACTATGACGCGGTGATCGTCACTGTACCTCATGCCCCGTATGTAGGGCTGGACGACGCCTATTTCACGTCGATGACCCGGGAGGGGGCCCTGATAGCGGACCTTCGGGGGATTTATAAGAATAAGATCAATAACAGAAAATACTGGAGCTTATAATGGCCAATTTCACGAAAAAGATCATGATCACCGGCGGGGCCGGATTCATCGGAAGCCATGTAGTGAGACTATTTGTGGACAAGTATCCTCAATATCTCGTCGTCAACCTGGACGCGCTGACATACGCGGGCAACCTGGAGAATCTTAAGGATGTGGAGGCTGCTCCCAACTACCAATTCGAGAAGGGAGATATTACGGATACGCAGCGTATGACGGAGCTGTTCGACGCTTACCAGTTCGATGCGGTGATACATCTTGCGGCGGAAAGCCATGTGGATCGCAGCATCCTGGACCCGCTGGCATTTGTAAAGACCAATGTGCTGGGGACCGCCAACCTGCTACATGTCGCCTATACTAAATGGAAAGGTGCGCTGGAAGGGAAATTGTTCTATCATGTATCCACGGATGAAGTATATGGCTCTCTCGGGCATGAAGGATTTTTTACGGAGGAAACCCCTTATGATCCCCGCAGCCCGTACTCTGCATCCAAAGCGTCCTCGGATCATTTTGTGATGGCCTGGTATCATACCTATGGCATGCCTATCGTGCTGTCCAACTGTTCCAACAACTACGGGTCGAATCATTTCCCTGAGAAGCTGATACCCCTGATGATCAACAATATTCTCAACAACAAGCCGCTGCCCGTATATGGAAAGGGTGAGAATGTCCGCGACTGGCTTTTTGTAGAGGATCATGCAAGAGCCATCGATGTCATTTTCCACAAGGGAAGGACGGGAGAGAAGTACAATATCGGGGGATTCAATGAATGGAAGAACATCGACATCGTGCACCTGCTGTGCGGGGTCATGGATAAAAAGCTGGGACGTCCTGCGGGAGAGTCCGCCAAGCTTATCACCTATGTGAAGGACAGGCCGGGGCATGATCTCCGATATGCCATCGATGCTACCAAGCTGAACAAAGAGCTGGGATGGAAGCCTTCCCTTCAATTTGAGGAAGGACTGGAAAAGACCGTGGATTGGTATCTGCAAAACCAGGCCTGGGTCAAGGATGTGACTTCCGGCGACTACCAGAAATATTACAACGAACAATACAATAAGCGATAACATGCCCTTTATCCCTACTGCCTTACAGGGTGTATTGATATTTGAACCTACTCTTTATAAAGATGAGAGGGGTTTTTTCTTCGAGTCCTACAATGAACAGACCTTTCACAAGGAGGGTGTGACCAATCGATTTGTACAGGATAATCAATCCTTTTCAAAATACGGCGTGATACGAGGGCTGCATTATCAATTAGATCCTTACCCTCAGACGAAGCTTGTCCGGGTGCTGCAAGGCAGGATACTGGATGTGGCTGTAGATATCCGCCAGGGGTCTCCTACTTTTGGCAAGTATGTGAGCGTGGAGCTTTCTTCCGACAACAAGCGGCAATTGCTTGTCCCCAGGGGGTTTGCTCATGGCTTTTCCGTGCTCAGCGAGACGGCCGAGGTCTCCTACAAATGCGACGGCTTTTATGACAAGGCCAGCGAGGGCGGTATCCGATACGACGATCCACAGCTGAACATCGACTGGCAATTGCCTTTGGGTGAAGCCATCGTCTCGGCCAAGGACCTGCAGCTGCCTGTGTTTGCGGAGTGTAAGAACAACTTTCGTTATTAACCAGAACGGACCGGGAGGTTCGTTGTCCGAAGGGCAGACATTAGCGATATGCGGGAATTGGGCTATTTTTCCGACTAGACCAATTCCCGCACTTTAAATAAGGGGCTTTTATGGAGAAGAAAACAGTACTCGTCACGGGAGCAGGAGGCCAGCTGGGCAGTGAGATCGGTGTGCTCAGCAAGAACTATCCGCAATTCAACTTTGTCTTTGTGGATAAGGACGAGATGCCGCTGGACGAGCCTGAAAAGATAGGTCCTTTTATCGCGGGGGTGCGTCCTGACTGGTGTATCAGCTGCGGGGCCTATACTGCCGTGGATAAGGCCGAGACGGAAAAAGACCTGGCCTATACCATCAATGGAGATGCTGCGGGCGCTATTGCGGCTGCCTGTAAGACTGTCGGCGCGCGCCTGATCCATATCTCCACGGACTATGTATTTCCTGGCGATAGCGCCGTTCCTTTAAAAGAAGACGATCCCACCGGACCTATCAATGTATACGGAGCTTCCAAACTAAAGGGGGAACAGCTGGCGCTGCAGCATAATCCCGAGACAGCCATCATCCGTACCGCCTGGGTATATTCGGAGTTCGGACATAATTTTGTAAAGACCATGATCCGGCTGATGAAGGAAAAGCCTTCCCTCACGGTGATCGATGACCAGGTAGGGTCGCCTACCTATGCAGCGGACCTGGCAGCTGTCATCCTGCAGATCGTCACCGCTTCTCAATTCGTCCCCGGTATTTATCATTATAGCAACGAAGGCCGGATCAGCTGGTATGAGTTTGCCCTGGCCATCAAAGAGATCATTGGCAGCTCGTGCCCTGTTCAGCCTATACCCACCTCGCAGTATCCCACACCGGCCAAAAGGCCACATTATTCCCTTCTTGATAAAGGACGTATAAAAACAACGTATGGCGTTGTAGTACCTGACTGGCGAACGAGTCTTACTACTTGTATAGCGAGGTTAACCACCACTCACTAACGGCTCAGGGTAAGTATGTATGATGGACCTATATATTACCACAAATGTGGAAAACTTCTCATTCCGTAAATCTACGTTAGATAGCGATAGAGTGCTATTCATAACCATTTACCAATCAATAGAAGGGTGTTAAAAAACTGTCTTATTTAGGCAGAGCCTGGGAGAAACAATTTTCCTGGTTTTGACTTGTAATAGATATTGTCTAGTTTTCCGGCTTGAATGTTCGATCCTTTTAATCCCTGGGACGTATGAAAGCAGGCAAATTATCAGGATCTGTACCTTAATCCATACTTATGAAACGTTTTTACTTATTGAGGGCCCTCCCCTTATTCCTCCTAGGTACCTATACCGTGTTGGGAGAAGGCACGAAAGAAGTAATGCCTAATAAGCTTAACGGGACCGGCCTCATCGTCTCCACCAGCACTACCTTCCCTCTTGGTAATGTAGGCAGCTACCTGGGTGCGCCCGTCGATCAGCGTATATATTTCCGGATCACGAACTTTAGCACAGACACCCTTTATTATGGGTTCAATTGGGAGACCTTGTCGCCCAACACGCCTATTGTCGGGTATTCGGATGTGTATATGAATGTCTATGACCCCACGGGAGCTCTTGTTCAAACCATCAATTTGCCTACTTCCGGAAATGGATTTATCAGCACCTGGACCTCTGCTATTATTGGACCGCAGCAGGGTACTTCGTTCAGTTCAGGCTATGCTCCGTTGAAATTCAAGCCTTCCATGAACGGGGATTATTATGTTACTTTTTATCGCAGCTCCACCGGGGGCGCGACACATGATATTGCCGAGTCCATGCTGGCAAAATATTTTGACTTTACGGTAGGTACTATCACTGCCGGTGTGGCCAAACGATACACCGGCAGGGTCCATTGTAATGAATGGGCTTTTTCCGTATACGACCCTTCGAACAGTGATGTTCAGAATCCGCTGAGCTCTTCGAATGCGCAGTTCTATACCTATACTCCCGACTCTGTCGTGGCCAAGGTCTATTTCCCTTCATCCGGCTTCGAGCCCCTGTCATTTATTATCGCCTTCAACAGCTTTGGTGTGATCGACAGCGGCAACTGGGTGAAGGATCGCAGATCCGTCGTCCTTCCCGTGCTCGATACTCTTCACCTAAGGGGGGGATACCCGGTGTTCCTGAATATACCGGATACCACCTTATATCATGTTTCTACCTTACCAATCGCGCCGCAGCTGGTGAACCCTACGATATCAGGGTGTGCTCCAGGACCGTTCAACATCCGATTTAACGCGCCGCAGCCCGGCGACTATTATATGCTGCTGGACTTGAATGGGACCACTGGTTATCAAGCCAACTCCGCCGACCGGTGGATCGAGCTGGTGGGGCAGACTGCCGGCATCATTACCTATGTCTGGGATGGCAAGGATGGGCTGGGTGTTTCAGTGCCATCGAATACTTCTTTCCCAATAACTTTTACTTTCCGAAAAGGGCGTATCAATATACCGTTGTATGATGACGAGATGAACCTGAATGGATTCAGTGTGGACGGCGTTTATCCCCAGAATGTGCTCAACAGGACATTGTACTGGTGTGATACCCTGCTGTACAATGTGACCAGCGGGGTGCTGGCCAATAACTATAATACCACGGGTACCGGTATCGACAATTCCATCGTGGGGCAGATGTCGCCCGGGCATGCGTGGAGCGGTAACGGTAACCCCGCCATGGTCAAGCCGGCCCCTAATGTGAGTAACAACAATACTAATAGTATCCAGACCGATGACTTCGGGAACGCCCGTCTGATCAATACCTGGGCCTGGGGTGTGGAGCTGTCTACTACGCAGACGCTGACCCTGACCTGTATCACCGTGTCCGGTACCGTATGGGATGACGCGGACAACAGCGCCAACGGGACCTTTACAAATATCAAGACCAATAGCGAGACCGGCACCAATGCAAGCAATGGTATTTACGCCAGCCTGATCGACCCTGTCACTTCAAAGGTCCTTGCAACTATGCCTGTGGCATCCAACGGAACGTATACCTTTACCAATGTTCCGGCCAATGCAACGGGTATGTCGGTGGTGATCTCCACTACTACCGGAGTTGTTGGCGGCAATGCGCCGACGGGCAATGTCCCTTCCAACTGGGTTAATACTTCTCCGTTGAGTCAAACTTTTAATACGGGTACCACCAATATGACGGGTCTCGACTTTGGTATCGAGCAGCTGCCTAATTCCGTGGATCAGAGCTATACCATTGCTGTACCTGTATTGAACACTATGATGCCTCTCAACGGCACGGGTTCTGCCGCCAGTCCCGGTCCTCTCAAGGGTTCCGACCCTGAAGATGGTACGCTGGGCACCGGCAAGACCGTGGTGATCACACAGGTGCCTTCGAACGAGCAGCTGTATTATAATGGAGTGCTGGTTACCAACAATTATACCATCACCAATTATGACCCCAGTAAGCTGAGCATGAAATTTACTTCCATCACCGTCACCAACACGTTCTTCTATTACGCGTATGTGGATGCTGCCGGCAAGCAGGACCCCTCACCCGCGAAATACAATATCGACATGTCGGTGGTGCTGTCCACGACATTGGCTTCTTTCACCGCGCGGGCAGGTGATGATGGAAATGTGCTCAATTTCACCGACCTCAATGAGACCCATGGCGTATACTTTAATATTCAGCGTTCTTCCGATGGCGTCGGATTTGAAACTATCGGACGTGTCGACGGCAACAACCCCGGCGCCGCAGGCAGCTATACATATGTAGACCATCAGCCCGGGGCAGGCGCCAATTATTACAGGATACAGCTGGTCGATCTTTCCGGCTCGGCCTGGTATAGCAATATTGCCATGATCAGCGCTTCTACGGCCAGCTCGATGCTGGAAGTAGCGCCGAACCCATTCAGGGATATCATCAATGTAAGGCTGACGCTGGGCGGGCAGGAGAAGGTTTCTGTCCGGCTGCTGGACAGCAAGGGCGCTGTGCTGCGTCAAATTGAATACGCCGGCGTCAAGGGGCAGAACACCTTGCCATTGGGCGGACTGTCATCGCTGCCTGTATCAGTTTATTTTGTACAAGTTGTATTATCAGATCATGCATTCGTGAGAAAGGTATTTAATAGGTAAGAAGGAGGGAGGGATAACCTTTAATCCGGATCTTATGAAAACCCCATCGGTAATTTTTCTCCTGCTATGGCAGGCAGGGACTTTATTTGCGCAGACCAGTCCTTCTGTGTCGAGTACCGTATTGGCCAACATCATCAAAGGGAGCTATACTCCCTCGACGTACCAGGCCTCTACTGTCATCACCGACCCTGATGTGGTCTCGCAAGGCCTGCTGAATGATATCTCCGCCGACAGCCTGAAAGCTACTCTTTTTAAGCTGAGGAACTTTCAGAACAGGAATATGTTCTCCGATACTGTCTCCAATACGCGGGGCATCGGGGCCACCCGCCGCTGGGTACTGAGCAAGTTCCAGCAATACAGCGCCGCCAATGAAAATCGTTTACAGGCAGGCTATCTGTGGTTCAATTACAGTCCTTCCAACAGTTCCGTCGGATGCCCCGGCAGCGTCAGTCTTATCACCAAGCATGCCGACATCATTGCCGTGCTGCCGGGAAGCCAGACGTCCAATAAATCACTGGTCATCGTGGAGGGGCATATCGACAGTCGTAACGATAGTCTTTGCAGTCTGACGACCAACGCATTCGGTATTGGTGACAACGCTACCGGCGCTGCGCTGGTGATGGAGCTGGCCCGGGTGATGAGTAAGTATACCTTTAAGAATACTATTGTTTTTGTGGTTACTACCGGAGAGGAGCAAGGGCTTATTGGCGCGAAGGCGATGGCCAATTATCTCGATGGTCTCAATATCCCTATCAAGGCTGTCAATAACAACGACGTGTCCGGAGGCGTCTTCTGCGGACATACTGCGTCTGCACCAGGATGTCCAGGGTATGGCCAGATCGACAGTACCGACCTTCGGATATTTTCGCTTGGCGGATTCAATGCTCCCTGTAAGCAATGGGCCCGTTATGTCAAGCTGGAGTACCAGGAGCAGTTGCTCAACAGCGTGAGCGTTCCTGTGAACATACAGATCATGTCCCCGGAGGACAGGACCGGGAGGGGTGGGGACCACCAGGCTTTTACCCCGCTGGGTTATACAGCAGTGCGGTTCACGCAGGCCTATGAGGATGGGGATGCCAGCAATGGTCCGGGCTATAAGGACAGACAGCATAATATTCGGGACAGCTTAGGGCTGGACAGGAATGGCGATGGTGTGGAAGATACTTTGTATGTGGATGTGAATTACCTGGCCAGGAATACGTTGATCAACGGCAACTCCATGGCTATGGTGGCGCTTGGTCCCGATACCATCACCGTGAATCCTGCTATCATGACCTCGAACAGGTTCCGGGTACAGTTTACGCCTACCGGGGCTCCTGCCTATCGCGTCGCCGTCCGCAGCACTACCAATGATTGGGACACTGTCTATACCATTACGGGCAAGAATGTGGATACCATCACCGTGCCCTATGCAAGCAATACGACGTTCTATCTCAGCGCCGCTGCCGTGGATGCCAATGGTACGGAAAGTCAGTTCTCGACGGAATATCAGCTGTCCACGCAGCTGGTCGTCCTGTCCCTGCCACCCGATACTAGTCAGCCGGCAGCGCCACCGCCTACTTATTACGGGATACAGCTGATGCCCAATAAGCCCAATCCATTTGATGAGGCTACGATGATCACGATAGCGTCGGGCACGGATAATTTTGTGGACAGGACCTGGCTTACTATAAGCACCATCGACGGGCGGCTGGTCCAAAAGATAAGGGTGCCGCTCAAGAAAGGGATCAATGAAGTGCTGTTCAACCACGGGTATCTGATGCCGCCGGGGGTGTATGTCTGTTCACTGATCATCGACGGGCTGCCGATGCAGAGTAGCAAGATGGTGTTCAGGCCGCTGTGACGGACCTTTGATAAGAAATTTTGCTGATCGGCGCCCGATACAGGCGCTCATTAGCTAGCAGACCTGCGGGAGACCGTGGGTTTGCTTTTTTCCGCACCGTACAACAATTCGGTGTTGAGGTCCATGATCGTCTTTTCCATTTTCGCTATACGCCTGAGCATCTTCTTAATCTTTACTTGTCCCAGCCAAAAGCCCACTGCGAAGAAAAGAATACCAACAATACCTACCTGGATGATATTCAGCCGGAGAGACAGCAATGCAGTTACTTCCATAGGTGAAAGTTGTCAAGGTGATGAAATTAAAAATCGATTACAATGATCTGGCGACAGGAGGGATAAGTCCGGGAGAGAAAAGTTGCCTTACCTGGGCAATCTTTTTGGTTCGTTTTCAGTCATTTATGGTCATAGTGCCGCACAAAGTGCAGCATAGATCTCGATTTTCGACAGTCAAACGAGTTGACTATCAGGCTTAAAGATAGGGAATATTTCGTTGCCTGTTGTTAAGATAGAACCAATTAATTTCAAAGGAGTGTTACACGCCTTGCTGAGTTGTATATCTGCATTGTGAGGAAGCCCAACTCATCGAGGTCCGATGTACCCGAAAAACTCACTTTTGACGATTTCCATTATCGAACCGCGCCTCAACGAGGCCGTCGAGCTGAAATATACGCTGGACGCGGGTTTCAGCCAAAATGAAACAGGACGAGCCCAAGAAAGTCTAGACTTGTCCTGTTTGGTTGCCCGGGCTGGACGTTTCTCGAATCACTTCATAGGTGATTTGAAGCTGTTGGCTGAATTAAGCACCTGATAGAAAGGATCGAACGATAACTTGCGCACGTTAAACAAATTTATATCGATTTATTGATCCTCTTTTGCTTCCTGAATTGCAAAACAGAACCGGTAATAAAAAGAATGAAAAATAAAAGAAGTGTTTTCCCAATTAATGGATCTTTTGGTCCATTTGCCCAGGGATGTCCCACAGGAACACGGTTAAAAGTCTCATTAACCGTGGGGATCAACGACAGGAAAAAGCTGAAAGTAAGAGAGAAATTCTCCATATAACGATAGCGGTTGCTCCCCTGCCTATTTGCATAAAGAAAATAAGCTACCGAAATCAGTAGTACAACTAACAGAGCAAGAATATGTCCCGGATTGACACCTTTGACACTGGATAAGCCTAAGGCTGTTAACGAAGTGATCAACGTACAATAAAAATATATCTTGCCGGGCAAATTGCTCAGATCTATTTTACCGTTTTTTATTAATGATATAACTGCTGCAACAATGGCTGCAACGCCTATAATGGTATGAAAAATACCTAAAGGTGATAATCTCATCGCTTTAATTTTAAAATTTGAATGTTTAATTGATAACGCAAAAATGCAAAACAAAAAAAAAGATGAGTTTGCCATTTAGGCCAATTATTTGTCAATATAGCTCGGCAAAAAGGGACCATCTCGACCTCTGAGTAACTATTTGTTGACCCAAATTGCTAAATAACTGACCTGATAAAAAAAGTAGTTCTGCTTTTTGTAGTACAATTTTGCATTGTCGATTGTGACAATATAATTTTTAAAAAATGCAAAAATGAAACGAACAGCAAAAGCACATTGGGCAGGTAGTATAAAAGAAGGAAAGGGAGAGTTGACCACACAAAGCGAAATTTTGAGCAAAACAAATTACAGTTTTAGAACCCGTTTCGTAGGAGATGAAAAGGGAACCAATCCGGAAGAATTGTTGGCCGCAGCACACGCCGGATGTTTTACAATGGCGGTCAGTTTTGCATTGACAGAAAAAGGATTAAACCCTGTTTCGTTGGATACGGAAGCAATTGTGTCAATGGATAGTACAGGAATCACCGGAATTCACCTTTCCATATCCGGAAATGTACCCGGTATTAGCGCGGAGGTTTTTGAAGCTATTACCCATGAGGCAGAACAGAACTGTTTAATTTCTAAAGCATTGAGTGTTTCCATCAGTTCCGAAACTTATCTTGTTTCATAGCAATTGAATTCAGGATAGGTTATATTGTAGGATAACAATGTCTCGTCAAGGTTTTTGCCCGGGTTTGGCTTAGCTTTGGACGAGCATTGTGTATTCAATCCTATCTCAAATGGTTACGGACTATAAAAAATTTGACTTGTTTGGGAAAACATTCATTCAAAAAGTAGATTTAAAACCACCTTTTGAATTTGCTTTTCCTGTAGCGGAACGGGCTTGCTTTTTATATATGTTGAAAGGTGAGGCGCAATTTCAATTCGACAATGGGCGTCTCCATATCCCTGCTAAACATGCATTGTTACTGAACTGCCTGAACTCAGGAAAACAGATCAATGATGCAAATAACAGCCACAGCGAAATTGTAATCGTTACTTTCCATCCGGACATACTAAAGAAAGTCTACGACAGGGAGCTTCCGTTGATATTTCAAAAAAACGACAAAATCACCAACCAGTCAAACCGAAAGATCAACAATGATTTTTTAATTCAAAAATATATTGAAGGAGTCCTTTTTTATTTTGAAAACCCATCTTTGGTAAACGATGAAATTTTGATTTTAAAACTGAGGGAAATCATTCTTTTATTATCACAGACACAGGATGCTGAAACCATACAAGTCATACTGTCCCAACTTTTTTCGCCAGCAACCTATACGTTCAAACAAATTATAGAAGCTAACCTGTTTTCCCAGGTTAATATTGATGAATTGGCACAAAAAACTAATTTAAGCGTTTCTTCGTTTAAAAGGGAATTTAAAAAATTGTATAACGACTCCCCTGCAAATTATATTAAAAACAAAGGGTTAGAGAGAGCTGCGGAACTGCTTTTAGTTTCCGGGCAGCGTATCACGGACATAGCCTTTAATTGTGGGTTTAATGACCTGGCCAATTTTACCAGAAGCTTCAGTAATAAGTATAATACTTCGCCTTCAAATTACCGTTTAAAGCTAGCCAAGAAGAAAGTGGAAAGGTAGAAAGTAACCAGAAGGCCGCCTCATTTTTAGGAGACGGCCTCTTTATATTATGATTAAGTTCCATTACTGCTTCACAAGCTTCTTGATGATCCTCGTCTGCCCATTACCGATGAGGATCTGAACTATATAAGTACCCCTCGACAATTCGCTTACATTCAACGACACGACCTGATAGGGCAGCGTCTTTTCTGTAAGCGTCGACATCACCACATCGCCTGACACAGATAATACGTTGATTTGCATCTGTCCTACGGTCCCGCTCGTGATCCCGAGGTTGGTGGTCGACTGAGCCGGATTGGGGATGATACTCAGGTCGTCCTTGTCCGAGCTCCCGTTCTTGGCGATCACAGATACCGTGACAGTGTCCGTAGACGTATTGCCATGGTCGTCCGTTACCGTAAGCTGGAAGACATAGTTACCTTTTTGCAGACTATCGACCGGACAAACAGCGCTGTTTGCGCTCTTCAGGACCGACCCGACAGGACCGCTCAGCTGGCTCCAGGCATAGCTTATGATCGTCCCTCCCGCATCCGACGAACCACTGCCATCCAGGGCCAGGTTGCTGACAGGC
>Ga0105237_10005204_pt1 | contig 14712 bp, 8 predicted proteins | sample KBSC24metaG_FD_81520 | JGI IMG/M metagenome (GOLD analysis project Ga0105237, IMG submission 81520) | Corn rhizosphere microbial communities from Kellogg Biological Station, Michigan, USA - KBS C2-4 metaG | ecosystem: Host-associated > Plants > Roots > Rhizosphere > Soil | place: Michigan, USA... | reverse complement strand
CTTCGGGAGCGGACGAATTATCCGTTGAGCGTGTCGGTGGATGATGGCGGTGAGGGGTTGTGGCTGACCGTTGACGCGGTCGCCCCGGCGGATCCGCAGGCGGTGTGCGCCATGCTCCACACCGCGATCGAAAACCTGGTCGACGCATTGGAGGCCGGCGACGACGCGCCTTTGACGGACGTGGACGTGCTCGATAACGGCGAGCGTCGCAGGGTTCTGAGCGATTGGAATGACACCGCTGTAGATGTGGTGTCGTCGACGTTGCCTGGGCTGTTCGTCGAGCAGGTGGCGCGGACGCCTGATGCGGTGGCTGTGGTGTTCGAGGGTGTCGAAGTCTCGTATGCGGAGTTGGATGCTCGGGCGAATCACCTGGCGTTGCGGTTGGCTGCCGCCGGTGTCGGCTCGGAGTCGGTAGTGGGGGTGGTCCTCGACCGTTCGGTTGAGATGGTGGTGGCGCTACTGGGTGTGTTGAAGGCTGGTGCTGCGTATCTGCCGGTGGATCCGGGTCTGCCGGCGGAGCGGGTCGCCTTCATGTTCGCGGCTTCCGGTGCACGTTGTGCGGTGACCGCGCAGGAACAGGGCTCGGTGGTTCCGGATGGTGTCGAGGTGATGACGCTTGATGGCGGTTCTTCCACGACTGGTCCCGCGGCCACGGTGCGGCCGGACAATCCGGCGTATGTGATTTTCACTTCTGGGTCGACGGGGTTGCCGAAGGGTGTGGTGGTGTCGCATGCGGGTGTCGTCAACCGTTTGATGTGGCAGCAGTCGCGGCTGGACCTGTGTCCGGGTGATGCGGTGTTGCAGAAGACGCCGTTTGGTTTTGACGTGTCGGTGTGGGAGTTCTTCTGGCCGTTGCTGTTCGGTGGGCAGTTGGTGGTGGCCGCACCGGGCGGGCATCGGGATCCGGGGTATGTGGCTGCTCTGATTGCCGGGCGCGAGGTGCGGTTCGTGCATTTCGTGCCGTCGATGTTGGAGGCGTTCCTGGCTGAGTCGGCGGCGGCTGGTTGCACCGGGTTGCGTGCGGTGGTGTGTTCTGGCGAGGCGTTGCCTGCTTCGCTGCGCGACCGGTTCGTTGATGTGTTGCCGCAGGTGGAACTGCACAACTTCTACGGCCCGACTGAGGCGTCGGTGGACGTCACGGCTGTCCGGGTCCCGGACTCGGGCCTGGTGACGATCGGATCGCCGGTGGCGAATACGGGTACCTATGTGCTCGATGATGCCCTGTCGCCGGTCCCGGTCGGGGTCGTCGGGGAGCTTTATCTCGCGGGTGTGCAGTTGGCTCGTGGTTATGCCGGTCGTCCTGGTCTGAGTGCTGAGCGGTTTGTGGCGTGTCCGTTCGCCGACGGCGCGCGGATGTACCGGACCGGGGACCGGGTGAGGTGGACGGCGGATGGTGAGCTCGAATATGTCGGTCGTGCCGATGATCAGGTGAAGATCCGCGGGTTCCGTATCGAGCCTGGTGAGGTGCAGGCGGTCATCGCGGAGCATCCCGATGTGTCGCAGGCTGCTGTGATCGTGCGTGATGAGCGGCTGCTGGCCTACGTGGTGCCCGAGTCTGACGGCGACGGCTCCGTATTGGCGGAGTCGGTCCGCTCGTTCCTGGTGTCCCGGCTGCCCGAGTACATGGTGCCCTCGGTGGTGGTGCTCCTCGACACGCTCCCGGTCACGGCCAACGGCAAGCTGGATCGCAAAGCCCTGCCGGACCCGCGGTTCTCGGCCTCGCCGGACACCCGCCACGGTTCGGTCACGGCCCTGCAGGCTCGGATGTGCGAGGCCTTCGCCGAGGTCCTGGACCTGCCCGAGGTGGGGGTCGACGACGACTTCTTCCGCCTCGGCGGCCACTCCCTGCTGGCGGTGCGCCTGGTGTCGGCGCTCCAGGCCCGCGGCGTCACGATCCCGTTGCGCGCCCTGCTGGCCGCTCCGACCGTGAGCGCTCTGATGGCGCACATGACGCTGTCCTCCGTGCGAGACGCGCTGGATGTCCTGCTGCCCATCCGGACCACGGGGACCAACCCTCCCTACTTCCTCATCCACCCCGGCGGCGGCCTTTGCTGGTCCTACATGCCGCTGGCCCGCTTCGTGCCCGAGGACACCCCGCTGTACGGCTTGCAGGCCAGAGGCCTGGACGGCACCGGTGACCTGGCCGACTCGATCGAGGAGATGGCGGCGGACTACATCGAGCAGATCCGCTCCGTCCAGCCGGCCGGCCCCTACCACCTGCTCGGCTGGTCGTTCGGAGGCGTCCCCGCCCACGAGATCGCGACCCGGCTGCGTGCGGCGGGGGAGGAGGTCGGGGCGCTGGTGGTGATCGACACCTACCCGCCGAAGCCCGGGCCCGAGCCGGATCGCCGGCCCGAGCCCGTCGATCCGGCCGAGGAACTCACAGCCTTGATGGACACCGTCCGCCAGGAGGCCGGCCGGGTCCTCGGCGCCATTCCAGACGACGAACTCACCCATCTGGCGCGGGTGTTCCAGAACAACGGTGCCCTTCGCCGAGGCCACCGTTTCTCCCGCTACGACGGCGACATGCTCCTGGTGGTCGCCGCCGAAGGCCGCCGACCGGACGAACCGACCGGCGAACGCTGGCGGCCCTACGTCTCGGGCGGCATCGCGGAAGCCCGCCTCCCGTGCCGGCACGCGGACATGGCCCGACCGGAGATGCTGGAGCTCATCTGGGACGCCGTCGCGGAGTGGACCGGTCGTGAGGGGAGGTGACCGCGGGGACGATCAGGTTCCCGACGCCGAAGAACGCCCGCCCGGAGTGATCAGCCCGGTCTCGTAGGCCACGATGATCGCTTGCGCCCGATCCCGCAGCTCGAGCTTGAACAGGATCCGGGCCACGTGCGTCTTTACCGTCGCCGCGCTCACATGCAGCAGCTCGGCCATCTCGGTGTTCGTCAACCCGCCGGCCAGCAGCCGGAAGACCTCCATCTCGCGGGGTGTCAGCGCCGACAGGTCGCTGTGCACGGTCGCGGTCGAGGGGGTGTCGCGGGCGACGAAGCGTTCGACCAGGCGGCGGGTCACCGTCGGGGCCAGGAGTGCCTCGCCGGTGTGGACCAGGCGGACCGCGGTGACCAGGTATTCCGGGCTGACGTCTTTCAGGAGGAACCCGCTGGCTCCGGCCGACAGCGCCGCGTAGACGTACTGGTCGAGGTCGAAGGTGGTCACGACGATGACCCGCGGCGGCCGCGGGGCGGCCAGGATGCGGGAGGTCGCCTCCAAGCCGTCCAGCTCCGGCATGCGGATGTCCATCAGGACCACGTCGGGGGCGGTGTGCCGGACCGCGTCGACGGCCTCCAGGCCGGTCGCGGCCTCGGCGACGACGTCGATGCCGCCGGCGGTCAGGATCATCCGGAAGGCGGTCCGCATCATCGGCTGGTCGTCGGCGATGACCACACGCGGGGCGCGTGGGTCACCGTCGGCCGTGGCCTGGACGGCGACCACGGATCCGCTCTCGGCACCGCTTCCGCCGGCGACCGCCCCGCCGTCCGTCATCCCGGCCTCCATCACATCGCTTCCAGCCGAACCAGGGGGATCACCGCGCTCACCGCGAAACCACTGTCCGCGCGCCGCCCGGCCTGCAGCGTGCCGCCGTACATCGTCAGCCGCTCGCGCAGCCCTATCAACCCACTGCCACTTCCGTCGGCGGCCAAACCGGACCGGGCTCGCGTCCCGCCGGAGTCCGTCACCTCGATCCGCACGGCGTCGGCGCCGTAGTCGACCGTGATCCGCACGCTCGCGCCGGGCGCGTGCTTCACCGCGTTGGTCAGCGCCTCCTGCACCACCCGGTACGCCGCCAGGTCCCGGCCGGCCGGCAGCGGCGTCGCCGTCCCGGTCACCGCCAGCTCGACCTGGACGCCGGTGCGCCGGATCCGCTCGGCCAGCGTGGCGACCTGGTCCAGGCCGGGTTGCGGGGTCAGGCGCGCGTCCGGGTTCGGCTCGTCGTCGTCCGCGCCGCCCATCGTCAGCAGCCCCATCACCTGTCGCAGTTCGCCCAGTGCCGCGCGGCCCGCGGACTCCACGGCCTGCATCGCCTCCCGGGCCTGTTCCGGGGACAGGTCCAGGACCGTCCGGGCCGCCCCGGCCTGCGCCGTCATCACACTGACATTATGGGTGACCACGTCGTGCAGCTCGCGAGCCATCCGCGAGCGCTCCTTGTCGACCGCCTGGCGGGTCGCCGCCTCCTGCTCCGACCGCAGGTCCGCGGTCCGCTGTTTCCAGGTGTGCAGCGAGTTGACCAGCAGGCCGGCCGGGATCAGCAGCAGGATCATGACCAGGCCCGGTGTGGAGTAGGGCAGGTCCGTCTTGTGGTAGACCACGATCACCACGGCTCCGATCCCCGCGCTGATCCACGAGGCGGTCCGGTGCGGGCTGTACATGGTCGCGCCGAAGGCGGCCACGACGCAGGCGGCCAGTGTGTAGGTCGGGTCGAATCCCGCGCTGAGGTGGTAGACGAACGACAGCCCCAGCACGGCCCAGAACACGGTGAGCGGCCGCTGGCGCCGGAACACCAGCGGAAGCGCCGTGCCGACCGCGAGCAGCAGCTGCCACCACTGCGCCGGCGGGTAGGCGTCGAAGGCCGGGAGCAGGGAGCCGCCGCCGTGCAGGCGCACGTGGTGGGGGATCGGCGAGTAGGGCCCGTCCAGGGTGTTCGCGTGCTGGTCGTGGTCCAGGGCGTCGGCCAGGGAGCCGGCGGCGAGCAGGACGGCGATGAAGGCGTCGACGGCCCAGATCCACCGGCTCCGCCGGGCAGCCGGGTCGTCATCCCGCCATGCCGCGGCCAGGGCCGGCCACCGGGTCGCGATCTGGGTCTTGGTCACCGGACCAGTCTGGCAAGCCGGGCACCGCCGGCGCATCGTTCCGGGTCCTGATTCGGCCTACCGTGCGCGGTGTACATCGCGCGGCCGATGCCGCGCCGGGCCTCGGCCGGGTGGGCGAGGCGATTTCGCCGCGGCGGCCGACGCGGCGGCGGAGGAACCGTACCTAGTGTCAGGGGTCGTACAGCCGAGCAGCCACCGGAGGAGCCATGTCCGAGCCCGTCATCCAGTTCGCGAACGTCGTCAAGAGCTATGGCGACGGCCCGCCCGCGCTCGTCGGCCTGAACCTCCAGGTGCGGGCCGGCGAGGCGCTGGCCGTCCTGGGCCCCTCCGGCAGCGGCAAGTCGACCCTGCTGAACCTGCTCGCCGGTCTGGACAAGCCGAGCTCCGGCACCGTGACCGTGGCCGGCAAGCGGGTCGACAGCATGAGCGAGTCGGCCTCGGCGCGGTTCCGCCGGGAGCGGGTCGGCATCGTGTTCCAGTTCTTCAACCTGCTCGACGACCTGACGGTGCTGGACAACGTGGTGCTCTCGGCCCAGCTCACCGGCATGTCCCGGGGCGCCGCGCGCAGCCGGGCCGCCGAGCTGCTGGACAGCCTGGGCGTCGGGCGCCACGCGCGGGCCTTCCCCGGCCGGCTGTCCGGTGGCGAGCGCCAGCGGGTGGCGGTGGCCAGGGCCCTGATGAACCGGCCGCCGGTGCTCCTGGCCGACGAGCCGACCGGCGCCCTGGACAGCGCCTCCGGCGAGGACGTCAAGCAACTGCTGACCGATCTCAACAGCGCCGGCCAGACCATCGTGCTGGTCACCCACGACGTGCTGCTCGCCGCGGCCTGCGCCACGCGCACCATCGAGCTCGTCGACGGCCGGGTCGTCCGCGACGTCGTGGCGGCGGTCCGATGAGCGCGCTCGGCAGCGTGGTGCGCGCCGGGGTCGGGCGCCGGCGGGTCCAGACCCTGGTGATGACGCTGACCACGCTGGTCGCGGTGACCGCCTCGGTGCTGGCCGCCGGCCTGCTGCTGGCCTCCGCCGCGCCGTTCGAGAAGGTCTTCGACGCGCAGAACGGCGCGCACCTGAGCGTCCGGTTCGACGGACCGGGCGTGAGCGCCGAGCAGATCGCCGCCACGGCGCACGCCTCGGGTGTGACCGGCGCGGCCGGTCCGTTCCCGGTGCTGACCGTGGCCCCGACCGTCGCGGCCAACTCCTCCGACATGCCGGTCGACTCGGTGATGCCGACGATGACGGTCGCCGGCCGGAGCACGCCGCACGCCGGGGTCGACGACCTGGTGCTCACCGACGGCCGCTGGGCCACCGGGCCCGGTCAGGTCGTGCTCGACGCGAAGAACGCGCCGATGGCCGTCGGCGACCACATCCGCTTCCCGGACGCGCCCGGTGCCCCGACCCTGACCGTGGTCGGCATCGCGCGCTCGGCCACCGCCAGCGCCGACGCCTGGGTGAGCCCGGCCGAGGTGGCCGCGCTGGCGCCGGCCGGTACCGAGCCGGGGGAACAGATGCTCTACCGCTTCGCCTCCGCCGGCACCGACGCCGAGGTCGCGGCGGACCGCGCCGCGATCGCCGCGGCCGTGCCCGCCGGATCGGTGACCCAGGCCGCGTCCTACCTCCCGGTGAAGACGGCCAGTGAGAAGACCACGGCGCCCTACGTGCCGTTCGTGGTCGCCTTCGCGGTCCTGGGCCTGGCGATGTCGATCCTGATCATCGGGATCGTGGTCAGCGGCGCCGTCGGGTCCGCGACCCGGCGGATCGGGATCCTGAAGGCCGTGGGCTTCACCCCGGCGCAGGTGGTGCGGGCCTACATCGTGCAGGCCCTGCTCCCGGCGTCGGTCGGCACCGTCGCCGGCCTGCTCGCCGGGAACGCCGCGGCGGTCGTGGTGCTCGGCACCGCCGGCCGCGCCTTCGGCACCGGGACGCAGGCGGTGGCGCCGTGGATCGACGTCGCGGTGCCGGTCGTGGTCCTGGCCGCGGTCGCGGCCTCCGCCCTGGTGCCGGCGCTGCGGGCCGGAAGGCTGCGCACCGTCGAGGCGCTGACTCTCGGGCGTTCCGGGGGGACCGGCCGGGGCCGGCTGATCGGCGAACGGCTCGGCGCGCTGCCGCTGCCACGGCCGCTCAGCCTGGGGCTGGCCGCACCGTTCCGGCGCCCGGCGCGGGCGGCGACGATGACCGCGGCCGTGACCCTCGGCGCGATCGGCGCCACCTTCGGCGTGGGCCTGGCGCTGTCGCTCAACGGCATCGCCCAGGGGATGGGCGATCGCCAGGTCGGGGACGTCGTGGTGAAGGCCGTCGGCGGCCCTTCCGCACATCCGGCCCCGAAGGGCTCGCGGGGGCACCGGGATCCGAACGCCGCGAGCCTGCCCGGGCTGTCAGGGGGCGCCGGCTTCCAGCCCGCCGCCTACACCGGGCCCGCCGCGTCGCCGGTGGTCGCGAGCCCGAAGCCCGTCTCCACCGACGCGCCGGACCCGATCGCGAAGATCATCGCCGCGCAACCGGGCACCCTGCGCTGGTTCGGCACCGGAACGGCCCGGCTGGGCGTCGCGGGTCTGGCCGGCGTGACCCCGGTGGCCACCTTCAGCGGGGATTCCAGCTGGGGACCCCACCAGCTGGTCTCCGGATCCTGGTTCCACGGGCCCGGGGAGGCGGTCGTGCCCTCCGGCTTCCTGTCCACGACCGGCACCAGGGTCGGGGACACCATCACCTTGACCGACAACGGCCACCAGGCGCCGGTCCGCATCGTCGGCGAGGTCTTCGACCTGCAGGACGGCGGCATGATGGTGATGACCGACGTCCGGTCGCTGGCCGGCCTCGGGGCCGTCGAGCTGCCCGCCTCCATCCACTACGACATCGAGGTCGCCCCCGGCGTCAGCGTCGACCAGTACGTCTACGACCTGGACACGGCCCTGCAGCCGACCGGCGCCGGCAGCCACCGCAACCAGGGCGTCACCACCAACACCGTCGTGCTGGCGATGGACACCCTGGCCGCCATGCTGATGCTGCTCCTGCTGGTGACCGCCGGTCTCGGCGTGCTCAACACGGTGGTCCTGGACACCCGCGAGCGGGTGCACGACCTGGGCGTCTTCAAGGCCCTGGGGATGTCGCCGCGGCAGACCATGACCATGGTCCTGACCTCGGTCGCCGGCGTGGGCCTGGTGGCCGGGGCGATCGGGGTGCCGATCGGTGTCGTGCTGCACGGGATCGTCCTGCCGGCGATGGGCCACGCGGCCGGCACGCGTATCCCGGGCGTGGACATCGCGGTGTACTCCGTCCCCCTGCTCGGGGTGCTGGTCCTGGGCGGGCTGCTGATCGCCGTGGCCGGGGCGCTGGCGCCGGCCGGGTGGGCGGCGCGGGCCAGGACGGCGGTGGCGTTGCGGACCGAGTGACTGACGGGTGCCGGACGCGTCGAGGCCCGGGCCCGCCGATCCGGCGGGCCCGGGCCTCGACGCGTTCAACTGCGTCCTTCGTCAGTTGAACGAGCCGGCGCGTACCGCACACCGCTTCGAACACCACCTTGGGAATCCGCGGGTTGTCACGCAAGCTCCTCGGGGGCCCGCCGGTCCTGGCCCGCAGAATCAGAGCGCTGGCATAGTGGCCGGCGAAGCTGATCATCGGTGGGAGCACCGGCGGTGGATGGAGGAATGAGATGGCGGACGGCGGCGAGCCCAGGTTCCTGCGGTCGAACGCGGTTCTGGAACCGCTGGTAGACCGCTTCTACGCGTGGTTGCACACGGTGGCGCCGGTCCAGGGGTCGATGAACCTGGCCAACGTGCAGATCCCGATGTTGGAGTCGTATCTGCAGTCCCCTCAGGTCCACGCGGCGGCCAGCACCAATCCCGAACTGCGCGGCGGCTACTTCGTGGGCGTGCCCACGTCCCGGGCCGCGGAGATCGCCGCGCTCGTCGAGGGCATCAAGCGCGACCGTGCCGGGATGCTGGAGTTCGCGACCGCGGTCGCCGAGGCCGAGGAACTGGTGCGGCAGAACGCCACCGGCTTCGACCTCACCCCGCTGTATCCGAAGCTCCCGGCCGCGCTGAACGGTCTGGTCGAGCTCGCCTACGACACCAGCAACCAGGCGTCGCTGCACTTCCTGGAGCCGCTGGTCTACCACAGCCCGGCCTACGACGAGTCGCGCCAGTCGGTCCAGCTCACGCTCGACGACGGCGTGGAGCGGCCCTTCATCCTGAGCACGCCGCGCCTGCCGGCGCCCACGGCCCTGGACCTGGACCTGCCGTTCCGGCACCCCGGTCTGGCCGAACTGGTCGGCGCCCGGATCAAGGCCACCACCGCGGCCCGGCTGCGGGACGCGCTCGGACTCGACGACGCCCAGGCGGTCCTGCTCGACCGGCTGCTGGACGACAAGCCGAGCCTGTCGCCGGACCGGCACATCGACGGCGGGGGCCGGGTCCGCTACTTCGGGCACGCCTGCCTGGTGGTGCAGAGCCCGCAAGCCGCGATCGTCACCGACCCGTTCATCAGCACCGACAACCGGCACGGCGACCGGTACACGCTCGACGACCTGCCGGACTACATCGACCTGGTACTGATCACCCACGGCCACCAGGACCACATCGTCCTGGAGACCCTGCTGCAGCTGCGCGGCCGGGTGGGCAGCGTGGTGGTCCCGCGCTCCTCGCGCGGCAACCTGCCCGACCCGTCCATGGCGTTGTACCTGAAGCACCTGGGCCTGCCGGTCACCGAGGTCGACGACTTCGACGAGATCGAGTTCGCCGGCGGCAAGGTCACCGCCACGCCCTTCCTCGGCGAGCACGCCGACCTCGACATCCGCGGCAAGTCCACCTACTGGGTCGACATCGCCGGCCGCAAGGTGTTCGTCGGCGCCGACTCCTCCGGCATCGACCCGGTCCTGTACCGGTACATCCGGAACCACCTCGGCACCGCCGACATGGCCTTCCTCGGCATGGAGTGCGACGGCGCCCCGCTCACCTGGCTGTATCAGGGGCTTTTGACGAAGCCCGTGAGCAAGAAGATGAGCGACTCGCGCAAGCTCTCCGGGTCCAACGCGGTCCAGGCCGGCGACATCATGGTCGAACTCGGTGCCACCGAGGCCTACATCTACGCCATGGGTGAGGAGAGCTGGCAGGGCCACGTCATGGCCACCACCTATACCGAGGACACCTATCAGCTCAAGCAGATCGAGGAGTTCCTCAGCTGGTGCTCCGACCGCGGCATCGCCGCCGAGCACCTGCTCAACAAGCGCGAATGGCGCTGGTGACGGAAGAGTTGACCACCTTGGCCTTCGTGCAGACCAACGGTGTCCGCCTGGCCTACCAGCGCAGCGGTCACGGCGCGCCGGTGCTCATGATCATGGGAACCGGCGCCGCCGGCCGGGTGTGGACCATGCACCAGACCCCCGCGCTGAACGCCGCGGGCTACGAGACGGTCGTCTTCGACAACCGGGGCGTGGCGCCCTCCGACGCGCCGGAGGGCAAGTACTCGCTCGGCGACGTCGTCGCCGACACCGCCGGCCTGATCGAGGCCCTGGACCTGGGGCCGTGCCGGATCGTCGGCACCTCGCTGGGCGCCGTGGTCGCGCAGGAGCTGGCCGTCACCCGGCCCGAGCTGGTCCGCTGCGCCGTGCTGCTGGCCACCCGAGCCCGCTCCGACGCCGCGCGCCGGGCGCTGGCGGCGGCCGACATCGCCGCGGCCGAGTCCGGCGCACCACCGCCGGCGGAGGTGGCCGCGGCCGTCACCGCCTTCCGGATGCTCTCGCCGGCGACCCTCGACGACGACGCCGCGGTGCAGACCTGGCTGGAGGTGCTCGCCCTCTCCGGTGGCGCCACGGCTTCCGGCCAGGTGTACGTCGAAGTCCCGGGCGATCGCCGCGAGGCGCTGCGGGGGGTGCGCGCGCCGTGCCGGGTCATCGCCTTCGCCGATGACCTCATCTGCCCGCCGCGCCTGGCTCGCGAGGTCGCCGACGCCATCCCGGACTGCGACTACGTCCTGCTGCCCGAGTGCGGTCATCTGGGGAACCTGGAGCGTCCGGACGCGGTCAACGCGGCGATCATCGAGTTCCTCGATCGGCACTGAGCCCGCACGGGCGGACCTTCACACCGACCGGTGAAAGGCACCGGGGCTGCGCCGGGACGACACCGAGACGATACCGAGACGACACCGAGAGGTACGGAAAGGGGTCGGCTATGGCGATGCTCGGCGGGCCGGGGATGACGCCGCGGCAGCTGCGTTTCCAGGAGGGCGGCGCGCAGCGGGTCCGGCCCGGCACGGTGCCGCGGATCGTGCCCTACGCCCTGCGCTACCGGGGCGCGCTGGTGGTGATGATGGCGGCCACCGTACTGGACTCGCTGACCGTCGCCGCCGGGCCGCTGATCCTCAAGACGGTGATCGACGACGGCGTCGTGCCGCGCCGCGGCGCCGTGGTGGTGGGCTGGGCCGCCGTCATCGCCGCACTGGCCCTGATCGACGCCCTCGCCGTCTATGTCCAGGCCTGGTGTTCCGGGCGGGTCAGCCAGGGGCTGATCTACGACCTGCGGACCACGGTGTTCGAACACGTCCAGCGCCAGCCGCTGGCCTTCTTCAGCAGGGCCCAGACCGGGGCGCTGGTCAGCCGGCTCAACGGCGACGTCCTCGGGGCGCAGCAGGCGGTCACGCTGGTGCTGACGCAGTCCGCGTCCACGCTCCTGACCTTGGTGCTGGTCCTGGGCACCATGTTCTACCTGTCCTGGCAGATCACCGGCCTGGCGCTGCTGATGCTGCCGTTCTTCCTGGTCCCGGGGCGGATGATCGGCCGCCGCCAGCAACGCCTGACCCGCCGCCAGATGCAGCTGGACGCCGAGATCGGCTCGATGATGAACGAGCGCTTCAACGTCTCCGGGGCGATGCTGGCCAAGCTCTACGGCCGCCCCGAGACCGAGTCCGGGCAGTTCTCGGACCGCGCGGCCCGGGTGCGGAACGTGGCGGTGACGAACGCGGTGTACCAGCGGCTGTTCTTCATCATGGTCTCCCTGCTCGCCGCGCTCACCACCGCGCTGGTCTACGGGCTCGGCGGGCTGCTGGCGGTGCACGGCGTGCTGCGGGTCGGCACGCTGGTCGCGATGGCCGCGCTGCTCGCGCGGGTCTACGGCCCGATCAACCAGCTGTCGAACATGCAGGCCAGCGTGATGTCCGCGCTGGTCGCCTTCGACCGGGTCTTCGAGGTGATGGACCTGCGGCCGATCGTCGCCGAGCGGCCCGGTGCGCGGGCGCTGGCGGCCCGGCCGCCGGCGCCGGGGCAGGACCGGGAGCCGGGGGCGGACGCGGTTCCGGCCCCGGAGGTCGAGTTCGACCACGTCGAGTTCCGCTACCCCGCGGCGAGCGAGGTCTCCCTGGCGTCCCTGGAGTCGATAGCCAAGAAGAGCCCTGAGCGGACCAGCGACGCCCTGGTGCTGGACGATGTGAGCTTCCGCGCCCCGGCCGGCCGGCTGACCGCCCTCGTCGGTCCCTCCGGGGCCGGCAAGACCACGGTCACGCACCTGGTGCCCCGACTGTACGACGTGGTCTCCGGGACGGTGCGGGTCGGCGGCCAGGACGTCCGGGACCTGACACTGCAATCGGTCTACGACACGGTCGGCGTGGTGACGCAGGATGCCCACATGTTCCACGACACCCTGCGGGCCAACCTGCTGTACGCCCGCCCGCAGGCCACCGAGGACGAGCTGATCCAGGCCTGCGAGGCGGCGCAGATCTGGGAACTGATAGCCGGTCTGCCCGACGGCCTGGACACGGTGGTCGGCGACCGCGGTTACCGGCTTTCCGGCGGCGAGCGCCAGCGGGTGGCGCTGGCACGGCTGTTGTTGAAGTCCCCGCCGGTGGTGATCCTGGACGAGGCCACCGCCCACCTCGACTCCCAGTCCGAGGCCGCCATCCAGCGCGCTCTGAAGACCGCACTGGCCGGCCGGACCAGCCTGGTGATCGCGCACCGGCTGTCCACGATCCGCGACGCCGACCAGATCCTGGTGCTGGACGCCGGGCGGATCGCCGAGCGCGGTACCCACGAACAGCTGATCGCGCTGGACGGCGCCTACGCGAAGCTCTACCGCACCCAGTTCGCAGGCCAGGAGGGTGGATGAGGGGGCGCGGCGCGGGTCCGGCCCGTGCCCACCGCAGCCGGCGGCTCGACGGCGCCGAATCAGGTCTTCGCCGACCGCGAATGAGAAGGGAAACGACTGACCATGAATGAGAAGGGAGACGACAGACCATGCCCATAGCGTGGGTGGCCTCTTACCCGAAGTCAGGGAACACCTGGGTTCGGATCCTGCTGGCCGGCTACCTCCAGGACGGTCCGGTGTCCGGAATGGACAACCTGCAGAAGGCGACGCCGGATTTCGGTGCCACTTTCCGGTCCGGCCGGATGCTGCCGCTGGACGGTTCGGACCCGGTGATCGTGAAGACGCACTTCCTGCCGAGCGTGGAGGTGATACGGCCCTACCGCGAGGCCTCGACGAAGGTCATCTATGTGGTCCGCAACCCGCGCGACGTCATCCACAGCGCGGACCGCTTCCTAAACATCGCCGACGAGCACCACGCCGATTTCGCACGGCACTTCATCGCCCATCGCGGCGTACAGGACTGGGAACAGGTCGGCTGGGGTTCCTGGCCCGGGCATGTCGCCGAGTGGACGTTCCCAGAGCTCCTGGGGCGGCATCTGCCCCATGCGGAGATCTGTGTCGTGCGCTATGAGGACCTTCGGCGGGATCCGGCGGCGGAGCTTCAGCGGATGCTGACGTTCCTGGAGATCGACGCCGGCGATCCCGAGCGGGTCGAGCGCGCCGTGACGAATTCGGCGCTGGACAAGATGCGCGAGGTCGAGCGCAAGGACAGCAGCCCCGGCACACAGGCGTTCGTGCGGAACTCGCGGACCTCGTTCTTCGGCCCCGGACTGACCGGCCAGTCGCTGGCCGACGTGTTCGGCGACGATGTCGAGGCGGGTTACCGGCGGCTGCTCGCCGAGGGCGAGTTCGCAGCCGTCGCCGCGCGGTACGGCTATCTGGACGCACCGGTACCGCCATCGGTATCGGCACCGGCACCGGCACCGGCATCCCGGAAGGAACCGAGCGTACGATGACCGACACCGCGTGGATCGCCTCCTACCCGAGGTCCGGTGCCGACCGGCTCCGGTTCCTGCTGGCCGCCTACCTGCTGATGGACCGGACGTCGACCCCTGATCTGGACGCGCTGCGCGAGGTCGTCCCGGACTTCGTGCGCCTGTTCAGCCGAGGCCGGGAACTGCCGATGGACGGTTCCGGGCCGGTGGCCGCCAAGACGCTCTTCAAGGCCGACGCCGAGGTGCTCAGGCAGTACCGGCCTACCGAACAGAAGGTCGTCTACCTGGTCCGCGACCCCCGCGACATGATCCTCAGCACGCTGCGGTTCCTGGGGATCCCCGAGGCGGAGCGCGCGACATTCGCGAAGAACTGCATCGCCCAGCGCGGGGTCGTTCCGCAGTGGCGCAACCTCGGGCGTGGTGACTGGGTCGAGCATGTGCGTGCTTGGACCGGCACCGGCACCGATGCCGCCACCGTACGGGGCCCGGTGAAGGTGGTGCGGTACGAGGAACTGCACCGTGATCCCGCTGCGACGTTGAGCTCGGTCGTCGATTTCCTGGGCATCGGCGACGGCGCGGATCGCGACCGCGCGGCGCGCGCCGCCGCGTACGCCACCCCGGAGACGGCGTTCGAGGCGCTGCGGGCGGAGATCGCCTCCGGCGTCAAGGCCCTGCGACGCAACGCCGTGCCGAGCTTCCGGCCGATGCCGCCGGATTCCGGGACGCTGGCCGATTTCGGGGACGACGTCGAAGCCGAGTACCGGCGGCTGCTCGCCGAGGATGAGGAGTTCGCTGAGTGCGTCAGCCGATACGGCTACGCCGACGCGAACAG
>Ga0105237_10005203_pt1 | contig 14713 bp, 15 predicted proteins | sample KBSC24metaG_FD_81520 | JGI IMG/M metagenome (GOLD analysis project Ga0105237, IMG submission 81520) | Corn rhizosphere microbial communities from Kellogg Biological Station, Michigan, USA - KBS C2-4 metaG | ecosystem: Host-associated > Plants > Roots > Rhizosphere > Soil | place: Michigan, USA... | reverse complement strand
CTGCACGCTCACCGCCACCGCGAGCCCGAGCAGCAGCATGAAGACGAGCGAGAGGGCGCGGACCGGCACGCCGCGCGCCGCGGCGACGTCGGCATCCACGCTCGCGAAGGTCAACGGCCGCCAGACGATGAACAGCCCCACGACCACGATCAGGGCGATGAGCGCGAGCGAGTTGAGCTTCGGGTCGTCGACGGCCACGATCTGGCCGGTCAACAGGCCGAACTTGTTCGCGGTGCGTCCCGGATAGAGCGCCAGGCACAGGATGCCCAGGCCGAGCCCGAACGGCATCAGCACCGCGGTGATCGAGTTGCGATCGCGCGCCCGCGAGCCGAGCAGGCCGATCACCGCGGCCGCGATGATCGAGCCGATCACGGACCCCGCCACCACGCCGACCCCCAGCAGAAGGCCGGCAGCCGCGCCCGCGAAGCTCAGCTCGCTGATCCCGTGCACCGCGAACGCCAGATCGCGCGACATCACGAAGACCCCGATCAGGCCACCGACGACGCCGAGCACGGCGCCCGCCAGGATCGAGTTCTGCAGCAGCACGAGCAGTTGCCCGTAGTCGCGGAAGTCGAACAGTTGCCCCCACCAGTCGGGGCTGACGGTCAACGGGGTCACGGCAGATCCTCCGCGTGATCGTGATCGTGGCCGTGCGCGTGCGACTGGTTGGGCGCCCCGACGATCACGACGCGCCCCCGCGCCCGGATCACGTCGACCGGCGACTGGTAGAGCTCGCTCAGCACCTCGGAACGCAGCACCTCGTCCGGCGTCCCGATTCGGAAGCGCCGGCCGGCGAGGTAGAGCACCCGATCGACGACCTCGAGCACCGGATTGATGTCGTGGGTCACGAACAGGACGCCGAATCCGCGTGAGCGACGGTTGTCGTCGATCAGCCGGGTGACGACGCTCTGCGCACGCAGGTCGAGTGAGAGCAGCGGCTCGTCGCAGAGCAGCAGCACCGGATCGCCGGCCAGCGCCTGCCCGATGCGCAGCCGCTGCTGCTCCCCGCCGCTCAGGCTCGAGATCGGGGCGTTCGCATAGTGCCGGGCGCCGACGGCGTCGAGCAGGCCGTCGATGCGGGCCCGCCGGGCGCGGGTCGGGAGCGCGACGCCCCAGCGGTGCCCGTCCACCCCGAGCGCGATCAGGTCGCGGCCGCGCAACGGCGTGCCCTCGTCGGCCAGGCTCTGCTGAGGCACGTAGCCGATCCGCGGTTCGCCACGGCGAACCGCCTCACCCAAGAAGGTGATCGTTCCCGAGCTCACGGGATGCTGCCCCAACACGGACTTCAGCAGGCTGGTCTTGCCCGAGCCGTTCGCCCCCAGCACCGCGACGAACTCGCCGGGTGCGACGTCGAGGTCGAGGCCGCTCCACAGGACGCGGCCGCCGAGGGTCAGCTCGGCGTCGCGCAACGACAGGACAGGAGCGGGAACGGGTGCGCGGGTCGGCATCGGATCAGTTCCCCAGCGCCTGCGCGATGGTGGCCAGCACGCCGCGCTGCCACGTCACGTAGTCGAGCCCGGGGGGAAGCGTCTCGGAGACGGGCACCGCGGGGATGCCGGCCTTCTTGGCGGCCGAGAGCACGGCATCCGGCTGCGATCCGAGCGTCTGCACGTTGTAGACGAGCAGTTTCGCCTGGCCGGAGGTCAGCGTCGAGATCGTCTGCTCGAGCACGGTCGCGGGAACATCGGTGCCCTGGTCGACGGCCTCGCTGAAGGCGATCGGCGTGATGATCTTCATCCCGAGGGCGGCGAGGACGTACTCGGGCAGCGGCTCGGTGATGGCGACGCCGACACCCGTGGTCACAGCCGAGAGGTTCAGTTCGGACGCCTCGAGCGCGGCGATCTTGCGCTGGAGCTTCGCGCCACGGTCGGCGAACAGGGCCGCGTGGGCAGGGTCGGCGCGGCGGAAGTCGGCGACGATCGCATCCACGACCTTGGCGACCGTCCCGTAGTCGTAGAAGACGTGCTCGTTGAAATGCGGGATCGAGCTGTCGTAGCCCGAGATCTTCACCGCATTGATGACCGCGACCTGGGCGTTTCCGGATGCCGCCAGCATCGTGTCCATGAAGTCGTCGTACCCCCCGCCGTTCTCGATCACGACCTGCGCACGCGAGACGGCGAGTTGAGTGCGGGCATCGGCCTGATACTCGTGGGGATCCTTCGACGGGTCGTCGATGATCGAGGTCACGGTCGCCTGAGCCCCGCCGATGGTCGTGGCCAACGAGCCGTAGACGTCGGTGGACGCCACCACCCGGATGCCGGCCGGCGGGTCGCCTACAGACCCCGAGCACCCGGCGAGCGCCACCCCGAGCGCGATGACACCCGCGAGCGCGCCGGCGATGCGGGCGGACAGACGGGTTGGGCGTGTGGACACGTCCTCGACCCTAGCCCTTATCGAGAATGATTGTCAAAAGCGATAAGCGGCGGCTCGCCCGACGTCTCAATCCAGCAGCAGCGCGGGCTCCTCGAGCACGCTGGCGATGTCGGCCGTGAAACGGCTCGCCACGTCGCCGTCGACCACGCGGTGATCGAAACTCGCGCCCACGGTGGTGACGTACGCGGGGCGCACCTCGCCGTCCACGACCCAGGGCTTCAGCTTGATCGCCCCGAGCGCGACGATGCCGACTTCACCCGGGTTCAGGATCGGGGTGCCGGTGTCCATCCCGTACGAACCCAGATTGGTGATGGTCACCGTGCCCTTGGCCATCTCGGCCGGCTGGGTCTTGCCGTCGCGCGCCGTGATGGTGAGCTGCTCGAGAGCCTGGGCGAGTTCGAGCAGGCTGAGGTTCTGCGCGTCCTTGATGTTGGGCACGATGAGGCCGCGCGGTGTCGCGGCGGCGATCCCGAGGTTCACGTAGTGATGGACGACGATCTCTTTATCCGTCCAGCTCGAGTTCACAGTCGGGTTGCGGCGCACGGCCCAGATCACAGCCTTGGCCATGACCAGGAGCGGGCTGATCCGCACACCGGCGAAGTCGGGCGACGCCTTCAGGCGCTTGACGAACTCCATCGTGCGGGTCGCGTTGACGTCGCTGAACACGCTGACGTGCGGCGCCGTGAACGCGCTCTGCACCATCGCGCCCGCGATCGCCTTGCGCACCCCCTTCACCGGGATGCGCTCCTCGCGGTCCTCGGGCCACTCGGGGGTCTGCAGGTTGCGGAACACGCTGGCCTGCTGGGCCTGCCGCAGCACGTCGTCGCGCGTGATGTCGCCGATCGGGCCGGTCGCGGTCACGACGGCGAGATCGACGTCGAGATCCTTGGCGAGCTTGCGGATCGGCGGCTTGGCGATCACGGGGCCAACCGACGCGGTCGGCGCTGCGGCCGGTCGACGCGGCGGGGCGGCGGGGGCCACGCCTGCTCCTGCGGCGGAGGTCGCCGTCTGCGCGGGCGCGACGACCCCGGGACGGCGGCGTCGCGTGGTCGCGTGCCCGCCCTTGGAGACATAACCGACCAGCACGGCGCCTGACGGTTCGGAGGAGTCCTCGGCCGGCGCCACCGACGCTGCCACGTCGGCGATCTCGCCCAGCGTGTCGCCGGCACTCGGAGCCTGCAACTCGATCGCTCCCCCCGCGGAGTCGACGCGGATGATCGGCGACCCGACCTCCACCGTGTCGCCCTCGGCCGCGAGCAGCTCGGTCACGGTTCCCGCGAAGGGCGACGGCAGCTCGACCAGCGACTTGGCCGTCTCGATCTCGACGAGCACCTGGTTCACGGTCACCGTGTCGCCCGGCTTGACCTTCCAGGCGACGATCTCGGCCTCGGTCAGGCCCTCTCCCACGTCGGGCAACGGGAACTCGGATTGCGTCACGGTCAGCTCCTCGGTGTCGGTGGGCGGTGTGTCGTCGTGCGGGGGTCGGTCGGGCGGGGTGGGTGGCGCGGGCTCGTGGTCAGTAGGCCAGGGCGCGGTCGACGGCCTCGAGGATGCGGTCGGCATCCGGCAGGTAGACGCCCTCGAGCTTGGCCGGCGGGAACGGGGTGTCGAAGCCGCTGACTCGCAGCACGGGCGCCTCGAGCGAGTAGAACGCGCGCTCGGCGACGGTCGCCGCGATCTCGGATCCGACGCTCACCGAGCCGGGCGCCTCCTGGGCGACGACGATCCGACCGGTCTTCTGCACCGACGCGAGGATCGGCGCGTAGTCGATCGGCGACAGGGACCGCAGATCGATCACCTCGGCACTCGTTCCCTCGTCGGCCGCGATATCCGCCGCCTGCAGCAACGCGGACACCATCGCACCGTGGCCGACCAGCGTGACGTCGGTGCCGGTGCGGACCACCCGGCTCGACTGGAACTCGGCGGGAGAGCCCTCGCGGTCGAGCTCGCCTTTCTGCCAGTAGCGGCTCTTGGGCTCGAAGAACATGACCGGATCGTTGCTGGCGATGGCCTGCTGGATCATCCAATAGGCGTCGTTCGGGGTCGCCGGACTGACCACGCGCAATCCGGCGGTGTGCGCGAAGTAGGCCTCCGGGCTCTCCTGGTGATGCTCGACCGCGCCGATGTGACCGCCATAGGGCACGCGGATGACGACCGGGAAGGTCTGCGACCCCTCGTGGCGGTAGGTCAACTTCGCCAGTTGCGAGGTGATCTGGTCGAAGCCGGGATAGATGAACCCGTCGAACTGGATCTCGCACACCGGGCGGTACCCACGCATCGCGAGGCCGATCGCGGTCCCGACGATCGCCGACTCGGCCAGGGGGGTTTCGAGCACGCGGTTCTCGCCGAACTCGGCCTTGAGCCCCTCGGTCACCCGGAAGACCCCGCCGAGCGTGCCGATGTCCTCGCCCATCAGGAGCACCGTCGGATCGTCGGCGAGCGCCCTTTGGAGTCCCAGGTTGATGGCCTTGCCCATCGTGAGCTGCTCCATCACGCACCCACCGCTTCGTCGTCGAGCTCACCATCGTCGAGTTCACTGCCCTCGCGGGATCGCTCGTAGGCAGCGAGCCAGGCTGCCTGGGCATCCATCAGCGGATGCGGCTCGCTGTACACGTGCGCGAAGACCTTGGTGCTCGGTGGGTGCTGCAGCGTGAGGGTCCGCGACCGCACGTCGGACGCGAGGTCTTCGGCCTCGATCGCGACCTCGGCGAAGAAGTCGTCGCCGACTCCGATGCTGCGCAGGTACGTCTCGTACCGGGCGATCGGATCACGCGCGCCCCAGTACGCCACCTGCTCGTTCTCCCGGTACTTGGTCGGATCATCGCTCGTGGTGTGAGCACCCATCCGATAGGTGAGCGCCTCGATCAGGCGCGGGCCGTGGCCGCTCCGCGCGGACATCAGCGCGGAGGACGTCGCGGCGTAGCTGGCCAGTACGTCGTTGCCGTCGATCTGCAGGCTCGGGATGCCGAATCCCTCGCCGCGCAGATACAGGGGCGTGCGCGACTGGCGCTCGACCGGCACCGAGATCGCCCAGTGGTTGTTCTGAGGAAGAACACCTGTGGCGTCTGATAGCTGGCGGCGAAGGTGTACGCCTCACTCACGTCGCCCTGACTGGTGGCGCCGTCGCCGAAGTAGACGAGTACCGCGGCATCGTTCTCAGGATCGGCGGTTCCGCTCGCGTTGCCGTTCAGCTTGTCGAGCGCGATCCCCATGGCGTAACCGGTGGCGTGCAGGGCCTGCGAGCCGATCACCAGCGTGTACAGGTGGAAGTTGCCGGTCTCGCTCGGCACCACCCGCCGTGGCTCAACCCGCGCAGCATCTCGATCAGGCGCATCGGGTCAAGCCCGCGGATGCGCCCGACGACGTGCTCGCGGTACGCCGGGAAGATGTGGTCCTGCGGCAGCGCGGCATAGCCGGAGCCCACCTGCGCCGCCTCCTGCCCCATGCTCGGGATCCAGAGCGCGAGCTGCCCCTGCCGCTGCAGATTGCCCGCCTCGACGTCGAAACGGCGGATCACGGCCATCTGGCGGTAGAAGTCGCCGAGCCGTTTCTCGTCGAGCGTTTCGATCAGCGGCAGATACTCGGATGTCCGATCATTCCGGACGAGTTGTCCGTCGGGCGTCAGCAATTGAAGCGCAACGTCCGAAGACATGGTCACTACCCTAGCCCGGCCGCTCCGACGTCTTGTCCAAGGGTTGCCACAACCTCCGCGGCCGCCTCTAGGACCTTGTCCACAGATTCGGCTTCGCCGATCGAGATCCGGATGCCGTCGGGGGCGAACACGCGCGCCACGATCCCGTGCGCTTCGAGCACCTCGGCCGCGGAGGCCGTCGCCTCGCCGGTGGCGAGCCAGACGAAGTTGCCCTGCGGCTCCGGAAGGTGCCAGCCCTGAGCGACGAGACCGTCGCGCACGACCGTGCGCCGTCGGACCAGCTCGGCCACCTGCTCGAGCAGCGCGTGCTCGGTCTCCGGCTCGAGGACCGCGAGGGCGGCACGCTGCGCCGGCTCGGTGACCGACAGCGCGATCATGGTGGCTCGGGCGGCTTCGAGGATGTACGAAGGGCCGACCGCATACCCGATGCGCAGCCCCGCCAGGCCGTAGGCCTTCGAGAAGGTGCGCAGCACGACCAGGTTGGGGTAGCGCTCGAGCAAGGCGAAGCCTTCGACCGCATGGGGATCGGTGACGAACTCGTGGTAGGCCTCGTCGAGGACTACCAGGACCGTCTCCGGCACCTTCGCCATGAACGCCTCGAAGTCGCGGCCGGTGACGATCGTGCTGGTCGGGTTGTTCGGGGTGCACACGATCACGACCCGCGTGCGATCGGTGATGGCCGCGGCCATCGCGTCGAGGTCATGGCGGCCGTCCGGCAGGTTGGGGACCGTCACGCTGATCGCTCCGGCAACCGTCACGACGCCGGGATAGGCCTCGAAGGAGCGCCAGGCGTAGAGGACCTCATCGCCGGTTCCGGCGGCGGCCTGCACCAGCTGATGCAGGATCGACACGGATCCTGCACCGACGTGCACCTCATCCACGGTGACGCCGGCCCGCTCGGCGAGGCGCACGCGCAGCGCAGTGGCTGCGCCATCCGGATACCGGTTGATGTGGGCGGCACCGATCGCCTCGAGCACACTCGGCAGCGGCGCGAACGGGCTCTCGTTCGACGAGAGCTTGAACGCGTCGGCGGGAGCGGGTCGCCCTTGTCGGTACGGGGCGAGCGCGGCGATCTCGGGGCGGAGCGTCACAGGCACGCGGATCAGGTTACCGCGCCCGCCAGGCGACCCGCCGAGCGCGCCGTGCCGCGCAGGGGATGCCCCGATCTCACGATGGCTGCAACAATGGGCAGATGGGACGCCTCCTGCTCCGCCTGCTGATCAACGCCGTGGCCTTGTGGCTGACGACGCTCATCCTCGCCCCGCACGTGACGATTCAGCCGTACGACAAGGGTCCCGTTGCCTTCGTATTGACCCTGCTCCTGGTAGCGGCGATCTTCGGCATCGTGAACGCCATCATCGGCGGGATCGTCCGGATCGTGGCCCTGCCGCTGTACATCCTCACGCTGGGCCTGATCTCGCTCGTCGTCAACGGCCTGCTGCTCCTGCTGGCGGCGTGGCTCTCGGGCCTCGGCGGGTTCGGCCTGCACGTGGAGAACTTCGGATGGGGCGTGCTCGGCGCACTCGTGCTCGGCATCCTGGCCTGGCTGATCGGCGTGCTCCTGCGGCCGTTCACCGGGCGCAAGAAGTAGCACCTCGTCACCGGACGGGCGCCTCCATCGTCACGCCCCGCAGATCGAGTGGGTGTTCGACCGGCTGCACCCGTTCGCCGTGGTACGTCATCGCCGTCACCACCGACCCCGGCCGACTCGCGTAGTCGGCGGTGAAGGCGTTGAGCGCCGCATTCTGTTCGCGAACCGCGGCCGAGGTCGCCTGATCCACCGCCGCGGCGGTCGCCATGTAGGCATCCCGCTGGTGGGCGGGCGCCGCGTGGTACGTCGGCAACGGGGTACCGTCGGCGAAGGCCCGGCGCTCCACCTGAAGCAGGTGGTGGTCCAGCTGTGGGCCGGCGAGCATCGGGATGAAGTCGTCGGTGTTGCGAACGGCCATGCCGCTGAGACCCTCGGGCAGCTCGACGTTGCCGGCCGGGGCACCGAAGGTCTCCAGACCGGCGGCGTTCCACTCGCCCGACCCCGCGAGCATGGTCGCCACCAGGCCTCCCTGCGAGAACCCGACGAACTGCACCTGATCCGACCTCTCGATCCCGGCGTCACGCATCGCCAGTTCGGTGGCGCGGAACGACCCGACATCGAGCCCGCCGACGCCACCGACATTGCTCGTGAGGTCCCATGGCTCGTTGCCGGCCGCCGGCGAGAAGGTCTCGGTGGGGCCGACGTAGACCACGAACCTGGTTGGCGCGCCCGGCGCCTCGTACTTCTCGATCCGGACCTGGTCGCCCTCGGGAACGCGGTCGAGACGCTCCACGGCACCCACCGGAGGGCTGGTGATCTCGGTGGTCGACGTGCGCTCCACCGTCACCGGCGTCTCGCGGAACAGGCCGACAACCGGTCCGACCGCGAGCAGGCCGCGAGCGCTCGATCTGACCCCGGTGACCCCGACTGCTCCCAGGGCGAAGGCCAGCGGCGCCGGCACTCCCAGCAGGGAGCTCGTCGTCTCGTCGAGGCTCTGCGAGAACAGCCTCACGTCTTCGACGAATCCTGGTCCGGTGACCAGGCCGGGATGCTGCAGGAAGAACTTTCGGACCGCCGCCGCCCGGGCGCCCCCCGGGTCGGGCAGCTTCGAGGCGAGGAACGCGACGCCGCCGATCAGCGCGAGGCCCGGAAGCAGGGCGCGCAGCACCGGCCCGCTGGCGGCGCCCACGAGGGAGGCCGCCTGATCCGCGCCGCGCACGGCCGCGGTCTCGGCGTCGTCGTAGCGGGTGATGGCGGCGCGGAGCGCGCGGATCAGCCGGGCGGTCAGTCGACGGGCCGCATCCACGGAGGTGCGAGCCGTCTCGAGTTCGAGCTCGCTGCGGCGCACGCCCGCGGGGATGCCCGGCATCGTGGCCGACGGCGCATCGGCCCGCACGACCACCAGCGCTCGCGCCTCGCGCGCCAGCTCGTCTCCGAGGGCGGTGAGGCGATCCAGGTGCGCATACAACGCGTCCGTCGCCACCGCGGTGGTGCCGACCGGCGTGACCAGCAGCGGTCCGCCCATCTGCGGCGTCGTGCCCCGATGGACGCCCGGTTTCGCCCGGAAGCTCGGCGGGATCTTGCCGTGCGCGATCGTGGCATGCCCACCGTGGGGGCCTACCGACGGAGGCTCGACGAGGTCGGGGCCGAACGAGGGACCAGGGACCGGAAGCGGGTGCGTCACACTCAGCCCCCGAGCTCCGTCAGCGCACTGCGGATGTCGCGCGCGGCCGCCATCACCGCGTTGTCGCTGGCAAGGAGGGCTCGGCACAACTCGTTGTGCAACCTCGCACACGCGTCGGCGGCCTCGCCGCGCCAGTCGTGCGGCGAGAAGCGCGGGGGGTGAGCGGCGGCCGCGGCGAGTACTCGGGCGATGGGAGCGAGCTCGCTCTGCTGACGCTCGAGCGCCGCGCGAAGCGCCCCCGTATCCCAACTGGTCATGCGAACTCCTCCCGTGCGGACGACACCGGCATCCTGGTCGTCACGGAGCGAGCCTGGCGTGGCAGCCCTCGTCGGGCCGCCCGGCGGGAGCATCCTGCGGAGTCCGCTCCAAACTCTCCACCGTGGAGGAGGCATCGACGCAGCAGAATGAAGCATGAGCTTCGACCAGGCAGCCGCCCCGTCGCTCTTCCGCATCTGTTTCGTCTGCACGGGCAACATCTGCCGATCGCCGATGGCCGAGGCGATCTTCCGCAGCCTCATCACGAGGGGTGGCTACGCTGGCCGGGTCAGCGTCGGCTCGGCGGCGACGGGCGACTGGCACGTGGGCGAGCCGGCCGATCCCCGCACCATCGCCGCCCTGGAGGCGCACGGTTATGACGCGACCCGGCACCGGGCCAGGCAGTTCGATCCCGAGTGGTTCCCCGACCTCGATCTCGTCGTCGCGTTCGACCGCGGTCAGGAGCGCACCCTGCGCGAATGGGCGGTCAGCGATCAGGATCGCGCCAAGGTGCAGCTGCTGATGACGTTCGAACCCGACGGATCGGGCACGATGGATGTGCCGGATCCGTATTACTCGGATGCCGCCCTGTTCGAAAGCGTGCTGGCCACGATCGAGAGGGCGAGCACCGCGCTCTTCCACCAACTCGAACCCGGCATCCGACAGGGAGTCTCATGAGTCCGCTTCCCCCGCAGCCGATCAGCCCGCTGGACGGCCGGTACCGAGCCGCCGTCGAGGGGCTCGGCGAGCACCTCTCGGAGGCGGGCCTCAACCGCGCCCGCGTGCACGTGGAGGTCGAGTGGCTCATCGCTCTGACCGATCGCCGCATGTTCGGGTCGCAGCCTTTCGAGGCTGAGCAGGCGCGGGCCCTGCGCTCGTTCGCCTCGGCGTTCGGGCAGCGCGAGATCGACGAACTCGCGGCGCTGGAGGCAACCACCCGTCACGACGTCAAGGCGGTCGAGTACCTGGTCAGGGCGAAGCTCGCCGAACTCGGACTGAACAGCGTGGCCGAGCTCACCCATTTCGCCTGCACGAGCGAGGACATCAACAACCTCGCGTACGCCCTCACGATCCGTGCGGCCGTGCGCGACGTCTGGCTGCCTCGGCTTCGGGATGTGGTGGCCGGTTTGCGGGCGATCGCGGTCGACGAGCGGTCCACCCCGATGCTCTCCCACACGCACGGGCAGCCCGCCACCCCGACCACGGTCGGCAAGGAGTTCGCCGTCTTCGTGTCGCGCCTCGAGCGCGGGATCGCGCGCATCGACGCGGTCGAGGTGCTCGGCAAGTTCAGCGGAGCGACCGGCACCTTCGCCGCCCACGTGGCCGCGGAACCGGATGCCGACTGCCGGCCATCTCTCGCGCGTTCGTCACGTCGCTCGGCCTCAGCTGGAATCCGCTGACCACCCAGATCGAGCCGCACGACTGGCAGGCCGAGCTGTTCTCGGCGATCAGCCACGTCAACCGGATCCTGCACAACCTGTGCACGGACATCTGGACCTACATCTCGATGGGGTACATCAGCCAGATCCCGCAGCCCGGCGCCACCGGGTCGTCGACCATGCCGCACAAGATCAACCCGATCCGCTTCGAGAACGCCGAGGCGAACCTCGAGCTGTCGTCCGCCCTGCTGGAGTCGTTGGCCGCGACGCTCGTCACCAGCCGTCTTCAACGCGACCTCACCGACTCGACCACCCAGCGCAACGTGGGAGTCGCCCTCGGGCACTCCCTCCTGGCCCTCGACAACCTGGCGCGTGGTCTCGGCGAGATCGCCATCGATCGCACGGCGCTGGCGGCCGACCTCGACGCGAACTGGGAGGTGCTCGGCGAGGCGATCCAGACGGTGATCCGCGCCGAGGTGACGGCCGGCCGCAGCTCGATCGCCGATCCTTACGCCCTGCTCAAGGAGCTGACCCGCGGCCATCGCACCGGCGCCGACGAGCTGCGCGGCTTCATCCAGAAGCTGGACATCGGCAACGCCGCCAAGGCACGATTGCTCGCGCTCACCCCGGCCGGCTATGTCGGGCTCGCCTCCGAGCTGGTGGACCTGCTTCCCGACTGACCGTCACCGCTCGCGAATGCGGCCGGCAGTCAGTGCCCGCTGGGGGCGTCGTCGTCCATCCCCGGCAGCTTCTCGTCGGGTGAACTGGCGGCCAACGACAGCATGGCCAGAACAACCAGGCTGACGATGAAGATCGCGCCGAAGAAGATGGCGGCGAGGATCCACTCGCGGGTCGCGAGGCCGACCACAAGGCCCGCGAAGACCCCGATCGCGCCCGCCAGTCCCAACAACTCGAGCGGACGCAGGCGGTCGCGGCGACTGGGCCCGCCTGTCTGCTCGTTGCGCTCCGCGCCAGTCATGACGTTGCCTTTCCGACTGCGTTCTCGCTGGGCAACCGGGGACTGCGCGCCGACACGGCGGCGATGCCCAGAAGGACGCCTGCAACGATCGCCCACGCCCCGAAGATTCCGACCAGGACGACCGATGCCGTGAGGTGGCCGGTGACGCGCTCGATGCCTCCGAGGGTCTGGGTGTAGTCCGGCGGCACGATCAGGAACGCGATCGCGAGGATCAGCGTGAGACCGCCGACGATCATCCAGTCGCGAGCTTCTGCGACCCGTGATCGGGCGCGGATGCCGCTGACCAGTTCGAGTGCGCCGGTCACGATCGCCCACGCACTCACCACCCAGACCAGGTAGCGCACCCCGCCCTCGAGGAGCACGAGCGCAGCGACGCCGGCTGCGACGGTCAGGATGCCCTGGAGCGCGAACAGCCCGCGCGAGCGGCGCTCCGCCCGGTCGCCGAATGCCCCGGCCGCGACGACGGCACCTCCGACGACGGCGAACACCCCGAACGCCACCAGGCCGAACGTCGCCGAGTGCGCGGACGTGAAGGTGATCGCGCATCCGACGGCCAGCGCCACCACCGCGCGGAGGGCCGGCACGACCCACGGCGCCAGCGGGAGGCGGCCCGTCGAGACCGCCGAACCCGCGGACGCGCGCGAACCAGCTGACACGAGTGACTCACTTTCCCGAACGGACGACCGTCACGAGTCTACGTGCGCCACCTCATGGCCAGATGCTGACCGCAGGCCTCTGAACTCGGCGGGCCGGCCGCAGGCCGAGCCGTTCGACGAAAGGGATCAGAGCCGGGGCATGTCGCTGAACCGCGAGTACATCCCGCTGAACGCGACCTTGATGGTGTCCTGCCGGCCATTGCGGTGCTTGGCCACGATGAGGTCGGCCTCCCCGGTGGGCGGCGCCTCGCGCTCGTAGGCGTCTTCGCGGTGCAGGAGCACCACGATGTCGGCGTCCTGCTCCAGTGATCCGGACTCGCGCAGGTCGGCAAGGGCCGGCTTCTTGTCGGCGCGCTGCTCGGGGCCGCGGTTGAGCTGCGACAGGGCGATCACCGGAACGTTCAGTTCTTTCGCGAGGAGCTTGAGCGCCCGGGAGAACTCGCTGACCTCCTGCTGCCGGGATTCGACCTTCTTGCCGGAGGTCATCAGCTGCAGGTAGTCGATGACTACCATCTTGAGCCCCACCTTCTGGCTCAGCCGTCGGCACTTGGCGCGGATCTCGACCAGGGTCATGTTGGGGCTGTCGTCGATGTACAGCGGTGCGTCGGCGATCTGCCCGCGGATGTTGGCGAGCTTGTCCCAGTCGCGCTGCTCCATGTTGCCCTTGCGCAGGGTGCTCATGCCGATCGTCGACTCGGCGGCCAGCAGTCGCATCGCGATCTCGCTCCTGCCCATTTCGAGCGAGAAGAAGATCGTCGGCAGGTGGTGCTTGATCGTGGCGGAGCGCGCGAAGTCGAGCGCCAGCGTCGACTTGCCCAAGCCCGGGCGGGCCGCGACGATGATCAGCTGCCCGCCGTGCAGTCCGTTGGTGAGTTCATCGAGCTCCGAGAATCCGGTGGGAACGCCGATCATCTCGCCGTCGCGGCCTCGCGCGCGCTCGATCTCGTCGACCGCGGTGTCGATGGCTTCGACGAGCGGGACGTAGTCCTCGGCGTCGACGCCCCCGGTCACCCCGTAGATCTCGGCCTGGGCGTTGTTGACCAGGTCGACGACCTCGCCCTCGCTCGCGTACCCCATCTGCACGATGCGGGTGCCGGCCTCGACGAGACGGCGAAGCACGGCCTTCTCGGCGACGATCGACGCGTAGTAGCCGGCGTTCGCCGCGGTCGGAACCAGCCCGGTCAGGGTGTGCAGGTATTCGGCGCCCCCCGCCCGCTGCAGCTGCCCGGTCTTCGTCAACTCGTCGGTGACCGCGATGACGTCGGTCGGCTCCCCGTGCGAGTAGAGGGTGAGGACCGCCTCGAAGATGACCTCGTGCTTGGGGATGTAGAAATCGATGCCGCGGACGGTCTCGACGACATCCGCCACGGCGTCTTTGCTGAGGAGCATGCCGCCGATCGCGCTCTGCTCGGCGAGCAGGTCGTGCGGAGGCGTGCGCTCACCCTGCCACCCGTCGGACGCGGGGCGCTGGTCGCCTGCCGGGTACCGCGGATCCGCTAGACCCAGGTGGGCAATGGACACGGGGAGACCTCCTGCGGCTCAGGCTACGTGCGTCGAGAATGGCAGCGGCCGCCGACACCCCGACTCCGCCAACCGACCTGCGGCAGTGAGGAGCCGAGGACGCTGCGCCAGGTTAGGGAGAGACTCGCCACGGCGCCAACCGACCCTGTGGACAACCCTGTTGGAAACCAGGGCGAAACGCCGGACGGAATGTGAAAAAGGTGTGGATCGTGGTGTGGACAACTCACGAGTTCTGATTCGGATACCTGCGCTGATCAGGGTTTTTTGCGGGATTGCTCTGTGTGTAGAAACATGTTTAGAGCGGCGCTTGAATGTTGGCGGATTCGGCTCCCGCCTGTGGACGAAACAGGGTTCAGCACTTGACTTCCCGGGCATGCACGACTAGCGGCGCCCCGCGATCGGGACGCCGCTGATCGAATGCAGAACGCCTATTTGGCGGCGACGACCTCGAGGGTGATCGCGGCCACGACGTCGTTGCGCAGGCGCACCGTGGCGTCGTGACGACCGGTGCCCTTGATCGGCGCGGCGAGTTCGATGGTGCGCTTGTCGATCGCGCCGATTCCGGCCTTCTCGACTGCGTCCGCGATGTCGGCGGTCTTCACCGACCCGAACAGCCGCCCCTCTTTGCCGGCCTTGACGGTCAGCTTGACGGTCGACGACTCGAGCTTCGCCTTGAGCGCCTG